>JAABUK010002245.1_pt1 | contig 35135 bp, 28 predicted proteins | sample 5559141 | NCBI WGS metagenome assembly JAABUK01 (sample SAMN10711869, study PRJNA513367) | rock metagenome | isolation source: Antarctica rocks | place: Antarctica: Victoria Land, Pudding Butte nord | collected 2016-01-03
CTGCGAACTGGACAGCGCCGACTATCCCAAAGGGATCGTCGTGTCTGATCGGGAAATGGACAGCCTCAACATCAGCCGCGATGCCTTTCACGGCGAATGGAACTACACTATGCAACCTTCCCAGCCGCCAGTTCGAGCGCTTGTTTCCGGATGAGGCCTTAGCGTCTCGATTGACGTCACCATTGAACGTGTGATGGAGGATTTGGGGCGACAATTTGGCCCGGCCTGCCTCGCCTTCGCACGTGGTTCAAAGCTTCGGCGCGAAGGCAGGGCGCCATACCTCCATATTTTGAGGTGGATGGCTGATGCATCCGACTGGTCGCTAGATCTCAGCGAGGAATTAAGGCAGCATCCGGAACACAGGATCAGTATTGGCCAGGTGATAGACAAGGGATTCTTAGCTGGTTTGCTTGCGGACCCCGACAAAAAACCCGTTCTTGACCCACATTTCCACTACGACCCAAATTCAACGGTGCTTTCCGTAGAAGACCCAAAGCTTATTTTTTATCTAAGGAATCTTGTTTGGAGAGCCTTTACTAAGAGGGTTGGCTTTTCATCGGAATTCTTTGAACGACCGTACGACTTCGCTCTTTCGTTCGCAGGCGTCGACAGACATATTGCCGAACGGCTCCGTGATTTGCTTACAGACCGAGAACTGTAAGTGTTCTATGACAAGGACGAGCAACATTGGATTATCGCAGAGAACATAGAAGATTACCTTGTCCCAATCTACAAAACGGAGGCGTTGTTCGTAGTGCCGATTCTCAGCCCCGCGTATCCGACGCGCATTTGGGCGAAGATCGAGAGCGACGCGTTCAAAGAGCGTTTCGGTGAAGGGGCTGTAATCCCCATAAGACTTAGCACCGTTGCGGAGGGATTTTTCAATTCGTATATGGACTACGGCTATTTAACAATCGATCAGGATGAAGACTTGGACCCACAGCTTATTGCAATAGCAGAAACTCTGAGCAAGCGAATGCTTTCCGAACGTGCCGAATCTGCAAATGCCGCCGTGGTTGCAGATAGTGCGGCTTTGTAGCCGACGCTCGGCCTAGCCGAGATCACTAAATGGCCGCTTTGGGTCGAAAGCGGTCATGCAGCACGGCTCCCATTATGCCATCGGCGTCAGACGACCAGCCATGTTGAGCCGGTCCAAGCCGCCCCAAGCGTATTTGTAGGCTTCTCTCCCGCGCAGGAAGTTCGCCTCGCGCCGGCCCTCGGTGATCGCCTGCTCGATCATGCTGGCGAGCAGCAGGGTGCCGGGGCTGACGAAGGCGTGGGCCGCGTCGAAGCCGCTCAAATAGAACAAGATGCGGTCCCGCCCGGCCAGCAAGGTGTAGCAGGCTGCCGCCACCGCGTCGCCGATCCGCAGCGTCTGTAGCCGGAGCGCCCCGGCTTGCAGCAGCGCGGGCGCGGCGTCGCGTTGGAAGGCGAGGACCGCCGGGTCCGAAAACGCGCCGGCCTCGCCCTGCGCGGTCCAGCGCGCCTGGTGCAGGCGGGCGAGCTCGGACAGCATGGATTGCACCGTCGCGGGACCGGCAGTCTCAATAGTGAAACCGCCAGCGCGGGCGGCGCGGTTGCGGTTCATCCGGACCTTTCGCAGCGTGTTGCCCGGCACGACGCCCGCCAACTCCGCGATGGTGGCGGGCAAAGTCAGCACCGGGCAGGGTTCGCCTGCCGCCCAGTGCACGTGCCAACCCCTGGGCGCGATGCCGTGCAGCGCCGACCCTGGCGGCACCTCGATCAGGTCGCACACATCCACCCCACCCACGCGCGCGCGGTCCAGCGCCGCTTGCAGAAGCGGTCCGACTGCCACGCCGGGCTCCAGCAGCGCGTCCAGGTGGTCCGTGGTGCCGGCACCGACCGGCAGCAGCTTGCGGATGCCGGGCTCGTCCAGCCGATACAGCGGCAGCACGCCCGAAAGCCGCCCGCCGGTGCGCCTTATCGCCACAAACGGCGTACCGGTGCCGAAATGCCGCCACCACGGCAGCAGCCACGCCGGCGAGGCGAAAGGCGACGCACCCGGCACACGACGCCACAGCGCCTCCCACTCCGGCGCGAGCGCGAACAACGCCGCGTCGGTGTCCAGCACGGCGATCTCGGTCATGCGGCGACGGTGACGCGCGCCAGCATCCGGTAGCGCTCGATGTAGGCGGCGGCCATGCGCTCGATCGAGAAGCGGCGCCGGGCGGTCTCACGGCAGACGGCGGGGTCGATCGTGTCCACCAGGCGGATGGCCTCGGCCATGCTGGCTACGTCGTCCACCAGAAAGCCGGTGCGGCCATCCTCCACCACCTCCGGCAGGGCGCCGTTGCGGAAGGCGATGACGGGGGTGCCGCAGCTCGCGGCCTCCATGGCGACCAGCGAACTGGTCTCGGCAACCAGGCTCGGCACCAGCAGGCACCGCGCGGCGGCCAGCAGGTGGCGCTTCCTGGTAAAGCCAACGGGCCCGAGGTACCGGCGCTGCCGGTCCAGGCGGGGCAGCACCTCGGCCTGGTAGTAGTCCTGGTGCGCTGCATAGGGGAACACCTCACCGCACAACAGCATCGGAGACCCAGCCATCCGGGCGGCGTCGAGCGCCAGATGGAAGCCCTTTTCCGGGCAGATGCGGGCCAGCATCAACGCATAGTCGCCCTTGCGTGGGTGCACGGCGCCGAGCTGCGCCACCGGTACCCCGTTCGGTATGGGCGGCAGCATGCGCGGGTGGGGCGGCGCGAGACGCATCTGGCTTTCGGACACGCAGTTGATCCAGGTCTCGTCCCGGTCGGGCGCCAGGGCCCCGGGCGGATACCAAGCAGGCGGCAGGTGCAACGTGGCCAGCACGGGAACGCCCGGCGGGGGCAGACAGGCCTCGTAGTCGAGCCCGTGCATGTGGATCAGGTCGACATCCCGGCAGCGCAGCACTTCCGCGCGGACACGGTGGATCGCCTCCTGCCCGGCCCACTGCACCGGGTTGTCGATGGGGCGGTCCTTCGGCGGTGCCGGGTAGGACCACAGCTCCCCCGCCACTCGCGATCCCTCGCACGCGATCACGATGCTGCGGTGGCCCGCGGCCACCAGGGCGCGGTCCAGGCTGTTCAGCACCTGTTCGGACCCACCTACCGCGTCCGGGCTGACCGGCGCCAGCGGGTAGGCGATGCTGAGGATCGTCAGGCGTCGCACAGGGCCTCCCGCGCCAACTCGCGCCATCGCATGCCGGTCATGCTCCAGCCCCAGTGCTCGTAATTCAGCCGGCCCGGCAACGGCGGCGCGGTGAAGTCATAGGACGGCGCCAGGCGGAATTTCTCTTCCGATGTGCCGAACGCCACGAGCACCCTGGCCTGGGTACGGAAACAGTCAAACATCGCGCGCTTCCGCGCCTGCTCGGGCTCCGTGAGCCGCACGACCACGGGGGCCGCGCGCATACGACTTGGTTTTGCTGGGCCCGGCAGGAAGCGGCCGGTCCGCAGCGCGCCATCCGGGCCGGCATGGTATCCGGCGAACTCCAGCACCGGACGGCACCCGGCGGCGGCGTGCACGGCGAACGCAGTGGCGTCGTGGTCCGGGTGGCCGCCCTCATAGGCGTGGGTGATCACCGCCTCGGTCGCATGCGCGTCGAACAGGCGGGCCAGCATGCGGGCTAATCCTGGCATATCGAGGCTGGCATCCTGGTCCGCGACGCCAAGCTCCACCAGCTCGGGCGACACGCCAGCGACTTGCAGCGCGGCCATCAGCTCATGGCGCCGGGCGGCGGCATACGCGGATGGAGTGTCGAAGCCCGCCGCGGCCGCATCCGCAAGCGCCCGGGGCGCTCCGTCGGTCACGTGGACCAGCAAAAGACCGGGCAACAGATGCAGGCTGGCGCCGGCGGCGATCGTCTCATCATCGGGATGCGCCACGACCAGTGCCACTCGGCGCCCGGCGGGCATGCGCGACGCCAGGCCGTGCAGGACGGCCTCCACGGTGCTAACCGGCCGCGGCTTGCAATGGGAGGGCATCCATCCGGCCGGGCGCGTAGCGGCGGATCATCGCGCCACAGAACTCGGCGAACTCCTCCGGATGGGTCGGGACGGCAGTGTGGTGGGGCCACTGACCCTTATGCTCCGGCGTGAAGCAGAACGTGGCGGTGACGTTGAAGTCCTCCAGCGCGCGCATCTGCCGGTCGAACCAGGCTTCGGAGTTTGGCCGATACCAGTCGGCCCAGCTCAGTCCGGTGCGGAGGGTGGTCACGCCCAGGTCACGCAAATGGCGCACGGCGTCATCTAGCCGGTGGTCCTCGAAGTGGAACCACTGGCAGATGCCGATTTCGGGGGTGAACTCATGGAAAATCCTGGCGGCGCGCTTCGGCCGGCCGTGCTCGTCCAGCAGGCCCATGTGGAAATGCCGGTAGTAGCTGCTGCCCTCGGCCTCGCGATGCCGGGTCGTGGCGGGCCAGGCGGCCGGCAGGTCGTAGAGGCTGTACCAATGGATGCGGGGCGGGCGCTTCGGGCCGAGGCCCAGCAGCAGTTCCGCCGTGCGGCGCAGGCCGAACTCTTGCACCTCCTCGGCCCCGAAGGTCGAAACGCCGACCTCACTGATCCAGAGCGGCAGGCGGGTAACTGCGCGGATGCTGTCGAGCTTCGCCGGCCACTCGTCCAGCATCCAGTGGTTCCAGTCGAGCGGGAAGCCGTGCACCGCCACCGCGTCCAGGTCCGCCAAGGCGTCGTGGCCCTGCAGCACGCGGATGAAGTCGGGGTCGATCGGGCTGATGCCGCCCAGCACGCGAGGCAGGCCTGGCGCCTCGGCGGCGATGGCCTGGCCGGCGAGCTTGGTCATACGGGCGAAGGTGGCCCAGCCGGGGTCGTTCTCGAAATCCCAATGCGATTTGTTGTTCGGCTCGTTCCAGATCATCGCAGCTTCGATCATGGCCGGTCGCCCTTGCCGCGTGACGGATACACGGCGCCGTACCGCGCATCCGGCAGCGCCGCACGGCGGCAGATGAAAACCTCGTCCTCCGGGTTGCTCTCGATCGTGAAGCCGGCCGCGCGCAGCATCGCGGCGGAGCATGCGGCATTCGGCGCCCACCAGTTGGTGTTGTCGTGCGAGTAGCTGCGCTCGATGAAATGCAGCTTGGGAAAGCCGGGATCGTCGAAGATCGCCTTTTCCCAGAACTCGTAGTCCTCTGCCAATGGCAGGACGGCGTTCGACCCGCGCTGCAGCGATTGGAATACCAGCAGGTCGCCCGCTACGTGCTCGCGGATCAGGTCCAGCGCCAGCAGCGGGTGGCGCAGGTGATAAAGGACGCCGATGAAGAACACGACGTCGAACCGCTCCGCCAACTGGCCCACGTCATAGACGGACATTTGCCGGAACTCGATGTCCAGTCCCTCGACCTCGGCGGCGAAACGGGCTTGCGCCAGATAGTCCTCGTCGAAGTCGATGCCCAGCACCCGGGCGGCGCCGCGGCGCTTCATCTCCATCGAGTAGAAGCCGGCGTTGCAGCCGATATCGAGCACCGTCTTGCCCGTGAGGTCCGGCGGAAGGCTGTCCTGGAAGCGCTGCCACTTCACCATGGGATAGTCGCCCAGGAAATGCTCCGGCGCGGTTTGAACCCCGTGCAGGTCCATGTTATGGAACCACGGTCCCAGCGCCTGCGCGCGCTCGCGGATGCGGTCCGTCGTCCAGCCCTGTGTCGTCAAACCGTGTTCCCCTCGAGTGTCGAACCAAGAAATTCGCCGGCCTTCGCCGATCCGGTCCGCTTCTCCGCAGTGGCGTGTGACGGCGCGGGCGCGGCAGCCTGGCCGCCCAGCAGGCGCATCGCCTCCCGATAGCCGTTGAGCGTGCCGACATCGACGTAGTTGGTCCCCGCGCGCACGCCCCAGGCCACGTTGCCCTCGGCGAGCCAGGCGTTGACCAACGTGCCGATGTACTCGTCCGCACGCTCCCGGTGCAGCCAAAGCTGGTGCAGCGCGTGCAGGGTGGCGCCGGGCATCTTGAAGGCGCCCCAGATCCAATTGGACCGGGCGGCGGGCGACTTCACCTGGATTTCCCGCACGCGGCCGTCGGCGTCCAGGTCCACGGCGTCGAACAGCTCCGGTTTTTCCACGGGGAACAGCAGGAACGACAGGCGGTCATCCGGCAGGCCGCACAGCGCGTCTGCGGGGAACCAGATGGTGTCCGGGAGGCCAACGATCACCGGCTCGCTCGCGGGGATCAGCGGCAGGGCGCGGAAGATGGCGTCGCACAGCCCGACCGCGCCGGCCTGGCAGACATACGCCACGTCCACGTCGCCGACTGCGCCGCCGTAGTATTGCAGGATGTCGCTCTTCCACGGCGAGATCACGAAGCAGATCTTGTCCGCGCCGCCCCGCACCATGCGCTCGATCAGGTACTCGCTGACGGCGCGCGGCCGCTCAATGCCGCCGGCGTCAAGGCGCGAGCCGACGGGCAGCAGCTCCTTGCTGAACGCCAGCGGCTGGATGCGCGTGCCGTTGCCGGCCGCCGGGATGATGCCCCACATCAGACACTCTCCCGCGACGATACGATCTCGAACGCCACCACCATCTCGGCGGCCCGGCGTGCGGCACTGTGCTCCGACAGGGTGCGGTCGCGGGCCCGGCGCGCCACGGCGGCCAGTTCGTCGGGCGCCATGCGCAGCGCCGCCAAGGCGTCCTCGGTCGAGTGCGCCACCAGAATCTCGCGGCCGGGCTCGAAGAAGCTGTCGAGCCCGGCCCAGGCGTCCGTTAGGATCGGCACGCCGCAGGCCGCGGCCTCGAACAGCCGGCCGGACGGGCACCAACCCATCCGCGCCATCGCCTCGCGCGTCACGTTCAGGGTGATGCGCGACGAGCAGTAGAACGCCGGGTGCTCCGGCGGCGGCAGGTGGTGCACGAAGAAGGTGTTGGGCGTCCACGGGAAGCCCTCGGGATACTGTGCGCCGCCGATGACGAAGCGCTGGTCCGGCAAGGCGCGGGCCGGCTCGACGAACAGCATTTCCAGCGCCGCCTGCCGGTCGGCGGCGTAGGTGCCGAGGTAGGAGAGCAGCGCGTTGTATTCCGGCCGCGGCGGCGCCGGCCGGTGCAGCGCCGGATCGACCGAGCCATAGATCGGCACCACCCGGCGCGCCCCGAGGCGGGTGCGCAGCGCCTCCAGCGCGCCGCCGCCGGTGTAGCTCAGCACCAGGTCAAACCCGGCCAGGCCGTCGGGCCCGATGTAGTCGACAGCCTCCCCGGCATCGAGCCGTGCCAGCGTCACGGGGGTGTCCAGGTCGTAGAAGCAGCGGAGGACGGTGCTGTCCTGCAGCAACCGGGTCGCCGCGAGCGCATCCGGGCAGTAGGACGTGACCATGCCGACATCCGCCCCGGCCAGGGCGCGGCGCATATGCGGCAGGGCCTGCGTCCAGTCGGGATAAAGCACCAACTCGCCATGCTCGGGGAGAGTCCAGAGGTCGCGATGCTCCCGGTAGTACGGCACGTCGCGCTCGAAGAACGTGACCCGGTGCCCGGCCGCGAGCAGCGCGCCGATCAGGCCGCGCCATAGCGCCGCATGGCCGTTGCCCCAGGAGCTGCTGACCGCAAGGCCGAAGATCACGATATTCATGCCGTCGCCGCCCGCCGCTGTCCGGCACGAGCCTGGGCTGCCTCGGCGGCATAGGCCTCCAGTTCGGCAGCCCGATGGTCGCCGGTATGGGCCCCCAGCACGCGTGCCCGCGCCGCGTCGGCGATGGCCCGGCGGCGATCCTCCGGCAAGGTCTGCAACGCTGCGAGGACCTCGTCCATCGAGGCGGCGATCAGAATCTCTTCGCCTGGCCGGAAGAACGCGTCGAGCCCGGCCCACCAGTCGCTGATGATCGGCACGCCGCAGCACGCGGCCTCGAACAAGCGCACGCTGGGGCTGTAGCCGCGGCGGATCATGTCGGCGCGGGTCACATTCAGGGTGAAGCGCTGCCCGGCATAGAAGGCGCGATGCCGGTCGGGGGCCAAGTGCTCGATGCGCTCGACATTGCCGGGCCAGGCGAGGTCGCCAGGGTATTGCGGCCCGGCCACCACGAACCGTCCGGCGTCCCATGCCAGCGCCGGCTGGCACAGCAGCGTGTCCACCGTCGGTTGCCGGTCGGCGCTGTAGGTGCCGAGATAGCCGAGGTCCCAGGCCGGCACGGCGTCCGGATCGGGCCGGTAGACATCCGGGTCGGCCGAGCAATACAGCGCCCGCGCCATGGGAGCGCCCAGCGTATGCTCGAGGTATTGCAGGGTCGGCCCGCCGGTGAAGGATAGATAGAGGTCGAAGCCGCGCAGCAGCTCTGGCGTCAAGTAGTCGCAGGCGCCATCGGCCAGCGCCGCCAGGGTCACGGGCGTGTCGATGTCGTAGAACGCAGTGACCCCCGCGGCCAAACACTGCACCAGCGCACCTACGGCCACACCGTCCGGCACATAGGACCCGACCACCACCAGATCCGCCGCGGCGATCGCCCCAGACCAGCGCTGGGACAGCTCGTCCAGCCCGGCATAAAGCTGCGTGTCGCCATAGGGCGGCTCCGGCAGGTCGCGGTTGTCGGCGTACCAGGGCTTGTCGCGTTCCAGGAACAGCACGCTGTGGCCGCGCCGGGTCAGGCCGCGCACCAAGCCGCGGAACGTCGTCGCGTGCCCGTTGCCCCAGGACGAGGTGATGGTCAGGCCGAGGATCACGATCCGCACGGTCGAGTCCTAATGGCCCGGGCTGGTTGTATAAATCGTGCGCACGATAAGCTGGTCCTATCGCAAACCTTGTAGGCCTACAAACCCGGAATGGTCTCGAGGTTCCCTGGCGTGGGTTGCCCGGCGAAAACATTGAGGTCCGCGTGCAACTGCGCCAGCGGCGGCGCCCACCGGCCAGGGCTGGGCTGCCGATACAGCCGGACCGAATCGTACCAAAGGCTGCGCTGCCCCGACATCCAGCGCCAGTCGGCGTCGGCCTGCAGCAGCAGCCAGGTTGGCCGGCCCAGCGCCCCGGCCAGATGCGCGACCATCGTGTCCACCGTCACAACTAGGTCCAAGGTCGCCAGCAGCCGGGCCACCGCCATCACGTCCGCGCTGCGGTCCCCGGTATCGAGCACCGGCGGCGCCCCAACGGTGGCAAGCTCCTCCAGGCCAGGGCCACGCTGCAGGCTAATCAGCCGCACGCCGGGCACCTGGGCGAGCGGCGCCAGAGCCGGCAGCGGAACGGACCGGCCGGCATCCCAGCCGCCAGCGCGCCAGCACAGCCCCACCCGGAGATCCCCGGACGGGCGCGGCAACGGCTCGACGGAAAGGTAGGGCGCGCCGTGCGGGGCCGATCGTAGCGCATGGGCGAGCTCCATGACCTCGATATCGCACTCGGACGGAGGCGCCGGCGCATCCTGGCGGAACGGGATCAGCCGGTCGGGACCGGGGAGGGTGCGCAGCAGCGGGATCAGCTCGGGCTGCACCTCCAGCGCCAAATCCGCGACGTGGGGCCGGAGCAGCGGCAAATAGCGGCAGAATTGCAGCGTGTCGCCCAGCCCGTGATAGCAGCGGACCAGCACCCGATTCCCATCCAGCCGCCGTCCGTTCCATACCCAGCGCAGGTGGTAGGGCAGGGCAGGATCGTCTCGGGTGGCCGGGTCACGCGCCGCGAGCACCTCGTCGCTCACGGCCCAGGCGGCAGCGAACGCGCCCGCCCGCATGGCCCGCAGCCAGCGGGCGCCCGCGTCGGGGTTCCTGGAGCGTTGATCGTCCTGCCGTTGAGCCAGAGAAGAATGCGGCATAACAAAAACCATTGGTCCGCGGCGTGGACCCGTAGCAACGTGGCCGCGCCGCCTGCGTTGCCTTGACCTTGTCCGGCGACTGGGACCGCGATGCAATATCTGTTCATTACCCATGCCGCGCGACGGCGGTTTGCCGCCCTGGCCGACTTCCTGAAGTCGGAGAGCGCGGGCGGCCTGGTGCTGATCGTCTCCGCCTCGGCGGCGCTGGCCTGGGCCAATTCGGCCGCGGCGCCGGCCTACCGCGCCCTGTTGCAGTATCCGCTGGGTCTGGGCGGCCTGTCGGAGCCGGTGCATATCTGGATCAACGACGGCCTGATGGCGCTGTTCTTCCTGCTGGTCGGGCTGGAGCTGCGGCGGGAGATCACGCAGGGCGAGTTGGCGTCGCCGGCCCAGCTCGCGGCGCCGGGCCTGGCGGCGTTGGGCGGGATGATCGTGCCGGCGGTGATCGTCGTGGCGTTGAACTGGGGGGACCGCACGGTGCTGCGCGGCTGGGCGGTGCCGGTGGCGACCGACATCGCCTTCGCGCTGGCGGTGCTGAGCGTGCTGGGGAGCCGGGTGCCGATGGCGCTCAAGGTGTTCCTGACGGCGCTGGCGATCATCGATGACCTGGGCGCCATCGTGGTGATCGCCGTGTTCTACACGGGCGGGCTCGATTTGGTGGCGTTTGGACTGGCGGCGCTGGTTTGGGCGGGGCTTTTTGGGTTGAACCGCGCGGGGGTGCGCCGGCTGTGGCCGTACCTGCTCGGGGGCGCCATGCTGTGGGCGCTGGTGTTCCGCTCGGGCGTGCACGCGACCCTGGCCGGCGTGGCGCTGGCTTTCGTCGTGCCGATGCAGGTGCGGCCCGGTGAGAACCACGCTCCGGCCGAGCGGCTGGAGCACAGGCTGAATTCATGGGTCGCCTATGGCATCCTGCCGCTGTTCGGGCTGGCGAATGCCGGGCTGGCCTTCGACACGCTGCCGCCGGGCGTGATGTGGGACCGGCTGGCTGTCGGCATCGCGCTGGGCCTGTTCGTCGGCAAGCAGGTCGGCGTGTTCGGCGCGGTGCTGCTGGCCGCGCGCCTCGGCCTGGCGCGGTTGCCGGCGGGGGTGACGCGGTTGCAGCTCTATGGCGGCGCAGTGCTGTGCGGCATCGGCTTCACCATGAGCCTGTTCATCGGCGACCTCGCCTTTCGCCAGACGCCGCGCGGCGACGAGGTGAAGCTGGCGGTTTTCGTGGGGTCGCTGGCTTCGGCGGTTTTGGGGTTGCTGATCCTGCATTTGGCAGCGCGGGCGAAGGTTGCGGAGACGGTCGCTGCTGCCCAGTAAATGCACCACATCGTGCCACTCTCCGGCCCTAACAGCAGCTTCACGCTCGCCGGACAGCGACCTGCTGCAGTTACGGAGCCGGCGGGGAAGGCTGCACCGTGACGGCAAGCGTTATGCCTAAATCATTCGGTTCAAGCGTAACACTGAAGTGGTCCGGCCCGGTGTAACCAGGTTGCGGAGTGTATGAAACCGCTGCTTGCCGCCCAGCCGTGATCAATTCTGCTGTCGCGCGGCCATGACTGGGCTGGTCTGTCACCAAAGCTGCGGTGAGCACGATTTGTAGGTCCGGGTTGAAAACAGTGAAGCTACAGGCATGCCCGGTGTTGCCGACCGTCATGTCGGTCCTAACCGAAGTCAGGCCCAAGATGTAGAACTTCTTCACCTGACACGGTCCGCTTACGGTCTGCGGCTGCAACTGGCCTTGGTCGTTTCTGGCCAGACCGGCGCAAGACGTGGAAAGTAGAGGAACGAGCAGCATGAGGCGATGAAGGCGCTTCAGTCTAGCGGCGCTATGCTCTTGGCTGCTCATCCTGCATACACCCATCCCACATCCTAGCGCATACAGCTATCGCGATTACCGCGGCGCTACAACGCGGCCCATTCCGCGTGGGGCCGCTTTCCAGCCAACGCGACCATGGGACGCACGACTGTTCGGGACCTGATGCGTGGTCCTACTTATCGGACGGCGCGAACGGCAGGTCATCATCAAACCTTGACATTCACCCAGGCGAGTGCAAGTGAACGTTCATTCGCATCCAGGCCCACCCATGTCCCAAGCCGTGCAGCACGCACTCCCCCGCCAGCGTATCATCGATGCTGCCGTGGCCTGTTTCGCCCGGTCCGGCTTCCACGGCGCCTCCATGCACGAGATCTGCGCCGAGGCCGGCATGAGCCCCGGCGCGCTGTATCGCTACTTCCCCAGCAAGGTCGCCATCATCGCCGCCATCGCCGAGGCCGAGCGTACCCAGCATGCCGCGTTCTTCGAGCGCATGGCGGAGGCCGACGACCCCGTCGAGGCCCTCGCCAGCATCGGCATCGACACGCTGGAGCAGATGCTGACCGGACCCAATGCCGCCCTGTGTGCCGAGACCATGGCGGAGGCCATACGCAACCCGGATATCCGCGCCATGTTCGACCGCAACATCCGCGAGGCCCGGGCCGCCGTCGTCGCCACTCTGCAACGCGGCCAGGCCCGCGGCACCGTCGATCCGGCGCTGGATGTCGAGACCGCGTGCCAGCTCATCATGGCCATGGGCGATGGCCTGTGCGTCCACCAGGCGCTGGACCCGACGCTCACCGCCGCCCGCTTCCGCCCGGTGCTGCAGCTTCTGCTCCGCCGGTTCCTCCGGCCGCAGGGAGCGGCTGCATGATCCGTGTCCTGCTCGCGGCCATGCTGCTGGCGCTCCCGGCCCGCGCTGCGCCGCCCTCGCTGGCCGAGCCGAAGCCGCCCTCCGTCACCGTCGTCGCCGCCACCATGGGGCCGATCGCCGAGACCGCCGTGCTGACGGGAACGCTGGTCCCGCGGGAGGAGGTCCTGGTCAGCCCGCAGATCGAGGGCCTCGCTCTGACGGAAATCCTGGCCGAGGAGGGTGATATCGTCACCGCCGGGCAGGTATTGGCCCGGCTGTCCCGCGACGTGCTGGACGCGACCGTCGCACAGAACGCGGCACAGATCGCCCGCGCCGATGCCGCCGTCGCCCAGGCCCACAGCAGCATCGCCGAGGCCCAAGCCAACCGCACCCAGGTCGACCTGGCGCTGGCGCGCACGCGGGACCTGCTGTCCGGCGGCAACGCCTCGCGAGAGGTGTTCGAGCAGCGCCAGGCTGCGGCGCAGACCGCCGCCGCCCGGCTCGACCTGTCCGGCAACGCGCTGCGGGCTGCCGAGGCCGACCGCGCGCTGGCGGATGCGCAGCGGCGCGAGCTGCTGGTCCGCCTGGCCCGCACCGAGCTCCGTGCCCCGGTGGCGGGCGTCGTCAGCCGCCGTACCGCGCGCCTGGGCGCCGTGGTGATGGGCGCCGGCGAACCATTGTTCCGCATCATCCAGGATGGCGCGATCGAGCTGGAGGCCGACGTGCCGGAGACCTCGCTCGCCAAGTTGCGCCCCGGGCAGACCGCCCGCATCGACACCGCCGGCGGCCCGCGCACCGGCCGCGTGCGCCTGGTATCGCCGGAGGTGAACCGCACCACCCGGCTGGGCCGCGTGCGGGTGGCGGTGGACGGCGACGGCCCGCTGGTGATCGGCAGTTTTGCCCGTGCTGGCGTCGAGGTGGCGAAGCGGGAGGGCGTGCTGGCGCCGCTCTCCGCCGTGCTGTTCCAGCCGGACGGCGCGGTGGTCCAGGTGGTGCAAGACGGGGTGGTCGAGACGCGGCGCGTGCAGGTCGGCCTGCGCACCGGGTCGCTGGCGGAAATCCAGGACGGGCTGCGTGTCGGCGAGGCGGTGGTGGCGGTCTCCGGCACCTTCATCCGTGGCGGCGACCGGGTGACCCCCGTCCAGGCGAGCGTAACGGCCGGGGGAACCTAGCCATGGCGTTCAACATCTCCGGCGCTGCAATCCGCAACCCGATCCCGCCGCTAGTGCTGTTCGCGGTGCTGACGCTGCTGGGCCTGGTCGGCTTCAACATGCTGCCGATCACCCGCACGCCCAACATCGACGTGCCGCTGATCTCCGTCACCGTCACCCAGCCCGGCGCCGCACCCGGCGAGCTGGAAACCCAGGTCACGAAAAAGGTCGAGGACGCCGTCGCCAATGTGACGGGCGTGAAGCACCTGCTGTCCACCGTCACCGACGGCACCAGCCTGACGGCGATCGAGTTCCGCCTGGAGGTCAGCAGCGACCGCGCGCTGAACGACGTGCGGGACGCCGTCTCGAAGATACGCGCCGACCTGCCCCGCGGCATCGACGAGCCGATCATCGAGCGTGTCGATATCGTCGGCCAGAGCATCCAAACCTACGCCGCCTCGGCCCCCGGCATGACGCTCGAGGGACTGTCCTGGTTCGTGGACGACACCGTGCTGCGGGATTTGCAAGGGGCGCCTGGCGTGGGCCGGGTGGAGCGGATCGGCGGCGTGACCCGGGAAATCCGGGTGAGCCTCGACGCCGACCGCCTGGCGTCGCTCGGCATCACCGCCGGCGACGTGAACAAGCAGCTCCGCGCCACCAGCGCCGACCTGTCCGGCGGCCGTGGCGAGGTGGGCGGGCAGGAGCAGGCCATCCGCACCCTGGCCAGCGCCCGCAACCTGCAGCAATTGCAGGACACGCGGCTGGTGCTGCCTGGCGGGCGGGAGGTGCGCCTATCCGACGTGGCGCGGGTCGAGGACGCCTACGAGGAGCCCCGCAAGTTCGCCCGGCTCGACGGCGCGACGCCCGTGGTCTCATTCGCGATCTACCGGGCAAAGGGCGCCAGCGAGGTCACGGTGGGGGACGCCATCGCCGCGCGGCTGGCCAGGCTCACTACGGCGCACCCGGATGTGACCTACTCCCTGATCGACGACGGCGTGCGGACGGCCCGCGGCAGCTATTTGTCGGCCATGCACGGGCTGATCGAGGGGGCGGTGCTGGCGACGATCGTCGTGCTGGTGTTCCTGCGCAACTGGCGGGCCACCATGCTGGTCGCCGTCGCGCTGCCGCTCTCGATCATCCCGGCCTTTGCCGCGATGCAGGCCATGGGGTTCTCGCTGAACTTCGTGAGCCTGCTGGCCGTCACGCTCGTCACCGGCATCCTGGTGGACGACGCCATCGTCGAGATCGAGAACATCGTCCGCCACATGCGGATGGGCAAACGCCCGTTCGAGGCGGCAGTTGAGGCGGCGGACGAGATCGGCCTGGCGGTGATCGCCATCACGCTCACGATCATCGCCGTGTTCTCGCCGGTCAGCTTCATGGGCGGCATCGCCGGGCAGTTCTTCAAGCAGTTCGGCCTCACGGTATCGGCGGCGGTGCTGGCCTCGCTGCTGGTGGCCCGGCTGATCACGCCGCTGATGGCTGCCTATTTGATGCGCCCGATCGCCGCCCATGCCGAGCACGACGGGCGCGTCATGCGCGGCTACACCCGGTTCCTGCGCGCGACCCTGCGTTGGCGCAGCCTGACGCTGCTGGCGGGCTTCGTGGCGTTCGCGGTGTCGATCTGGTCCACGACCCTGCTGCCGACGGGCTTCATCCCGCCGCCCGACGAGAGCCGGGTGGTGCTGTCGATCGAGCTGCCGCCGGGCTCCACGCTCGCCGACACGCGGGCGGCGACGGACCGCATCGCCAAGGAGTTCCGCCAGGTGCCGGAGGTGACCACGGTGTTTGTCGTGGGCGGCACGACGCCGACGGGTGCCGGCCAGGAGATTCGCCGCGCCAAGATGATCGTTAACCTGGTGCTGAAGGACGCCCGCGCCCGCAGCCAGAAAGTCATCGAGGCCGAGCTTACCCGGCGCCTCGCCACCTTGCCGGACGTCCGCGGCTGGTATGTGAACGACCGCGGCGAGCGCGAGTTGACGGTGACGGTGCTGGGGGACGACGCCGTTGCGCTGAACCGCGTCGTGGCGGGGCTGGAGGGCGGGATGCGCCGCCTGCCAGGCTTTGGCAACGTTGCACCCTCGGCCGGGGCGGACCGCCCGGAGATTCGCGTCGTCCCCCGCGTGGACGAGGCCGCGCGGTTCGGCGTGTCGACCGAGGCGATCAGCGACGCCGTGCGCATCGCCACCATCGGCGACGTGCCGGCCAACCTGGCGAAGTTCCGCGCGGGCGACCGGCTGATCCCGATTCGCGTGCAGGTGGACACGGCTCTGCGCGGCAACCTTGACGCCATCCAGGCGCTGACCGTCACGGGCGTCGGCGGGCTGCCGGTGCCGCTGCTGGCGGTCGCGGATATCGAGCTCGGCCAGGGACCGGCCAGCGTCGAGCGTTATGACCGGGTGCGCCGGGTCGTGCTGGGGGCGGACCTCAATCACGGTGTGGCACTGGGGGCCGCGTTGAATGCGGTCTATGCGCTGCCGCAGGCGACGGGGCTGCCAAACGGCGTTCGCATTCAGAACGGCGGCGATGCCGAGATCATGTCGGAGGTCTTCGCGAGCTTTGGCCTGGCGATGGGCGCCGGGCTGATGATGGTGCTGGGCGTCCTGGTCCTGCTGTTCCGCAACGTGTTCCAGCCGATCACCATCCTGCTGTCGCTGCCGCTCAGCCTGGGCGGCGTGATCCTGGCGCTGCTGCTGACCGGTCAGCCGATCAGCATGCCGGTGGTGATCGGCGTATTGATGCTGATGGGGATCGTGACGAAGAACGCCATCATGCTGGTCGATTTCGCCATCGAGCGGCGGGCCGAGGGCATGTCGCGCTCCGACGCCATCATCGACGCCGGGCGCAAGCGGGCGCGGCCGATCGTGATGACGACGATCGCCATGGTGGCCGGCATGATCCCGAGCGCGCTGGGACTGGGCGACGGCGGGGAGTTCCGTTCGCCCATGGCAATCGGCGTGATCGGCGGGCTGATCGTCTCGACGGTGCTGTCGCTGGTGTTCGTGCCGTCGTTCTACACGGTGATGGACGACGCATCCCGCGTGGTGGGCCGGCTGTTTGGCCGGCTGCTGACGCCGCGCGATGCGGAGGCGCCGGCCTCCCACCGCAAGCCTGCCACGCCGGCTGCGGGGCAGCAGCCGGCGGAGTAGGGCCTAATGCCGCGTCGTTCGCCGACGCGTCGGGGTCCGGCTCGGGGCCGCCGGTTTCTGGGCCGGCGCCGGAGTGGGGGCGACAGCCGAGCCCTCGCCCTGCGTCACGGTCACGTCCACGCGCAGCACGCTGTCCGGCGTGTTGGCCGTGCGGGACCGCAGCGCCACCGTGAAGGCGTCGGGCCCGACATAGCCGGTGTTGGGCGTGTATTCCACGCGGGTCTGCGCGTTCACCGGCTGAATATAAACTCGGCCATGCGCCGGACGCGTCTTCACCAGGCCGAGGCTGAATGGCTGCCCGTCCTTCTCGGCGGTGACTACGCCGCACCAGCCATCATTGGTCATCGCGATCGTCGCCGGCACCGCTGCGGCCAGGTCAACCGCGGAGGCGGTGCAGGTTTTGGCCATGTCCTCGTTCTGCAGGTCGACGGCAGCCGGCGCGGCGGGCGGTGTCTTGGTGGCGCAGCCCGACAGGGCGATGGCGGCGGCGAGCGCCGCAATCAGTTTGGTGTGCAAGAGTCGACTCCTAGTCGGCAGTGACGCGCCTGACTGCCACAGCCGACCGGCAACGCCAAGCCATGTAAGCGGCCGGCATAACCACGCGGTCATGACTGAGGCGATCCGGGCGATACCGTAGCTGGCTTGATGGGCATTTGTACTGCCGGCATGGCGGCATATTGGGTCAGTCCGACACCGACGGCGATGAAGGCCACGCCCAGCCAGAATATCGGGGTGACACGTTCACCGAACACGAACCAGCCAAGTAGCGGCACGATGACCAAGCCGGCCGCGACCCACGGATAGGCCTGGATCAGCATCACGCGCGACAGAATCCAGATCCACAGCAGCGTCGCCATGCCGTAGATGACCAGCGCCGCATAGAGCGACGGCTCGCGCATCACCAGCAGGATCGCCTCCAGCCCGGAATGGCCCTGCAATGTCAATCCGACCCGCTTGAACATGACCTGCCCGCAGGCCAGCATCACGGTGAAAACGGCAAGGCTGCCGGTATCGAGTGGCGTCATGCCAAGTGCCCCTTCATGCAAGCTGCCGCGGCATGGGCGACAGGATGGGAAACCAGTTGCCGGACACGCGGCGACACTGGATCAGCGCGCCGGGCCGGATGACTGGCCGGGCATTACCACGATGCGGCTGCCCCTGATATCCAGAAGGCTGGCGAAAAAGCCGCCATAGGCCAGCTGGAAGCCGAGCAGGATCAGCGTGGCCGACGGGATCACCAGGCGCATCGTGCGGTCGGGATTCATGCTGCCGAACGCCTCGGCCTGCCAGGACCCAAGGGCCACAGCCCCCAGCATGATGCCGAGCAGCAACAGCAACCCTGCCGCAAGCAGGGTCTTTTCCGGGTGCGTGCGGGCGATAACCGACGTGAAGCCGGGGTCCGGCGGCACGATGCCCTCACGTACGCCGTATATCTTGGCGAGCACCCAGAACAGCATGGACTGCAAGCCCACCACAATGAGCAGCGAGGCATAAAGCAGGGTATGGATGTCGAAGGTCATCCCGGCGACCGAGCGCGGCGCCGGCAGCAGCCACGCCGTCACCAGCAGACCTGCCAGGAACATTGCAGCCCCGGGATAGAAGAACAAGCCGCGCGGGCTGAACAGCAGCAGGAAGCGCAAGTGCCGCCAGCCATCCCGCCAGCTTTTTAGATGCGGCGGACGCGAGCGGCCGTCCGGGGAGAGCGTCGTCGGCACCTCGGCGATGCGCAGCCGGTGGACCGTGGCCTTGACCACCATTTCGCTTGCGAGCTCCATGCCCGACGCGCGCAGGCCGAGGCCCAGCATCGCCGAGCGGTCGAAACCGCGCAGGCCGCAGTGGAAATCTCCCGACGGACTCTGGAAGAACATGCGGCCGATGCTCGTCAGCACCGGGTTGCCCAGGTAGCGGTGGAGCGGCGGCATGGCGCCAGGCTTGATGCCACCCTGGAAGCGGTTGCCCATCACGAGCTGAAAGCCCTCGCGCAGCTTGGCGACGAAGTCGTCAAGTTCGCTGAAATCATAGCTGTCGTCGCTATCGCCCATGATGACATAGCGGCCGTGGGCGGCCTCGATGCCGCCGATCAGGGCGGCGCCGTAGCCGCGTGTGGGAATGGGCACCACACGGGCCCCCAAACCCTCGGCAATCGCCTGGGACCCATCGGTGCTCCCATTATCGGCGATGACCACCTCGCCACTGATGCCGGTACGGTCCAGGAAGCCCCTTGCCTTGCCGATGCACAAAGCCAAGGTTTCCGCCTCATCGAGGCACGGCATCAGGATCGTCAGCTCGGGCGGCCATGACCGCGTATCGTCCATTAGCTGACCTTACCCATACAGCCATTGCTTACACGAACTGGTAATTTCCAGCAATCGTTTGGTTGAATCTTTGAAGCTGTTCTGCCATCCAGAGGTGTAATCGAGACCGGGACAACCAAGGCAAGATGTCGTGTCACCTATCATCGTCCTCGACCTAGTCTCGCATCGTTGGCGGTATCAGCGCATCCTATGACCGGGCCCAATGCCCAATACAACCTGGCAAAACCCGATTCGCTTCCGGTCCGGATCGCGACGAAGGTACGCAGGCGCATGTATGACGCTTTCATGCGGGAGTTCGGCGCCGGCCCGGACGACACGATCCTGGACGTAGGGGTGACGTCCGACCAAACCTACACCTCGTCCAACTATCTAGAAGCGCTGCATCCGTATAAGGCCTGCATCACTGCGGCCGGGATCGACGACGCGAGTTTCCTGGAAACGTTATACCCCGGGGTGCGGTTCGTCTCTGCAAACGCGCTGAAGCTGCCGTTTGGCGACAAGTCTTTCGATTTTGTGCATTCGTCGGCGGTGCTGGAACACGTGGGCTCGTTCGTCAATCAAGCGAGGATGGTCGAGGAATGCCTGCGTGTGGCACGGCGTGGCATATGCGTCACGACGCCCAGTCGTTGGTTCCCCATCGAGTTCCATACCCTGCTGCCGCTGGTGCATTGGCTTCCGAAGCCGGTATGCCGGGCCATTTTTCGCCGGATCGGCTACGGCTTCTTCGCGAATGAAGCCAACTTAAATCTGATGACCGCGGCCGACTTGCGCCGGGTCATGGCAGGCTTTCCCGCCTACGCCTACAATTTCGCGGACACGCGGCTGTATGGATGGACCAGCAATCTTGTTCTGATGGTGCATAAACCAGGATAGACCTCTCCCGGTTAGGCCCGCACGCCATCGTCTACCGGCGGCCCTTTGGGCTAACCGGTTGCACACGGGGTTGGTGGGGTCGCCGAAACGCGCAGCGTTTGCGGCTGAGGCCGTGTGCCAGAAACGACTCTGATACCGGTCGCCCCGAAGGGTGACTGGTATCGGAGCACCACGTTATCACGACGCCTTGCAACCAGCGTTGGTCGCTTATGTTGTACGCTGGCTGTTGCGTCGCACAACGCGGAAGGATGATGCATGGACGGCGGATCGAGACCGGGACGGCCCATGGCTCGCCAGGACGGCGAGTGGGGTTATTCCGCGCGGATCGACAACGCGCCGCTTGCGCCACCGCCACAGTCTCTGGACTGGGGCAGCCCACGCCCGCGACGCGTGCAGCCCGACTGGAGGCCAGATCCGCCCAAGGATGATCCGCCCAAGGAACCGGACAAGGACAACGCGAAGCAAGACGAGGCCAGAAAAGACGGCGGGCAGGAGCCAAAAAAGCCGCCCACCCCGCGTTGGAAGAAGCTGCTCTATTGGGGGATTGGCCTGCTGGTTCTGGCCACGCTCACCATAGCTGGCGTGCTCTATTGGCTGCACTCCCGCCATTACGAGACCACGGACGACGCCTTCATCGACGGTTACATCTCGCAGATCGCGGCGCAGGTGTCGGGCCGCGTGACCCGCATCGCGTTCGCGGACAACCAGCAGGTGAAGGCCGGCCAGGTCCTGATAGAGCTCGACCGCCGGGATTATCAGGTGAAGCTCGACCAAGCCATCGCGCAGCGCGCGCAGGCGCAGGCGCAACTGGACCAGGCGAAGGCGCAGCTTGGCCTGCAGCAGGCCAACCGGGATCAGGCGGCGGCAAACGTCCGGGTGACCGAAGCCGACCTGCAACAGGCGCAGTCCGACCTCGCGCGGTATCGCGCCGTTGATCCCAAGGCCATCACCCGGCAGCAGCTCGATACCTCGTCTTCCACAGTGCGGTCCGCGCAGGCCAGGCTCGACGCCAACCGTCAAGCCGTGGCCGGCGCCCACGCGCAGATCGAGGCGCAGCGCGCCGCGGTCGCCGCGTCCGAGGCCAGCGTGAAGCAGGCCGGCGTCACGGTCGCCAACGCCGAGCTGCAACTCTCCTACACGAACGTCCTGGCGCCCGCGGACGGCCAGGTTACGAAGCGCACGGTAGACCTCGGCAACTACGTGAACCCCGGCCAGTCCCTGCTGGCGCTGGTGTCCAATCAGATGTGGGTCACGGCCAATTTTAAGGAAACGCAGCTCGCATTGTTGAAGCCCGGCCAATATGTGCGCGTGCAGGTCGACGCCTGTCCCGATTTCGATATCAATGCTCGCGTAGACAGCTTCCAGGCCGGATCGGGCTCGGTGTTCAGCGCGTTGCCGGCCGAGAACGCGACGGGCAACTACGTGAAGGTCGTGCAGCGCGTGCCGGTGCGGATCAACTTTGAGGAGCAGGACCTGTCCCGCTGCCGGATGGCACCGGGCATGTCGGTTTCGCCGCGCGTCACGGTTCGCTAGTGGCTGACAACTCTGCGCTGCCGCGGTCCGCCGCAGGGCCCAACTCGCCTTGGCTACTGGCCGTCATCGTGTCGATTGCAACGTTCATGGAGGTGCTGGACACCACCATCGCCAACGTCGCGCTACGTCACATCGCCGGTAGCCTGGCGGCTGGGCAGGACGAGAGCACGTATGTCATCACCAGCTACCTCGTCAGCAACGCGATCATCCTGCCCATCAGCGGCTGGTTGTCCAACGTGCTGGGCCGCAAGCGCTTCTACATGGGATGCGTCGCGCTGTTCACTGCGGCGTCGATCGGCTGCGCGTTCTCCACCAGTCTTTTCATGATGCTGTTCTTCCGGGTGCTGCAGGGCATCGGCGGCGGCGGCCTGGCACCCACCGAGCAGTCCATCTTCGCCGACAGTTTCACGCCCAAACAGCGGGCGCTGGCGTTCTCGCTCTATGGGTTCACCATCGTCACCGCGCCGGCGATCGGCCCGGTGCTGGGCGGCTGGCTGACCGACAGCTACTCTTGGCATTGGGTGTTCCTGATCAACCTGCCGTTCGGCATGCTGTCGCTCACGCTCACATGGCTGTTCGTCTATGATTCGGAGGCGGTGAAGGCGGACCGCCGCAAGCTGCTCGCGCGTGGACTGAAGATCGACTACCTCGGCTTTGCGCTGGTAGCGCTTGGCTTCGGCACTCTGCAGATCGTTCTGGACCGGTTTGAGCGGGATGACGGGTTCAGCTCCCCTTTCATCCTGACGCTCAGCATCATCTCGGCCGCGAGCTTGATCGGCTTGGTCATTTGGGAGCTGGTGCATCCGCAGCCCGTCATGAACCTACGGCTGTTCAAGATCCCGGCGTTCGCGATCAGCAACGTCGTCATGTTCCTGTTCGGCTTCATCATCATCTCGACGACGCAGCTCCTGCCGCAGTTGACGCAGGAGCTGCTGGGCTATGACGCGACGACGGCGGGCATGACTCTGGGCCTGGGCGGCATCTTATCGCTGTTCATCATGCCCATCGCCGGTCTGGTCACGGGACGGCTGATCCAGCCCAAATGGCTGATCTTCTCGGCGCTGTTGGGCACGGCGGGGGCGCTCAACTATGCCGCCGGCCTCGATATCAACGTATCGTTCTGGAACATATCGCTGTCCCGCATGCTGCAGGTGCTCTGGCTGCCGTTCATCTTCATCCCGCTGTCGGCGGTGCAGTTCACCGGCGTGCCGCCAGACAAGAACAGCGATGCCAGCGCCATCATAAACCTGATGCGCAACCTCGGCGGCAGCTGGGGCGTGTCGATCGCCACCACGCAGCTGCAATGGCGTGGCCAGTTCCACCACGAACGCCTCGCCGAGCATATCACGCCCTATAACGGCTACGGCTTCGGCGTGCCGCTCGGGCCCATCAGCCAGGCGGTGCAGCGGCAGGCGACGATCCTGAGCTACCTCGACGTGTTCATCATCCTGGCGCTCATCGCGCTGGCGGCCGCTCCCCTCGTGCTGTTTCTGCCCAATCTGCCAAAGGGGGCATCCGCGGGTGGCCATTAAACTTTCGCCCGTAGCCATGCTGCTGCTTTGCGGTTGCACCGTTGGACCAAATTTCGAGCGGCCCAGCCCTTGGTCCCCGTCCTCCTGGTTCAGTGCGCGGCCCCGTCCGGCGCGGCTGGAGGCCAGCATGCCGGTGGCCGAGCCCGTCGACCCCGAATGGTGGCAGCGGTTCAACGACCCGGCGCTGACCGGCCTGGTGCGCCGGGTCGCCGCCGGGAACCTGGACGTGCGCGCCGCGACCGCACGGCTGGCGCAGAGCCGGGCGCAGCGCGGCATCACCGCGGCCGACGAGTTCCCGCAGCTCAACGGCAACGCGTCCTATACCCGCCAGCGCCCGAGCAAGCTCGGCGTGTTCAGCTTGTTTGGCGGAGGGGCCGGGGGCGGGGGTGCCGGCGGTGGAGGCGGGGCAAGCGGCGGCACGCAGTCAAATGGACTGGGCGGGCGGCAGGGCGGCATCCCGACCAGCGGCAGCACCGGCGCGTTCGACCTGTTCCAAGGCGGCTTCGATGCGTCATGGGAGCTCGACCTGTGGGGACGGGTGCGCCGCTCGGTGGAGAGCGCCGACGCTACGCTCGATGCCTCTACCGAGGCGCGGCGCTCGCAGCTGCTGTCGTCGATCGCCGAGGTGGCGCGCGACTATGTCCAGCTTCGCGGCACCCAGGACACGCTGCGGATTACCCGGGACAACCTGCGGTCAGCACAGGAGAGCGCCGGGTTGACCTCCGAACGCGCCCGCGGCGGGCTGGCCACCGACCTCGATGTCGCCAATGCGCGCGCGCAGGTCGAGGCGACCGCCGCCGCCATCCCGCAGCTCGAGCAGCAGGAGGCGCAGGCGATCAACGCCATCGGCCTGTTGCTCGGCATGCCTCCGGCGGCGCTGCTGGCCGAACTCTCCCCACCACGGCCGGTGCCGCCGGTGCCGCCACGCGTGCCGGTCGGCCTGCCGTCGGAGCTTGCCCGCCGCCGCCCGGATATCCGCCAGGCAGAGGCGCAGCTCCATGCGGCGACCGCCGATATCGGCATGGCGAAGGCGGATTTCTATCCGAAGCTGACCCTGTCGGGCAGCGTCGCGTTGCAGGCGCTGCAGATCAGGAACCTTGGTTTTCCCGCCAACACCTACTCGTTCGGCCCCAGCCTGACGATTCCGATCTTCGAGGGCGGACGGCTGCGCCGCACCGTGGAGCTGCGGGAAGCGCAGCAGCAGGAGGCGGCGATCAATTACCAGAGGACCGTCCTTCAGGCCTTCACGGACGTGGACAACGCGTTGATTGCCTATGCCGCGGAGCAGCGCCGGCGGGATCGACTGGCCGAGCAGGTGGTGCAGAGCCGCCGGGCGCTCAGCCTGGCGCAGAGCCGGTTCCGCCAGGGCGTGTCGGATTTCCTCGAGGTTTTGACGGCGCAGCGCACGGTGCTGTCGGCGGAGCAGCAGCTTTCGGACAGCACCGCGACGGTCTCGGCCAATCTGGTGGCGCTGTATAAGGCGCTGGGCGGCGGATGGGAGGCGGACCTGCCGCGAGAGAGACCGGCCATACGACGATAAGGTCCTCAGCGGCTTGGCGGAGGCGGGAATTACCTCCATCAGGCGCAGCGGTGGCCCGAACTCGCGCTCGATCCCTATAATCCGCGCAGCCCGGCCAATCGCCGGTTTTTACGCTGCCTTTACATTTCGCGCCCTAAACGACGATTGAGCCTTGTCGGGGCATACGCCCATTTCTGGTGCAGGAACCTGAAAGGCGCATCGATGGCTGACATCCTCGTCGCCGTGCTCGGCGCGGGCGGCATTCTGCTTATGGCGGCCTACGCGGCGCTGTGCGAGCGGATCTGAAACCATGATCGACCTCCTCCTGGGCGGCGCTGTTGCGGCGGGCCTGCTGGTTTACCTCGTGTGGGCGCTCGTGCGTCCCGAAGACTTCTAGGACATCCCGAAATGACGCTCATGGGCTGGGCGCAAATCGCGCTCGTGCTGGCGCTCGTGTTTGCCAGCGCCGTGCCGCTGGGGGGATATATCGCCCGGGTGGTGCAGGGCGAGCGGACCTTCCTTTCGCCGGTGCTAGGACCGGTCGAGCGTGGGTTCTATGGCATTGCCGGCGTGGACGCCTCGCGCGACATGGGCTGGCTCGCCTATGCCACCGCGCTGATCGTACTGCAGGCCGTGCATTTCCTGATCCTGTTCCTGATGCTGCGCTTCCAAGACCGGCTGCCGTTCAACCCGCAGGGCCAGTCGCCGTTGTCCACGGCGCTCGCGTTCAACACCGCCATCAGCTTCGTCACCAACACCAACTGGCAGGCCTATAGCGGCGAGACCGCGCTGTCCTACGGCAGCCAGATGTGGGGGCTCACGGTGCACAACTTCCTGTCGGCCGCCACCGGCATCGCCGCCGCGGTCGCCATCGCCCGGGCGTTCGTCGCGGGCGGGGTAAAGCAGCTCGGCAACTTCTGGGTCGACCTGACCCGCATCGCCCTCTACCTCCTGCTGCCGATCGTGCTGGTCTACACCGTGTTCCTGATCGTCTCCGGCGTGCCGCAGACGCTGGCGGGCTATGTGGACGCGGCGACGCTTGAGGGCGCCAAGCAAACCATCGCACTCGGTCCCGTGGCGTTCCAGGAGGCGATCAAGCTGCTGGGCACCAACGGCGGCGGCTTCTTCAACGCCAACAGTGCCCATCCGTTCGAGAACCCGACGGCCCTCACCAACGTGGTCGAGACCTGGTCCGAGATCGTGATCCCCTTCGCGCTCGCCGTGGCGTTCGGCCACATCGTGCGGGACAAGCGCCAGGGTTTTGCCCTCATGTGGGTGATGGCGATCCTGATGGTGGCCGCGGTCATCGGCTGTTACGCCGCGGAGGGCGCGGGCAACCCGCTGCTGACCGCCGCGGGCATCGATCCCGCGATGGGCAACATGGAGGGCAAGGAGGTCCGCTTCGGCACCGCCATGTCGTCCTTGTTCGCCGTTACCACGACGGCGACGTCGGACGGCGCGGTGATCGCCATGCATGACAGCTTCACCCCGCTTGGCGGCATGATCCCGATGTTCCTGATCCAGCTGGGCGAGGTCGTGCCCGGCGGCGTCGGCTCGGGCCTGTACGGGATCATCGTCTTCGCCCTGCTGGCGGTGTTCGTGGCCGGGCTGATGGTCGGCCGCACGCCGGAGTATCTGGGCAAGAAGGTGCAGGCGCGAGAAGTCAAGCTGGCGATGCTCGCCGTGCTTATTCTTCCGTTGTGCATCCTGAGCGGCACCGCATTGTGCCTCGTGCTGCCGGATGGGGTATCGTCGCTGTCCAATGCCGGTCCGCATGGGCTGTCCGAGATGCTGTATGCGTTCAGCTCGGCGACCGGCAACAACGGCTCGGCGTTCGCCGGCATTACCGCAGACACGCCGCTGCTCGACTACGGGCTGGGCGTGGCGATGCTGCTCGGCCGCTTCGCCTTCATGATCCCCGTGCTCGCCATCGCCGGCTCGCTCGCGGCGAAGCCCAAGCTGCCGCCCAGCGCCGGCACCTTTCCGACGCACAGCCCGTTGTTCATCGGCCTGCTGATCGGCGTCATCCTGATCCTGGGTGGCCTGCAATTCCTGCCCGCGCTGTCGCTCGGGCCGCTTGCGGAGCACTTCTCGATGCTCGCCGGCAAGACCTTCTAGGGACGCCCCATATGGCACAGAACGCTGAATCCATCGCGCTGTTCGACGGCGCGATCCTCGCCCGCGCGGCCCGGGACGCCTTTGGCAAGCTCAACCCGGCCAAGCTGATCCGCAACCCCGTCATCTTCGTCACCGAGATCGTTTCTATTCTTGTGACCGTGCTGGCCGTGCGCAACCTGGCCACCGGGCAGCCGGCCGGCTTCGCGCTCGCCATCGCGCTCTGGCTGTGGCTCACGGTGCTGTTCGCGACCTTTGCCGAGGCGGTCGCCGAGGGCCGTGGCCGCGCCCGGGCCGAAAGCCTGCGCCGTGCCCGCAGCGACACCATGGCCAAACGCCTGACCGGCACCAACCGCGCCCAGACAACCAGCGTGCCGGCGCCCGACCTTCGCCGCGGCGACCTGGTTCTGGTGGAGACCGGCGACCTGGTGCCGTCCGACGGCGAGATCGTCGAGGGCGTCGCCAGCGTCAACGAGAGCGCCATCACCGGCGAAAGCGCCCCGGTGATCCGCGAGGCCGGCGGCGACCGCAGCGCCGTCACCGGCGGCACCCAGGTGGTCAGCGACTGGCTGGTGGTCCGCATCACCGCCGACCCCGGCAATACCTTCATCGACCGCATGATCGCGCTCGTCGAGGGGGCGCAGCGCCGCAAGACGCCGAACGAGATCGCGCTCGATATCCTGCTGGCCGGGCTGACGATCATCTTCCTGATCGCGGTCGTGACCCTGGTGGGCCTGGCGAAGTACTCCGGCACCGATCTCGCCGTGCCGGTGCTGGTGGCGCTGTTCGTGACCTTGATCCCCACCACGATCGGCGGACTGCTGTCGGCCATCGGCATCGCCGGCATGGACCGGCTGATCCGCTTCAACGTGGTCGCCACCAGCGGACGTGCCGTGGAGGCGGCGGGCGACGTGGACACGCTGTTGCTCGACAAGACCGGCACGATCACTTTTGGAAATCGCGCCGCCGCCAGCTTCTCGCCCGTGCCCGGCGTGGACGAGCGCAGCCTGGCCGACTCCGTGGTGCTCGCCTCGCTCGGCGACGACACGCCGGAGGGCCGCTCGATCCTGTCCTTTGCCCGGGACCGCTTCGGCGTGGTGCACGACACGCCGGCCGGCGCTACGGTGGTGCCGTTCAGTGCCAACACCCGGGTCAGCGGGCTCGACGCCGGCGGCCGGTCCTGGCGCAAGGGCGCCGTGGACAGCGTGCTCGCCCTCACCGGCGGCGCGGCGCCCCAGGCGTTCACCCAGGCGGTGGACCGTATCGCCCGGTCCGGCGGCACCCCGCTCGCGGTCGCCGTGGACGGCCGGCTGCAGGGCGTGATCGAGCTGAAGGACATCGTGAAGCCCGGCATCCGCGAGCGCTTCGCCGCACTCCGCCAGATGGGCATCAAGACGGTGATGATCACCGGCGACAACCGGGTCACCGCCGCCGCGATCGCCACCGAGGCCGGGGTGGACGACTTCCTGGCCCAGGCCACGCCGCAGGACAAGCTCGACTACATCCGCAAGGTGCAGGCCGAGGGGCGGCTCGTCGCCATGTGCGGCGACGGCACCAACGACGCGCCGGCCTTGGCCCAGGCCGACGTGGGCGTGGCCATGCAGACCGGCACCCAGCCCGCCCGCGAGGCCGGCAACATGGTCGACCTCGACAGCGATCCGACGAAGCTGATCGAGATTGTCGAGATCGGCAAGCAGCTGCTGATCACCCGTGGCTCCCTCACGACGTTCAGCATCGCCAACGACGTGTCGAAGTATTTCGCCATATTGCCGGCGATCTTCGCCGCCACCTACCCGGAGCTCGGCGCGCTCAACGTGATGCGGCTGCACTCGCCGCAGAGCGCCATCCTGTCGGCGGTGATCTTCAACGCGCTGATCATCGTCACCCTGGTGCCCTTGGCCCTGCGCGGGGTGAAGTTCCAGCCGATCGGCGCCGCCGCCCTGCTGCGGCGCAACCTGCTGGTCTATGGCCTGGGCGGCCTGATCGCCCCGTTCATCGGCATCAAGCTGATCGACGTTATCCTCACCGTGTTGGGATTCGCGTGACATGCAGCATCTTCGCCCCGCGATCACCCTGGTCGTGCTGTTCACCCTGCTGACCGGCCTGGCCTTTCCGCTGGCGTTCGTGGGCGTCGCCGGTGCGGTGTTCCCGCACCAAGCCGGCGGCAGCCTGATCGAGCGGGACGGCAAGGTCGTCGGCTCCGCCCTGCTCGGCGAAACCTTTGCCCAGGACAAATACTTCCAGGGCCGCCCGTCGGCCACCTCGGTGCCCGATCCGGCCGACGCGACGAAGACCACGCCGGCGCCCTACAACGCCGCCAACTCGTCCGGCTCGAACGCCGGGCCGACGTCGAAGACCCTGATGGACCGGGTGACCGAAGACCTGGGCAAGGCCGGGGCGAAGCCGGTGCCGGGCGACATGCTGACCACCTCGGCGTCCGGCCTCGACCCCCATGTCTCGCCGGACAACGCCGAGCGCCAAGTGGCCCGCGTCGCCGCCGCGCGGTCCATACCCGAGGCGCGGCTGCGCGAACTGGTGGCGGCACAGACCGAGGGCCGGCTGCTCGGACTGATCGGCGAGCCCCGCGTCAACGTGCTGGCGCTCAACCTCGCACTGGACGCGCTGCCCGCTCCGTAGCCTACTGGCGTGCATGGACGACGCCCGCCCCGATCCCGATGCGCTGGTCGCCGCCGCTGCACGGGAGGGGCGGGGGCGGCTCAAGGTTTTCCTGGGCGCAGCACCGGGCGTCGGCAAGACGTATGAGATGCTGGCCGCCGCACGCCGCCTGCGGGACGGCGGCGCCGACGTATTGATCGGCGTCGTCGAAACGCACGGCCGGGCGGAGACCGAGACGCAGATCGGCAACCTGCCCATCCTGCCGTATCGGGAAGTGCCCTATCGCGGCCAGGTCTTGCAGGAGTTCGACGTGGACGCGGCGCTCGCCCGCCGGCCCGGCCTGCTGCTGGTCGACGAGTTCGCCCATACCAACGCGCCCGGCAGCCGCCACGCCAAGCGGTGGGAGGACGTGAACGAGCTGCTGGACGCCGGCATCACCGTCTGGGCCACGCTGAACGTCCAGCATCTGGAGAGCCTGAACGAGGCCGTCGCGCGCATCACCGGCGTCCGCGTCGCCGAGACCCTGCCAGACCGCGTGCTGGAGGGCGCCAACGAGGTCGAGCTGATCGACATCCCGCCCGCCGAGCTGCAGGCCCGCCTGCGCGAGGGCCGAGTCTATCGCCCGGATGTCGCCACCCGCGCGCTGGACGGCTTCTTCAAGGGCGGCAACCTGGCGGCGCTGCGGGAGATCGCGCTGCGCCAGGTCGCCGCGCACGTGGACGAGGACGTGCGCGACTACATGCGCCGCAACGCCATCAGCGGCCCATGGCCGGCAAGCGACCGCGTGCTGGCGCTCGTTGGCGGCGACACCAACGCGGTCGCCGTCGTGCGCCACGCGAAGCGCCTGGCCGACGCCCTGCACGCCCCCTGGATCGTCGTGCATATCGAGCGCAGCCGGCAACCGACCGACGCCAGCGCCGCGCTGTCGCTCGCCGTCCAGCTTGGCGCCGAGGTCGAGACGCGGGCCGGCCCCGACCTGGTTGCCGTCGTGCTGGAGCTGGCCGAGCGCCGCAACGTCACGCAACTGGTGATCGGGCGCGGCCGCTCGGCGCTGTGGCGGCGCGTGCTGGGGCGTACCTTGTCTGTGCAGTTGCTGCGGCGCGCCCCGGAGTTCGCGCTGCATTTCGTGCCGCTGTCGGGCGTGGCCTCCCGCCGCCGCTTGCCCCGCGTGCCGGAGGGCTGGCTCGCCTGGGGCGGCACGACGGCGCTGGTCGCGGCGATCACTGGCGCTGGCATCGTCCTGGGCGACCGTATCCCGCAGGAGGCGATCGGCCTGATCTACCTGGCGGCCGTCGTCGCCGCCGCCAGCGCCTTCGGCCTGCGCGTCGCGCTGTTCGCCGCAACGCTTGGCTTTCTGGCTTGGGACTTCTTCTTCATCCCGCCGCTCTATTCCATCACCATCAGCAACGCCCGCGACGGTATCGCGCTGGTGGTGTTCATCCTGGTCGCTGTGCTGACCGGCAGCCTGGCCAGCCGGGTGCGGGCGGAGGCACAGGCCGGCCAGGCCCGCATTGAGGGGCTACGGCGCATCGGTGCCTTCAGCCGCAGCCTGGGCGAGCCGACGACCGAGCCCGATCTGGTCGCCGAGATCGCCCGTCAGGCCGCAGGCGCTGCCGGGCGTGCGGTGGTGATGACCGGGGAGGGCGCCGATCTCGCCATCCGCGCCGCCGAGCCGCCCGCAGACACGGCGACGCTGCTTGATGACGGAAGCTGGGCTGCCGCACGCTGGTGCAGCGAACGGCAGGAGGCGACCGGGCGCGGCACCGCCACCCTGCCATCCGCCGAGTGGCGCTTTCTGCCAATGCGGACCGTGCGCGGATTGCTGGGTGTGGTTGGGGTCCACATGGAAGCCGGCCGCCTCGACGCGACGGCGGTGCAGACGCTGGCGACGCTGGCCGACCAGGCCGCCGTCGCGCTGGAACGGGTGAAGCTCGCCAACGAGGCCGCCCGCAGCGCCGCGATGGAGGAAACGCAGAAACTCCGGACGGCCCTGCTGAACTCGCTCAGCCACGACCTGCGCACGCCGCTGACCGGGATACGAGGGGCTGCCGACACGCTGGGCTCGACCTGGGATCGCCTGACCCCCGCCACCCGTGCCGATTTGCTGGCCAGCATCCAGGAAGACACGACGCGCATGACGCGGTTCCTCGCCAACATCATGGACCTGACCCGGCTGGAGAGCGGCCAGGTGGCGCCGCGCCTGTCCCCGGTGCAGGCCGCCAACGTGATCGACGCCGCGATCGCCCGCGTGCCGGACGCCGGGCATGTGCTGGTGAACGTGCCGCCCGACCTGCCCGCGCTCTGTGCCGACCCGGCGCTGCTGGAACAGGCGCTGGTCAACGTGCTCGACAACGCGGTCCGCTACGCGCCGCTCGGGTCCGACGTGCGGGTCCGTGCCAGCGCCGCCGCCGGGCAGGTCAGCATCGAGGTCATCGATGACGGCGCGGGTATCTCGGCCGACGACCTGCCCCATGTGTTCGACAGCTTCTACCGCGCCCGGCGCGGCGACCGGACCGCCCCGGGCACTGGACTCGGCCTCGCGATCGCGCGCGGCATGATGGAGGCTATGGGAGGCACCATCCTCGCCATCAGTCCCCGCCCCGACGCGGCACGGGACGGATCGCCCGGGACCATTGTGGTGCTGCGACTTCCCGCCACATTCACGCAAGCCTTTCCGGACCCCGCCGCTTGAATCGCACCCGCATCCTGGTCATCAACGACGAGCCGCAGATTCATCGTTTCCTGCGCCCTGCGCTGGAGGCGTCGGGCTATGCCGTCGAACGCGCCGACACCGCCGGGGATGGCCTGGCCCAGGTCCGCACGCGCCCGCCCGGGCTGATCCTGCTGGACCTCGGTCTGCCGGACATGGACGGCCAGGATGCGCTGGTCCAGCTTCGCGCCATTAGCCAGGTTCCCGTACTGATTCTGTCGGCCCGGGACCAGGAGGCAGGCAAGGTCGCGGCACTCGACAACGGGGCCGACGATTATGTGGAAAAGCCCTTTGGCCTCGACGAGCTGCTGGCCCGCATCCGAGCAGCGTTGCGCCACGCCCATCCAGGCACCGCCGCCAGCGAAGTGTTCCGTGCCGATGACCTGATCGTGGACATGGCACGCCGTACCGTCACCGCGTCGGGCGCGCTGGTTCAGCTCAGTCCCCGGGAATACACCCTGCTGGCGCTGCTGGTGCGCCATTCCGGCAAAGTGCTGACCCATCGGCACCTGCTGAACACCGTTTGGGGCCCGGCGCATGTCGAGGACGTGCAGTATCTCCGGGTCTATGTCGGCCACCTGCGCCAGAAGCTCGGCATGGCGGCGGCGCGGCTGCTCACCACGGAGCCCGGCGTCGGCTACCGTCTTTTGGATCGCTCGCCGGGCGGCTTGGCTTGATCCCGGCCGTGGTGACGCTGTTTGGCATCGTGCTGTTGATCGTCGTCCTGCAGGACGCGTTCGAGGTCATGCTGCTGCCCCGGCGAGTGCAGCGCAGCATCAGGTTCATGAGCCTTTATTTCCGGTTTGTCTGGAGCGGCTGGTCGTCGCTGGCGGCCCGCTTGCCGGCCGGAGCACAGCGCGAAAGGTTCCTCAGCGTGTTCGGCGCGCTGTCCATGGTGCTGCTGTTCGCGGTTTGGGCGTCCGCCCTTATCGTAGCCTTTGGCCTGATCGAATGGTCCCTGCAGCCCGCCGACGCGGCGTCATCGGTGCCCGAGCAGGTCTACATGAGCGGCGTCACATTCTTCACCCTCGGCTACGGCGACGTGGTGCCGCACAGCGGTGCGGCGCGGCTGGTCTCGGTGCTTGAGGCCGGCACCGGCATCGGCTTCATCGCCGTTGTCATCGGCTACCTGCCCGTGCTGTATCAATTGTTTTCCCGGCGCGAGGCGCACGTCATCCAGCTTGATGGACGCGCCGGGTCGCCGCCCACGGCCGGCACGCTGCTGGCCCGGCATGCGGAGTCGGACGCCCTCGGCAAGCTCGACGAACTGTTGCGCGAGTGGGAGGTTTGGGGGTCGGAATTGCTGGAAAGCCATCTATCCTACCCCATGCTGGCCTATTACCGCAGCCAGCACGACAACCAGTCCTGGCTGGTGGCGCTGGCCTGCATCATGGACACCTGCGCCCTCGTGCTGGTGGGGGTGGAGGAGGTCGGGCCGTTCCAGGCGCGCATGACGTTCACCATGGCGCGGCAGGTGGTGGTCGAGATGGCGCGGTCCTTCCGCATCCAGCCGTCCCGCTACGATGGCGGCAACCGGCTGGATGCCGAGGCCTATGCCCGGCTCATGTCGGTGTTCGAGCAGTCCGGCCTGGCCTGGTCCGGGGGACCGCAGGCGGAGGAGACGCTGGCAGCGCTGCGGGCGACCTACGAGCCGTTGCTGGACGGCCTGTGCCGCTATCTGCTGCTGCCTTTGCCGGGCCTGACGCCCGGGGATGATGGCGCCGACCACTGGGAGCGTGGCCCCCGCGGGCTGATCGCCAGCCGCTTGGTCGAGCAGCTTTCCAGCCGCGGCGCCGCCTCCCGGGTCGACGAATCGGCCACAGTGCCGTGGCGGAGGCTGCTCGGCAGGCTGAAAGCTGATTGACGTAGCGTAAAGACCCCTTCCATAACGATGGATTCGGCTGCTATGCCAAAAGCCTTACCGGGAGATACTGTCATGAACACTGCCGAACTCGCCGATCACATCGCCACCGACCACGATCTGAACAAGTCGCAGGCCAAGCAGGTGGTAGAGGCCGTGTTCGCCGCCATCGTCGAAGCGGCCAGCAAAGGTGAGGAAATTTCTCTCCCGGGCTTTGGCAAGTTCAAGGTCGCCGCACGTGAGGCGCGCCAGGGTCGCAATCCTGCCACGGGCGAAACGATCCAGATCGCCGCGTCGAAGAAGCTGGGCTTCACGCCTGCCAAGCAGGTCAAGGACGCGATGAACCCGGCCGGCTCCGGCAAAACGACCGCCAAGTCCGCTGCAAAGCCGAAAGCCAAGAAAGCCTAAGCCGACCGGGCCGCGCCGGCGAGGAAACGCTCGGCCATGCGTTTAACGCGCCGGAGCCTTGCGGCCCTCGCTACCGCGTCGGTTGCCGGCCTGGCACGGGCGGCAACGCCGGTTCGCATCGGCGTACTCACGGAGATGGGCGGCCCCTATGCCGAGGACAGCGGGCGTGGCTCTGTTGCGGCCACACGGTTCGCGATCGAGGATTTCCAACGCACGCAGCCCGGCTTCATGGTCGAGCTTGTCTCAGCGGACTCTCAGACCAAGCCCGACGTTGCGGCTGCCATCGCGGGGGCCTGGTACGACCGGGACGGCGTCGACATAATCATCGACGTGCCGGTATCCAACTGCGCCCTGGCGGTCGCGAGCGTGACGCGGTCGCGCAACAAGGTGGCCATCTTCAACACCAGCACGTCCGACCTTACGGGAAGGGCGTGTTCGCCCAATCATGTGCATTGGGCGTTCGACACCTACGCGCTGTCGGCGTCCACGACGCGGGCCATGCTCGCGGATGGCGGCGGCACATGGTTCCTGATCCAGGCCGACTACACCTTCGGCGCCGTGCTGGCGGCGGAAGCAACGGCGGTGATCCGGGCGGGCGGCGGCCGGGTGCTCGGCACGGTCAAGCACCCATTCCCGGGAACTACCGATTTCTCTTCCTATCTGCTGGCGGCGCAGGCGAGTGGCGCTGCGGTCATCGGCCTCGCCAACGCGGGTGCTGACGCGGCGAACTGCATCAAGCAGGCGACGGAGTTCGGCCTCACCCGCGGCGGCGCGCGGTTGGCTGCCCTGCAATGCCTGTTGCCCTCCATCCATGGGATCGGCGCAGAGGCGGCGCAGGGCCTCTATCTCACGGAATCGTAACAGCCCAGGTCTTTCAGCGGGGTTAAGCCATGCGTAGGTCATTGATCAAGCGGTCGGGCTGAGTGGTCAGTGTCTCGAGCATCTCCCAACCTTGCTTCCTGGCTGTCGAGAGCAGCGAGC
>JAABUK010002246.1_pt1 | contig 35132 bp, 3 predicted proteins | sample 5559141 | NCBI WGS metagenome assembly JAABUK01 (sample SAMN10711869, study PRJNA513367) | rock metagenome | isolation source: Antarctica rocks | place: Antarctica: Victoria Land, Pudding Butte nord | collected 2016-01-03
CCCTAACCCTAACCCTAACCCTAACCCTAACCCTAACCCTAACCCTAACCCTAACCCTAACCCTAACCCTAACCCTAACCCTAACCCTAACCCTAACCCTAACCCTAACCCTAACCCTAACCCTAATTTTAATTTTAATTTTAATTTTAATTTTAATTATAAAAAGATAAATTAAAAATAAAGAGAGATAAAATTATAACTTATATAATTAAAGTTAATATTTATCGGATCGTATAAAAATTTATAAATAATAACCGTTATTAATATAAATATAAAGATATTATAAAAGTAAACTCCGAGGTATTTCTTAAACTATCGGTTAAATTATATTAAGAAATTATATAACGAGATTCTTTTAAATAAAACGAATATATATAATTTAATATTTTATAAGAGGATAAAATAACTCTAAAAGTAATTAAAAATAATATAATTCGGATCTCTCTCCGTATATTAAAGTATTTAACGAAAACTATAATTAAATTTAAAATAAACCGCGATTTTTTTCTAAAAATAAAGGTAAAGGGATTAAAAGAAAATAAATCTATAAAGAACTTTTCGAGTCCTCTATATTTATAATAAATCTACATCGGTAAGTCCGGAAAAATAGTTCTGTAAAATCGCTACTTAATCGGTACAAAATACGCATTTTGTAGCCTTGGTAAATCTTGGCGCAAAGATTTTTAAGTTAGAGTTAAGGTCTGCGCGGGAGCGCTAAACTTAGTCCTAAAAATAGCTTTATAGCCCTATAGGGCAACGCTAGTAAAAATCTAATTAAAAATTCGGAATCTAGGCTAAAAACAGATTTAGTAAGATATTTATATTCCTATATAGGGGCCCTAGTCTAGATACTATAAAAAGTCAAAGTTCAAAAAAAAAAAAAAAAAATTGCTAAATCGGTACATAATATACTTAGAATACGGGACATGAGTAGATACGCATTTCCAGTATTTTATACAATTTCGGTATAAAATACGTAAAAATCGGGGTTTCCGGACTTACCGATATAGACGGGTCCTATATTATCGCTATAAATATAATATTTTATTATAATAGGGTCTTTCTTAATAGAGGTTAATTATAATAAAAAGAGAAATAAAAATTTTAATTTTAATAAACCCGAGTAATTAAGTAATATTTATAATAAAAATAAATAAAATAAAAATAATAAAATAGAGGGCTAGAAAATATAATATTTATTAAACTACTAATTTATATAGGGAGGAAAAACGGTATAATTTAATACCTATTATTTAATACTCTAGTCTAGTACGGGTATAATAATTAAAATATACTATATTTATATCTATAATTAATTTATCCTATATCGATAATTAGATTATATCTTAAATAAATTATAAAATATAAATTATTAAATATTAAAAACGTTAATTTTAATAATTTATAATAAAGAGAGTATTAATAAAGACTAGAAGATTTTATATTTATAAATAAAAATATATAAAGTCGTTTTAATTAAAGTTATATTCGGAGTTTAAATAAAATTCGACTACTCTAATAATTAGAATCGTATCGTCGCGATGACGATTTATTAATCTCGGAAAGGTCTTTTACGATTTTTTAAAAAAATAATACACGAGTTAATATAAGTATAGATTAATTTAATAGAGAAACTTAGCGCGTAAAAATTAAAAATTAATATAAATATAATTTAATTTAATAGAGAAGCTTAGCGCGTAATAATTAAAAATTAATATAAATATAAATTAATTTAATAGAGAAACTTGACGCGTAATAATTAAAAATTAATATAAATATAAATTAATTTAATAGAGAAGCTTGACGCGTAGTAATTAAAAATTAATATAAATATAAATTAATTCAATAAAGAAACTTAGCGCGTAATAATTATTATTAAATAATAAAATTTTAATCGCGAGAAAGTTTTAAAGTTAAAGTAGTAACGGGTAATAATAATTATTACGAATATTAATATTTTTAGATACTATTATCTAGTATAATAATTTAATAATATGAAATAATAATAGTAAAGATATAGTATTAACGAAATAAGACACGTAAGAATTATAGTATTAACGAAATAAAATAGTAGTCAAGATTTAGTCTTAATATATTATATATTAATTAAATTATCTATCGGTACAAATAAATTATTATCTTATATTAAGATATATATTTAAGTAGTAGTAATTATAATAATTACCTTTATAAATAAAGGGCCTAACGTCCTCGAGGCTATAAATTATTAATATAAATATATAAACGACTTAATTTTACTAGAAATAATCCGTATATTATAATCGTTAATATTATCTCTCGCCCTAATTTAGAATACTGCCCGCGTAGTATATAGAAGATAGAATAACTAGCCGAGGCGACGACGTCCTCGTTTTAATTTATCGAGAGGGAGATTAGTTATTAGGTTATAAATACTAGATAAAGAAATATCCTTATTAAATAACCTAGTTACTAGAGTATTTACTATTATCGTAGGTATACTCTTTAGGGTAATTTTCATTATCGCTATATTTATAGTAATATCGAGTTTACGTCGAACGGTTTAGTTATTAATAATAATTCGCGTAACTTAATTATCGGTAGTAACTTTATTAATAATATAATTATTAAAACTAAAAGTAGTCTCTACGACGGTACCGAATTAATTATATAATTTATTATTATCTTTAATAAACTTACCGCCTAGTACGATATCGGTAATTATTTATTATTTAAATCTCTTTCGATTATATACTCGTTCTAAAGCCGGATATCTCTTAATTAATATATTTATATTTACGTTAATATTAACTAAAAGATTATTAACGAAGTCTTTAATACTATTTATATTCTTAACTCTCTAGATTAATTTTATTTATCTATTATTAATTAACTAGTTTTTAAATATTTCGATTTCTACGGAATTAAAAAAACTCCGTAGTAAATAATCGACTTTATATTAATTTAAAAGGCGGGCCCGATATTAAATAAAAACGGTATAAAAGACTTCTAGTATAAATAAAATACGGACTATTTTATTATTAACTTAAATAATAAATCCTTCTAAAAAATCTACGTAGTTAAATAAAATAATATTATTATTCGTTAAAATTTTATTTCTAACTACTAACTCGTTTATACGGGTTTCGGACTTAACGAATATTTTTTTAATAATCTCGATTAAAGACTCCCCTTTAATATTATTATTTAAATTCTTTAATAATATAGAAATATCTTTAATCTCTCTTTCTATTTTTTACGGTTTAGTTTATTTATTAAATTTTATTTTCTTCGAGCGCTTTATTTTTAAACTAGTTATATTTACCCCCGTAGTATTAAATAAGAAAATTTATCTTATTTTACCCTTTTTACTCGTAGTAGGGCTAGTATATTTATTAATTTATAATAATATAGAATTATTCTTAATTAAAGACGGTATAGTCGTTTATATAACTAGTTTAAATTTACTAGCTACTATAAAAATACCTATTATTATTTATATTAAAGGGGTTTTTCTTATATTTAAATTAACTAAAGTTTTATCCCGCTTAAATTTCTTTATTATATATTTTACTCTCTTTTATTTAGACCTTTTAAATATAATAAAAAAAGAAATAACTTATTAAAAAATCTTAATTATAAAGAAAATCGATATTTAAAATATAATTTAAAATATAGTTAAGAAATTTTCATTATTAATTTCGATTTATTATTTTATAGTCGTAGGTACCGTAGTTTTCTTATTTATCTACTTCTTTACGGGCGTAGATAAAATAGTTATAGTCTTTTACTTTAAAGAATTTACGATTTTAACTTCGGTAGCGACTTTTATTTTAAATATTTTCTTAATTTTATTTAATTCTTCTAGTTATATAATTAGATTATCGGATATTTATATAATTTTAATATACTTTTTCTAATATTCCTACGCCTCGATATTAAATAAGTTTATATTAATTAATTAAAAATTATTATTATCGATTACGAGGGAGATTATTTTTAAAGTCGATTTCTTTAATAGGAATAATTTCGTTATCGATTTCTTTAATAATTTCTTCGAAGCCGAAAACTTCTTTTCTATTTCGGACTCGCTCTCGTCGCTTTTATTATCTTTATTAAAGTTTTTAGATATCTATTTCTCTTATATTAAAAGATTTATTAAAGCCGAAAGCTTCGTTACCTTCGGGCTCTTTTTATCTAGTTTCTTCGATAACGTCGAGAGTTCCTTTACTCTCGTTATCTCGTCCGCCGAGAGATAATTATATCCTTCTATAAAGATATATCGGTTATATTTTCCCCTTTTTATTAAAATTAACTAATCTAGTTTCTACGATAAATTCCCTTTATCCCCGTATAATTACGCGTAATTAAAAATAATCGCGTATTTTATACTACCGTCTTTTATTAATCGTATTATAACTAGTTACCCGTTATTTACTTATTTAAATTATAAATTATTTCTCGAGTTAAATACCTTTAACTAGTTCTTAAAATATATATTTAAAGAAATCTTATTATATTAAATAACTAGCCCGGCCTATAATAAAGAAAGATTTTTATTTATTAATAACTAAATATTTTTATTTTCCGTTATATTATATATAGATTTATTATACGGTAAACTCTTAACCTCTTCGTTATCGATTTTATTATCGACTTCGGCCTTAATAACCTATTTATTATTAATTTTATCGCTCTATTTAGAAATAGAAGCGCCGGACTTTTTATTATTATTTTTATTTATTATTTTAATTATTTTAGTTTTAATTACTTTCGTTATTTTCTTTACTTTTATTTTATTACTCTTTAAAATTAATTTAATTAATATCTTCGAAATCTTTCCTAAACGTAATTTAGTTATATTATAATTAAAGATTTATTAAAACGAAGATATCGTATTATACTCGATCGGGGCGAGCGATATAAATAAATTATTAATATTTAAATTAAAAGAGGAAAGATATATTAATACTATTTAGTATATAAAATACTATAACTAAATACTATAATAACGGTAGTATTTATTAATTCGAGCGAGGAAAACGATTTATTATTATTTAAGTTAGTTAGAAATACTATATTAATATAGCGGGGCTATTAAGAAATTCGTTATTATTAAATAATAAAATTATCGTCGCGTAATAAAGTAAAAATAAAATTAAAATTAATAAATAAATAGAGTAATATCGTCCCTTAAACTACCTATATAATTTATAATAACTTTTTATTATAGTCGTTAATTATACTTTCTACGTTTTTAAAATTTTATTTATTATATTATATATTCTAATAGGGCCCCTAGCCCTTTTATTTAATTAAATACTATATTATTAACCTCTTATTTTATTTTAAAAGTCTTTTTATCCTTTTACCTAAAATATACTTTATTTTAAAGTAATTATTTATACTTTTATTATTATTATCGAGAATAGTAACCTACCCGACCTTTTAAAAATAATTATATAAATTCTCTCTTAATAAAATAAGTTCTAAGGCGGCGACTAAAATAACGGAGTAAATATTTATTATCGGTAGTTACGTTATAGAATAGAGTAGAGAATCCCTTCTTTTCCTTAATTAGAGAAGGGAACCGGGGAAAAGAAAAAAAAAGAAATAAAGACTCGGTAATTCCCTTCCCCGGAGTAGAAAAAAGAAGAGAATAATAGAGAATTCCTTCTTTATTCTTTTTATAGGGCTAATATTATAGCCTATTAATACACTATTTTAATATATATTTTAATTATATTAATCTTTATCCTAACCGTAGGTTATACTAGGCGGTTTAATATATTTCTAAATACTTTTATTAAATATACTAAATATTTTAATATATTTATTTATATATTTACGAAGATTTAATAAATTAATTATATTAAATATACGTAAATATAATAGAATAATTAAACTAGGTTTATTAATATTAAATATACTAAATCCTAGTAAATCTTCGATTTAATAATTATAATTTTCTAGGATAACTAAGATTATTTATATTATATAATATTATAGTAATTACTAGTGCCGCGCTAGTAGTTTATTTCTAAATTACTTATATTTTCCTTTTATTTCTAGACTTTACTAACTATTTATTTAACTAATAAACTCGTTAAATTACTCGGATATCTTAATATCCGGCTCTTTTATTATTTAATTTCTTATAATTATACTTATCTTTATACCTAGTATTATTTAGTAGTTACTCTATCGCGGAATTCTTTATCTTAATAATAATTAAATAAGAAATTAAATCTATATTAAAATCTAAAGAGTATAAAGATTAGTATATCTAGAATAACTAGTCTCTTTAGTTAAGGATAATATAAAATAATTTCTATTAATCGTTTTATAGTTAAGTTAGAAGATTAAGAAATCTAGGACTAGTTTATATCTAAATACTAATTAGACTTAATACCGAATAATAAGTAATAAAATAAACTAATATATTATATATCGCTAATTATTTTATAGCCGACAAAGAGAAGTAAATCTTAGGTTAATTTTTATTTATACCTAATTTAAGACAAGGTAATCGGGGTTATTTATTTAATAAATAAAAAAAAAAAAAACCGAAGAGGAGCTAAATAAAAACTATAATATAATAAAATTAAGAAACCGTTTAATAAATTGTTTTATAGAAGAGTTTCGGGTAGAGCTAGTTAAAATTATTAATTAAAAAACGATTCGACGAGTAAAAAAGATTTTAACGCGTAATAAAGAATAGTTGAATCTATTAATTATAAATTAATAGAGAATAATTTAATAGGTGAAGATCGATATTATTAATAAAGAGTATATATTAATCTTTATATTAATTTATATTATACTAGTTAAACGGGATTAATACGTAATAAAGTTTTTCAAAATAAATATATTTATATTATTATAAAAACCGTCGGCGCGTCTTTAGGTAGAGAGATAATTATTAATAATAATAAAAATTTAAATTAGATAGATAAGGAGCCCTTAAAGGATTTAAAAAATTTATTAAAATTAATAAACTACGTACTTTAAATTCGATAAAAAATAAACGATAAGGAAAATTATAATATCGAGAGTAATACCGAAAAAAAAAATTAGAAATCTACTATTAAGGCTTTAATTACATTAGGTTAATAAAGTATAATACGAGTAATTTATAATAATTATCGAAGATACTAAATTATAGTATTTAAGACGCTACGAGCGAAGATTAAATACTACGATAAATATTCGCTAAAGAAATATAAATATATAGGGTTTTTATATATACGAAGAAATAATTATCTAATATATTTTTATATTAATCTATATATTATTTAATATTAATTATAGGTTAATATATACGTAAAGGGCTATAAAAACGTTTATTATAATTTAATAAAATATTCGATAAACTCGAGTATATATTATAGTATAATATAACTTTTTAATTTATTATAAATCTAAAGATCTATAAATTATTTAACGGAAATTAATAGGATATTTAAAAAACAAATAAATATATAGTACTAGACGAGGATAATTATAAATAAATTACGATATTAAGACCTAATTAATTATAATTTAATAATTACGATTTTATTAAACGTAGATAAGTACTAGATAAAGATAAAGAAAGTATAAAAAAAATATTCGGGATACTCCTAGGACCGGTGTATACCGAGATAATAAAGAGGGTAAAGGTACTTTAGAAATTCAATAAATATAAAAAACTCGAAAAGGAGCTAGAACGAATTATTTAATTTAAAAAGTTTACGAAATTACTATAAGATTAAAAGAAAGTAGCTAGTTCGTTTAGATTTCTAGGTATATTTCTATTAAATATAATTAATTATTTAGATTAATATTCATTATAACTAACCTATTAAAATACCCGAAAATTTATTAATATAATAGTTTTTATTATTATTATACTAATCTTTATATTTATCTTATTTATATTTTATTATTAATCGTAATTCTAGCTCTTATTTTATCTTTTTTTATCTTTAAAAATCTCATTTATATTTTTATTACCTTATAAAGATTTTTAGAAAAGTCTAGCCTTTTTAACTAGTTTTAGTAAAATTAATTTTAAAAACTCGTTTTTATATATAACCTTCAAGTTATTATAACCTAGATATTTAATTATTATATAAAGCCTAGATAACGTCTATTATTTAGAGAATAATTCTATATTCGATTTCTTCTTTATTATTAAATTTTTTAATATACGTCGGTAAAACGAAAAGTGGCTCGATCGTGGTTTAGGGCGCTCGACGAGCGCCCCGGGAGTTTTAAATACGATACCTATCTACCGACTTAATAGGCGCCCGAGGTATATAACTAAAGAGCCTAAGATTACTCGGGCGTATACCGAGTAAACCTAAAACTACTATTAACGGGTATTAAATTAGGGGTACGCTATTAACTTTAGACCCCCGTCCATAGCCCCTATTTATAACTATGGCCCTATTTTATTCATAGCCATAACCCTATTCTATTTATAATTATAGTGTATTTTATAGTCCTATCGCTATCGCTACCCTCTAATTATTACTATCGTACCTATAAACCCCTAATATATACTTTAATATATGGCCTATATATTACCCCCGCGAGGATTTCGCCTAAATCGATCGATTCCGGGGATCAAAATTTACTAGCGTTAGGGGTAGTTCCGGGGGGTCGCTACCGTCGATAGGGGCGATCATAGAATATTAAAATTTTAGGTAGTAAATTATATAATTTTCTAAAGCTAGGGCCCCTAAAGCTCCGGGCTTAAATTACGCTTATTAGGAGCCCGACGCGTATTTTATAGCGGGCGCTCGACGGGCGCTCGGGGCCGTTCGGGCGCCCCGAGCCTACCTCGGGCGCCCGAGGTAACTTACCTAATGGCCCCGAGCCGCTAGAGCCGGTTTTCGATTTGCCGATATAGAGTCTCGGGTCGAATACGAGTATTTCGAAGAACTTTAGTTTATTATATACTCGGAAAGTCTAATTTATAGATTTATATATTTATCTTTTACACCTTCTCGAGTCTATTTATAATATTAATATTTTATTTATAATATTATTATAGGAGGTCTTATTTAAGGGCTAGAATTATATTCTTTAATTTTTCTTTCTTTATAAACTAGACTAGTAATAGGAGTCCTAGAAGATTCTCGAAATTCTTTTTCTATAAAGTTATTAGACTAGCTTTTATTTATATTATTAATTAAATCTTCGTCTTTATTCTTTATTATATCCTCTTCCCGCCTCTTTACTTTTATTTCGTATTCTTTAAATATTATTATCTCTTCTTAGTCTAGGTCTTATTATAATATTATTATTTCGTTCTCTTTAAATTAGAAGCGATTAAGGACTATTAAAGTCGAGAAGATTTCCGGACTATAAAATTCTTAGATTAAATATAATTAATTAGTAATATTAAATACTCGCTCGTATTTAACCCCCGTAAAGGGTATAAATAAAATATCACGGGCGGTATAAAAGAGATAATTATAATATAACAAAAGTTTCTTTTATTTATTAAATATAGATTTATTTTTATTATTAAATCCTATATTAAATTAACTAATATAGTTATTAATATAAAGATTAATATAAATAATAAATTTAATTTATTTCGTAGTAACTTTAAAATTTATTACTCCGATTCTTTAGAATCGATATCTTCTTTTTATTTTTAATAAAACGTTTAAAAGTATTTACACCGACGTCTCTTTTAGTATATACTTTCTCTTAATTAATAATAAATATATACCGATTAAACTACTCGCTAAATTATTCTTAATAATAATTCTTTTATTTTTTATTAGTCTCTTTATTCTAACCCTAATCCTAGAATATAATTGTTTTTCTAGTAGGGTCTAGGAGAGTTACTATATTATATAAACTACCTATTGTTAATTAAATTTAAAAATAATACTATTTTAATTTAATTTAAGTTTTCTTTAAACCTATTAATATAAACCTCTTCTAATTTATATTTTTAATTTTAAACTTTTTCTCCTTATTTTTAAAATAATTAAATAAAGCGTTATAGACCGAAAAGATTATTTAAATAATCGGTATATATAAGGTATTAATCGTTTATATATATTAATAAAACGGTTTATTAAACTCGATAAAATAGTTTATTTAAATTTATTTATTATTATTTATTTATAACTACTCTCTTTACTCGCGAAAAAACTCTTTTAATACCAGCCTTAGTCTTCGGGCCCGGATTAATATATAATATATTAAATTCTATTTAATTACTATATCCTAGAAGAGCTTTAGCGTAGTAAATTCGTTCGGGCGTTTTTTATTATATATTCTTTATCCCTAAATTAACCTAGTCGATTAATATTTCTTTTTATTAAGTTTTTTTTAGATATCTTAAAAGTACTCGCGCCGTTAATTATTTTTATTAAAGTAAATAGAGGCTTTACGAATCTATATACCCTAAATTTAATAAATAAATAAAAATGGGTATAAAGATTAATATAAAATTAAGAATATATATCTTTATAAAAGTAAATAGGATCCTAGGTTCTTTTCTTATATTAAAAATTATTTATTTATTTACTTTTTCGTTTTAATCTTTCTAAAAGTCTTTATTCGTTAGCGAGATTTTAATAATATTAAGAAATTCTTTCAAACCTAGTTAAATAATATAAAAAAAGTATAAAATATAATAAATTCTAGTATTCGTAAAAAAGTTTAATTTATTATAAATTTCGCGAAGCTCGTATTTAAGCTCTTTTTTTATAATTATAAATTATATACTCTCCTCCGCGGATATCGTCTCGAGTAATTAATATATTATAATATTATTAGAGGCGTTATTTATAATAATCTATATAATATAGTCTTTTAAATTATAATAATAAATAATAGTATTTAGGTACCCGGCTAGATTTCTATTATTATATTTATTTTTTATAAATTTAAAAACTAAAAGTACCTCGTAATATTACTATCGCTAGTTAATAAAATATATATTTATAATTATATAACTCTACCGGTTTCTAGAAGATTATAAATTTAATATAAAAATAACTTTAATATCGTCGTTAAATAAATCTTAAAGGAGAAGAGGTTAAATCTCTTAATATTTCTTTATTATATAATTTTTAATTATTAACGTAGAAGGGAGAGTAAATTAGACGTTAATATATTTAAATATTTATTATATATCGATATTATTAATAAATCGTAAAGAGAGTCTAAACCCGATAATTATTTATATAAATAATTTAAAGAAGTCCTCCTAGGTTACCTCCTAATCGTTAAATTTTAATATATTAATCTTTTTTTTAATCCTCTAAATTATATAATTAAGAATTTATATTAATTTTTATATTTATTATTTAAAAGGATAATTATATACCTAGTCTTTAAACGAGAGTATATTTTAAATCGATTTTATTTTATATATTAAAGCTTTCCTTTTATATTTCTTTAATTCAAAGTATATTTTTATACTATTTATAATATTAATCCTTAATACTATATAATTATATTTTTTATAGATATTCCTCGGCTCCCTAGTATTTATTATAATATTATAATTAAAATACTCCTACTTTAGAGTTAATTTTTATAAAGTTTATAAGAAATTAAATATCTAGCCCTTTATTTTATTAATTTTATATTTCCTCTTTTAGTTATAATACTACTACTATAAATAAAATTATATAAGGAAATCAATAGTTATTTCTACCCTATATATATAATAGTAGTAGTCGTTACCTTTAATCGTAAAATATTCGGTAGAAATCTTTATTATAAACGAGGTATCCTAGGGTATTATACTAGGAAAAATAAAATATTAATTATATATAAAGTTCTCTAAAGCGAAACTACTACTTTAAGATATTCTAAATATAAATTATACGGATAAATAAAAAGAGTAGAAAAGTAAAAGAATTTAATAGTTATATTATAATTATATAATTTATTTAAATAAACTATATCCTATAACCGAGGAATACTTTACGATAAAAATATTTAATAAAATATAATAATAAAGTAGATCTACGGTTCTTTTATATATAATAAATTAAACTACCCGCTATAATAATTATAAATATATCTTTATCCGATATCTATACCCTCTTTCGTAAATTCCTACCGTAATTTAACTAAATCCTTATTAACTAATATTAATAATTATACCTCTAGTTATTATAAAAAGTACGGTTAATATTAATATTAAATTCTTTAATAGTTTATATAATATAATAATAACTAGCCGGGGCTTTTAATCTCTTATTAATTAACGGAGTTTAAAAATAATAAGAAAAGTATTTAATATATATAAAGTTCCTCCTAAAAAAACTTAAATAAAGAAAATCGCGGTATAAAATAAATAATTAAAGAACGGTAATAAATAGGATTTTTTTATATTAAACTCGAATTCGCTAAATTTACTAGTCGTTATTTTATAAGAAATTAAATTTTTTTAAAAAAAAACTAATTTTTTAATCCCGAAGCTATCCTTTACGCGCCTTATCCGCGAAATTATATATACGTTATATAAACGTTATTTTCGGATTTAATCTACGACGTTAAATACGTTATAAAAAACCGTAGAGGCGATATTAATTAAAGAGTTTATAAATAAATTATAAATTATCTCTACCGATATAATAATTAACTTCGATTATAGTATTTAATCTTTACGCGATTTATAATAAACGGATTACTCTAGCCTTAAAGAATATATATTTTATATAGTAATTAAAGAGTATATCTACTAGCTAAAGATATATTATAAAATATATATATAATTTAAGAGGTTATTATCTTTATTTTAATTTTTATATTTAGTAATTTAGTATAACCTTTCTTCGAGTTATAAATTTTTAATTTATAATTTATTTATAAATTAAATTATTTAAATTTAGTAATTATAAAAATTAATAAATAGTTTTATTAGTTTCTATAGTTTATTAAATTAAAATAGAAGTCTATACCTTAGGTATATAATATTTTATTAATTAACTAAAAATAAATAATAACGGCGTTAATTCCGAATCCCGTTTTTAATATTATAAATTTTATTATCCGATTTACTTTATACCTTAACCTTACCCTAATATTTAAACTATATTAACGATACTACTCTAGGAATCTTTAATTAATCGAAAATAAAACGTAGTATATTTATTAATATATAGATTAGTATAATTAATTTCTAACTATTTATATAGGTGCTTTTTTCTTTATATCCCCTAATTCTTTCATCGTTATAAATAAAGTGAAATTAAATATAATTAGAGAATTTACTAATAAGACGCCTAGCTATCGTAATATTTATTATTATTATATTTTTTATTATTATACGTGAGGTCTTTCTTTAAAAGATTATTTAATTTTAACCTAGTAAAGTTACTAGGATAAAGATTAAGATAAATAATATTAATATTATATATAAATTATAATTAATAACTCCTTTACTATTTATTTAGGCCGAAGTTACTTAATTATAAAATAATATTATAATAAAATTACTAGGGTAAAGTCTAGGATAAATAATATTAATTAAAGTTATAAAATATAGAAAACGCCTTCTTTATAAACTATCGAATCTAGTAGCTCTTAAATAAATATATATAAAGATATTAAATAAATAAGGTTACTAGTATAAAGATTAGAATAAAAATATTAATTATTTTTATAAATTATAGTATCGCTTAGATATTCCCCTAGATAAGTTCGAATTCGACGAGTTTATATATAATAAAGAATCTATAATATACTATAATCCGGAAAAACTTAAAATTAATATATATAACTATACGAGTAAACCGTTATTAATTACTTTAGTTATAACGGCTCTAAATATAATTTTATATATAAATCTACCTATACCTAATAAATATAATCTAGACGATAATAATTATTAATATTAATATAATCCGTTTATTAATTATTTATTTTATCTTTTTTATTTAGATTTAAATTAATCTTATTTATATTATAAAGGGAGACCTCGTAATCTACTATATAAATAATACTTTATTACGGATATTTAGTACGTAGTTAAATACTAAAAACCGGTTATTAAATAAGAAGAACCGGATTCTACCGAGATATTAATTAATACTAAATGTAATTTAAGAGTTTTATTATAAATTAATTAATTAAAACTCGAGGATCTAAAATTATTTAATAAAAGAAAATTTATATATCTAGCCGTTTAAGATAAAATATTTATAAATTAAAAAACTCGTAAAAATAGAGAGATAGAGGAGAAAAAGAAGGCCGTAGGTTTAATCTAAAGTAAAGTTTTAAATAATAATTTTCCTAACTCTTTCTCTTAATATTATTTTAATTATTATATTAATATATTACCTTAACTAAAATAATAACGAAAGTTTAAAATAAGAAATATTTAATTTATATCCTAATCTTATTATAATTAATATATTAATTTATTATTATTTATAGTTTTTAAGGTTAAAAAATCTTAAATTTAAAAAAAAGAGAGATTTTAGACCCTAAAAAAATTTATAAATTATAAATATCTTATTTTTTATTCTAGATTTATCGTAATTATTATATTAATCTATTAATATAAAGAAAATAAAGGATATAAACGGAGATTTAATTTAATTATCGGGTAAGAACCTAATTTAAAATAATAATAAAGATATTAATATACGCCCTCTAATAATTTAAAAAGCCGTAGCCGTAACGAAAACTCTACGATAATAAATTAAGAAATAGGGACGGAAGATAGGAGTTATTCCTATAACCCGTCGACGTCGTATAAATTAAAGACGTAAATATTTCGTCTTTTCGTTTAATTTTATTTTAATTAATATATTAATTTATTACTAGTATCTATACTTCGTTAAATTCGATATTATTAGAAAACTACTAAATTTTTTATTCTTAAAGCGCTATTTTAGTATCTAGTTTAAGAGATTATATAAAATATATAATTAGGTTATAATTTCCGATAGTAGTTAATTACTCTAAAGATATTATAAAAAGCGACGGAGTATTATATAATTATATTACTTTCTAGTAAATTTTAAACCTATTATATTATTAAATATATTAATTTTTAGAATTTATAATAGCGAATTTTATTATTATATATATTAAATATATAATTATTTAGGCGAAGGATATTAAATTATTAAAAAATCTAATAGGGGTATATAAAGGAAATATTAATATTCTATAATATTTAATATAATAGAATCTTAATATATCACGTCTACTTTCTTTATAATAAGTCGTGAATATATATTTAATAAAAGAAATTAAGAATATATTAAAATAACTAGTATAATTTAAAGTTAGGATAAAAATTAATATAATTAAAATACGCGTTAAAAGAGTGTATTAATTGGCTATAATTATTAGCTTTATAAAGAGGGTAGAGATAAGAAATAATAAGGAATCTCTTTTCTTCTTTATTTTCTTTTAGTATTTTTTTCTCTTCTTTATCTATTCCCTTCCCTACTCTAGGGAAGGGAATAAGGGTTAGTTTTATCTCTTCTCTTCCCTATTCCGCGGCGTGTCGGCGGTAATTTTAACTTATAAATTAAATTATTAATTTATTTTAAAATTTTAAACGGGCTAGCTCTTTAATTTAAAAGTTTATAATTCTCTAAACCCGGGATCCTATAATTTTTATATAATTTTAAAAAAACTATATTCCCTTTTTATATTATTAAAGATATATATTTATTATTTTATTAAAATTTAATATTAATCGCCGCGAATAAAATCGCGTTAACGATTTTCTTTTAATTAATAATTTTAATATTAATAAAACTTATCTTTCCTATTATATCTTGAACTAAAATTCTATTATTAAATTTTATACCGTAAATAATTTTATTCGGTAAAAGCGTCGTTATTAAATTTAAAGAATTATTTATAATAAATTATAAAATAGTTACGAATTTATCCTATAAATTATTAGGATAATATATTAAATGAAATTATAATACTATTTCTATAGTCTAATTTATTCGTTCCGATTAACCGTTAAATTAAAAGTAGTAGATAGTAGAGATTATTAATTTAATTTTTAATATTTTAAAAATTATTTTCTATAAACCTGAAAGAAACTTAGGATCTTTATTAAAAATAATTATTTTTAAAATTTCTTAGTCGGTAAAGACGAGAAGTAGCGCGCTTATTTATTCTTTAATATTGAATATATCTTTCCTTAAAGCCGTAGTAACTACTTTCGAGAATTTATAAATAATAATTATTAGATAATTATATCCGTTCGTAAATAGAGGGAGTATTATAATAAAATCGATAATAATATAATAATAGATCTTTAGCTCTATTAGGATTAGTTTTAAAATACTATATAATATATACCTCTTTATTTAATTAAATTAATATTAAAGGTAATATAAAATATAGTATTTAAATCTTCGAGTTAAATACTATATATAATAACTATCGGCGATATTCTTATACATTCTATAAAATCCTATATAATTTCGCTTATTATATACGAGTTCGAAAATATTCTATTTTATTAATTTCGGGATATATAAATATTTCTTATTAATATAATCGTCTTTAAATTATATAAATAAATCTCTAAAAAGGAAAGGAATATTAGTATTAATTATATTAATATTATTTATAATTTAACTTTGGGGTTTCCTTCTTAAATCTATTCTTTTTATTTATAAGAAAAGTTATTACTTTTAATTATTTCTTATTTTTAGAATATATTTTCTATAATTTAAAGTAGTATTTAAAAGATATTTTAACTAAAATAAAATAAAAAGCGAAGATATTATTTAAAATACCGGGATCTTTAGTATCGAAATATTCTTTCTTATTAAGAAAACGAGATAAAGTATTTAATATAATATTTTACTTTCTTAAATATTAACGAATATCGAGATCGTATTATAATATATATTAAGAAACTCGTATTAACTATAGGTTTATCCTATTAAAAGAGGATAATAATAGTATTATTTATCGGGTAATATTAATAGTTACCGAGTAATTAATAAAAATAATAATTTTCTTTATCGGGATTTATACGAGTAGGTATAGGATCTTTTTTAATATTTAAATTAAACCTACTACTTCTAGTTCCGTAGGCTAGTAACGCGACTCCGTAGAATTAAATAGTTTAAATAGGAATAGAATTAGTTATATATTAATATAGGGGAAATTATTACCCTAAAAATCTTTTTTAATATAATATACTATCGCGCTAATTCTATACGACTTTAATATATCGATATTAATATATAATTAATAAGTTAGATCCCGATAATATAAATAAATTTTAGAGGTAAATACCTTTTAGAGTAATTTAAAAGAAGTTAATTCCTCTTTTATAAACACGAAGTAAGTTTTTTTAAAATAAATCTTTTATATATTCCTATTTTAAAACGGCGAGCCCTTTAAAAGCTAGGTTTTCCAGTATTAAAATAATTTAATAATTTAAACGAAGTATTTAATATTATTTCGTAACTAATTTATTAATTTAATATATATTTCTAAAGCCTATAATATATTTAGGAAATAAAGTTCTTTAATTATTATAATTTTTTCTTCAATAGTAGTTAAATTTAATTTATTTATTCTCTAGCCTAGAAATATAACGGAGGGGTAAATTAAAAAAGATTTTTTAAATTTAAACGAGATCTTAAGGCTTACGTATAAAGCGAAAATAATTATAAAATATTCGATATACTCGGAATAGGACCGCGAGAAAATTATAATATTATCGACGTAGTATCTCGCGAATACTTTATACGGGCGAAGAAAAGTATTTATTTTATATTAGTAAATATATAGAATTAACCCTTTCTATCCTATTACTACGATATTATAGTACTCCGAACTATAGTAAAAAACTATTATATATTTATAACGATTATCTCTTTTAATTAAAAAGAGATAGAATTATCTACTATAATTAATAATATAAATATAAATATATCTTTATATTAACGAAATAATATCGCTTTAAAGCGGAAGAGGGTAGTTATCTAGGATAGTAATTTTATCTAGATTACGAATATCGATTATAACTCTACCCTTTTATATCGGTATTTTCTCGAGGCCTTTATATACCGTCCGCTATATAACGAAAATAAGGAAAATAAATAGAGAAGATTTAATAAACTACGATATTTTCTCTTATTAATATATTTTATCGAATTTCTTATTTATTAAAATTTTTATATCGGGGTTTAATAAATAGACCTTATAACTAAATTTTATATTAAATAATTATTAGTCCGTAATAAACGGAATCGATAACTACTCGGATTTAGGTAGGTTAATTATATCTTTTATATTTTCCTAAATACGAGGGTATTACTCTATAATCTCTTTAATCGCGGTAATATCGGAGTCGTTATTATAAATTATAATTTTATTCGGTAGTTTCGTTTTTATAAAAGAATTAACCTTAGGCCTCGAGATTAATTTTAAATTATAAAAATTAATAAAGTATAATATAATTATATTATTCTTATAAATTTTCGCTATAAAGGAATAATTATTTAAATCGATAATATACGCTTCTTCTACCTCGTATTCTATAACTAATTTTATTCGTTAATAACGAGGAATAATAAAAGGTATATTCCTCTTATTACGAATATTAATAAAATTAATTACTAAATTTATAAAGTAAATATAGACTCCTTTTATCTATAATTCGAATAAGAAATCTCGGTCCGGTAGTTATAATTTCCCTTTTAACGAGATTACTACTATTAATATAATTTATACTAGAATTACTTAGCGGCGCTTTAATTATATAATATATCGGATCTTTATATTATCTCTAGTTTTAAATTAAATAAAGATTATAATATCTTTATAATTATTTAAAATTATTTAATTATTAAAGAGGTCGATAACGGCCTTTTTTTAACCTAGAATATCTATATTAATAAATATATTAACTTTAAAATTGTCGATAATATAAAAGTCTCTAGTAATTTTAATTATTACTTCTATATTATCCTTCGTTTTTTTATTTATATAGAATATAATTAAAATCTACTTTATAGTTAAATAATAATTCGAGTCGATACCTTTTAAGGTAATAGTTTTATTATAGGTCAAAAACTAAATACTAGGGATTTATTATATAATAAATACTCTATCGATTATATTTATCGGATACCTAGTATTAAAATATTTTAATTCTCGAATAATATTTAGAGTAAAGCCTATTTAGCCGGTAAAATAATACTATATACGAAATATTATCCCGTTAACTAGTAAAGACGGAGTAGTAGATTCGATTACTAATTTACCTTTTTATAGAGGGGAAGATTTAAGAGTTATCGATTTTAATATTATTATAATTTCTAAAATTAAAATCTTCGGAGTAATATTTAGCTCGGTATTTTTAAATTTTATAGAGGTAGGACTAATTACCTTTTAAATATTAATCGAGTATATATATTTCCTTTCTTTTAAATATATATATAGAAGATTATTCGATTAAAAATTAAATTTATAATTCTTATAAACGGGATATTAACCTATTTTCTCTATAGAAATATAATATATAATTAAGACGAATTTAATATTAATATCTTTATTAATATTTTATTCTTCGTTTATAATACTCTCTTTAGTATTATAATAACTCTTATCGGCGTTTATATAATAATTATAGTAATTTATCGGCGAAGTTTCGGGAGAGTCGAAATAATTATTAATAAATCTAGAGAAAATATTATAATTCGTATTCTTATTATTAAGATTATTATATAACTTATTAAAGTAAATAAGTTATATCTATATTTAATTACCGAAAATACTATACGGTCTCGGCGGGTAGTATAGGTATATTTTATAATTTTTATAATTTTAATTATTATAACTCTAGTTCCCGTAGCCCCGATTTTTAATAAATAGATTTTAATTAAAATAAATATTTCCGGCGATAATTATAAATAATTATTTTAATAATAATAGAGTATTTTTTAAAAGTTCTTATAGAGGAGGTTTTTAAATTTACTATAATTATTACTACTACTATATTTAAGATATAATCTACCGATTTTAAAAATAAACCGGTTAATTATAAAGATTAATATAAGAGAAAGAAGATCTAGTTATTTATTAATATAAAAAAGAACGAGAATTATAAAGATTCGATTTTATAATAAATAGTCTCTATTTTTAAAAACCTTAAAACTAAGGACTTTAAGGTATTTAAAAACTTTAAAATTAAAAAAATTAATACTATTATTAAAGCCGATAAAGTATTAAATTATAATATTTACTTTATTATTATAGCGACTATTTATTCCTAGGTAATTATTTATCCTTTTTTATATCGCGATTCTTTTCTTATTTTTTAATTTCCTTTTAATAATCTTTATAACTTTCTTTATCTTTTTAAATTTATATCTTATACTATATCTCCTTTCTATTTTTAAATTATTTAATAAATTATTTAATCGAAGTATTATTCGTTAGAGGAGGGATAGTAGCCTAGAAATTAATATCGAGGTAATTCTATACTTATATAATCTACGTATACTCTTTAATAATACCGGTTTAAACGGTATATTTAGTTATATTCTAGACGTAGATAAATAAATTACTTCGTTCTATTATATCTTTCGATATATATAATTAATAACTAAACTCTTCTAGAGTTATAGATATTATAATTTTAAAATAATTTTATAATCTAATAATTTAGCGCTATAGATTATTTAATAATTATATTATTATATCTTTCTTATCTTAGGAAAGGATTTTAAGTTATTAATTTATAATAATACCGCGGAAATAATTATTTAGATTCCTCTTTATTATATTTTTATTTTTTATTATAACGAAATCCTGAATTTTATTATAGAAGGTATAAACCTCTTTAAATATTAACTCTTTAAAGTTAAAAACGATATTACCGGCGCTTTATAATTTTAAATAATTTAAATAAAAGAAATTTAATTCGCTAATATAGAAATATTTAATTTATTACTATATTTATTAAATATACTCGTCTTTACTAGTTAGTTTTTATAATTTAATAAATTTTAAAAGCCCTCTAAAAGCTTAACTCTAATTTTATAAAATAACTTTAATAATATCTAGTATAGTAGATCGTATAATCTAGATTATAGTATTATATAAATTTAAATCGATTTTTATTAACGGAGGTAGTATTCGTAGCTAGTTTATAATTTCTTATTTTTATTAAAATTAAAAATTAAATAGAGTAAATTAGTTTTCTTTAAAATTATTAAAATCTCTTTAGTTTTATCCTAAAGAGCTAGATTAACTCCTATTATTATTAACTATATTCTCGGTCTAATTAAAAAAAATTCTTTATATAACGTTATTTATAATAAGAATTGATTTTTATAAAAGGAATTAAGGTATTAATTTTCTCGGAGTTAACTAATCTATAAATTTAATTAAATTAGAAATTAAAGAAAAAGACGTAGCTAGAAGAGAATAAATAAAAGTAGTTAAAATTCGGTCTTTAACTCTTCTTTAAAAACGAGGTAATTAAGAATTTAGAATCTCTTTATTTCTTTCTTTCTAATTATTAAAGTATATTAAATCGGTATAATATTTAACGCCCTTAACGAAAACCGTTAATACTTCTATAATTAAAGGAGGGTACGTCTAGGAAATCGGAAATATAGAAGGGTTTTCTTCTACGGAACTTTCTTCTTCTTAAATATTAATAGAGGTAGAATATTCTTTTCTTATAAATAACTCGCTACCTCTTAATATACTTAATAAAGGATTATACTAGTCGATAATAAAAAAAATTACTTCTTGAATTAATCTATTAATATTTTTATTATACTACTCGAAATACTTTTTCGAAAATATAAATAATTAAAATACTAGAGAGATAGTAAAGTTTAATAAAAATAGTTTCTTTACCTCCGCGTAACTTATAGGTAAAGAAAATAGGATAAATTATATATATTTATAAAGATCTTCTACCGGTATATAGTTCGAAAATTTATTTATATAATATTAAAGATTTAAACCTCGATTACGTAAATTAGAAATAACGAAGTAAAAGGTAAAAAGTAAAGGATTAAAAAAAAAATTTAAGATTCCTACTTTAACGCGGGGAAAATCTATCGATTTCGTTATAATTCTTAATAGGGTAAATACCGCTTCTCTACTTTCGGGTAAATATAAACTTTAGATTATAAAAAAAATAAACTCCGCTCTTAACTCTATAATTCCGGCGCGATTTAATTTTCCTAATAATTAATTACGATTAGATCGAGATCTTTAAGAAAAGGTAAGGATTTTCTATATAAACGAAAATAGTAATATATAATATAAACGGCGGCGACGCTTTAATTTAATATAAATTATTCCCTACGCCTAGGGCCGAAATATAGAGTACTCTTTATAACTAGAGTATAAATATTCCTTTAGGCTTATAAAGCGCGTTTATAAACTAATTTATATAATTATAAAAATTTAATATAATAACTCGATTATTAGGATTTAAAGTAGACGTAACTAGTATAAAGAAATACCGCTATTATATATAAAAATTAAAACGAAAACGAAGCGGCTCGCTTCGTTCGTCGTCGTAAAATACTAATAATTAAAGGGTTAATACTAATATTATAGCTAGTAATAGATATAAAAACGAATTATAGTTAATTTATAATCTCTTAAAATAATTCGACCTATATAAAGAAATAATAGTATAGATAATAATTATATCTTCGAGATATTAATAGAGGGTTTAGTATTTTATAGTTAATATTTTAAAGGCTAGTAACCGGTCTCTTTTTATTTATAAATAAAATTCGACTATATCGTTACTACTAAATAATAAAAATATAATATTAACGAAATAAAATACGTAAGAATTATAATATTAACGAAATAAAATAATAGTCAAGATTTAGTTTTAGTATATTATATATTAATTAAACTATTTATCGGTACGAATAAACTACTATCTTATATTAAGATATATATTAAGGTACTAGTAACTATAATAAATAAATATTCTAAAATAGAGAAGTTAATTATAATATTATTAAATAAAATATTTAAAAGTTTAGAGGAATTTAAATAAAGTATTATTTAAATTTAATATAATCTAAAATAATAGAATATATTAGGGGTTTAAAAATATAATAATAATAATTATAAAAATATACTAACGATAAGACTATAACTATAAATAGAATATATTATAATTATAAATAAAATAGGGTTATAATTATAAATATAAATTATAAATAAAGGTTAAAATTAATAACGTATCTTTAATTTAGCGCCCGTTAATAATAATTTTAAATTTACTCGATATATACCCGAGTAACCCTAGGCCCTCTAACTATATACCTCGGGCGTATTTTAAATTAATAAATAAATATCGCGTTAGAGGCTCCCGGGGCGCCCGTCGAGTACCTTAAATTATAATCGAGTTACTTTTTATTTTACCGATATAATTATAAAGTAAATTAATAAAGAGATAAAAAACTAGTTATAATTTATTTTATATCTTTTTAATAATATAATTATAAACTCTATATATAAAATCTTATATATATTTATATATCGAAAAGTAATATTTTAATTAGTATTAATTTTTTAAATTAATTAATAAATAATTTATATTAAAAATTTATTATTTTTCGTAATTCTTATTATTAAACTTATTAATAAATAAGAAGAAAATTAAGATATTTATTATCTCTTATCGAAATAGGTTCGAATTAACTAGATTATAATAGTATTAATATATTAATTATTAAAATACCTAGTTTTTACGGTAAAAACCAGGCGTTACTCGGCTAGTCGCGATACTCGGGTAGCTACTACTAAACTTGGCTTAGTCAGGTACTACGATTAGGGTGTTAGGATAAACTTGTAATAACTAGCGACTTTTTAGTGAGTAAATACCGGTAGAGGGTTCGTTTTATTTAATACGGAATATTACTTTTTAAGCCCTAAGACAAATCCAGCTAAAGCGCGACAGCACGGGGATAAAGTCTTTAATTTTCACGACTACTTTTATCAATTCGAGGCTGAAGCACTATATACTGAAGTTTCTAAGAGATTTATCAGGTGCGTATTAACTTATACTATATACAGCCCGTCGCACATGAGGGCAATCTGCCAAGCAAAACGAACCCTCTTTCTACTGGTGGAAGGGATAGTGGGCTTGAACTAGAATGTGAGAGTGACGTCTTGCCTGTTCTTTCGGATACTGCACTTTTATCCCTCAGGGCTACTGAAGTGCGGTATTTGGCAGGTTTGTGGCAGAAGGATATGCAGAGTGGACGTTCGTACTCAGTATTACAATGTCAAGAGAGGCCAGCGGAGTATTTTGCTCCAATTTGGAGCTGGAGAATGTGCGACGTACAACCAGGTCCCACGATGTTATGGGTCCGGACAAGGACAAGCGCAGGAAGTACCATTGCTCATAGGGTTGAGAAAGCGGATATCGTGGGGAAGGGAAATATTCGCTTGACAGTATAAGCGAAGGATTGCTGTGGCTTACCGAATACCTGAAGAAAGACATCCCACTCCATGACCTCGAGATTGATGAGCTTGTAAGAAGATAATGGTATGATAATCACAATATTCTAGATGATGACGATAGGTAGATGGTCGTCCAACTTTGGCCCTATAACTTGCATTGGCTTAACTCTAAGATCCTCCACGGGCCTCTTCATTAGAGGGAAGGCGTGAGCTATGCGGATGATGGCAATGTACCTGATGAAGCCTGGCTGCAATCTGTGTGACTTTAGTCGCTTCTGAGGGTAAAGAGGGGACATATGGGCGTGTTGGGCTGGCGAAGATCCATGATGTAGAAATTGTCGGGTGGGAAAACGAGCAAGTCAGCTTAGGAGTTGTTTAAGCCGGTTCATCAAGCCATTACAGCTAGTTTCAGGATGTCGCTATGTTGGAGAGGTTTTGGACGTCGAAAGTGTTTATTTGAGGTGCTGGTATTGTACCGTCTTCCAAATTCCACACAACATTTTCTGGGCCGTCGGGGTTCCTTTGCCAGCTTGCTGTCGTCTGGAGGAACCTTTTCGCGTTTTTGGCTGTATTCCCACCTCCAACCACGAATGGAGGAGGGTTGAGCCCAAGAAAGTATGCTACCAAACCAGCGACCTGTAAATCTAAATCAGCCAATGCCGCAAGATATTTTCGCTTTCGCCATTGAGATCTACTGACCGCTCCCGCAGAGGCAGAAGTGCCAGTACCAGAAGTGTACTGGCCCCTAACACACCCGACATTGAAGCCTGGTGCCCAAGCCGTCACATGGGCGGGTCCTTGCGACAACGGGACCCGGAGTCCCTCATTATCGACTGCTCCAGCAACGATGAGAGGAAAATCGGAGCTCTCATAAAGCTGCGGTACCGTATCGATCTGCCGTCGTCCCGGCCGAGTGCCTTTGTTGCCAGCGGAATTGACCACAACGACGTCCATATCGAACAACTCCTTCATGTACGACCGCATTCTGGGCCATCCATCTCCGGCTGGTATACCTAGATCTTTATTACTTTTAGCGAATAGTACTACGGATTTGCCCTCGCGGTTGTTGGCGGCGATATCGTCGCGGGCTTTGTAAAGTGCCCAATTAAGATTCGACACTGTTGTAGTTGCTTTCAAGATGATCAGTCGTGATTCTCTAGATACCCCGAAACCTGCGCCGGCGGCCTTGGATGCGACGCATGAGCCATGTTGTATTGGGCTGTCGTCTGTCTCGGTCTTTTGCACGCGGGTTGGGGCAAAGTGCCAATCTCGCTTTCTCAGACCAAATGTCATAGCGCCAAAATCCTAGCGATCCGACTGATAAGTATGTAACAGTGTGCAGATTGTCGGAGATGGACTTCTCACCGGGGCTCCAGGATCAATCCCGTTTTCGATGACGTAGATATAACTGCCTTCTCGACCTATTTCTCGATACGAATAAGATTTCAAGTCTGCCAATGATGGCAACGGGGTCTTTTCTTTCCACGAGATGACTTTTAGGTCCTCTCGAGCGTATTTGTCGCGAATCACTACCTGCCGATGGAGATTGACCCCACTATGTGATGATGCGTTTGTAGTAGCAGTGTCGACCATGTCGTCTTCGGCAATGTCCGTGTCTTCAACCATTGTGGTCTAATATTCCTATCAGCGATCGCAACTTTGTCTCCTTTTTATCAGAGCACACTAACATTTGGTATATGTAAAAGGTGCTGAGCTTCCAAATCAGTCGCTGTGACTACCCAGAACTCGATGCCCGTCCGGGGACTTGTATACGGGGTTATAGAGCTTCGGGATACAATTGTCGCCATTATTCGATCGATATCTGAAGCCATCATGACGTTACCAGGCTCTTTTGGCCAAACAACATAATCTTTCTTGACAGCTTCTAGAGACCCTACTGAGAGCAACGATGTATTCATGCGTACATAAATGTCCGGAGATACTCCCACGCCCGGAAGAGCACACGTAAAGATCATGTAATTGATGCATAAGATTATGACACTGAGATAAACACGGAGGAAGGACTTGTGACCCATCTTGGCTGTTGGCTGGGAATCCGGTGGGGATGTAGTGACATATAGAGCTCAACCGCGATAACATAAAGTCTTCGAAAACGCCGATGGGAAGGAAGAGATGATATATGGGTAGAGTGACTTCTTGAGACATGCATTATCAAAGCTCGTCCACCTTGGAGCATCGCGAATGTGGTTCGTGGCGGCAAAGTAAGTGCCAGAAGCGATTAGCCGGCTCGGTCTAGTAACCAGCCAGAACATGTTCACTGCTGTAAATAGAACCAGCGAGTAGAGCTCCGGAACAAGGAACGGAGACGCGACATGTATGCTAACAAAACTCCATGCGCGACGGCTAAAGAAACTTTTGTTGTCGCATCAGCTTTGATGTGGCGATAAAGCGTCTCCATTACAGGCGAACTTCATGCCATGCAATCTTGGTCGTCTCTGTCACGATGGGAGGAGCCTATTGGCGTAAAGTCATAGGATGCTTCTTGGCTTTCCCAACTGTAAATTTGCAAGTGCATCAACGTTTGGGATATTCATAGTATAGAGGACATTTGGGCGACGCTGTTAACGGATGGGAAAGCAGCGCAAAGCCGCGCATACAGATAGGCTTCTGCGGCAGTAATGGCGGCGTCGGAGATCCTAGCTTGGAGCGTCGTGGGCGTTGAAATTGACGGCCAGTCGAAAGAAAACATTAACGGCATCAAGTTGGAATCAGCCAGCCAATTTGTTCTTTCAAATCGAGAGAAAAACTTGTTACATTCATGGGACTCAACGGTCTCGGAATGCCCATCGCAGATGACGACGAATTGTTGGTCCCGGAAGTTAGCCTTGCAGTCTTGAATCAATTCGTCCTTCGTCCGTGCTGCTATATCCAGGTCCTCTGAAACACCTCTTGGGCTAAGAGGTCTACGCGTTATAGGCGCTTCCGATTGCAATTTACTGTTGTTAATCTCATTCTCGCTTCGTAGTCGAGGATACGATATTGTTGGTTGTCCTTGATACGGTAGTTGCTGCGACCTTGTTACTACAATAGGAGGACCTTGGTTCTGTATATTTACGGTGCTGTGGCTGAATCTATCCTCTATATTATTTTCGGTATTATATCTTCGAATTTCTTTTTATACGAATTTCTTTTTATGTCCCTATATCGGGACCTTCTTCTTTGTCTCTTTTTTTATATTTTATTTTTAAGCCTTCTTTCTTCGGGCTTCCTCTCGTTTATTTATTTTTTTTCAATTACTTTTTCTCTTTTCTCTTCTCCTTTTTTTTTTCTTTTTTTTTCTTTTTTCCTCTTTTCTCCTCTCGTTATTCCTTTTTTTACTCCTCTTTTTTTTTTCCGGTCTCTTTTTCTTTTTTCTCCTCTCCTCTATTTTTTTCTCTTTTTTTATTTTCTCTCTATATTTTTTTTTTATTACTACTCTTATCTTTTTTAAAGAAATATAAAGAGGTAATAATATATTTAAAAATAATATAGCGATTAATATTAATATTAATAATTTAGAAGAAATTTATTATAATACGGATTCTAGTATTTAGAGAAAAATATATTATAAATTTATTATAATTAACAATAGTTATTTAATATTTAATATTTTTATAACTTTTTTTTATTTTAATTTTAGAGTCTAGGCCGACTAGAATATTAATATATTAATATTATTTAAATATTTATCCTTATCCCGCGTTTCTAGAAGAGTCGTAGTTTAATTTAATAATAAATTTTTATTTTAATAATTCGTTATTCGTTTTAATTTAGTAATAAATTTTTATATTTTCGTTAACTACTAAAATTTACTAGTTTTTCTAAATAATATTTATTATTAAATATTTAATATAAATCTCTTTATTAATATTTCTACTCTATCCTCGGCTTTTATAATAACTATATAATATATTTCTAGATTTAAAGTTTTCTTTATAAATATAGTATTAAAATAAATTAAATAATGACCTTTAATAAATAATTATTTAATAACTAGTTATTTCGTTTTATTTATTATAAATATTACTCTATTATTAATTCTAGTCTTAATTATTAATATAGTTAATATTAAATATATATTACTCTTTTATTTATAACTCTATAATATTATCTTTTTAAAAATAATTCTTTTATATCTCGATTTTATATTAAATAATAGTACGTCTAGAGAGTATATATTATTACTCGAAATAATTAAAATTATAATTACTAACTATAGGCTCGCGGTTTTCTTAATATAGTTAATAATTAAATTAATATTTCATTTTAAAAAAAAGATACGTTTTTAATAATATTATTAATAATTTATAACTAAATAAATAGTAGTTAAATTTAATAAGATTACTACTATATTTAAAAGATATTTAATATATTCTAATAATCTAGATTAATAAATAAATAAAAAGTAGTTTAAAGTAATTAATTCTATTAAAATTAAAACTAGTTAAATTATTAATAATTCTATTAGTTTTATTATATACCCTTTAGTTTAAAAAATAGTATAGATTTAATAAATTTATTATTTTATATTATTTCTAATTAAACTTATTTCTTAATATTAAATAAATAAAGAAATTTATTTAATAAAATATTAAATTCAAATAAATTAATAAAAGATTTAAATCTAAAAATAATATAATCGTAGATTATAAATATTTATTAATATATATTTAGAAAATTCGGCGATTTTAATTAAATTAAATATTCTATTTATATATTATTATCGATTCTACTAGTATATATATATTCGAGTTTATATTTATTAAAATCAAATTTATATATAGGTTTCTAGTATCTTTATTTTAAATTATCTAATAATATTATTTATTTATTTAGGGTTAACTAGGTACATATTAATACTTTAATATTAATATTTAATTTATTCGAGAATTATTTAAGAGTTACTCTTCTAAGATATAAAATAAAAACTTTCGTACTTTTTCTTCGTTATATTATTTAATTATATCGTTAACGCGATTCTTGAAGTCGAAAGTATTTTTATATATAATATATCTTTTTAAAATAAATAAATTATTCTTTTTATTACTTTTAAAATCGAAGAATTTAATCTTTTTAAATTATAATTAATATTAGATATTTACCCTAATATTAATATTATTATAATTAATTAAATTAGTCTTCTTTATTAAGTTTCAAAATATTATTAAATTTATTTTTATCTTAATTATTAATTTATTAATAACGATTTAAGTCTTTATTAATTTTATAAAGTTTATTATTTAATTAAGAATTATAATTAAATACTCGAGAGGAGTTATATTTTCTTTATCTTCGTTATCGTCTTCTAAGAATTTTTTCTTTTATAGGTATTAACGAAGTTCTTTAATATCTCTATAAAAAATATTAATAAACGATATTATAGTTATTCTATTAATAATCTAGAGTAATTATATAATAGATTATTTAAATTTAATATACTCTAAAAGGTTATTATTAAATTACTTCGCTTTCTAGCTCCTTTTTAACGAATATTAAAGAGGGTTTATAAAAGAATTATATAATTATATAATTATTTAAATAACTATTCGTTTAATATTCAAAACAACTTTTATTTATTTTTAAATATATTTACTTAATAGTAAAAACTTTTATAATTAGAAAATAAAATTAACTATAATAAGATTTAATTAAATTTCTTCTAGAGACAATTAAGATAATAATTAATAATAAATAATAAAAAGTATTAATATTAGGCGAATAATATAAAAGTAATATTAAAAGACTAATATTCTAGTATTCTTTTTCTATAACGGAAATATAAAAGATATAATTAATAATATATTTATTAAGTTAGATATTTACCTAATAGTTAATAAATTAAATTAAACTAATATATTAATAAAAGAGAAATAGATAAAGAGATATTCTAAATATTTAATTTAATATTTTCTATAAATACTCTAAATGAAAAGAGTATTGAATAAATTATTTAAATTTTTTAAAGAGTTTAGAAGTATTTATCTAAGATAATAACGTATATTATAAAAGTATTAAATAAATATAACGTAAATAAAGCTCGTTATCGATATAGAGTAAATTATTTCAAATATAATAATTAATAATAAGTATATTAACTATTTTAGAGATTATTTTTAAAATTAATAATTAATATTCTTATTCTTATTAATATAGAAGAAGTATAGTTCTAGGTCAATATCGCTATTACTATTATTTAATACAAGGTTAATATAATAATATATAATATAATAAATATTAATTATTTTATAAAAGATTTTTTTATTTTTTATTTTTTTTTAATATTACTGTAGTCTCGATAGAGTTAGTAGTGGAATTTAACTCGTTATTTTAATAAATATTTATAATATTACTCCTACTAAAGTCTACTCCGTGATAATATTATAAATTTCCAATATCGACGATAATTACTACGAATTTATAAAAGTATAATATTCTATTTATTACTTCTAGATAAATAATATTAATTAGAAGATATTATTAAGTTATATTTATTCGTAAATTTATAAACAAATATATTAGAGAAAAATATCTATTTTAAAAGAGTAAATATAATTAAATTTTAAATAAACTAAAATAAACTTAAGATATTACTAGTAAATACTACGATTTATTAAAAATATATAAAATTAATTATTATACTATAAACGTATTATAATAGTTAGAAAATCTTATTAATTTATATCTAATTTTTAAATTTATAAAGAAGTAATTTAATAAATAATATTAAATATTAAAATCTACGATATATTAATAAATCTAGAAAAATAATTATTTTTAATTAGAATAATCGGTATATTTTATATATTTTAATAGTTTTAGTAAATCTTAATATTAAGATTATAAAACTAGAGTTAAAGTCTATATAAAAGAGTTAAATTTAATCTTGAAATAGTTTTATAATCTTATAAAGTAATATTAATAAAAATTTGATTAAAAATTCGAAACTTAAACTGAAAACAAATTTAGTAAAATATTTAAATTCCGATATAATAGTCCTAGTCTAGATATTATTAAAAGTTAAAATTAAAAAAAAGTTATTGAATCGTTATTTAATTATTACTTAATTAATATATAATAAATTTAGAATATAAAATATAAATAGATACGTATTTCTAGTATTTCATATATATTCGATATAAAATACGTAGAAATCGAGATTTCCGAAGTTATCGATATAATAATTAATTTAATATAATTATATATAATATATATTTAATAAAATAAGATAAATACCCTTAAATTAATAATTATAATTATAAATCCCTTAAATAGATAACGATTAATATAGAAATCTTTAATATCTATTATTATTTTTATATTAAAGAATTATTCAATATTTTTAATATAAAGTATATAATTTATATTTAACGAAGTAAATACTTTTAATATAAATAATAATAAAAATCCTTGAAGAATATTCTTTTCTTTAAATATATAAATATATAATTAATATAATAATATAATTTCTATTTTTATATCTCTAAAATAAATAAATTAAATAATTAGTTAAAAATTTATCTAGAAAGAATCTTTATAGTTAAAAATATTTAAAACTACTTATTAATAATAGTAGTTATATATTATTTAATAAGGATATTATATATATATATTTTAAAATTATTATAAAGAGAAATATCTAATTAACGAAGAATCTTTATATAATTAATATTTAGGCGATATACTTTTCTTCGTTATTTATTTATTACTATCTAGTATCCTAGATATTATATATAATTGATTTTTAAATATTTATTAGTAGTTGATTAATTTATTCTACGTATATTTAATAGTATTAAGGTACTTAGTTATATTAATAATATTCTTTCTTTTTTGAAGTTATATTAAAGGCTATTGTATTTACGTTATGGAATAGGGTAGGGATTATCTTCCCTTCCCTTCCCTTCCTTAAAGGAAGGGGAAGGGAAGGGAAGAGATAAATATAAAGTTATTCCCTTCCTTAATCTAGGGAAGAGAAGGGATTCTTTATTATTCTCTTCCTCCCTTCTTAATAGGGCTAGCCCTATATAGTTTATATATATATATATATATACCTTATTAATTAGGATAATAATTAATATAAATAATCGATATCTTTAGGGTCGCTAATAGCGTGTTATTAATTATACTAATTATTATTCCTATTAATAAGCTATATCTACGCGTATCTTTAAGGCTATTATAATAACGATAATATAAATAAAATATATTAAGATTTGATAGCGCGATTAAATAGACTAACTACTATACTACCCTCGATCTAAGTAATTAATATATATTATAGTATCCTAGAACGACGAATCGTAGTTATCTATATATTAATTTCTAATAAATATCCTCTATATATAAAATTATATTAATCTTTATATTAAGCCCTTCTTTAGATCCTATCCCCTAGCGAATTTTATTCTCGTTTTAACTACTAATATTTATTTACCCGCCTGATATTTTCGTTAAAGTTTTTAAAAGTTTAATATCCTTCGCCTATAGAGTAACACGCTTACTATATATAATATATAAATTAATTACTAAATAATTTAAATCATAGTCTATCGAGGGATAATATAGGAAATAAATTTACTAAAGAATATATATATTAGATAATTTTCTATAGCCTCTTATAAAGTGTTAATCGTACTACTCTAAAATCGTATATCCTTAAGAAAGTCTTAGTAATAGATCTCGCGGACTAAATACGAAAAGGGTACTTTTAGAATTAATAAATCGAAAGTCTTCTAATGTCTTTTAATTTCCTAGAGTATTTTCGCTAATAGAGATTAGTACCTTACTTAGGATAAAGATAATTAATAATAATATAAAATTTACTACCCGACTTTATATATCGTCGGGTAAATATAAGAATCTAATTTATTTTTCCCCTCTTATTCCGCTTGGCCTTAGGGATACGAGAAGCGGTTTTATATAGAAATTTATTAAGTATTAATCTCGTAGTAATTTTACTATTAAGTAGAGGTTAAGTTAATAGAGAATTAATACTTAAGCCCTCCCCGTTATTTTATAGTATTATTTAAATTAACTAGAGGCCTTTTTCTTTCCTTATTTATATATATTAATATATTATTTATATAGAATTATAAAGGGGAAAATACGTATTATTTCTAGTTATATTTATATATTTAGACTTACCTTTAGGTTTATCTTTAGGTTTACTTTTAAATTTACCTTTAAACTTAAATTTCTATACTTTAGAGACTTTATAAATAATTAAAGATTAATATAAAGATCACGATAAGGCCGGAAGGGAGGTAATATATTTATTACTTCGTAAAGTCTTTAGATTCCTTTAAGGCCGGTCGCGTCTATTAATAACTATATCTAGATTTATAAATTAATATAAAGATTAGGATAAAGTTAGGATATATAATAAAATAATAAATATTTACTTTTAATTATATCCTTAGCGTTTTTTTTCTTTATAGGCTCTTTATTTTTTACTACCTATTAACCTTCTATTTAACGAGTAGTCGGGGCGTTAAATTCTAACTTAATATTACTTTTAAATTATCGACAAGTATTAAGAGGTATTATATTAATATTTAATATTATATTCGGTAGTAACGGATCCTCGTTTATATTTAAGTCGATTTCCGAGTTTTAGAAAAGATATTCGAATCCTTAATTTATATAATTTCTATATACTACGTTAGAATATTTATAATTATATATTAAATTCCGGTTTAAATATAACGTATACGATCCTAAACCTAAATTAGTTTAATTATTAGAATTATCCTTATCTTTATTTTAATTTACTTCTAGTATTATAAAACTAGTTTAATTCGATTCGTCTAGTTCTTTCTATAATACCGATTTTCCTTTTTTATTTGGATTCCTTAGCGGTATTAATACTTCTTTACTCTTTATACGACCTTCCTTTTTATTTTTATCTTCGAGAATATAAAAGAACTTATTCTACTTATAGTATTAATACGCGTTAATTAGATTAGAGTTACCGTATAGGTATAAGTAGTAAATAACCCGATACTCGTATTCTATATAAAACTAATCCAATTCTAAACCGCTATTATTATTAGGCTGGTTTTTACGATTATACCGATTATTATCTTATATTATTTCGTGGGATATTAATAGAGTATATAGTATAAATAACGAATTAAGGGGTTCTCGATTTTATTAACCTCTAAAAAATATTTAAAGGCGATTTTTATAAACGAAATTAAAGATATTTTATTCTATCCCTCCGACTCCTAGTAATTAAGGTACGGTCTATTATATTTTATATATTTCGTAAATATAGTTTATTTTAAAATTTATATTAGTAATTTTATTTATAACTAAGGATCTACTATAAGGCCTAGTCCCGAATAAAAAGTTTATAATATAAACGACTATATTTAATAAATTAAATTAATATAATTTATTTTAATCTTTATCCCGGTAATCTTACGTTTACTCTAAATATATTTAATACTATAAATCTATCGCCTTAAAGAGGAGGTATTTACTATATTAAATATATATAATTAATACTATTAATAATAATATTAAAAGTAACGACTTTACTTATTTAACTTCGAGAGGAAATATAGGAGGTATTTTCTATTTATCGAATTAATATTATTTATCCTAATCTTTATCCTAATAGTTATATTAAATAATAGTTAAATTTATAATACTATAACTCCGATAATTAGATACGTTATTAGGTAGTAGTAAAATTTAATTTAAATCGAACTTATTTA
>JAABUK010002247.1_pt1 | contig 35112 bp, 28 predicted proteins | sample 5559141 | NCBI WGS metagenome assembly JAABUK01 (sample SAMN10711869, study PRJNA513367) | rock metagenome | isolation source: Antarctica rocks | place: Antarctica: Victoria Land, Pudding Butte nord | collected 2016-01-03
AGAGGGGCTCGTCGAGGTAGAGGGGCTCGTCGAGGTAGAGGGGCTCGTCGAGGTAGAGGGGCTCGTCGAGGTAGAGGGGCTCGTCGAGGTAGAGGGGCTCGTCGAGATAGAAGTAGAGGTAGAAAGTGTGGTTGCAGATGATGTCCCTGAACTAGGGCTTCCACTGCTTGGTCCAGTAGACGACGAGCTCTGTGTGCTCGTTGAGGTTGTAGAAAAGGACGAGGAGGACACCAAGCTGCTCGTTGACGTCGGGCTCGAAATGAGTGCGGAGCCGGTTGAGCTGGTCGTGAATGTTGAGCTCGTCGAAGAAGTAGAAGTGCCACTTGAGCTCAAAAAGGCGGTGGAAGATGACGTCCCAGTGGAAAATGTGGTTGCAAATGACATCCCGGAATTTGAGCTTCCACTGCTTGATGAGATAGACGAAGAGCTCTGTGTTGTCAAGGAACTTGTAGGCAAGGACGAGGAGGACGCTGAAGTGCTCGATGATGTTGGACTTGATGTGCTTGTTGAACCCAAAACCGTCGTAGTCCCTGAACTGGAAGCTCCCGAAGTAGTACTCGAGGATGAGGATGAGGATGAGGGTGTCGAGCTACTACCAATGGACGAGATTGTGCTTGATGTGGAAGAAGATGGAGACGAGGAAGAGGTGGACGTACTAGAAGAAGCAGAGCTGGAAGCCGTCGTAATAATTGACGATGAAGACGAGCTTGTTCCACCTGTCCTCGAAGACACGGTAGTCGATAGCGATGACGAGGCGGTTACGCCGGTACTCAGCAGCGAGGTGGTCGGCGAGGACGAGCTTGGCGTGCCTGTGCTTGAAGCCGAGGTGGTAGCTGACGAGGTGGTAGACAGCGATGACGAGCTGGTCACCCCTGAGGTCGAGGACAAGCTCGAAGACGACGTGCTTTGAGAGGAAGTGATGCTCGACGAGGACGAATCTGATGATGTAGTGGCATCCGTGATGGAGGGATAGCCAGAATAGAGGAGGCGAGCAGCTTTAGTACCTGCTTCCGTCGTAATGCCACTAACGCTCGACTTTGGATAGCAGCCAGACACTCCCACAAAAGTGACCGCAACGCAATAAGTGGTCCCCTGTTGCTGATTCCATAAATTGCAAGCAGCCATGCATTGTTCGAGGGAATTAGCAGCTCTCTTTCTGAACCCTGGCGGTAGACCGATGTCTTGGCCAGCAACGTTCTGATTGCATTGAGCTTCATAGTTCTGCCCATACGCAACTCCTTGATGGTTGTAGGCTGGAGGAGAACCGGAGCAAAGTGAAGCAGTTGGCGACGGATAAGTTGTATCAGTTGTACTTGTGACAGTACTAGTACTTGACAAAGCTGAGGTTGTTGTCTGCAAAGTTGTACCAGTCGTAGAGCTTGACCCAGTAGGAGACAATGAATTCTGCGACGAGGGGGACGAGGAGGACGAAGACGACACTGAAGAGGCAGGTGTCTGTGACGAAGGACTGGCTGGCGTGGGAGAAGAGGAAGACGGAGCCGTCGCCGAAGTGGAAGCAGAAGGAGTAGCCCTTGAGGACGAGCTGGCAGACGAAGACAATGCGGACGTTGCTGCAGAACTGTTGGGCTGCGATGACGAACTCGCAGGCGTAGAAGAGGACAATGACGTTGTTAGAGAAGGAGCCATCGTCTGCGATGACAAAGTAGCAGATGAGGGAGAAAGATTGCTTGAACTCCCAGGAGCTGTCACTCCAGTAGAAATGCCCACGCTGGACGATCCGGCGGTAGACGTTGATGGCGACGAGGATGACAACGTGGTCGAGGAGGATGCCAATAGCGAAGTGGGAGACCCAACCGCAGAGGATATTCCGGAAGAAGAAGAGGGATTAGACGAGAAGGAACTTCCAGACGTACCTTGAGATGAGGCAGAGCTTCCGACACCTGATGTAGTCAAGGACGACATAGAAGAACTTAAGCTTGTGCTAGCTGAGCTTCCAACAGCCGATGACGTCGAGGACGACACAGAAGAACTCGAAGGGATGCTAGACGGTGCGTTGGTCGAACTTTGGATCGATGAAAAGGTCGACGATGGCGCGGTCATGTTTGAAACGTCCACAGGACACACTTTGGCATCTACCCCACCAATAGTCAAGGCCGTACAGTTGCTGAACGGGGCGTTGGGAAAACCAGCGTAGGCATAGCCGCCACAAGTGTAGAAGCTTGCCGGTCCAACATCTGTTGTATTCCATCCCAAAATGCCATTATTGAAGTAGAAGATGACATTCACATCCATTGGTGTCTCGCTTGGCGTGATGGGAGCGTAAAGTGCTCCTCTAGGCTTTCCCACCGAAGCATTGCCAGTACTCAACATGCCGTTTTCGAGAGACCATCGTGCAGCGTAGCCACACCCGCCACCTGCTGCAGCGCCATCCTGCAAATAACCGACTGCGGTAGCCGTGGGACTCGGAGCAGCTTGACGACGGACTTTGTTCGGGATACGACCGGCAAATCCAAGGATGACAGGACCTTGGCCTGGAGGTAGCGACGTGACGATACCGGTGGGAATTCCCTGACCCAGAGTAGCAGTAGGCTCGGAATAGGACACTGTTCCGCTGGATGTGTTTATGGGTGTGGCTGTTGCAGATGTCACAGGGGGAGTCCCACTGCTCGTTGTTCCAGACGATCTAGACGTCGATGATACGGATCCAGATCCACCACTAGACGCAGAATTTGATCCTAGCCCAGAAGATGAAGACCCCAAAGAAGCCCCGGAGGAAGGTCCCGAAGATGACCCAGCAGAAGGTCCCGAGGGTGACCCAGCAGAAGGCCCCGAGGGTGACCCAGCAGAAGGCCCCGAAGAAGATGTTCCCGAAGTCAAACCCCCAGCACCTGGGAGTCCCGTAATTGATGGACCAACAGTCAAAGTCGCGGTAGGGTAAATCGTGGTAGTGATGAGCGTGCTGGTGATGATAGTTGTGGGGCCATTGAAGATGATCGTGTTACCGTCTCCGAATATCTCAATCTGTGTAGGGCCAGGAAGGTAGGTGCTAACATAGACTGGGATGATTGACACAGTGGTCACAACTGGCGCAGGGCAGACACTACCATCAGGTAGGACAGCCACAGTGTGTGTAGCAGCCTGAGCACTCAGGAAGTAGGTAAAAATGCTCAGGCTGGTAAGAAGCCATGATCGAGCCGGCCACATGATCGGCGACTCCGAGATGAGAAAATGAATGCCAGAAACACGATCGCGGAGCTTTGCTAGATCACAAAGAAGTACAACCCATAAAAGAATGAATGGATTCAATATTCAGTGAGTAATGAGAGATACAGAAAAGATATGTAAGAGAATAAAAGGGCGTCCGACATTGCCAAGGGAATGGAAGATGGAATTATCAAAACAAATATGCGCGGGAGAATGTTGCATTCCGCGCAGCTCAGGATTGCTCCTACCAATAGGAATCATATCTCAGAAACGGAATACGAGGCCAGAATAGTGCTCTGTGCCTTTGCACTTCCTCGTTGACTCTTTTGACAGGTGCGAGGAGGTTGGACGGAGGAAATCATCAGGCATCACTCGCGACAGATATGAGGTGGAGACGAGAGCCCATAGTTGGGCGATATACAAGTAGTACTATGAAGTGATCCTCAGAAGACGAGCTCGACTCGCTATCATTTCGACCCGGCGCTGTCAGTGTGGGAACGATCCAGGACGACCTGGCGGAGCTGGCGGTTGACGCTTTTCGAGTCTCGACCGCAGGGGTGAGGTTCCTCATCTCGTCCAGATTTGCATCTGATGGGTATAGCGGCCGGAACGTAAGCCTGTTTTCATTTTTGAAGGGTCTTACGATTCAGACAAACGTCTTCTCTGGTGGTTGTGATGTTCAAGAGTTGAGAGGGAGTGACGCTGACTAGTCCACATTTCTGTACCGTATCGAGTTAGCGCCTGTTGCAAATCCTTCGGAAATCTGCCACTCAACGAGCTCTGGCGTACCAAAAAGCAATGAAAGTATGGACATGTAAGTATCTGATGGACGAGAAGCAACGGGGTGTGGTAGCCTATCCCATAGAATGCGGAGCAAATCAACAATTATATTTATTTACGGGGGAGAGAATGTTCCGAAAAGCCCAGTGACGCAGTGGTTAGCGTGTCGTTCTTATACTCCACCATTTACACGGTTTGGTATGGCTTGCCTCTCAAAGTAATGCGAAAGTCCCGAGTTCGACTCTCGGTTGGGCTACTACCTTTTGCTGTTTTTGCCTGCCTCCATAGAGATGATTGTAGAGCAATAGAGAATCGTTGTAAATAGCCGGCTTTGCTTCGAAGGAGCTTTGCGCCAAACAGCAAAATGCCGACAGTATTACACCGCATCGTATCCAAGCAATTCCTCGCCCTTGAAGCCACATGTACTGTGCAAGGTTGATACAACATTTTGCTGAACCAAGCAAGTACGCTTCCTACTCACAAATCCCCATCATTCTCTAACATCTCCTCCCTCTCCATCAACTCCTTGACCATCCTATCCCTTGCTCTGATCTTCTCCTCTTCTTTGAATCTGTCTTCCCCATCCATCTTCTTCTTCTCTGACGATACCGCCCGCGACTTTCTCTTTCGTAAAGCATCTCTGGCCTTGTAATCCCTGATCCTTGCCTCATGAACGCTGTCATACTGTGGGACCCCATCAGTCTTTTCTTGCTGTGAAGACTGTCTCGTCTGTCTTTGGTCGGGTGGATTTTCGATTGATGACAACACATTTGGCGCAGGAAAAGTTTGATTGGGTGGGATGCTTGTTGAACGGAGCGCAGGATCAATCATCATCTCATTTTCGCCTGCTATGTCGAAAGGCATCGCTGCGTCTTGCAGTTGTGTTGCGAACGATTGATGAGGTTCTGTTCCTTGAAAGGTCAAAAGCCCAGCTATGAGCCGGGGTTCTTCATGAGGCCGATCAGATTGACTGCTTGTAGATATTGGACCAGCTGCGTCCATTGACACCTTCTTCCTCCTCTGATATGTTTCAGATTGGTCACCATCTTGTATCATGTCATCGCCAGCTCTACGACGTTTCTTTTGTGAGGCCGACGTTATGTCATTTGAGTTGCTCAAGGCGACGTTGACTTCAGACAGATCATTTACGGAGTTCTCGATGTGGCTGTCAACTCCATGATTGGCTGGGCCATTTGACGTTCGTGCTTGATTGGTGGAAAGAGCTTGAGACATCGCTGCTGTTATTTCTTGCAGCGCCGCTAGACTACCAAGCTGCAACGGATCATCCTGATCATGGTTGGAAGTGAAGCTTGCGTCTGGGTCTGATGCTGCTGGTGTGGCGGATTTCAGTACGAGAGGCTTTCGTCGTGTGTATGGCCTCTTCTTCTTTACCGAATTTGAAGGAACGGCGGAAGGAATGCTCAGGTTTGTACCGACTGCAGGTCTCGACGATTCGTTTTTTATATCTTTCTGTGTAGGCCCCACGACGCAACGCAGTCTTTGCTTCAGTTGTTCATTCTCTGATCTTAGGTCTTGCATGGACTTTGCGGCCAACCTAGCATCTTTTAAAGACCCAAGCATGGCCTCGAAGTTATGGATTAATGAATCTTGCCCAAGGTTCGAGCCTTCCGTGGAGGACGTCCGTAATTCTGTGCGAACATCGATCCTAGACTTCTCCAGTGCGAACATTCTATCCTGTAGCGCCTCAACATTTCTGGACAGCTTCTCAATCTCCATGCCTTGCTGTGCAAATCGCCTCGATATGGCTTGAACTTCTCGACTCTCAGCGGACTGTTGCGACAAATCTTTGGAAGTAAATCGCGCAAGGTCACTAGCTGGGGGGCTTTGCGGTTGGCTTCCGTGATCTCGTGTAGGGAATCCTGCATTTTGTTGGTTGTGCTCTGTGATGATTGGGCGTACCTCCTCCTGAGTATCCGAATTTCTTAGGCGGATAGCTGTCTCATCATAGAAAATTGTTTCACTTCGTGATTATTAGCCACACCGGAAAAGCAGCATCTACTACAACGCACCTCAATGGCCTGGGAAACAAGCTACCAGCATCTATAAACCCCTGACCGAGCACGTTTTCACATTGAGGACAACTTGCTTCACAAACAATGTCATTGCGCAGATCTTCCGCAACTTGCTTCATCGGCAAGATGTTCTGCCCCCTTGCTATTTGGAGTGTTCTGTATCGATTTTCGTGTATCGGCGCGATGAGTGAGGCACCCAACTGACTCCATTCATTCGCGGTTTTACATGTCACGATGTGGCATTTGGAGCAACATATGTCAATATTTTCGGTCGTCATGGTGGAGGCCAATGCGCAACCTTTGCGATGCGATGAAGATGAGTATATGGGAGTGCGAAATCGAAGGTTGGCGGACGCGTAAAGGGTGGTGCAGGGAGACGCGACGCGGCCTTTCATGTTCTGTGCCAAGAAATTCACTTATCGATGAAGGAAATCTGGAAGGGAGCTCGTTTTGGTTGATTTTGCATCAGTCTCAAATTCATCAGTCACCATTTTCATCTATGCTTCAACGTCTATATAACAGTCGATATTTGACGGGAAGCTCTCCAAGCAAAGGCTTTCATCCGACAATCCACGGGCTTTGTCCCTCACCACCAAAACCAATTACACGCAGGACAGTCTTCACCATGGGCTCCCTCCCCTCCCCCACACCTCCTCCCCAAACCAAGACCAATGCCTGGCAGCAGCCCGGTCCAGCAGCCTACGACTTCCGAAGCGACACCATCACCACTCCCACCGCCTCAATGCTTACCGCAATCGAAAACACAACCCTCTTCGACGATGTCTTCCTCGAAGACCCCACAACCACCTCCCTCGAATCCTCCATGGCGGCTCTGACCTCACACGAATCCGCTCTCCTCGTCCTCTCAGGCACAATGGGCAATCAGATTGCTCTGCGATGCCACCTGGCGCAACCACCTCATTCCGTGCTATGCGATAACAGAGCGCATATCTTGAACTCCGAAGCTGGCGGTGTGGCATCTCTATCTGGCGCACAGGTCATGGGTATAGCGCCCTCCAATGGCATCTACCTGACATTGGAGGATGTCAAGAAACACAGTATAGTCAGTGATGACATCCACTCTTGTCCTACAAGAGTAATCGCACTGGAGAATACACTGTCAGGAACCATAATGCCGCTTTCAGAAGTCCGCAAGATCTCTGCCTTTGCGCGAGAAAACAACATTAAACTACACCTTGACGGCGCACGGCTCTGGGAAGTCGTCGCAGCCGGTGCAGGCAGCATCACCGAGTTCTGCGAATGCTTCGACAGCGTTAGCTTGTGCTTCTCAAAAGGGTTAGGTGCGCCAATCGGCAGCGTCATCGTCGGCTCAACCGCCTTCATCAAGCATGCAAGGTGGGTACGTAAATCCATCGGTGGGGGAATCAGGATGTCCGGCATAATTGCGGCTGCGGCTCGAGCAGCACTCGATGACGTGTTTGGCTGTGGTCCGAGCGGTCAGGGCGGCAAGCTCAAGGATACGCACGTCAGAGCGAGACAGATTGCAGATATGTGGCAGCAAAAGGGTGGGAAGGTGAGTCGCCCAGTAGAGACGAATATGGTTTGGATTGACTTGGAGGATGTTGGGTTGTCGGGCAGGGAGTTTGTGGAGATCTCGAAGAGGCATGGCTTGAAGACGCTAGGTGGGAGGCTTGTTGTGCACTATCAGATATGTGACGATGCAGTATCGCGGTTAGAGGGCGTGATGGATGAACTTCTTCTGAACAGACAGAAATCGCCACAGAATGGTGCTCCAAGGGAAAGCACTTCTCTAGCATATGGTCAATCATAGTAGCACAATTCAAAGGCAATCTCGAAATTCTCTTGGCAGACATCACACCTTGACCTTGGCACTTTAATCGAACAAGCGGAGAAGAATGTTAAAAGCATTGGTATGGGCTCTGAAGGCAGCAGAACTATCTCACGAAAAACGCCCAAGCGGACCAAGCGGCCATTGGCTACAGCAGGCAGAAATCGTCGTAACAGCGGGCGAGACCATGAAGTGCTGAAAAGAACAGCAAAAGCCCAAGCGACGCCGAAGGCTGTAAGAAAAGCCAGCAAAGACTCCCCCGAAGCCATCAGAAGAGAAAGTCCCGCAGCAGCGAAGAAGAAAGTGCGGCCGTGATAGTTTCGAGAGGAAAAGGAAAGTTCGTTCTGTCATGCAAGCACCGATTGCTGCACATGGGGCGCGTATACGACTCTGCCAACGTCAAAGTCAAATGGAGAAAAGACTTTGTTATTATTTTTCAGAGAAGTTTGAGGTAATGATTCCGTTGATCGCCCGGGCTTAGCCGACCTGGAGTCAGAGCTGCGCCGGCATGCTGGACAATAGCACTGGCTGCTTCGCTCCGTACACTCATTGCCGACATGTACGATGACAGCATCGAGTGACTGCTACTCGTGACGGCGTTGTTTTCCATTGAGCCCTCGAGGTCGATTGGGAAGAACATGCCCGACGTTTCGGTTGCATCGCTGGTCATGCTTCGCGCTGCGGAGATGAAATGTCGCCATGGTGCCGGGTCGTCGTTATCATCGAGATACTGTTCGGTTCGTGCCTTCGCTAGCTGTGCCCGAGTATACTCGTTCAGCTTGCTGTGGAGCTCGAGACTTGGGAGAGCGCCGATGACGTTCTTCGGCTCCCGAGCTTCGAGAGAAGACGCGTTGACGTTTAGAAAGTCGTCAGAGAGGGTGCCAACGCCTGTGCCCTGTCCTCCGTAAGTTTCCTGGTTGGAGTCGGGCGTCGAGACATGATAATGACGGGAGCAAGATAGGCAGGTGCAGCCGCCGCAACGACAACCACAGCCTGTGATGGTCTCGGAAGTGGGAGGAGTGCGTTTGATAGGGATGATAATTCCGTGCGAGCTCTGCTGCTCGAACGGCAACCCATCAGGAGGTGAATGAGACAGGTAGACCATGTTGGAGACAAGAACAAGACCGTGTCGATCTTTCCGACGAGCTTTTGCTATCGTACAACTAGGCTACAATTTCTTCACGCACTTTGATCAAAGATAAGATAATGGTTACAGGAGAAGAGAAGGATATTGATACAAGATCAGGAATTTACCTAAAGTGACTGTTTCTGAAGGAGATAGGAGACGACGATGGAGAAGCGATGGGGGAATATGATGCTCATGAAGTACTCGTGGGCAGTGCTCCGACAAAAAGCAGACCAGTGTGACCTCATGCATATGGAACGTGCAGTAGCTCTTGCAAATCCGGGGTCGACCGTTGCAAGGATATTCTTCGTCGAATCTTGGAATTGGGATCATCGGGTCACAAAAGGACATCTTTCGTGCACGAAAAATGTCCCGAAGGATTTCTAACGTCGTTCTAGAAGGTAATTCGAAGACAATGGATGTGGTGATGGGGTTCTTCCCACAATTGGCGTCATCAGATAGCTATGGCAGCTCGAACAATTGGTCGCCTTGTCGTTATCTTATTGTCTACCTTGCTCGAGGTCCAGAGTAGGGCGCATTAGCAGGCCGAAGGCTTCCGATAAGGACGCCCGATGAGACTCGTATTTGATTGGCTTCTGTTCTGGCGACTGGTTCGTACATGGGTATCAAGGATCACGGCTCGGTCAGGTAAGGTTGGTGATGGTCAACATGACGAATGAATATCCAGCCCACAAAGTCGTGCTGAAGGGATCGAAGGAGAATAAGGTCGTTTTGGCACAAGATAAGGACCTTCCCTGAAGATGACTGGCAATATCATTCCGCTTTCAGCCGCAGCTTAATCCGTCGCAAAGCGTGTGCTTGACGTTTCCTAGCACCGGCGCTGCGGCATCCATAGAGGTGTCGATTTGGATGTAATAGATACACTTCCCGGAAAGCCCCGGGGATATGGAACCACGTCGTCGAAAATCCATGTACCCACGACGAGTAATATGGGATTGCAGGGTGGGGTTGATCGCCTGCTATGCGACGAGGCGTTCGTATTTTCAGCCCCATTTCTTCCGCGTGACCGTCCAATGGATGCAGAAGGGGGATCTCCCTGCCCGACCGACGGTCAACAGAAGCCCAAAGCTGTCCACTGGAATCGATGTCTCCCATGTTGCCATAGACTTGGTTCTGGTTACGCTGAGTCTGAAACAACAAAAATTGGCATCTCAAATGAATTTTAATTTTCCGGTTCCGAGTCTGTCTCATTTCGGACCAACAAACTAGACTGATGGCTGATTCGGAGGTAAGGACGACACGTAACTCCCTAGACTCATTGTGGCTGTCAAGCAAATAGCTAAAAATGCTTGTGTTGAATCGAATCGAATTGATTGAATTGTCTGAATCAACTGCCTAGAATCTATCTAGAATTGCTCTGAAAAGGGAGCTAGTTAGGAAGAAAAGGCGGCTCCAAATGGGCCAGACATTGGCTCAAAATAGGCCGATGGAGAGCCTGAGGCGCAGGCTGGCTGACTGTAGTTGAGCAGAGCGTGAATAAACCCTGGCCTCGTACTCGTCACAAAGGCTGGGTCACCATAAACCTCCAAGACCGGCGGAACAGCTCCTATTTGGGCAGAAAGTGATCGACCTCGCCTATGACCTGCACCTCTTCCCATTCGTCTGTGGCGGTGAAGATAAGGCATTACTGTGCGCTCAAAAGCACAGTAAGACATTTGCCATTCTTCGAGAGGCTCCAATTCGCACCCTTCCAGGGACGCCTCCAATGTGGTCTGTGATCCCGTGTAGTGCATTAATTGGGAGGTCAAGACAAATCGTCAGGGCCAGGCTGGGCGCAGAAAGTCTGTATATGTATGTATTTCATCGTTGCAGTGCCGTGATGTTGATCCAATAGAGTTATACTCGACACTGATGGAGCCATTCGGCAAGGCTTTCTTCAAATCCAAAGGAGTACTCGAAGTACTCGACCGTTCGCGTGGGTATCTAGCGAAACAACATCCACGAAGTGGCGGAATATAGTCGTCGGCATGCAGAATTCGAAGAGGAATGGTGGGACGTCAAGATTGGGATAACGCGACCTCCTGAAGGGGGTTCGCGATGCCGTAGAGACCGAGCAAATGTCGGTAATGCCGACTAGATGGTGATGCTCGGAAGATCAAGCAGGAGTCACGACCAAATTGCAAGGGCACTGGAAAACCAACTCCAAGTCTGCAATGCCATTGCGGACCTCGTCGCCCATCGTCCTGTCCTCTTCACATTCTAGTGTCGATACCCGGTTCCTCTGCTCTCTCATTTGAAAGCACATTGAGCTCACAGGATCACGATTGTCCTCATTCTCGAGGCACCTTCGGTGGCATCTGAACATTCTTTGAGTCGGCCGATATGATTGTTTCTGATGGATTCGCTCACAGCCAGGCGATTGGCATTGTGAATATACTGTCTTGCTCCTGGATGGATTTTCAATTCGGCAAGCTCTATCGCAACCAACAAGTGGCCACCGGGGTTCATTTACTTTGGCTTTCGCCTCTGTGTTTCGCAGTCTTGTTGCTCTACACTTTTGCAAACTTTCTCTTCCTCATCAAGTTGCGACTTTCATCCTAGACCTTTCTTCGCAAAACGAGACCGTCCAATCAATAGGCTTTACGTGCATGATCTTCCCTTCACAGAACGCTCTAGTGACGTTACAGTCGAGCTAACCTCTATAGAGAATTTGCGGCCCATCATACACAATTCGGTCGCAAGAATGCCTACTTTGAAGCAGCTCAGATGTGAGATTGAATGGGGGAGCACACAGACCCCCTTCCCGGAGTACGGTACTACCTATGGTGATGGCGTGGTCGAAACATACATTGCCGTTCCAGACCACTCCCAGCCATTTGCGATACATCTCAGGTCCAACAAATACATAGCAGAAGGTCTTGCGATGCTAATTTTCATGGATGGTGACTATCAGTGCAATCGCAACCGCCTCAACTTGGTACATCCAGAACCTGGAAGTCCTGAGAACGTGACCAAAATCAGTCTACGTGTACGTCAAAAAGAGAAAGCTCTGGGGGATGGAACATATATTGGCAGAGCATGGCGTTTTGACAGGCACAATATTGGTGGGTCATTCCAAGCATTTGGCCATAGCACCAGAACTGATGCAAGTGAATTTTCAGTGCCTCTCGACCGGCTGCCGTCTGACGTGGACCGCCAGCATTTCGATGAGCTTGGCACCATATGCGTGTTTGTATTAAGATGCCGGGCAAAAGAAGATGCTGGACACAGGTCAGCTACTTCATCCGACGTTGATGATTCTGTTCTGCGCACTTCGAACCAGACAAACGAGATGCCTAGTGGAGGAAATACACCAAGCAACACTGCAAACACACAGCCAGTTGGAACCGAACCTGATGCCTTCCTCGGCTTTATGAATGATGGCGCTGCAGATGCCCACCATTTTGGACTTGACGGAGAAGGACCAGGACCTGCGGAACAAAAAGCTTGGTCATGGCACACGCCACACCCATCAATGGCAGCAGGCCCCGGAATATTGAGTGGTTATGCCCCTGGTCAGCCACAGCTGGCACAGACTCGACCATATGGGAGCTATGGTCATCCTTCTGGCTTTTCGCAACCTCTGCAGTCAGGACCTGCGTCCAATCAAGATCAGCAGGCCTCTCACCATCCTCAGCGGCGCGTTCATTTCAATGACCAGCTTCCACAACAATCTTCTGGCTACGGAGCTGCTGGTCCGCCATACAGCGAACAAGACTTCAGCGCAAATCCTGGTCACTCGCAAGAACGAGAGTACCCGCAGCAACCAGGCAACTATGCACGCCCACCGCAAAGCAGCTTTCCTCTTCCACAACCGGGCAGCTATGGATATCCACCACAGAGTGAGTATACTCACCAAGTTCCAAGTCGCGCTCCAGTACCTGATGGGTTCGCGAACCCTTCATTGGCCAACGGCGGAATCCCCACTGCACAAGACCATAGCAGAGGTTTCCCTATAGGGGCAGACTGGGGCTACCCGCCTTCGATGACGAGCTATCAGCCTATTGGCTATGGCGTTCCTGGTTATTCAGGTTGGCCTTCTGCAGCATATCATCCTGCATATGCTCAACCACCCTGGCAAGGGCAGTCTATGCCGGGTCCAAGTTACGTGACACTGCCAAATTTTGCAGCATCCTTTCAACCTTCTCATCCATATCCGTATCCTCAGTCTGCCTATTCAGGTGGCCCAGTCGCACCGATACCTCCCACTGCCAGCGGCCACCCAGGAGGTGGCATTTGGGGTCCTCCACCTCCAGGGTCTCAAGATCCGGCGAAAGAAGAGAACAACCAATTGGATGGCCAAGGCAATCAGAACCAGGATAGCACCTGTAATGCAGGTGACCCATCCAACAACAATAATGATCAAGCATTGCCCAAAGACGACGACAACAAAATAGAAGCTGGCGACTCGGGCTGGAATAACACTGACACGAGTGGAGGCCAAATGGATAATTGGAACAATACCAATACCCAAACAGAAGCTCCGACAAACGATTGGAACCGATCAACAATCAACACTGGTCAAATAAACAACGCCGAACCTTCGTGGAACACCATTGCAGATACTAGCACCCAAGTCCAAGACTCGTGGAACACAGCTCCGGCAGCGGCTCAACCAAACGAAACTCCATTCACGATTCCACAACAGAGTCAAGCTACAGCAACCGTCACACAAGGCAGACCCCTTTACGGGCCTCACGGTCCATACTATGGCACGGTCCATGGCTCTACAGATCGTGGACTGCAAGCCGATGCAGGTGAAGAGCCTCCATATGATGTCCCTGAGGATATGCCGACGACACATCAAGTGAAACCTGGAGAAGGATACGTGTATGTCCATAAACGAAGATCCCCCGAATACCTCGATACTCTTGAAGAACCCTATGCGCGGTTTGTTTTCAAGTACCGTACCAAAGGTGAGTCAAGCAGAATCCTCGAGTTGCCCCCGTGCCTTGTGCCGCGCCCCAGATCCAGGATACATCCTGCTTGCTTTAGCAGTCGGCGTACGCGGAGCTACCTTCGCAATTGCGGCACTCCAACCGAAGATGGCTATTAGCCAGAATATGATCCTGGGTCAGATCGTATGTATTGGTCAGACGCTGATCATACTTGTGATGCAGAACAAATTGAGAAGGAGATTGGTATCAAGATCGAAGATGAACCTACCGGAGATGAGGAGAAACGAAAGCTGCAGGTCATGGACAAGGACGAGATAATTGAGATGTTGCTTCGGGCAAAGGTATGCAAGCCTCCAACCTCCTCTACCATTGTTTTACGTGCTAACTCTGCCACAAATCAGATCGCATTAGGCGGCAAAGTTCCCTCCCCACCACAGATCCCATTAAAACCAGACCAGTACAGCAGCAACATCGTTGTATCTACCGCTATTCCAGCTCCAGCATACAACTTCCTAGGGTACAATTTTCCCGCAGCAAGAAGCGCCAAGAAAGTTCCTCCACAAGGTGATAACGCAGGGCTGGGGGTTTTAATACCACCGACAGCACCGACAGCAGCAGGCACTATCAATACTGCCCAAAACTGGGGCGGTAACACTGATTGGGCCAATAAGAACGCCGCTCCAGCGGCAGCACCAGCACATTGGCAACAAGCAACGACAGATACAGGGGCCCCTTCAGCAGCACAGCCAGCTCAGCAGCAGCCCGCAATAGATGAATGGGGCGCCCGAGTACCGCCAGCACCTCAGCAACAGCTCCAACAGACTAATACATTGAGCCAGCCAGCAGCTTCCGCACAACTCCAAGCACAACAAGCACCGCCAGCAGTCGGCCCCATCCAATTCGGCACCAACATCCAAACATATAAACCTCCTCTTCCTTCTGCGGGAGCCAGCGATCGACCCATCACCCCTCCAGGCGGCTTCGGTGCACGCACGGCGCAGAGTAGCAACGCGAGTGATAATGGGATGGCGGGGTGGGATCAGCAGGGCGGTGCTGGTGGAGGGACCGCTGCAGGAGGATGGGGTGGCGCTGCGGCAACGAGCCAGCCCACTGGAGGGTGGTGAGCGATGAATGAGCGAGTGGATGGATGAAGGGATGAAAAAAATTGGTGAATGGATACATACCCAAGAAAGGAGAGACAGGACATCCGACCATGTTTTGAGTAGGTTATAGCAGAACAGTCACGAAAATCAACCACGAAGCAGAGCATAGAGCAAAGCAGAGCAAAGCAGAGCAGAGCAGAGCAGAGCAGAGCAGAGCAGAGCAGAGCAGAGCAGAGTTGAGCAGAGTTGAGCAGAGCAGAGCAGAAAATGACACAAAGTTCAGATACTTACTGAATGACCATGTAACGACGAGATCAAAGAGAATACATACCGCAACGCGAACAACAAAGACAATACAGAACTGCAGGCTGACTGTGAAACGCCAAACGTTGAGACGACTGGCCAATCGGCCCACCTTGTTTGCACTTTGCCTCAACAGGCTATGTCGAGGCGAAATAATTGATAGATATAGATTTACTGGGGGGAAGGGAAACTTCCGGGTTGAGTAAGCATAATTCTTTCTAGTTAGTCTTCATATTTCTTTAGATACATTTTTGTTTGACAATAGTAGATAGATGCTATGTCGTATTGTGTGATATAGGAAGAAAGTACCATGGGAACCATCAGTGCCCGCTGCATCGTTCGCGTTTGGGATGGGATGGTTGATAAATAACATGTGTTGTGCCAATTCAATGCGATCGAGGTTCAGTGGCGGTTTGGGTTCTTTTTGGCGTGGTGGTGAAAGACTAGCTGCGAGATGTAGCTTCTGATAGCGATTGGATGAGCTAGTCTCGTCTTGTGGCGTAAGGCATGCCCACGCGGCTGTGATAGATATGTGTAGGCTCCTGTTCTGTTGGGAAGTTGATAACGTAATCCCGGTAGGGTTGGTTACCGTCGGGGTAGGTGAATTAGCATGGCATACCATCTCTGTAGTCGTCGGTCTTGCTCCTGGTATGTTGGATGAGCCGTCTTCACTACACCTTGACACATTTCCCATAGGCGTTCAACATTTGCGCAACGACGACAAAGCCTCCAATGGCCGGAGAGCCGTAGGAGAACATACGTATTGCCATGACCCAATGGATCTCCTCGACCGGATGTGCTTGATCTTGCCCGGAGTCCCATCCGAGAACATCTCTCACATAATGCGATAGATGTGGCACTGTGAGGATGCCAAAGCTCAACCATGCCATCGTCCACACTCGCTGCGCAAGAGAACTGCTGCCAGCATGAAACCGAGATAAGCCACCCACGATGGCGATGACAATGGCGCTGACGAGGCAAGTACCCAGCTGAAATGAAATGATCTCAAGCGCAGTGAGATTGATTAACTTCAGATCCAATTGCCTCCTTACTGCTTCGGTGCCTTGATATCCACAACTACTTTCTATCAGAGCCCATTGTAGGACTACCAGAGAGTACCTCGGAGGGAGACTCAAACTGTATTGAGAATTCGTTCTACCCAGAATGGAACCTCAAGAAAGACAGAAGCCGTTATTTAATGATGCAGGTAATACTGACTATATCAAACACATATCGCATGATGTACACCAACTGCTGCCGATGAAGAGGCCGTGCAGGATCCCCACAAGCCACCGTTCTAGAGTCCATCTCTTTCCTTTCAATTGTGTAGTTCTAGGGAGGTCTCTTCTCTTTCGAAGAGCAATGTTTAGCGCGACTATTCGATTCCAGCTCCTGTTGAAAACTATCTGTCCTGTCTTGCAGTTGCTCGACTCAGCCATGTTCCGCCGAGGCACATTCTTAGAATTCGCCTAGAAGCAACCCTCGGCGCATTCGCAGCATTCACCGCAGCATTCGCATAGTTCCTCGACGGCACAGCAGAAGCAGATAGTAACCAGACTGTACCAAAAGAGTGACTAGTTAGTCTTTACCAAAAACCATACCAGATGCAATGGTGCCATAACCGTGGGGATTTCGGACATACCAGCCCATCAAGCAGCCACGATCTTTCTTTTTGTTCTCCTTCCCACTGACCGTCTGGGGCGGTGGTTGGGTGTATTGCATCTGGCAGGAAAAAGGCTGATTAAGCATTTCATCGAACCGAGAACAATCGACTGTCTGGACTCGGAACCTCGCGGGGGAGAGGGTTGGGGGTTCCTCGTACCGGTGGTCCCTGATTATATCCCTGCTGAGGAGGGCCGTTATAATAGCCTTGTTGCGGTGGGCCATTATAATAGCCTTGTTGCTGTGGGGGGTACCTATTTGGCGAGCAAAGTCGGTAAGTTAAGTGATACGGCGGGCCGTTGCGCTGTCATGAGTGGCCTGCTGCGGGCCTGCGGCGCAGAAGTGATAGGAAAGTTCCACATGGGTTTGGAGATCTGCGTACGATTGTGGAGGGTATTGAGGCTGCTGGCCTCCGTAGTATTGATTTGCCATTGTGAAGGATGGGTTCGATGTCCAGGAGGATGATCAGAGAGACCGTAGACGGGTTGAAGAGGATGTGGCGCTTCCAGCGGAGTTTGCTGCAAAAACAAAGCAATTGAGCGTTAGCAAGGTTTTCCGACTAATGGCCGTGATGGGGAGGACAATGGGTCTTGTGTAGGCGTAGATAGGACGATGAAGACTGACTTCTGGAGTAGATGATTGATGCGGGTGGAGAGAAGATGGGAGAGGATGACGTGGATGGAAGATAGGAGAGGATGACGTGGATGAAGGTTGAGGGGAAGAGTCTTGGAATCCCATAGTCCGTACGCGTGGGTACGCTTTAATTGGTTCAGGGAGGCAGCTGAGACGACCGGCTCACCTGCTGTGAACATTGTCATCCGGCTTCGGCCAGGCAATTGCCGTGGGTCGTTTTTGGGGTCCGCAAAAATGCCGACTAGTACCCCCTGCATGTTGCGGTCATGGAGTTGCAGAAGCAAGATGGCTGCTATGACCCTGCCACTGTTGTCTTCCGAGGCCTATCTAAGCCGCTCGTCAACTGGTGTTACCTGAGAGATCCGGAGTAGAGGGGGAGGGAGGGAGAGAGAGAGATGGTCCTTGTAGGCCTTCTACGCACTGGTTTGGAACACCCACTGAGCTTCATCCGTTGGGAAAAGCAAACGTACCGGCGACGGAAAAGTTTTACTGAACGCCCAAAGCTCGGCTTACAATTTACGTGGGACACATTTCTAAATGGAAGAAAGAAAGCCTGCGCTAGACTTCGAGACTATCTTTGATAGAATCCTGCCTACGAAGACTGGACCTTGCATGTGTCCAAGAAAGGTAACAAACATACCTTGCCTCAACGACGCATCGTTCATGGCAAGATCATAGCTGGGGAAAACTGAGTGCCCAGTTGAAATCAAATGAGAAATGCGAATAAAATGGTAGATTCGCGAAACGAAGAGCGAACCAACAAAGAGAAGAAAAACGAAACTAAAATACAGAGTAGGCAAGACAGTATAAAAAGCGTGTTGTCTCATCAGATTCATCTCAGTTTGTGAAGTCGTCGTCGAAAAAGGGTAGATCGTGTTGAGAAGATGCGAAAAAGCTGTTACTGATGGGCGAGCTCTGTAGCGGCATGGCATATCGGAGGAATGACATGTCGAGTTGGGTGGTTTGTTGAACAAAGTCAAGGTCTGCGTCGGAGATCTGGATAGCGTCATTGGGCTGAGGGACGCCGGAATCAGAAGCTGATGGTTGACTCGAAGCTGAGTATGCGCTGTTCACCATGGTGGGGTCATCGAGGAGGAGACCGTTGAGGTTTGTTTCCCACGTCTCAAACATCCAGTTTCGAAGTACATCCATCGGAGGTTGATCACCGCCGCCAATTCCACCACGATTTTGAGACACTTTTCCCCGACCACCTTTGGGCGTTTCGCAGGGATTGAAATGCACTCTCCTGAGGTGTGCAGCAGCGTTGTAATTTGCACCGTACGTTTTTCTGTTGCGACAGTGCTTGCAGTTTGCGAGGAACGTGGCATTAGGTGAAATGTCTTTGCAAACGAACACCTTTCGGAAGCCTTTATGCGTTCGGTCGATGTGGCGACGTAGCTCATGTTCGCCGTGAAAGCCTTCTTTATGATCATTGCAAATCGGACAAAAGACCTTCGTTGTCTCCTTTGGTTGCCGACTGAACCGAGAGATCTGAGCTTTCTTTTGCCGCGTACCATCTTCTGCCACAATCTCAACAATTTTGGCTGGTGGCGTCGCCACCGTGTACTTTTGAGATTGCGACTTGGGCGCAAGTGGTCGCTTGCTTTGAGCATTCTGTTCTTTTACCCTTCGCACATGTCGCGACTGAGATGAATCTGATGAGGAGCTGGAAGCAATACTGTCTTGAGAAGGGGAACGCAACATATCAACACTACTTGGGACGAAAGATTGCGAAAGAGAATAACTTGGGGAAAAAGAAGCGAAGGAAACATCAGATAAACCGTTTAGTGCACTGGAATCGAACGACTCAGGAAAGAAAGAATCAACATCGAAACTACTGTAATCGTTCGAAGTGGTAGGAGTTTCAGAGAAGTCATACGCAGAAACGTGAGAGCTGACTCGACACATTTGAAGAGGCTCAATCAACATTTCGTTGGTAGTCGTGCGACTCATCGGCTCACTCGTGACAGTCGATGCGTTGGTCATGCCAGAATCGCTGACAGACCTCGATGACGAGTAAGGGTCCCAGGCATAGCCCGGTGTGGTAGAGACCGATAGCCGTGACAGATCTTGCGGCTGAGACTCACCACGTGCGACTGTAGGAGAGGGGGTTAACGACAGACCAGGCATCTGATAATCGTCTGGTGATTGAGACAGATACTCAGAGGGTGAGAGGTCCTGGAAGTCGCCGAGAGATGGCCGATATGCTGGTCGAGTGTGGTGGTGGACTGGCAGGGAATGCGACGTGTAGGCCGGGTAAGGTTCTTGGAGTGCGGGCCATGGTTGAGACGACTTGGGCGCCGGGATGTTGATGGGGCGGCTCGAAGGTTGCTTGGGACGGGATAGGCCTGGACTTGAACCAGAATTCGTCTTCGAAGAACGTCTGCGTCTCATTGCGGTGCTGGCCGGAGCAGATAGTTGACGCTGGAGGTGCTGAGTAGAAGGAGCCTCGGCTGTCTTAGGACCAGTCAGACCAAAATTTTCACAGAGCCTGCAGAGAAAAGCCTACAACATCACGACGCTTGGATGGCCTTGGTGCACCAAATGCATTTGTGGTGGGGACGGCTCGCTTCTGGGGAATCGATGATTGACCAAGGCCAGCTAGGTTGGCTCCGAGTTCCGTTGTCAAGTATGCCACGCGCTGATCCCAAAGATTTTGTACCTCAGTTTCGGGGCGGCCTTTGTTATCTTCCCAGAAGACCATTTTCGAAGAACGGAGGGTGTTGAGGAGCTGGTCGGTCATGGCCAAATCCAAAGGTGTTTCGCAGTACGTGGGTAGCAAACAGGTATCTGGATGGAAGGAAGGCTGTTCACGAGTTAGCCAACAGCAAGCAAGACGGGCAGAACAAAACCAACGATTAGAATGCTGATCAGCTCACTCAAGAAGTGGTGAAGGTGGAACAACGTCGTTAGCAGATCAACAAGAACAAGGACGAGAGTAAGGCGACGATCCTGAGGAGAGGAGATGAGAAGTGGGCTCCATTAAGCAAGAAGCAAACCACGAGGCTTATCCGGGAGACGATCCTTTTGTCCAAAGTGCGCATTCCTGGACAAGGCAGCCACGATTGATTGTGGTATCGCTGTGGGGGTAGAATGCCACCTGGAGCCAGTCCGAGGTGGTGCAAGATGTGGCCATGGATGCCCAACTCCTTGGCTGAAGTTGGCTCGTGTTGCGCCCGGAAGAGGTGAGAAACGGCTCGTCCCCGCTTCGTCGCCTCATTCTCAACACTGCAATCGCAATTGGCGATTCTCCATAGCGCCCTGCAGTCCCTTGGGCATGGTGCATTTCCCCCAGTCTTTCTTGCCCTGTTTGATGCTCTCCCAATCGTTCCGTACGCCAGCTCGTCCTTCTTTGCTGGTCATGTTCTCTCAGGCCTTTGTGGAGGCCCGTCGAGAGACCTGTCCGAGGCCGCCTGGACACGATCTTCATCGTCTTGAACGCGTGTGCGATCCTGCTCTTCCGAAAAAGTCGTGGCAAGATCATGTAAGAATTGATGTGCTTAACCAACAATTCGGGATTTTTCGCTGAAATAGCGGTCTGTCGTGTAATGAGCCTCGTGGAGGATCAGACTTTGAGCGAGGTCTGAACGGCAGCTTCTCGCGAAAGCCGTCTCTTCCTGAGAAATAGGGACCCTTGTGAATTTCAAGACAAGTCAGTATCCGTTGCATGAGTAATTAACTGCATGGTGAACATTAATATTACCTTAGCCAGACTACACTACTGTCGGTTTGGCAGTGCTTTAATATGAAGCCTCAATCCTAGCATTCCAGGAATATGATAGTGGAAAGGGAGACGAGTTCGATCTTAAATATATGAAGTATGGTCTCCCGCTTATGGAATCACCTGAGTGTCTTCACGTGAGCAGCAACAGAAGTGTCCGGAAAGAGTGATACAGATACAATCGCAGGACATTTCAGCCTGCAGCTGCTTCTCCAGGTCCAGAAAACCTTGATGTATTCAAGCCTACGAGCAAGTCCTTTGTCCAAAAAAACATCTATAAAGCTGCTCTTCAAAGAAGTTTCATCCAACAGTCGCTGGGAAACGTCTTTAAATGCCATTGTACGTGCGAGTTCTAAAGCACGTCTGGACGCGCTCACCTCAGTAAATCAATCACAAACATGGCAATCGAGTTACTCCTTCTGTATCTTTTGTCGAACAAACATGATGCATGACCTTCTCAGCTGGCAATTTGCATGGCTAACGTCTTTGGAAATGGTCCATTCTGCACCAGGAGCCAAAAGTACTATTTTCAGCCTTCATCGACCATTTCCTTATGCATGTCTACTTGGGTAACGGTCAATCCGACCAGAAGAGGAGGTGGGCTACTCTTCGCAACTTCTGATTGACCATCCCTAGCTTGTGTGCATGCAAGCCAGCCAAGAGTCAGGACACTTGGTAAAGTTTGGGGAAGTTTTATCGGACAGCCGCTGCAAGCTGTCCTTCAACGAGAAGACGGCAATCTCCAGCTAAGCTATAACAAGCTTCTAGACTGCTGTTTTGGAATTCCATCGGCCAGACTATCATGCATGCCCTTAAAGAAGCGGGTTCTCAGCATGGAGAAATCTTTCATCGACCTTCGATTTAAAACGTACACCCGAAGATACGCCGTCTTGCCAAGACATCCAGCAATCTGTTTCCTTCGGCAATCACAATGAAGCTCGACAGCGCCTCTGAAGGAAAGCAGCTAGTAAATGCTGACCCCTGCATGTCTCACTCATAGAGGAAAGCGGACTCCCTTTTCGATCGCTTTCATCGACCAAGTGTGCAACAAGTAATCTGTCAAGCAAATAGCTAGATATGCTTGTATTGAATCGAATCGAATTGATGGAATTGTCTGAATCTGCTGCTTCGAATCTGTCTAGAATTGCTCTTGAAATGGAGCTAAATATGAAGAAAATGAGGCTTAGGCCGATGCAGAGCCTGAGGCGCAGGCTGGCTGACGTAATCCAAATGCACTACTGGACTCCATGCATACAATCTAGGCCCTGTAGAGCTTAAGTGATGGATCATCTGCCTCCGTTCATCGACCAATTGCCGTGCCTGAGTCCAACAAGGATGAGCGAATCAAAAGCAAAGATCTATCACGTCACACGTCCTTCAGTTGGTCGATGGAGGGGCTCGATAAGGTACCTCAATTGCTTCTTCAAGCTCATATGCTTCAAGTGTAAATCTGGCTGGCTGGCTGGTCCAGCCGTAAAAATTCAGCTGACAGTGTACGAAAGCTCCAGCATGCAGCAATTGACACGGGAGACCCAGGCAGGTTCAAGATTCGTCTTCGATAGGAAGTTCTAGGGATTGCTAGGCTCAAGACCTGTCTTCGAAGGGAAGTCGGAGCCGTCGTCAGGCACTACATCAAGAGAGGGATCTTTGAGACGAGACGAGTCAAATTTTAGGATGAGGATAACGCACAAATTGATGACTTCTGGTGGAGGCGATACGGTGGCACGCAATGGTGGGCGGATGGACGGATGGGACTGTATGAGTCTGGAGGTGTAAATATATCAAAATCGAATGTGTGCTTAGATTGGTACATGAAATGATATTGTGTAAATCATATCTGTTGGTATGTTTCTCCGGGAAACTACACTATGGACAGGGTTCAAAAAGAGTGGCTTCATCGTATAGCACGAGGCATATTACCGAGTACTTGATGTAATCTTACCACCAACCAAAGGGTGATCTACATTTCTATCACAGGACGTTTCCCTTGGAACAGAAATTATGCTAAACCATCCCCCCGGCGCGTGCAGATAGATTCGTACGAGCAGCGGATCAAGATCTTACTTAGTTCAGGTGCCTATTCCGAAGAGATCAGTCTCTCAACTATGAGATTCATCTAGGGCCAGCTCATTACTCACCACTGGATACCAATCCTGCCAATACTGAGATCACCACTAGTCAATGCTGCAAAGGCATTAGTAGAGAGCTCTGCATAGGTAGCAGAGTCAGCCCATATACCGCATGGGAACCATACATCAGAGTCACGAACCAAGATCGCTGTTGACACGCGAGGCACACGTGTCCGCGACGCGGGCCGTGATCTGCCTGCCAACACCTTGACCACCTGAGGTGTGCGTGATGGTGACAGTTTTTGCCACAATCCGCCCTATATACAAAGGGCGGTTTGTTGGAAATGGCAACAGTGAGGTCTGCATTGCTGTGGACCTGGCCGCAGCTACCAGAAGTCCCGCCTTGAGAGTAAAAGGTGGCTTGGCCATTCCAGGTGTTGTAACGAGGTCGGAGCGGGAGGGAGGTACCTACGCTGGCCGCGGTTAGGAGAGCAACACAGTTGGTGTATTTCATTTTGGACGTCTGGCTTGTGTGGTTGTGGGACTGAAAGGACACCGAGATTGATGGAAACTCTGAGGTGAAAGGCAATAGCAAGGGCGTATTGTCGGAAGACGACGTGGCATACCTTTTATACCCTGCAGGTGCGAGACGCGAATTCCTATCGACTTGAGCAGCATGTAGCTGAGGCAAAGAATCATGTTTCCAAGTTTCCTTCATGTGAGCGTCTCGACTCATTGTCACCTGCCTTTTTACAACCAATTTTCCAGCCAATCCAAGCGAAGAGGCTTCATCTTGAGAGCAGAACGAGTCCAATGCCAACAAAACTTGCTGGTCTCTTAGGGCTCTCCGATTGGAACGCTCCGCGTGAATTCCGCGGCCGGCATGGCCGTCACGCAGTTGACGAAGTTGCTTCAGCGCCAGACGCGAATGCGAACCGATCTGACATGACCATACAGTGGCATCTAGCACTTGCCGTTGATATGCTTTCACCGTTTCAGATCCTTTTAGGCCAGACCAGAGATGAGCAACGCGTTGAGGCGTTGGAAGCGTTTCCCCATGGCGTGAAGCCATCTCAAAGGGTAGACTTGCAGCTGAAATTCGTTAAGAAGAATAATCGTAGTCACTTAAGATGGTGACAAAACGAGATTTCAAACATTGCAAGCATTGCACCCGCGTGTCAAAGATCGAAAAACCAAGACACATCCAAGACTTTCACAGGAGCCTTTACTCGCAATATGAATGAGTCAAATTGAGAGCAACCAGCCTCAAAGAATCTTCACCACCAGTGCCTGCAATGTCCGGCCAGAAAAAGTTCAGAGTCACAATTTGATTTGAGCATGCTTCCGCGCTGATGCTTGCATCCCGTGCGCAACGATGGACAGGCGGATAATATCCCGTATGAAGTATATGGCTGACGGATTGCTCGTTTTTGAATCTCGGCAACCATTAAGGAGCGCCAATTTCGCTCCTTGCTGCCCATGACCACCATCCTATCCTACCCGGGCCATGGATGAGATTATGTGATCCTCTAGGCTCTTGGAGGCGGTGAAGAAAATGTGATCTTCATTAGAAGATTATTCATTGCTTGCCGCTAAATAGGGGATAGGAGGTGGGCAGGAAGCCTGAGGCGCGGCGTAGGATTGTGCATCGTATAGCATCAGCTCTGTAATATCCTCGTTGGAATTGTTGCCCTTGAGGTGGCTTTGAATAGGGTTATTGTCTGCGATAATGCCGAGTACTTCCTCCGGATTTCCCCTGCGGTGGATGCACGTGCTCAAAATGGACGTTGGTGGAGAGACGTCGTCAATGGGTTGAAGCGCGAAGTCGTGATCATATCAAAGAAAAGCGCTGGAATTTGAAGCGCTGTACTTTGATAAACGAAACGACAATTTTATTGTCATTTACTTGAGACAAGCGTTGTCATGCTCATTCAATGTGCCCTTCCAAATGTGTTTTAGCGTTCCATAGCTGATTAGTACAATTTGTCGGACAGTCTGCGCCACAGCCTGCGCCTCAGGCTCTCCATCGGCCAATTTGAGCCAATCTCCGGCCAATTTGGGCCCCATTTTCTTCATATTTAGGCCCCATCCTCAGGAGGCATTCTAGATAGCTCTTAGACAGTTGATTCTGTCCATTCAATTCAATTCAATTCTACAAGGATTTTCGCCTATTCTAGCTATTTGCCTGATATAATTCAACACTATTTCTGAATTTCCAGTTCGAGGCATCCAGGCACACTGTGCCTAACAATGCTCAAACAACGAAATGGCATAGCAAAAGATTTTTGAGATCTTAGTAATTTGGACACAATGAATATGCTAAACCGGCTTGAAACGCTTTTCTATGTCTCGTCATTAATTGGCCAGGAAGGTTGACCTTAGGTCGTTGGTATGACCTAAGTTCTTTTTAACAACCCTTTTCTATGCCTCTCATCCACTGCTCTAGCACATTCGCTATCTCATCACTGTTCTTCTCGAGAAAGATGAGATGTCCGTTTCCGCGAATTCCAACACCGGCCAGCTCCAGATGCGTGACATTAACACCAGCTTGTTGCAGAAACTTGACTGTACACCAGTCATATGGCGCGTGATAACTCGCCTCGGCTGTCAGCAGAAGGACTGGAATGTTCTTTAGGTTGACAAGCTGTCGAGGCGGTGGATCATCAGCTTGAATGGTGCAGGGAACAGTTTCCTTGGTCGGAGCTGCAATGATTTGCTTGACGAGATCAACCTCTGGCGAAATGACCGGCGGGTCGTACGTGATGGGAATGTCAGTCAAGCCAAATGCGCGAGCAGACCCATTTCCGAACACTGCGTCGTGGAACGGCGGGCCGCTAGGTTCCAAGCTGACAATTGCTTTTGTGAGTTCAGGCCGGGCATCGGCAATGAGCCAGGGCATAAGACCACCTTGCGAATGACCCAAGAGGATGACAGGCTTTCCGATTCTATCGAGCAGTGAGACACCTGCCGCCTTGACCGTGTTTTGCTGTTCCGTCGCTGAAGCGAGGAATTGGACATTGGACGCATAATATGTATCAAATACTGGATCGCCCATTACGCCTTCGCCCGGCCACTGCGTGTGAAAAGCAGCCTGAGGCCACATTTTGTACTTTTGTGGAGCGGTGAATCTCTGTTGAATGGTTTCGGCAGAGTAGGTGGTCAGAGTGCCGTTGCCCGGCTTCCACGCTGATCTTCCTCGAGACGTCTGGTCCAAGATGTAGACGGTGTATCCTTTCGAAGTAAAGTATGACGCCCATCCAGGAGATCCGTCAGGTTTATTCAGCCAATTCGTTCCCGTTTGAGCTTGACCTTCTTAGCGGGGTCAAAACGCGGCTTGGGATTTGGAGTTACCTTGACCATGGATGAAGACTAGAGGGTATGGTTTTGAACAATCGACAAAAGGGCTCAATTTCTCGACATATATTTGATCTCTGAAAATGTGTTCGCCAGAGCCGGAGCCATCGTCGGCATAGCGACCACCAGCGTAAAAGTACTCACGGCTGACAGGTGTCTCTTGTGATGTGGTATTCATGTCAAACTGGCGGCGCACTGAGGTCCCTTCAACGAAAGCAGCTTGGAATAGAGGAAAGCTTATGGCGGCTATAAAGCAGCTCAACCTCCAAAACGGTGTCATGACAGTGAGTACGACTTGAATGCAACCTGGGCTGACTGTGCTGATGAATGGTCGATCCTGGGTGAATATGAATACCTGGGCTGCAGAGCCAGAATTGGCGGAAATCTGGAGACGATGCTCTTTGTGGTTGGTGCCTACAAATTTCCGAACCTTGAATCCTGTGGCTCTTGTTGTTGTGATTTGCAAGGATCTTTGTCATACAGACTTGACCGCAAAGTCGCACACAGGGACAACAGAGTCACGCGTGAAAGCCTCCAAAGAAACAAGGTGGCCGTAATGTGGCTGCGTCAAGGCGGCATTAATACTTTCCTCACCTCATCTTGTCCGTGTTGAGAGGGTTTCCCATCTCACCTCAAAGGCCTTTGGCATCCTATGTTGGACGGTGAAATTCATGCTTTCGATCACGGCCTTACTGTAAAATCGAGATCGCCAGAGGTCTGTCCTACTGTTGGTCTTGAACAACTTCAATGCTCGCTTCAGCCACGGAAGGCAAGCTCAGCATACCTCCGACGTACGCTCACAGCCTTCTTCTTTGCGGCTCATAAGCGAGGACGATGTTCAGCCATCACATTCACTACGTTGTGCTGTGCTTCTCTATCACATTGAGGGATTCAAGTATAAGGCACTTGTCAGACAGCCTGCGCCTCTGCTTGCGCCTCAGGCTCTCCATCGGCTAATTTTGCTGTTGTCCTCTTTGGCGGCTTACTCAGCATAGGCCTATCTCCTTCTTCCTTGCCAGTTTGCGTAGATAGCTTCCTCCTTCCTCCTGCATACACCCAATCTCCGGCCCTTTTCCTTCATATTGCGCTATATCTTCAAGAGCAATCTTACCTGGATTCTAGGCAGTTGATTCTGTCTGTTTGACAGCACTTCAAGGTTGGCGGCCTGCGGCGGCCTCGGAGTGACTGCAGCATCAAGCCAACGGACTGGCTATACTCCGATATGACTATATCTTTCAGCAAGCAACCTCCAGGAAATCATCTTCCTCGCTCTTTCGACTGTCTACATCCGACTCATGGTCAAAATGCCTGACCCTACACTCATCATCGTTTGGGTATTCACATGGATCGCTGTGACCATCATGTGCATTCGCCTCCTTCTTGTGAAGATCAACAAGAAGACCTTCTCAATTGGCGACTACTTGACGATGGGAGCCATTTTCTGCGCAATCGCGAGACTGTCTCTTATCCACGTCGTTCTAATTTGGGGTAGCAACAACGTTACGCCCAAGTTCCGCGCAGCGCATAGATTTACACAAGAAGAGATATACCATAGAGAGATTGGTGGAAAGCTCACCATTGTTAATAGGCTTTTCTACAATTCCTAGTGAGTCTTCCCAAATCTAAGATCTGTTGAGGGGAACATTGACAAAAAGACGCAGTCTCTGGCTTCAGAAATTGGTACTTCTCGACTTCTACCGACATCTGATTTTTCACCTTCCGTGGGAAAGAGTTACCATGATATCTTTTCTCTTCACCTTCGCTGCCAGCTATGTCGTTGTTCAAGTCGTGACTTTCAGCGAATGCCGACCGCTCTATCTCTATTGGCAGGTCCTTCCAGACCCGGGAAAATGTAGCCAAGCGCAGGTGCAGTTGATCACACTCGGTAAACGACCAAGACCTCCCAAATTGACATTTCGCTGACCACTGTGCAGGGGTGCTGAACATCATCACGGATGTCATGCTCATAGTCTTGCCCATTCCGGTATTGGTTAAGCTGAGGCGATCGTTGTTCCAGTACGGACCCCAGTAGTACAAAGACATCACTGAATCTTTCTAGGAAAATACAGCTCTACTTCCTCTTCTCCCTGGGCTTCTTTATCGGTAAGGATGTTAATGTTATTATGGATGATTTCCTGCTAATGGGCTCTAGTTGCCATCACAATTGTCCGCTTGCCACAAAATGCGAATCATGCCACAGCACAGGTGAATCGTACAACATGGGCATCGGCGGAATTGCTCACGGCTTCGTTCGTGGCCAACGCACCAGCCCTGTACACCGTACTTAAGCGGAAGGAGGGATCAAATCGACCCCACCAGCGGCCACCTATGCCCGCTAAGGACTCGCACTATGCGAGTGAAGAGACTGGCGGAGGATCTGGGGCGGCTCTGGGCCAATATGAGCTTCAAAATGCTCGCAGTTTCAGAGCATATGGCTATCCCGACGTTGACGGAAACAGGAAGAGCTCCGATAGAGGCTCGCATGATGGGATATTGGTAACATCAAACTTCAACACAGAGTATTCTCCTCGAGCTCGAGCGAGCTGAGATGTGCGGCGGAGAGAGACATTGTTTGCTAGGGACTGGGTTACAGGACTTGTGTCGGCCTCGGGATCATTGCGCAGGATATCATGCCAGAGAAGTTTAGCTATTAATATCAATGAATTATTTCAATAGCATGCAAGAACATTCCTTTTGACTAACAGGGATTCGAAACTGATGCCAAGGTTGAAAGGGATAGCAGGGATGACGGACCGTTGAAATCAACTTGAAGATACACGGACAATCTGAACTTTCTCCAACACTTGCTTGATGCACCGAGACTGCTCGCCCTAGAGGTGCCTTTCATATACGCAACAATTTGGCAATTTTTTCACATCGTTGGAGCCTGCAGCTTAATTAGCTCAGCAGAACACGTACCCAATAACGTAATGACGGACACAACACCTAAATCATACTCGGCGGATCCCACACTCTACCTTTATACCTCACTTACAGCTGGATCCTCGCACATCATCACAGCTACTTCGCGTCTCGAAACAATACTGAAGGCCAACAAGATTCCATTCAAAGCTCTTGATGTGGCAACAGACGAGAAGGCTAGAATGCTGTGGGGAAGACGGTCGAAAGGCAAGAAGCTGCCCGGGCTAGTCAAGTTTGGCAGCATCGTTGGGGTACGACCAATGGCGCTCTCAAGCCACTACTGCTGAAGGTACTGATGGAGCTTGTTCTAGGATCTCGAAGAAGTCGAGGAGTGGAATGAGTATGGGGAGCTGAAACAGCAGATTGGAAGCACGCCTGTGGCAGCGCCTACACCAACTCCATCTGCTACTACCACGCCGTCCAAAGCTCCTACTGCGGCGGTTCCAATTCCTAGCTCAGCCTCGAAAGTATCTTCAGACATGCCCAGCCCACAACCTCTTAGCAAAGAAACAAGCGAGGAAGTCGATGCGTCGTCAATGAGTGCTTCGAAGAAAGAAGAAACACCGCTTACAATGGCAATGCGACAGGCGGGGGCTGAGGCAGCGAAGAAGGCGGGGGAGAAAAAAGGGTCGAGGTCCACAGCACGACGGTCAGCGAAGGACCTAGAGGCTACAGACGTGCCGATCCCTGCACTTGAGACTAGGATGGCTAAATCAGTGGAGGAGCCGGGTTTATCAGCCGAGACGACTGCAGCAAAGATTCCAGAAAAGCTCGCCGAGGAGGGTGCAAAACGGACAAGCGTTGACAAGATCGCGGAGGAAGGCGCAAAGTGGACGAGCATGGGCAAAGTTACCGAATCTGATGTAACGCATGAGCAGGACCATGTCGGTCTTTCGAAAGAGGCTACAATGCTGGAAGCTAGGCGTGCCAGTAGTATGACAAAGACGAAGTCATCATTGTCGGAGGAAACTGTAGCAACGTCAAGCACAGAACTTGAGGTTGCAAAACTTGAACCCAACCCAAGGACACATCAAGGGTCAAGCGTATCGACTGCCTCAAAGGAAGAGATCGAAGCAACCGAAAGAGAAAATGCCATTCCGGAGGAGACGGAGGACATGGATGAGTCGAGCGCAAAGACCGGGGCGGAAGTTACAGAGGCACCACCGACATCGGTGCCTGATAACGCAGGGAAACTCGATGACTCTGTCGATGCTCAAATCACAGACATGACAGCCACAAGTGAAGGGGAAGACGCTGCCACAAAAGGGATCAAACCTCAGGAGCAAGATGCAAGAGATCCAAAGGCAGCAGAAGATAGCGTGGGGGACTAAGATGAAGGTTAAGGCACTGCAAAAGCAAGGTCTCTATAATACGATCCTGATGTTATGGTGTTACATGAGCAAGCTTCTTCCTTTTTGTGGCTTAGAGCTTTCCACCCGTTCTTCTCCTTTCCACTGCCTCTCTTAACTTCGAAATGACCTCGGAGGGATCCTGGGCACCAAACACGGCAGAGCCAGCAACAATCACATTTGCACCAGCATCGGCAGCTTGATCGACGGTGCTCTCGCTCAGACCACCATCAACTTCAATGTTCAGGTCCGGGTACTTCTCCCGGAGTGCTTTCACCTTGGGTAGCTCGCTTGCCATAAATGTCTGCCCACCAAAGCCTGGGTGCACCGTCATGACAAGCACCATCTATCGACATGCTGTCAGCGCCAGCACAGCATTCTGGTCGGCAGCCAGCTTGGGTGGGGATCTCACGTCGGGCCTTTCCGATTCAATCTCACTCTCCAATATCTCCCATAGCACATCCACCGGCGTTTCTGGCCTAATGGCAATGCCAGCTTGTAAGCCGCATTCATGTATATATCTGACCAACTCATTCGGACTCGTCTTCCTCGTTGTCTTTTCATCTGCCGGCTCTCGGGCCGCTACCGATGACAGAGCAGCCTCATAATGGAAGCAGTACAAATCGCAACCAGCGTCTTTGAAAACTTTGACCCATTTCATTGGCTATGCGATATGATGCCCCTATTGTACCCGCCACAGCGAGTCCACCAGGAACTATGCGTTAGCCGGGTGCTTTTCACCAAATGGGATTTTTCGTGATGTCCGTGCAGGCGCGCGCAATCTGTCCCCATTTTCGACTTTCACACACCTCAGCAATCATCATATGGCAATCAAATGTACCCTTGCCACCCCTTTCTGATGGGCGCTGAACGTGTGATCTTATTTTCGTAACGACCGGTGCGCCGAAAGTCATATTGGGTACAAAGTGCGCGTCCATCACGTCGATGTGCAACCAGTCTGCTCCCTGGCGCATAGTGGTTGAGCAGGCATCTCCGAGGGCGGCGAAGTCGGCGCTGAGGATTGAAGGGGCGATAATGGCTGGTGGAGACATATTTCAAGATCACAGAGTATGAGCATGAAAGGGGGCTTTCGAATAATAAGGGTTTAATTTGAGATTTTCTCGTCTGCATTCTGAAGATTGGTAACAACTTTCTACCTTAGCTGCAGGTGCCTGGTTCATCGACTGGGGACAAAATGATTGAGACAGATCTTGGTCAGGGCGCCTGTCAGAGAGTTTCATCATCTTTGTCATCGGGCCTCGGCTAGTTACTGGGTGCGAAAGCAGCCGCTGAGCTCCGAGCCTGGAGTTGTCCCAAACCAATTTCACCTTCAATTCAACCACGGCCACATCTTCCACTCCAATTGTTCCCACAACATTCACTCCCTATCGCGTCGCTCGAGCCACCATGTCAGTGAAGATGACGCTGGGAAGTGCTCCCACACCCTTCTAGCCACCTCTGTACCTGAATAATTGGAAAGGGTTTGGTCTCGTCACTAAAAATAAGACAGCGCTTAATGGCCACCTATCAAAATCCTGGCCACACCACCCTCAGCAAAGCGCCATTGGGGACAACGAATGGCGCACGAGAGGGTCGTTGGTATCAAGCCTCTGAGTGGGCACAGTTGCTCACGAAACAGCGATGCGCCAGCAGAAATACATTGATTCTTCCAACGGGCCCCCAATCAGATCGAATCCTGCAGTTGGCCGCAAAGTGTATGCATGCTCTCTGTACCTTTTTGGGCATTGCCTATTGAATGATGGCGCGACTGCGTAGCAGCTGGCGCTCCGTCTTGAGTTTTCTTCTCTTCATTGCCCATCCTTTTTCTGTTCTTCTCTCCACATCCATTCTCATCCTCGAGATCGCCGTCGTTTGCTGACTTTTGTCTTTGTTTGATCGTTTACTTGTAATAATACCACTATCCGTTGACCGGACTTACCTCGGAGCATTTTTTTGGATCAAATTCTACACCAACGTCCGATTCTCTCCATATCCTGGCGATCCTGAATCTGTGATTCTAGGAAGCATCGACTTGTACACCATTCACACAAAATGGACTACTTGCTGCCGGCAGCAACTTACCAATCACCCCCTCGGCCGGTCCGAGGTACAATACTTAATACGATAATAGAAGATCAACGAGAAGGAAGCTTGGTCCATTCTAGCAATGAAAGTGGCACAGACACGGATGAGGGGACTGTAATATACAATCCTATCGTTATGAATGGGAAGGGTGGTGCAAACAATCCAATGGGTCGGAACACAGCACTATCTTCCTCGCCCCTTTCGAACAATCCCTCACCGGCATCTGGCAAATATGGCAAGAATCAGAGACCGAACAGCTTCGATGAGCTATACGATGTCAGCGACGACGAAACCGACTTCTCTGACTCTTCGTCATCCTTAAGAGATTCTATGTCCAGTCGTCCGACAAGCTTTGCGACAGAGTCCACACGCAACAGCATTGCAAGCTGTCGGTCCGGCACCAAACATCGATATCCTACAATCATGATACCGCCTAGCAATATGTGGCCTTCGCTCATAGGGCCAGCAAAAGGGTCTCCAGCAGTTCCTCCTACACCACCACCAAAAATTCCAGTCTCTCCGGCTGCGCTCTCTCTGCTTCCCAGGTTTGTGCCCGCCATTAACGCACCACCTTCACTTGATGGTAGCAGCATGACGTCGGAACAAGTTTCTTGCATCAGTGCTCCGGTTACGCCAGACATGCAAAATCTGAGAGGGGCCGAAAGCTGGGACGCTCAGCATGGAATCCGTCTCAGACGTGATGGGGACTCTGCTCGGGATGACACTGAGAGCGAATCAATGTCACCGCAAGCGGAAGTAGTCATAGAACAGCGCATTGACTGGGACGAGGTCGGAAATTTCCCTCGTATTCCAGGTGCTACACCACAAGAGATGTCTCCAATTATGCCAAATCTTCAAGGACTTGGCGTTCTGCGTCCAGCTTCGCCGTCCGACAGCGGCGTATTGCTACCATCAGATGCTTTGCGAACGCTCAACCACCTAGCCGGGGACATGACCTTTGATGTCCGCTCAGAATCTTCGAATGGCGACCAAACAGAGATGCGCGAAAACGTTGGTCCACCCAGCCGTCCACGAAGTGCGGATGGTGCCACGCCTGCTTCGAACATGTCAGGCTATAGCTTTTCTCAGCTCAGCATTCCCTCTCCTGGGGGATTCTTTTCTTCACTGAAAACTGGGACGCGTCATACCTGGTTTCCTGGTGCAAGCAAACAGTCAAATCCGCCTTCATCTACCACTGCTGAAAACTTCTACAATGTGCCGTGGCACCAACCTCAAAATATTGTGGAGCAAGTGGTGGAGATTGAGGAAGCAAACACCGATGGACCTTCGACCGCACGACAACATTTCACGGAGGCCCCAGCGACGGCGCGACGCATCAACACCGACGATTTATCGAAACCTGTGAGTTCCGTGGAGGACTCAAAAAGCCTAGCCGACAACATCGAAGCACTCACGGAGATCTTACGATCACCACAGCTCCGGTATGAATACGAAGAGGCTTACGAGGGCGAGCTTATGCAAGGTGCAACTGCACATTTGGATCGGACAAGTACTTGGTTGGCGGCTCAAATTACATACCTTTCGGCGCTTCGCGAAACCAACCCGGCAAACAACATGAGTGAATCTCCTTGCTCTAAACCAGAAAGCATGCACGGGAGGAAGGACTCCACAGATTCACCAGTGAAAAAGATGGTCCGGTTTCTAGAAAGGACAACTCGGACGGAAGCTGAAAGTGCAGCTCAGATTGGTCAGCATGAGGAGCACGCCTATTACCATGCCTTTCAGCACCTGGCACGCCACGGGAAGCGTCGTGACAGCTTTGTACACGGAACTCCGCGTTTCGATGCTGTTCAAGCCAGCCGTATTGCCCTGATGGGTGAGCACATTGATCGGTTACGTGGCAGGTACGAAGTTTGCGAACCCACTAGACCAAAATACTCCGGTCCGTTTTCTCAGAATCCGCGGGCAACAGGCGTGGTTGATTACACACCTGCACAAATGGTATTTATGGAAGTCGAGAGGGAGAAGGGCGTGCTTGACCAAATCTCACCCACATACTGGATAACAGATGCATTGAAGTACCTGAATGGTGGTAGTCTTCTTCTCAGCAACGCCGCCAAAAGACTCGCTGAAGCCGA
>JAABUK010002248.1_pt1 | contig 35102 bp, 33 predicted proteins | sample 5559141 | NCBI WGS metagenome assembly JAABUK01 (sample SAMN10711869, study PRJNA513367) | rock metagenome | isolation source: Antarctica rocks | place: Antarctica: Victoria Land, Pudding Butte nord | collected 2016-01-03
CCTGGCACCGGCTCCTCCAATCGTTGGAGAAGTCCAGGGCAGACGGACCCGCAGGGGAAGCGAAGCTTCAATCGGCCGCTCATCCTAGTTGTCGCGCACCGCTCATCGTAATTGTCGCTGGGCAGACCGCAGAGGAAGGGGTTGAACGCGTCCAGTACGCTGCCGTCCACGATAACAAAGCCTGTTGATCCGCTTCGGTCATGCCTCGTCTCAGCCCCCGGCGAATAAGTCCGTCCTGGCATTCCGACCAAGGTAGATCGGTCCAGATCAGCGCGGTTGCACGAGGGTCCGCGATCTCAGCCAGCCACCCGTAAACTCCTTCCACAATCCAGCTTGGGGCGTTGACGATCTCGCGGAGGATATCTCGGGACGCCCCCTCATTTCGCTTCCGCCCATCCTCATGCCAGTGAAGGAGGTCCAGGTCGAAGACGGATTGCAACGTTCGGCGGGCGATCCTCTCTGCAACCGTGCTCTTCCCGGAGCCGCTATTTCCGACAATCAGCAATCTTGAAGAAATGGCGGGGTTGGATAGCAGCACTAGGCGGCACGCTTCGTGTACGGCCCGCGTTTGCCGGCCTTCGGCTCGACAGCTTCCCACAACGCCACGATGTCCGACATTTCCCAAAGCCGATCCGAGACGCCAGCCGCCATCGCAGGTGTAACCCGCAGCTTCGAATGGATCTTGACGAAGTTGTAATACATCATGTGGAGTGCAACCGAATAGGCGTGGTTCTCAACCTTTTTGCTAAAACCGTTCGTCAGCCGGGTGAACCGGCGCATGTGCATCCGCATGGTGAGGTTCTGGCGTTCCACGTAGGACGTGGAAACGTGGGCCATATTGGGGTCGCCCTCAATGCGAGTTTTCTTGATCCCGGTGCAATCGGCCGGGCTGTATCGACCCTTGGCGCTATCGGGCGAGGCACCGTAGATTTTCACGAGCTGGGCATAATCGACGTCCGCGCCAAAGGCACCTTCCACGGCTTCCAGGTACGCTTTGTGACCGTCGCTCGTTAGTTGGACCCGATTGGCCAGCCGCGCCCGCAGGTCGTCTATGAACCACATGGCGCATTCGCCATCACGCCCGCCGACGAAGTAGGACGCGACGAACTTGGTATCCGCATCCAGCGCAACCCACGTCCAAACGTCGCCAGCGCCGTCCGGAGCGGCCTTCGCGCCCGCTACATTCTTCTGCTTCGCATAGACGAACGCCCACGCCTCATCGACCTGGATGCGCTTGGAAGTCAGGTTCCGCGCGTGCTCGTCGTGATAGGCCATGCAGACCCGTCCAACATCGCCCAACAGCTTTGCGACGGTGTTTTTGCTCACGCCCGTCAGGCGCGTAATGGCGCGGATCGAGCTGCCTTCGCAGAGGAGGTGAAGGATTTTGGCACGGTCGGACGTGGATAGCTGTTTCATGCCAAGCATGATATGACCCTTCATGCTTGACGTCAAGTAACATTATCGCCAAAATCCAGCTCTTGTTGCCCTCCAAAATACGCACGCAGATTCCGCTTAAATTCGCCCTTGTTCCTAGAGATACGAAGCAACGTCATGATGGTTATGACGAGAGACCTGAAATGGTCCATTCCCTGTTGCTTTGTAAGAAACTGGAAATGCTTGTGCCGACGTTGATACTTGGAATTAGACGGGTTCAGGCTGTCTAATTTGGGTAGAACTGGTTTTGGCATTCGCTCGTAGATGAGCTGGCGTATCAACTTACCAGCGTAGCGAGGACCTCGGTTATTTTGGGTTCGCTTCCATCCGTACACGCGGTAAATCTCATCGGTCAGTTCTTCCGGTATGGTCTGAATCCACGGCCTATGCTCTGGAAGAAGATAGGCCGTAAGAATTTTCTGAAGCTCGTCACTGTCGCGCTTTGTCTGATAGCCCGTCGCTTCGTCGATGAGAGCTATCAGGCCTATGCGAGTCAGGCTTGAAGTAATAACCCGACACTGAAAGGCGATTCCAGACTGCTGTTTCTGTAATGTTCCAGAGTTATCGGCCTGAATCACCGCCTCTGCAATATCTATCAGGGTGTCTGAAGTAAATCCATAAGCAACGCTGCTTCCGATAAAGAACCTGATTGGGTGCCGGATTCGCTCCATTAAGTCGTTGGAAACGTAAGGTTTTATCCTCTCTCTGGAGACAAAAAGCTCCAAACGATTCATACCCCTTACCATTGCCCCGCCGCGAGCCATGTGCAATGTGCCGAGCATCCCGTTAGTTGGGATTACTCTCCTACCATCTTCCAAAACATAACAGGGGACTTCGATATCGGCGATGCGGATAGGCCGGTCCGGGGCTCCATATTTCACTTTCGGAGCGCCCTCCTGATCCCACCTTGCCTGTGCGGCTTCTTTGGCGATGCGGCTACGCTCTTGAGGGGACAATTTTGCGGAGCGGGCCGCTCCGCCCTTGCTCTGTCTTGACGGTTCGTCTTCCATAAGAATCAACCTCATGCTTGCTACACAAGGTGATGCTATGCTTGCTGCCTCGCGTTAGCAAGCACTGGCGGCTTACCCCCTAGCCTTGCCTGCTAGTTTTCCACCGCTTAGCCGCCGCCGCCTTGGCAATCTCCGACCTCCTCTCAGGGGTCATGCTGGCGGCCCGCGCCGGTCCGCCCTTCTTGCCCATAGCGGACGCGGCCGGGTCCACGCCCCGTTCCTCTGGCGTGGGCTCGCGGTCCTCGACCTGGCCGGTCAGGATATCCACCATCAGCTTGCCGAGCTGATTCGTGTCTCGGGGGCGCTTGGGTAGGGAGACCATGTCTTACCGCTGGTTTTCTTCGCGAAGCACATCGGTCATTCCCTTGACCCAAGCACTACCCTGACGCTTTTCGCGCTCTTGAAGGGCTACTAAAAATTCTTCGTATTCTCTGATGTATTCCTCATGCGTGTGATGTCCGGCGGCGGCTGCTTTTGCCGCGGCCAAGGTAGCTGCTACCATCTTGTTCATGTCCATCATGACGTGCCGCTCCCATGCTTCACGTCTAGCATATAGGAGCTACGGGACCGACGCGAGCCGAGTCAACCCGGCCAAATTTCAGACTGACCCACTACCCGATCAGCGTGTGCCAGTCGCGGCCGTTACGGGCCAGTCGAGACGCCTCGATCGCGAGCACGGCGCCGACGCGGCTCTCACAGATCGCCGCCAGCAGGCGCTCGAAGCCCGGCCGATCGATGCTGAGGTGGCTCGGGAAATCTGGACAGATCGGCTGAGTGGATTTCCTGCCTGATGGCGGCCAAGGTGGCTGCGGATTGGGAGAGACGATGAGCAAGCGAACGCGCCGGAATCATGCGCCGGCCTTCAAAGCGAAGGTGGCCCTTGCGGCCGTGAAGGGAGAGAAGACGCTGGCCGATTTGGCGCAGCAGTTCGATGTGCACCCGAACCAGATCACGGCTTGGAAGGCTCAGCTCGTGGATGGCGCCGCCGAGGTCTTCGGTTCGGAGCCGAAGGCTGGCCTGGCGGCGCCAGCCATCGATCTGAAGACGCTTCACGCCAAGATCGGCGAGCTGACATTGACCAACGATCCCCGATCGAGCCGGGGATGCACTTTTTGTCCGGCGCGCTCGGCAAGGCCGGCCTTCTGAGCGCAAAGCGATGATCGACGGCGATCACGGCCTGTCGATCACCAAGCAGGCGAAGGCGCTCGGGATCAGCCGCGGCAGCGTCTACTATCTGCCCCGTCCGGTATTGCCGGCCGACCTCGCCGTCATGCGGCGGATGGACGAGATGCATCTCGAGTTCCCCTTCGCGGGAAGCCGCATGTTGCGCGACCTCCTCAATCGGGAGGGAATCGAGATCGGCCGCCGGCATGTCGCGACGCTGATGAAGCGGATGCGCATCGAGGCTCTGTACCGGAAGCCGAACACCTCCAAGCCGGCGCCGGGCCACAAGATCTACCCCTACCTGCTGCGCGGCGTGACGGTGGAGCGCCCCGATCAGGCCTGGGCGATGGACATAACTTACGTGCCAATGGCGCGCGGCTTCGTCTATTTGGCTGCCGTGGTCGACTGGTACTCGCGCCGGGTCCTGGCCTGGCGGCTCTCCATCACCATGGAGGCGGGCTTCTGCGTTGAGGCTCTGGAGGAGGCGCTCGCCCGGCATGGCCGGCCGGGCGTCTTCAACACCGACCAGGGTTCGCAATTCACCAGCCAGGAGTTCACCAGCGTGCTGCTCAAGGCCGGGATCGCCATCAGCATGGACGGTAGGGGAGCTTGGCGGGACAACGTGTTCGTCGAGCGGCTCTGGCGCTCGATCAAATATGAGGAGATTTACCTCAGGGCCTATGACTCGGTCAGCGAAGCCCGAGCCTCGATCGGCCGCTATCTGACCCTCTACAATCTGTCGTCACAACGCACATCTCGCTATGTTGTTGAAGGGAATAGAGTTTGCTGAGCGGGGTCGGGTGCCGCGGGGTGTTTGCGACGCTCCGAGGCTTGCTGCGCGAAGCTGCGGAGGTCGGGATTGTCGAGATCGGCACGGCTGAAGATCCAAGGTCCCTCGGCGAGCGGGTGCACGGCCTTGAGATCCCCCCGCTCCGCCGCGAGCCGCAGGGTGCGGGGCGCCACGCCGGCGATAGCGGCCGCCCGACTGAGGTTGAGCCAGGGTTCGACCCCATCCTCCGCCTCACGATAGACCGGGATGCGATAGTTGGACCGAAGGCCCGTGACGCGCTCCCGGGTCCATCGGTTGCCGTTGCCCGTCTTCAAGCCGTTGCGATTGAGGACACCAGCGATGACGTCGTCTCGGGCGATCAGCGCCAGACTCCGGACAGCTTCGACAAGGGCGTCAGGCGTGGCGTTCCGTTGCCCCCTGCGACGGCGCGGCAGCCGATGTTCGGTGTGGGCTCCGCCGACCCAGTGGAGCGTCAGAACGATCTCGGCCGTAAGATCGTCGAGATCGGCCAGGGCCTCGTGGATCAACGTGCGCACGATCCGCTTCTTGAGCCGGGCATCCGTGGTGGACGCCGACCACACGGCCTCGAGATCGTCGGCGAGGGCCGTCAGGGGGACTGGTGCAAGGTCGGATCTCGGAGATGTGACGGCATCATGATCGGCGATCCGCGCCTCGAATTCGGCCACACGGGTCAGGGCGTGGTTCCAGCGCGCTTCCAGCTCACTGGCGACGAAACGGTTCTCGGGATCGGCCGCGTCGTATTGCCGGAAAGCTCGCCCTGCCGCGTAGCGCGCCGCTTCGAGATCGCGCGTCATCGCCTCGCGCGCGTCGTCGCGCCGTGTCGCGGTCTGCGTCTCGGCGACCCGTGCGGCCTCCATCGCGGCCGGTTGCACGACGGTCAGCACAGCCCTCTCAACGACATCGTCGACGCGCAGGCCGCCGAAGGCGATGCAGTTGGATTCCCCTTGATCGAGCCGTCCCCGCACGCAGGCGTAGCGCGGGATCTGCCCCTTGACCCCGGTATATTGCACGCAGAGCTTGCGACCGCAGCGACGGCATCGCAGCAGGCCCGACAACAGCGCCGAGCCATGCTTGGGTGCGCCGCGGCTTCCCGCCGGCACGTTCTCGCTCACCATCGTCCGGATCGCCTCCGCGCGGTCTCCGTCGACATAACCTTGATGCGCGTCGGGCTTGAACGCCAGCCATTCCGCGCGGGGCTTGCTCCGGGCCCGTGACCGGGGTCCGGTCCCGTCATAGCTGACCACCACGCCGGATCTGCCATAGGCATAAGCACCCCCATAGGCGGGATTGGCGATGAACCCATGCAGCGTCGAGTAGCGGGGGCGCCGCCACTCCACCGGGCCACCGTTGAGCCGGGTCGGCAGATCGAGCTGATGCTCCAGGAACCAGAACAGCGCTTGGCGAATACTGCCAAGTTCGGCGACCTTGTCGATGGCGAGCTTGATCGCAGCCTGGACGCGCCGGTCGGGATCCATCTCCAGCCTGTCGCCCACCTTGATGAAGCCGACCGGCGCCGCGACGACGAGTTCGCCCCGCCGCGCCTTCTCGTGGCGCGCCGCGAGCGAACGCTGACGCAGAAGATCGAGTTCGTATTCGTTGAGGCTGCCCTTGAGCCCGAGCAGCAGGCGGTCGTTGCCCTGCCGGGGCGCGTAGACCGCTTCCTGATCGATCAGCAGCGTATCGACGACGCGGCACATCTCGACGAGCTGCTGCCAGTCGCGGCTGTTGCGGGCGAAACGAGAGACCTCGCGGGCCGCCACGGCCCCGACCTTTCCGAGGCAGACCTCGGCGACCATGCGTTCGAAGCCGGCGCGCGTTGTGCCTCCAGCCGCCGAGCAGCCGAGATCTTCGTCCACCACCTCAATCTGCGACCAGCCGAGGACCAGGAGGCGATCGCGCATGGCGTACTGAAGCAGTTGGCTCTCGCGATTGTGCTGGACCTGATGGGCCGACGACTGTCGGACATAGAGCACCGCCTTGCGCGCCCGGTGCTGCGGGCCGATCTTGTCACCGCTCATCGGCGTCGTCCTCCGGAACCGCCTGCAACGGCAGTCGGGCGCCGTCGGCGTGGGCTACCAGCAGGCGTGTCAGAAGGCCGCTCAGCGCTTGGCGCGTCTGATCCGGCAAGCTGCTCCATCGGGGAGCCGTATCCGCCGGCGCCGGTCTCGCCAGCAGGAGCAGATCCAATTGTCGGTGTGGCCTGCGCGGCCGTCGAAAGATCGATTCGGGCACGGTGCTCTCCATGGGGCTCGGGAGAGGCTACGCCCGCATTCGGCATCTCGTCGGCAGCATGGTGCATCACGTCGCGAAGGAGAGTCCGCAGCTCCGTGAGCGCCCTCCATGCCGCGACCGGTTCCACTGCCACATGCATCGGACCGCAAGCCGCAGCGTCCAACATCCAGGCCGGGAATCTCTTGAACCTTCACGACAGGCGCTTCCGTCAGGCTGCACCGCGCCACCGCGCCGAACCCGGCGGGGCTCCACTCAAGAAAGCGGCCGGTGCTGTTCAGACAACCGGAGCCACCTCAGTCGCTCGACGGCAATACCAGCGTGTCGTGACCGAGATCGTTGAGGTGGAACTGACGTCGATGTCGTCCCCGTAGCCGGAATTGAACACGAAAACATTGTTAGGCTTAAACCCATTCAAGAACGTATCAGACACGTTGGAATGCAGCGTCTGCCCCCCAGCGAGGACCGTAACAGTACGCGATCCGTCATTGACAAACTTAGTTGATGTTTCTGGTTTGCCTGAGTCCGAATAGAGTATTTCAGTTCCATTTGCGTAAAGCTCAAACGGCGCGACGATCGAGCACCATCCGAACCGCGCGCTCGCGGACCTCAGGTGAAAACTTGTTCGTCCTCTTTGTTCGTCATGGCCCCTTCCTCTCAGGAGTTGGGGCCTCCGGCAAACCCGGGGCGGTTCAAAGCGAGCCGGGAGGCCGATCAAACGCGACGGCTGATGACTCTAGCCTCGATCTACGACGGGGTGTCGCATCTTGAGGCGGCTCGGATCCGCGCCGGGACGGCAGCGGATGAGTCGATGTCCGGCTGTGGTCAGCCGGACATCGACTCACAAGACTGCCGCCTCGTTCATGCAAGCGATCACCGACTGGAACATGTCCCGGGCGATCAGGCCACCCACCTTGAGGCGTGGCGCGACGCTGGCCACCGTTTCGGCGTCGAAAACGACCGGGACACCCAGCGACCGCAGTTCATTGAGCAAGGGAAGCATTCCATCGCCCAGGCCGCGGGCGACCAGCACCGGCACCGGCGCGTCCCCCTGGGCGTAACGCATCGCCAGGACGACGTTCGCCGAGCGGATCGCGAAGGTGGCGTTGCGCAGCCCCGTTTTCGGCCCGTCGGCCTGGCGCTCTTTCCGGTGGTGATTCTTGATCTCGGGACTGCCGTCGCTGTCCTTGCGCTCCTGTTTGTGTTCGGTACGGGTCATGCGCTGGTCACGCATGAACAGCCATCTCTGGAGGCCGATGTCGAGGGCGCCGAGCACCAGGAACAGCCCCGACATGGTCATGAGCAGCCGCTTCAGCAGCGCCCCCAGCACCGGGAGCGCGCAAGACAGGCCGCAAGCAGGGATTTCGACGAGGGCCTGCAGCGCCCCCTCGATCAGCTGGAAGACGAGGATGCCGGCCACCACGACCTTCAAGATCGACTTCAGCAGCTCCAGCAGGCTCTTTATTTTGAACAGGCCCTTGAACCCCTCGACGGGGTTGAGCTTCTCAGGCTTGGGCGCGATGGGGTCGAAGGAGACGACCAAGCCCCCGTTCACGACGATGTTGGTCGCCACCGCGGCGACCACGATGAGGCCTACCAACGGAGCGACCGCCGCGAGCGCGTCCAACCCGAGCCGCCCTCCCACCGCCCCCACGGCTTGGAGGAATGGGGCGTCGTAGGCGTCCGGCAAAGACTGCAATCCGTCCTCGAGATAGGCTGCGAGGCCCGGCGCACGGAGCATGAGATAGCCGAAGCACACCACGGTGACGGCCGCCGTGACCATCTCCTTGCTGTGGGGGATCTGTCCCTTCTCGCGGGCTTTTCTGAGCTTCTTGTCGGAAGCCGGAAGGGTTTTCTCCTCGCTTGAATCGTTCACGGCGCGGCCCCGGCCGGGGCCGCGTCGCGTAGAAGATCCATGAGGCTCGGCAGGGTGCCCAGATCCTGCCGGATGAAGCCGATCAGGAACAGGGCATAGAGGGGGAGGAACACCAAGAAGACAATGTTGCGCAACGAGAGCGCGAGGTCGTCGATGCGGAGCTGCGACGCCAAGCGGGCTACGATCAGGAGGCCGGCGTCGGCCAGCAGCATGGCCATGATCGGGGGTAGCGCGAGCGTGAGCCCCTGGCGGGTGATGCGGTCGAGAAAACTTAGCAGCAGATCGGGCGTGCGCGCATCGAGTTGCGGGAAGGATCCCAGCGGCTTCCAGATCGCCCAACTCCGGTACAGGAGGTCGGTCAGGGTATCGAGGCCGCCCGTAACGACGAAGAGCGCGAGGGCGGCCATCACCAGCAACGTGCCCGTGATGGAAACGTCGCCGAAGCCCGCCGGGTCGTTGATGCGGCCCTGGGTCGCGCCGCGTTGGGCGTCCAGCAAATCGCCGGCGATGTTGAGCGCCCAGAACGGAGCGCCGAGCAGGAGGCCGAGGACGAAGCCGATCAACGCCTCCTTACCCGTCAGGACCACGAGGCCCAGCGCGGACCAACCCTGACGTTGAAGCCCGAAGGCGATGACGGGAACCATGGGCAGGGCGAGGGCGCTCGCCACGGCCCCTCGGAGAAAAGCGGTGAATTCCACTCGCGTGAAGGCGGGCGTGACGGTCAGCATGGCGGTGGGGCGCGCCACCGACAGGCCGAAGGCTAGAAGCCAATGCTCCGCGGCCTCGACGTCGATGTTCAGGAAGCCCACGGGATCGCCCATCATCGAGTCATGGTCGCGAAGCCGTCGAACAGCTGCTCGGACTGGCGAACCAACGGCACGACCAGGAGCGGCCCCCCGAACACCAGAACGACGATGACGACGAGGAGCTTGAAGGCGATCGGCAGCGACTGGTCCTGCACCTGCGTGACGGCCTGCAGGACGCCCACGACGAGCCCCACCGCCATGGCGCTGATCAAGGGGGGCAGCGACATGAAGAGCACGATGCTGAGCGTGGCCTGAAGCTGTTCGAGCAGGACGGTGTGTTGCATGGCGGTTCAGCCCGCGTAGCCGATGACGAGGCCGTGCATCAGCCGCGTCCAGCCCTCGATCGCCACGAACAGAAACAGCTTGAACGGCACCGAGATCGTGGTCGGAGACACGGCCGACATGCCCATCGCCATTAGGACGGCCGTGGTGACGAGGTCGACGGCGATGAACGGGAGATAGATCAGGAAGCCCGCTTCGAAGCCGCGCCGCAGCTCGGACAATACGAAGGCCGGGATGACGACGAGGAGGTCGTCCGGCGCGGCCGCGAGCCCCGAGTCGGGCCCCCAGACGCGTTGAGCGGCGTTGGCGAAGAATTCGCGCTCACCGGGGCTGGTAAACCTTTCCATGAAGGCCTTCACAGGGACCTCGGCTTTCGACCCCAGACTCCTGAAATCGTCGAACGTCTTGAACTGCTGCCCGGGTGCGGTCCCGATCGTGTAAACCTTGGTGATCACCGGCGCCATGACGTAGGCGGAAAGAAGCAGAGCTACGCCGTAAAGGACGATGTTCGGCGGGGTCTGCTGAACGCCCAGCGCGTTGCGGAGGAGGAACAGGATCGTCGAAATCTTGATGAAGCTCGTCATCGTCACGACCACGATGGTCAGAAGGCCGAGCGAGGTGACAGCGATCAGGACGGCGATGATGCCGGGCTGGCTCTCACCCATTGTCAAGCATCCTGACGATGCGCACGCCGACCTTCCCTTCCACATCCACGAGGGTGCCCTGCCCGATGAGCCGCCCGTTAGCGCTGATTCGCACGAGGTCCTCGGCGCCCCGCCCGAGTTCGATAATCGACCCGACATTTAGCCGCCGCAGCTCGCCGAGGGCGATGTCGAGCCGCCCCACGTCGAACCCCAGGCGGACGGGAAGCTCGTCCACGTCGATGGTGAACTCGGCATCTCGCTTCACGTCGTCTTCATCCTGCATCGTCCACTCCACCTCGTCCCTGGACCGTGCCGGCCGCAGCGCACCGCTGAGATGCCAGCCGTCGCCGTCTCGATTTGCCTCTGCCAGCCAAGCGTCGCCAACGACGAGCATGCCCCCGCCTCCGCGCCCTACCTCCAGCAGCACGGCATCGCCCGGGCATAGCGAGCGGATCGCCGACAGCGCGAGCCGCGTCGTCCCGATCCGCACTGAAGCCGGGAACGGCAGCCGCGCCATCGCCCGTGGCGCGGCGGGCCAGACCGACAGGAGTTCCGCGACGGCGTCGCGCCCCGCTTCCCCCGCCGCCACGTGGAGCCCCCATCGCCGTTCGCCGCCGTCGAGCGACAGGCCCAGCCCGCCCGGGGGCACCGGCCCGGCGTCCGGCCTGAGCTCGAGGAGCCGGATGTCGCGTCCGGTCGCGCGTTCGGCCCTCTCGAGCACCGGCAGCAGCGCGGCTTCGAGCAGCAGCGCTGCCGCGTCGGGCGGCAGCCCCGGCCCGTCGACGCCCGCATCGAAGGCGGACAGCAGGCCGTCGATCACCTCTCGCGGGCATCGTACCACGAAGGCTTGCTCACCCCAGGTCAGCCCGACGCTCACCGGGTCGGGCCCGCAGCGGCCCTCGCCGGTCGGATCGAAGGCGATGGATCGATCGATGTCGGGCAGGAACAGTGCGGCGCGGGGCGCGCATCGCGCCCGCGCCGCCCTCGCCTCGCCCCGGCGGACCGGCGGCAGCGTCAGGGGGTCGGCGCTCATGCCGGCCGCCACGTGTCCGCCACCTGCTCGTCGAGTTCCATCTCCTCCGCCACGTCCGCGCCGCGCCGCCACAGCGTCCGGGACCGCTCAGCGAGCTTGGACCGTTTCTCGGTCGCGCGTGTTTCGGCGACTAAAGCGTCGCGAGCCGCCGCGGCGACCGCCTGCGCCTCGCGCGCTGCGGCCTCCGCAGCCGCAAGCGCCTCGGCGCCCTCCTGCGCCTCCCGGGCGAGCTTCTCTTCGAGCGCGGGCAGGGCCGCGATCTCGCTCGGCCCGACGACACGGCCGCCGAGGTCGCCGTAGGCTCGGCGCAGCCGCTCGGCCGCGGCGGCCTGCCCAGCCTCCGACGCTGCCCGCGCGGACCGCGCCGCCGCCGCCGCCGCCGCGCTGTCGAAGTCGGCGCGCAGCGCGTCGCGGCGCTTGCGCTGTTCCCGCACCTTCTGGCAGCGGAGCAGGGTCCTGGCCCGGCGGGCGTTCAGTTCGTGAGCCGAGCCAGCCACGCGCGAGTGTCCTCCCAAGAAGTGTATTCCTCGGATCCTTGGCGTAGGAATCCCCGCACGGCCTCGATGCAGGCCAGCGCGTGATCGCTGCTCGGGTCCGAGCCGGCCTTGTATTCGCCGACCTGCACCAGGAACTCTATTTCGTTGTAGCGGTGCATGACCGCCCGCGCCGCCGCCGCGAAGTTTCGGTGTTCGCGGTCGGTGACCACGTCCATGACGCGGCTGCGGCTCACCAGCACGTCGATGGCCGGATAATGGCCGGAGGCCGCGAGACTGGGCGATAGGACGATGTGCCCATCGAGGATCGATCGTGTTTCCTCGGCAACGGGGTCGCCGCTTCCGTCGCCTTCCACCAGCACCGTGTAGAAGGCCGTGATCGAGCCCACCACGCCGGGGCCCGCGCGTTCGAGCAGGCGGGGCAGCTCGGCCATCACGGAGGGCGGGAAGCCGCGCCGGGTCGGCGGTTCGCCGGCCGCCAGGCCGACCTCGCGCAGAGCGCGCGCGAAGCGCGTCACGCTGTCGAGCACCAGAAGGACGCGCAGCCCTTGGTCGCGGAAGCCTTCCGCGATAGTGGTGGCGGTGTAGCTCGCCTTGAGGCGCTCGACGGCCGGCCTGTCGGACGTCGCCACCACCATTACGGTGCGCGCCCGCGTCGTCTGGTCGATCTGGTGTTCGAGGAAGTCCCTGACCTCGCGGCCACGCTCCCCCACCAGGGCCACCACGACGACATCCACGGCGGCGCCGCGGACTAGCGCGGACAGCAGCGTCGATTTACCGCCGCCGGGTTCGCCGTAGATGCCCATGCGCTGGCCTTCGCCGCAGGTGATCAGGCCGTCGATGACGCGGACGCCCAAGGGCAGCGGGGCAATGACGCGCTGCCTTTCGAGCGCCGCGGGCGGGTCCGCCATCACGGCCCGGCGCGGGCAGGGACCCAGGGGCCCGCACGCGGCGACGTCGAGCGGACGGCCGAGGCCGTCCAGCACGCGGCCCAGCACCGCCGCGCCGATCGGGGCTCGGAGGACGTCTCCGGTGGGCTCGACTTCGGCGCCGGCGGCCAAGCCGGCGACGTCGCCGAGCGGCGCCAGTATCGTCTCGTCGCCGTCGAGCCCGACCACCTCGGCCAGGAGCGGTCGCCCCCGCATGCCGCCGATGCGGCAGAGCTCGCCGAGCCTCGCTTCGGGCATCACGGCCCGCAGCACGGTGCCGACCGCCCGCACCACCCGGCCGCGCGCCGGCCGCGGCTGCAGAGCCCGGAGGTCGCCGGACAGGCGGTTCAAGCTTTGCGAGAGAGCATCGACCGTCATGGCGAGCCCCCTTTGGCCTGGCCGGCCCCTTCGGCGCCCAGCATGGCCCGGAATTGGGCCACGAGCCCGATCTCGGTGCGCCCTTGGGGGTGGAGCAGAGTGCAATCCCCCGGCGCGAGGGACGGGTCCGGCGACACGCTGACGCGGTCGCCGACGCCCAAGCCCTTCAGGGCGGCGCGGAGCCTGTCGGCCATGTCGGGGGACGTCTTGAGAGCGAGCCTCACGTCGCGCCCGTGTTCGGCGACCGCTTCTGCGGCGAGGCGGACCACGACCTCGTCGGGCGGCACGGACGCCAGAACCCGGTGCGCCACGGCGAGCGCCACGTCGCGCAGCTCGGCCTCGCGCTCGCTCCAGAAACGGTCGAGTGCCTCGGCGGCCCGGGCCATCAGGACACCGGCCTCGGCGGCGGCCTCGTCGAGCGCGCGCGCGCGCGCCTCCTCCAGGGCCGTCGCCCCGTTGGCCTCGGCCTCGGCCCGCAGACGTCCCGCTTGCGCCTGCGCTTCGGCCAGAAGGGCCGCCGCTCGCGCCTCCCCGGCCGCTACGATGGCGTGGGCCTCGTCGCCCGCCCGCAGGCGCGGCGCCCGGACGATGAAGGGGGAATCCGCGCGGTCCCGCGTCATCGGCGATCCAGCAGCCAGCTCACGATGGACGGGCCATAGGTCTTGTGGGCCGCCTTCGGCGCGGCGCGGGGCCCGAAAAGGACGAGGCGCGACCCGACGGGAGCCGGTTGACGCTCCCGCCAAGCCGCCCAACACGCTTCGCCATCGGAGGACACGGCCGCTGGGAGGTCATCTGGAGGCTCGTCGGCCGGCGCGCCGGGGGGGGCCAGGCCGCGGCCTTCGAGCGCCGCCACATAGACGTCGGAGCCAAGAGAGGCCGTGAGGTTTCGCCGCGTCGCGCCGTCGATGACCCGCGCCAGGGCTGCCGCATGGAAGACGGCCCCGGCCCGCAACACGAGATCGCGGAGGTCGTCCGGCGCCAGGGCGAGGGCCGCGGATTGATCGGGCGCGAGCGGCGGCAGATCGCCGAGGCGACGCACGGCCGCATCGGCGAAGCGCGTTGCGAAGCGCGCCGAGGCGGCGAGGTCGGCCGCGAGGCCCGGCGAGAAGCCGTGCCCGAAAAGGGCCGCGATGCGGTCTGCCGGCGCCGCGAGGACGCGTTGGCGGTCGTTCACTCGGCCGGCTCCGGCGCGGGAGGCCGCGTGCGTGCCAGGAGGCCGCCGATCGCGCCGCGGAACCACCAGACGAGCCCGAGAATGACCAGGGCTCCGCCGCCGCCCACGGCGGCCGGCAGCTGCCATTCGGCCGCGGCCGGCAACGCGACACGGGGCGGAGCTGTGTGCGGGACCGGCACAAGCGTCACCGACACTTTGTCGTAGGTCAAGCCCTGCACGCTGTTGGCCACGAGCGACTTGATCTGGGAAACGAGCCCGGACACCTGGCTCTCCTCATCGTAGCGGATGAAGACGGACGCCGACGAGGGAGTGGCCTCGCGCTTCATCAGGTCGTTGTCGGGCAGTACGACTTGAACGCGGGCCGTGAGCACGCCGTCGATCTCGGACACGGTCTTGGACAGTTCCTGCCCGATCGCCCACAAGTATCGCGCCTGCTCCTGCACCGGCGATGCGATCAGGCCGCTCGGCTGAAACACGTCGTTGATGGACGAGAACTTAGTGTGGGGCAGCCCGTGAGCCTTGAGGATATCCACTGCCGTGGCGAACTGCTGCTGCTCGACCATGATCGAGTCAGTGCCGTCCTTGGCGCGGACCTTGGCGGCGCTCAGGCCGTCGTGCATCAGGAGCGCCAGCATCTCGTTGGCGTCCTCCTCGCCGAGTCCCGTGTAAAGGTCGGACTGGCAGCCCGACAGGAGCAGGGCGGAGCCCAGGGCGAGCGCGCACCGCGCCCCACCGCGACGGAGCGCCGTCAACCGTTCCCTCCCCCGTTGGCCAGCGATTTGATTGAGCCGGTCGCATGCTTCGTCCCTTCGCCCAAGAGGGTGACCTTGGTGTGGAAATCATAGAGTTCGCTCATGAACTGCAACGTGCTCCTCTCCGAGGCGAGCCTGTTGGCCACCAAAGGATCGGCCTTCCCGGCGCCCTCCAGGCCAGGAAGGCCGTCTCCGCGGGAGCCGGGCGAGAGCGAGGGCGACTCCACAGGCCCCTGATTCACTATCGCTTCGCGGGCATTCACGTCGTCCACGATGTTGCCTAAACCTCGGGCGAACCGGCTCGGCGGAGAATAGGGCGGCAGCGCCGCGACTTCGCTGTAGGACGGCGGCGGTGCCGAGGTCTCGTTGTAGGGAGGCGGCGGGGCCAGGGCCTCGCTGTAAGATCGAGGGAGCGCCGAAGGCTCCTCGTAAGGAGCAAGGTGTTGCGGTCCGACGCCGTCCATGGAGACGCCATGGGCGGCGTTGGCGAACTCCGTTGCGAGGTCGGAACTCGGCTTCTGTAAAGGCCCGCCAACCACTTCAACTCCCGGCGTCGCCGATACCTCGGCCGCAGACGGAAGGCTCTTGAGATCGACTGGCATAGATCGGGCCAATGCAGTGACGGCTTCGATCATAATCTGCTCCCGTTGGGTAGGGGGCGTGAGACGAGCAGCACAGGCGCTCGATGGGACCGCCGATGACCCTCGGCTCGAAATGCCGTCATGTCCAGCCTCTTTCGCGGCCCGGCACAGGAAAAGCCGTTCCGACGATGTCCAACTCAAGCAAGTTTGCGCCACTGTGCTGACAGTTTGGTGACACGGCGCAAGCAGGGTGGAGTACTTGCCAGCTGTGCTTAGCCCAGCTAGCGTTTGCACACCGGTCAAAAGGAGGCGCAAGGTGAAGGGGAGGAGTTGCAGCGCACTCGGGCTCGCCTTCGTCGTCCTGTTCGGCCCCGGCCGGGCGGCTGCGGAACCTCCATGGCCGGCGGGCCCCTACGGCTATATAGTCGTCGAGCAGGACTTGCGCGACGTTTTAAAGCAGTTCGGCGCCAACACCGGGCTTCGGTTGGCGCTGTCCGACAAGGTTCAGGGTCGGGTCCACGGGCCGTTGCCGAGCGTGCCGCCCCGGCAGTTCCTCAGTGACCTCGCTCAACAGTTCGGATTGGATTGGACCTACGACGGATCTATCATTTCGGTCACCTCTACATCGGAAGCGCAGACCGAGATGTTGCCCCTTCAGGGCGTAGCCTTCGACAGGCTCCGCGACGGGCTGTCGAGCGCCGGGCTGCTCGACTCTCGGTACCAACTCCGGCCGGCCATGGGCGGCAACATCGCCCTGGTGTCCGGGCCGCCGCGCTACATCGGCCTCGTGCGCGACGGCCTCGCGGCGATCGAGGCGGACAAGCCGCCGGCGCCGCCAGTGTCGGCGCCGGTGGCGCGACCCAGTCCGCCGCCGGCCCCAGCGCCGCGATCCCTGACCGTGATGCGGGGAGCGTCGTCCAGCACGGTCGAGTTCAAATGACGACCGGCGGCTCGCCCCCGGTCCATGCATCGAAGAAGGTGCTGAATCGGTCGCTGGGCTGACCTCGGGCGGGTGCGCTCGATAGAGCGTTGCTACTACCTTTCTCGGTTCGATGAGGAAAAAAAGGTACAAAGCCGCCTCTTTTTCGATTGACATGAGCAATGCTCATGGTGAACCTTACCTAGCGTAAGGTGAGTGGATCGATAAGAAATATCATCCTGGCCGTGCGGATCTCCTCATATGGCAAAAGCCATTCGGCGACCCCTAGGTCTGTCTAAAGCAAAATACGGTTTCGCCAGACCCGTGTTCGTGGTCGACGTTGTTCTTCGATGCAGGCGCCTTCACCATCGGTTGGCGTGGCGGCTCGGAAGCCGCAGGTCGTCGCTGAACGGAGGTGCTCGGCTCCTTCGATATCGTCACCGAGCTGACATATACATCATATACCTCGTAAACTTTGAAGTCTGGGAGTGAGACTCATGGCGAGCGTCGACAATGCGGCATCTCATCCAGAGAAGACGACAGATAAGAGTGGTAATACAGATCAATCGTCCGATGCTGACACGTTTAGTAAGTTGTTGGGCAAGCAACTTGCTAATCTAGCGTTGCAGGAGATGAGGAAGATGTATGACACCCATAAGCAGGACATGGACAATCTCGATGAGCCTTCATGAGTTGGTCCTGCGTTCGTTTTAAGCTGATCGAAGTGATCTGCCCGCCTGAGAAGGGCGAAACTCGACGGCGGTGTCGGCAGTGCAGCAAGCATCGAATCTCGGTCCGATCGCGCTGATGAGAGATATGCGAAACCTCCGCGGACGATCAGTCGATCCCTGTTTATGGGACGGTCGTCCGGCCGGAGATGGGATTTCGGCGAGCATCGCTCGTCCATCACCAGTTCACCCGGCAACCATTGGGTGAATGCGTCGGGCGGCATCGGGTCAGGAGTGCAGTCGCGCTCCCGATCGGTGACCCGATCCGACGACCGAGACCCTCGGCGCGGATCGGCCCGACCCACCGTGTGGGTGTCTGCATCGAGGAGGGGCCACTCCGCCCGCACGCGGGCCCCGCCACATCGCTCACGGCGATGTTTCACACTGAAGAAGGAGAGTAGCAATGGCCGCCAAAGTCGATCAAAACACCGATGTCAGCCCGTCCAAGCCGTCGGCGGACGAGCAGAAGATGCTCGACCAAGAAAAAGACCTCTTTGCGCATCAGGCGGAGATGAACACGCTCGAGACGAAGGTCAAGACGCTCGGGCAGATCATGGCGAACATCGCCAAAGATGCGCCTCAGTAATCACGCTCCATGGGAGGGCCGATGCTCATCGGCCCTCCCGCCTCCAAATATCGCGCCTCAGTTTTCAGAGCGTGTGTCTCGTCGAGGGTGTATGCCGTCCACGTCGTAAGGGTGCTCGCATCGCTGTCGAACCGGACGAACAAACGCGAACCGCTACGTCAAGCTAAACTGGCTGCGCGTTAGGTGGTGATGAGCACACGAGAGTGTATCTTGGACCATGAATGACGACTCTTCTGCAGACTTCTGTCGGCGATCGACGCGGAGGGCGGGACGAGCTTGGCTCAGCCCGGGTCAATCCTTCGACTCGCTGCGGCGCAAGAGAGCCGCCTTCCATGGTTCATGACAGCTTCTGGGAAAGACGATCGTGGCGTTCGGTCGAGCCGAGGCCGACGTTGCGGAACGGGCGTCCCAGTCTTCTCTTTCGCGTGAAGAAAACAGTGCCAGCCGAGTCCCCTGACTAGAACCGATTTGGACCAGTCGATGAGCTCCAGCGCCCAAGTCCCGCACCTTACCGTCGACAGCGGCCGACATCGATCCGCCGCGGTCCCCGTCTCGCTGGGTGAAACGACCGGTGGCTCCGACGTCTCCAACGCCGTGGTGGTGTCCGACCATGCCGCGCCGGTGGGATTTAAGCTGATGTGGGACGGACGCACGCTAGCATTGAGCGCCGTCGATGCGGAGGTCCACATCGACGGCAAGGTGCTCCGGCACGGCCAGGACTGTCCCGTGAAGCGCTCCGCATCGTTCATGAGCGGCGGCATCGCGTTCCGGCTCGACCTCCCCTCCAAGTTTCGCCCGGCTTCCGACCGGTCGCGGCAGCGGTCGGGAAGTTTCGCCGCGGGCGTCGCCTGCTCGATGGCTTTGGTCGTGACGGGGGGGCTGATCGCCGCCCCGTCCCGGCCGCCGCCGACGCGCTTGCCCGCTACGTCGACCGTGTCCCAGGAGACCACGGGACCAATTCCCGCCAAGGTCGAGGGGGCCGTCGCGGTCGAGCGTGCGAACCTTGCAGGAGGCAGCAAGGCGCTGCTGGGCAATCTGCGGCGCCAATTGGCCTCTGCCGGCCTCGACGCCGTCGTGATCGACCTCCAGCCCGACGGCGCGGTCGCGGCGAACGGCCGTATCGTACCCTCGAAGGGGGAAGCTTGGCATGCCGCCGTGCGCTGGTTCGACACGGTGGCCCGGGGTCAGGCCGTGCTGGTCGACCACGTCGAGATTTCGGCCGCCGCGGCAGCGCTGCAGGTTCAGGCGGTCTACACGGGCAGCATCCCCTACGTTATCGACGGCGAGGGCGAGAAGCTCTTCGTCGGCTCCAGCCTGCCGGACGGTTCGGTGATCCAGAAGATCGAGAGCCAACGAATCCTGGTCAAGCGCGGTGATCAAATGGCGGCGGTGCGTTTCTGATGCGCGCGCTCAACCAAGTCGGCCAAAAGATCGCGGCGCGCCAAGAGATTGCCGTGGTGGGGATGATGGTCCTTACCTTGGCGATGATGATCATGCCGATGCCGCCGGTGCTGGCCGACATGCTGATCGCCGTGAACATCGCCTTGTCGGTGCTCCTGATGATGGCGGCGATCCACATCAGCGCACCAGTCGAGTTCTCCACACTGCCGAGCCTTATCTTGCTCACCACGACGTTTCGACTGTCTCTGTCGATCACAACGAGCCGGATGGTGCTGGTCCAGGGCGACGCTGGCGAGATCATCCGCGCCTTCGGCGAGTTCGTCATCGCCGGCAACGTGGTGGTAGGCCTCGTCGTCTACCTCATCATAACGATCGTGCAGTTCATGGTGATCTCGAAGGGCAGCGAGCGCGTCGCCGAGGTGGCGGCCCGCTTCACGCTCGACGCCATGCCGGGCAAGCAGATCAGCATCGACACCGACCTCAAGAACGGCGATATCGACAAGGACGAGGCGCGCCGACGACGGTCGCTGCTCGGGACGGAGAGCCAACTCTTCGGCGCGATGGACGGCGCCATGAAGTTCGTCAAGGGCGATTCGGTCGCGAGCCTCGTCATCATCGTCATCAATCTCGTGGGCGGGATCGTCATCGGCAGCGTGCAGCGTGGGCTGCCCTTTGGGGACGCGGTGCGCACCTACTCCCTTCTCGCCGTCGGCGACGGGCTGATCGCTCAGATCCCCGCGTTGCTGATCTCGCTCACGGCGGGTCTGATCGTGACCCGATCGGGCTCCGAAGCCGGTCGCAACCTCGGCCAGGACATCGTCGCGCAGATCATCGCCCAGCCGCGCACCCTCCAGGTCGCCGCGGTGATCCTGGCGGTGCTGGGCCTTGTGCCGGGATTTCCCACGACCGTGTTCCTGGTCCTCGCCGCGATCGTGGGGGGCAGTGGCTGGCTCCTCGCTAAGCGCGCGGTGCAGGACAGCGCGCGTCGCTTCGCCGCCAGCGCGGCGGCCGAACGTTCCGGCGCGGAGCCGGCCCGCCTCACGGTCGCACTCGGCGAACGCTTCCTGGCGCACCCGGAGGCGATCGCGGCAGCGCTCGATGTCGCACGGCGCGAAACGTCCGAGCGCCTCGGCCTCCTCATCCCGCGCCTACGCCTTCTGCCGGAGGCGATCGAGGGCGCGGGCTGGCGCTACGACATCGACGGCATCCCCACGGAGCAGGGGGAGGCCGAAACTACCGAGGACGTGCTCGGGGCCTTGCGGGATTGCATCCTGAAGACGGCCGGGCGGTTCCTGGGCGTCCAGGAGACGCAGCGCATGCTCAACGGGCTCGAGGCCGACTACGCCGACCTCGTCAAGGAGGCGCAGAAGGTCGCGCCGGTGGCGCGGCTCGCCGAGGTGATGCGCCGCCTTCTGAACGAGCAGGTGGTGATCACGAACATCCGGTCTATCCTCGAAAGCTGCACCTCCTGGGGTGGGATCGAGCAGAACACCGGCATGCTGGCCGAGCGCGTCCGGATCGGCCTGCGCAGCCAGATCTGCTTCGGCGTAGCCGGCCTCGGCAAGGTTCTCCCCGTCCTCCTGATCGATCCGGCGCTCGATGAGGAATGGCGGAGTCAGATCCAAGACTCGACCACGTCCCTTCAGATGAGGCTAGACGAGGGCGTGGTGGAACGGCTGAGTTCGGTTCTCACCCATTACGCGGGCCAGAACAAACGCGCGGGCGCGTCCGTGGCGATCGTGGCCCCCATCGAGCTTCGGCGTCACATCGCCGTGGAGCTGAAGCGGTACGGCACCATGGTCCCGATCCTCAGCCACGGCGAGATCGCTCCCGATTTCAAGGTCGAGGTCCTGGGTACCATCCAGCACGCGTGGCTGTACCCCGGCCAGCAGCGCGCCAAGCAGGCGCCGCGTCTCGTGGCGGTCGGCGAATGATGAACGCCTCACACAACTCCCACCCTCTCTTTCCCCTCAACGTGAGGACCTCGCCATGATGAGACGTATCGCCCTCGACTCGCTAAAGCATGTCGTGCCGAATAGGGTCGGCATTCAAGCGCCTACGGCGGCGGAGTTCAGCCGAGCCCTCCAATCCTTCAAACGTGACTCCACGACGCAGGGGAGCGGGGGCGGGTTCTCGCACAATCTCGTTGCGCAATCCCATCAAAGCTCTGAGTTGACGCGAGACGGGCTCTCCCTTCGCGGCAAGGCCCGCAGCGGGACGGGGCAAGCCGGTCCGGATGACGGCGTAAACCCGCAGCCGTACGCGCGCTTGGCCGCGTTCCGGCCCGACGATACGATAGGCTCCCCCTGGAGCGGTGGGACGAACGGCTCGTCTCCCATCGAGGTAGGAACCCCTCAATCGAAAACGGTCGACTCATCGAAGTCCTCGTCGTCGGAAGGTCTTGACTTCACTCCGAAGACCGGGGGCGGCACGGACTCGCTCCGGCAGTTCCTCGCCAAGCTCGTGGCGGACCTTCAGAAGCTGGAAAAGGCCGCCGGCCTGGACGGCGCCGGGCAGAGCAAGTCACCACTCGAACCCTCGGCGGCCGGGGGCAGCATAGACTCACTCCAGCAGATCGTCGCCCGGCTCGTGGCGGAGCTGGAGAAGCTCGCCGGCCCGGGCGGCGCCGGGCAGAGCCAACCGCCGCTCGACCCGTCGAAAGCCGCGGCCGACAACACGAGAAACGTCGATCCCCCATCAGCGGGCGGGGACGGCGGTGACTCGCTCCAGCAGATCGTCGCCCGGCTCGTGGCCGACCTGGAGAAGCTCGCCGGCCTGGGAGGCGCCGGGCAGAGCCAACCGCCGCTCGACCCGTCGAAAGCCGCGACCGACAACACGAGAAACGTCGATCCCACATCGGCGGGCGGGAACGGCGGTGACTCGCTCCAGCAGATTGTCGCCCGGCTCGTGGCCGAGCTGGAGAAGCTCGCCGGCCCGGGCGGCGCCGGGCAGAGCCAACCGCCGCTCGGGAAGTCCACTGCCGGCCCCCCGACTGACGGCCCTTCGCCTCAAAACCCGCCGGCCAGCTCGGTGTCCAAGGTGGCCAACACGTCCAAGGGGGCGCCGGAGCCTCCCGGCGGCCTGGAAATGGATCCCTCTAAGGTCAAAGGCCCGACGTCGGGTTCCGGACCCGACATCACCATCGTCAAGAACGGGTTCGACCATCCAATCACTCTGAACGAGATTACGAGCAAAAATTCCAAGTTGGAGGTTGAGGCCTCAGTCACGCTGCAGCCTGGTCAGAGTGGTGTGCTGAAACATCCCGACGGGGAAAGTGATTACATCGCAAAAGCCGACCCTTCCGGCCAGATCAAATCCAGCGCCAGCCGACTCGAGGAGTATAGCGACCCGAACGGCAAAATGAACTGGGACAACTTGAGCGATATCGATGATCGCGACGCGGCGATCTCCGTCACGGACGGGAAGGGCTTCACCAAGGGCGATACCAAGTCGATTGCCGACGGCGCGCCCGTCGGCACGGTGACAACCGACTCCGCGGGCGACAGGACGATCGCCGGCTTCTACGACGGGTCGACGGCGAAGATGCAGGCGGGGGGTGACTACATGACCCAGCAACTCGGCACCGGCGGGGCCTACCAACATCCCAACGACGACACGCTGCCTGCGGGTCAGAACCCAATGAGCGGCACGGAAAGCAAGGTCATCTCGGCCGAATACAGGCCGGCTTGAAGCACCGAAACCAAGGAGAAGTCAAATGAAACCATCACCGATTTCCTCTCTGATCCACGGTTTGAACGCCAACAATCCAACGAGTGGACAAGACGTGAGTGAATTCGCCAAACTTAAGGGTCTTGCCGCCAGTATGATGAAGCCGGACAAAGATCTGTTCAAGACGTTGGGATCACTCGCGACCGGCAACATCGAGGGCGTCAAGCAACACGGCGCTGACTACCTGCATGACATGAAGAATATAGCCCATAGCATCATCCCGTTCGGCGGCAAGGACGGGTCCTAGTCTGATCTGCCCAAAGGCCGGACGGTGGCCAGTACGGCCGCGGGCACAGGGGATCGCATCTCTCGGCCGATCCCTTCCGCCCTCGATGCCGCGTTCACCGCGGCCGAGGCCGATCGCCGCGTTTCGGACGGGGAATCGGGCCGAAGGCGGGGCGCACGCGAAGGGGGCGCTGAAACGAGTAGGCGAGGGTTTGCCTAGGGCGGCGAAGATCTTAGCCGCCCCTGAGGCCACGCTTAAACGAGACTATGCGACCCGGGAGCGCGGTTCGCCTGGCCGGATAGGGCAGCCCCGGCGGCTAAGGTGGACCATCCGACAGACGGCGCCCGCGGGGCGCCGCGGAAATGCGGGGACACCCCGGCATCACGTCGCGCAATGGTGCGCGGCGGAACGAAAGGACGGCACCGCCGTCGTAACAAGGGAATCAGCATAATGAGCCTCCACCCTCTTCAAGCCGGAGAAAACCTCCTGCGACACGTGAGCGGCGACGCCGGGGGCGCCGCTGCAGGCATCGAAGGCGCATTCAACAAGGCCAAGAATGTCGCCACCTCCCCCTTCAGGGGAATCCAGGACGTCGCTCAGAAGGGGGCGAACGGCCTCGAGGACCTGCGCCACCTCCCGGAGCGCACTGAGCAGAGGTTCGAGGCGCCCTTCCGCCACGTGGCGGACACCATCAAACAGTTCCCCCACACGGTGGAGAACAACGTGAGAGATGCCGTGTCCAAGGCGACCAACGCGCCATTCAACGCCATCTCCGACCTGTCGCTCAAGCTCAGGCCCTTCGGCGGAGGCTAGTACCGCAGGCCCGAGGGGCTCCCGCCCGATCGGGGCCTGCCGGCCTGCGGCCTAGAAGGGTGCGGAGGCCGGCCCGGTCAGTCGCGGGCCATGTCGAGTGGCGCCGCCGGGCGTCGCTAAATCCGGAGGGCGCGCCTGCAGGGAAGACGTGACCCGGCGCCGAGGCGGCCGGGTTGAGTTGAGAGACAAGACGGGAACGCGAAGCGGGCTCGCCGAGCTCGTACAATACAGGGGACAAACATGTCAACTTTACGCATCCATTCGCAGTCCTGCTCCGGTCAGGACAGCCCTGCAGCCCACAATGGCCACGCGGGGGCTTTCGCCGCGGCCCTCAAGCTCATTCCCTCGGCAATGAAGATGCGCACGCCGCCGCCTGCGGCCGATCCGCAGGGGGCGGCCCCGTCCTCCTCTTCGGTCAACCCTCCTGCTCCCTCCGATGATGAGGCCGCTTCGGCCGCCTATTGGGAGGCGCTGAAGAACGGCACCGCCGATGGTCCTCCGCCCCCAAATTTCAAGCTTCCGCCGGGAGTGACAGACCAAGAGGCAGAGCAAACGCTCATGCAGGCCGATCACGGCCTGATGGCTAACATGGGAGACCAGAAATTCTCCAATGGCGTGTCCATGAAAGACGCGCTGGCCCAATACGCCGGCGACAAGGATTGGAACCAACTGGTGCACGATCCGACCAAGTTGGCAGCAGCGCTTGGGGAACTTGAGCAAGTCAAGGGTGAGCAGGAGGCAGGGGGCACCGACGTGCCGGACTCGGTGAAGTTCGACGGCAAGATCGACGGGTGGACATCAGGCGGAGATGCCTGCGAGGGGGCAAACGCGGGCGAATTGCAGGACCGGCTCACGAAGGGCCAAAGTAGAACTCAGATGCTCCAGGGTACAAGAGTTCACGACGACGGCACGGAGATGGGCGGGGCCGAGCGGATCGGGCACGAGATAGCCCACGCGTTCGAGGAGATCTTCAAGTACATATTTCCGCCGCTGGGCGACCTCATCAAGATGGCCGTCGACGGAGCCGATAAGATCAGAGACGACCAAGTCGGCGACAAAGGTGCTGCCGCCCGCAAGAGCGAAGAGATCAAAAACGACGGCAAAAACTTCGGCGAAGATTTCGCCATGGCCGCCCTGTCGGCGGTGGGTGGACCGGAGATGGCAGCGATCGGCGCGGCCGTGAGGGTCGGCGTCCGGGTCGGCATGAGAGGCGCGGAGGAGGCGGGAGGCGCTGGCGCCAGGGCAGCCGCCGCCGGGGGCAGGGCCGCTTCAGGAGCTGGGAGGTCCTCCTCGTCCGGGATCACGCAGGCGATGCGGGAAGAGTTCGTCAGCACGCTGCTCCGGAATTCAGGCAAGAAGGATCTGAGGAGCTACCTGGCGGACAAGCTGAAGCACTACACCCTCACCCAGGTGAAGAAGGCCTTGGAGGATCAGGTGAAGAGCTACTTGGAGCCCATGCTGCAAGCCTATCAGTCAGAGAACGGCGGCCAGTCCTTGGGCCAGCGCGAGGCCATCATCCGCCAGACCGTCGACGACTTCGCCGCTCAACTCGAAAACCCGAAGACGTCGTCCATCGACCACACCATCGTCGCCCCGATCATGGCGGACGCCCTGCCGGTCGCGAGCCGGACTCAGGAGGTTTCCGCCTGAGGCCGGCCGACAGGGCGGAAACCGCTCCGTCCTGGTCCTGTTGACAAGATCATGCCGGATAGCGGTGGGCGGCCGCGCCGGTCGCCACGGCCAGCCCAGGTCGAAGCGGAACGCGGACGGGTGGGGCCATCGCTCTCCGATCTCAGAAAACGAGAACGGCGGTCCTCGCCTTTCAACTTGTTTACAGAAGCGACCAACTTACATAAGGAAAGGACCATGGACGTCCAGAGAAGAGACTCGGGATCGAGCATTGACAGCAACCGGCACGCCGAACCTCCCCACCCGACTGAATTCGCACAGCAGGCAAGTGTCCAACGCAGGCAGACCAACAACGGTGGGGCGCCTAGCGGGTCCGCGGGGACGGACGCGCAAGCACCGGGCGGAGGCTCGCAGACAGCGCTCGACTCGGCCGTCCGCGGGCGCGAAGGCGAGGGCGGAGATGGACAGCAGCGGGATGGGCAGGAGGACGACCACTCCCTCGTCCTCAGGCTTTCCAGGAACTCAGGACGATCCGATGCAGCGGGGGTTCAAAGCTTCGCTCCCAGTCCCGGCGGCCCGTCGACGGCCGGGACGCAGGCGATAACTCGCCAGCAGACGGAAGCTCTCGGCGTGATCACCCAGCAGATGCCGAGTGTCGCTGGCACCGCAGGCCAGCAGCCCGACTTGCCGCCGGCCAACGCTGATGCAGGGGGGCTGGTCGATGGGTTGAGGAGGGTGCCGCAGACGTCCCAAGGGGAGGTGACCGGAGAGCACATCGGTGCTCCGCACTCGAGCGGGACGCAACATGCGGGTGTGGGGTGGAATGCCCGCGCTCTCGGTGTCAATCTCCTCGATCTGGTCGAAAACCCCAAGGCGCACAACTTCGCGAAGCCGATCCTCAAACATGCGATGGAGAGCGCCGAGCACGATGCCAGGGAATTAATGAGGGACCAGAGTTGGGTCCAGGGCTTCTGGAATAAAACGACGCTAGCTCAGGACACATCCAACGCTGAAGCCTACAGAAAAAAGCTTCAAGCGCTGACAATTTCTAATGAAAAACCGACATTAGTTCTAGATGCAATAAGAGATGTTGCCAATACCATAATAAAAGACATGAAAGAACTAAAAGTGGTTACTCAGCAGGGGATGTTTGTCAGAGACAAACTGCTCAAATCAGCTGAGCAGCTTAAAAAGTCCGTCCACAAGACTGCGTTCGACAATCCAGAGAGCTCACAATTAGCAACGAAGGCACTGATCATCGGCGCCAACGTGGGGACGATTCTGCCATTTTACGTCGCCATGGCAGGCAATCCGTTCGGCGCTTATTACCTGGTAGCCCTCGGCAACGCCTATACACGAACTCTCGGTTTGATGGCAGGGCTGATGCGAACGTCGGCGGCCGATTCGCGAGACGTGACGTCGCACTTCGTACAGCGCCATATCACCTGGGAAGCGGCTCCATTGGCCTTTGTCGCCACGACCGCGGCCAGACAATACTACGTCAACCAAGGGAAGGACGACCAGGCAGCCTACGCGCAGCAGGTTGGAGAGAATCACGCGCTCCTCGCGGCTGTCGCGCTGGTCTCGTTTGTGCTGTACGTGGTCCCGGAATTCATGTCCTTGACTAAGAAATACTACCACAAGGCTGCTTCGCATGTGTCCGATGGATCACGGCTTGAAAACCGATTCGATCAAGGTGAGATGACCCTGAAAGGGCAGCAAGATCTGCAGAAAGCCATTCACGGCAACTTGGCGGCAGTGACGACCCTGGTCTCGGCGGTGGATGAACACAGGACGAGTTGGAATGCGGCAGGGGGCCCGGCGGCGGCCGTCGAGAACCAGATGATGTCCGACATGCGGCAAGACTTGTACAATCTGGTGAGCGTCTTCAGCAAGGTCAGTGACGTAGCCCCGGAAGTCGGCGCGGATGACGGGCAACACGCGGTGGCAACGCCCGCATCGGGAGGATCCGGCAACAAGCGCGCCGTCGCCATCACCATGACCAGCCTGGGAGCTGCGATGGGATTGGTATCCTCCCTTTCGGCGATCAGAACGCCGGCCTTGCTCGCGGACTACGCCTCTTATTACTTTTCATCCGCGATCCTCGTCGCCGCTAGGGGCGCGATGAGACAGTATAACGCAGAGGATGTCGCCAACGATTTCACCAGCCGGTTCGGCGGGACGACCATCGGCATCCCGACGGTCCTTCCCAACACCATCACTCTCCTCGGACGGGGCGAGGGAATCTTCGATCTGATCCGGTCCGGGGCGACCGAAGTCGCTCCCCCCATCAATGCCACCGTCCCGGCTTTCCCCGGAACCAAGCACCCCGAGCTGCATCCGGCATCCGGCGCTCTGAACTTTGCCCTCGGTATCACCTATCAGTTCCTGACCACGGCAATATACGGAACGCGGGCCGGTCCCTTCTTCGCCAAGGTTCTCCTCCAGACGATACAAGGCAAGGGGTTTCGCCGCGCGCTCCAGTCCGATCCCGAAGCCGGCGCCACCGAGATGGAAGACCGGAACGCGGCTCGCTTCGCCGATGCGCTCATCAAGCACATCACGGACATCTGCACGATGCTCTTGGAGGACCGCAAGAAGACGATGGGGGAGGATCCGAAGGATGCGACGGCGGCCTTCATGGAGGACCAGCTGCAGCAGCACAAAGAGGGGCTCGAGGCTGACGAGGAGCCGGGGGTTGCAGGACCGAGCAAGGTCTCTGGAGCGGAAGGCGCCCCATCATCCCCGCTGCTGCGAGCAAGCCTCGAAGCAGCATCGCCGACAGGCGAGAGCGCGTTTGATGAGGCTGCGGTCGAGAGGGAAATGGCTCGGATCCGATTAGGGACCGAGGACGTAGGGAAGGGAAAACAGGCGGCCGATCCCGTGCAGGTGCAGGCCGAGGAAGACCAGATCCGTCAGCAGGCCCTGTCGAACCTACGCGCCTTTGCGATGTTGGAGGCTTTGTCCAAATCCCCGGAACCGTCGTCGAATCCATCGGCCCAAGCGGGTCAGAACGCTGCCCCCGATTGGAGGCAACCGGGTCAGGTCGGCGGCGCGGTAGAGCGGTCGCAGCTGATGCGAAGGCCGGTCGGCCCGACCACTGAACAGCCTGTCGTGCCATACACCCCGCCGGCGTCATCAGGCGAGCTAGTCGCGGATCGGCCCGAGGCACACCGGGGTGACCTACATAGAAGGCAGCCCGGCGGCCTCGAGGAGGCCAGCTCGTCAGACCCGAGATCAGGAGCCTCCGCCCCTGCCGCCCTGCACCCCGGAGCGGGGGGATGAAGCTTCGGGCACCCTCGAATCAGGGTGAGACAGGTCAGGGGGAGCAACCATCGCTCTCCTGACAGCGGGTCGGAGCGGAAAGCGGAGTTCGGAGGGTTGGTTCGAACCGTCCTGACGTCCCGCATCATCGAGATCCGCGAGCACGTTTCGAACAGTGGAGGAAGGTCCGACATGGAGAGAACCCCTTCAGTCCTACTGATTCACAAGGTCGCGTTGGCCTCGTGCGAGAGGGTTCCATTTCGAGTCCATCGATAGGATGATGTATGAGACGGCGCCCATCTTTGATCTGGAGCGATTCGCCGAAGGTGAAAAGCTTTACAATGGCGCGACACGGATGATCCATCTGTTTGGATCAGTCGGACCACCAGAGTAGAGGCGGTGCACCGCGACCCACACCCCCGAGCAAGCCCGGGATGGACGTGGCTGCGCCTCCCAAGCTCGCGGCAGGATTCGACCACAGGTTGCGTCGGGCTCTCGTCCGAATACTGTCGAAGGATCACTTGTAGCGCCGCTTAGGTCTTCGCGCTCCTTCTCGATCGAAATTCCGAAGGGGGCCGCAGGGGAGTCATAGTCCACGGCTCATAGCGGTCTTCAGACGTCGTACGAAGAGACCGAGACTGACAGAGAGGATTCGGACATGACGACATCGGCGACGTCACCCACTGGGAGAACCCCGCCCTTGGGCCAGGACGGCATATCGTCCGACGGCGCATCTGGCGGCGACAAACGGTCAACCTTTCTGCGAGCCCTCACGGAGCAGCAGCACCGGGAAGGCCCAGAAGCGGCTCAGACGAACGGACAGCTCACAGACGAGCGCCCCGACGTGATGGAGGTCGTGACCTTCCCGTTCCGAGTCCTGTACGACAGAGGGCCTAGTACAGGGTCACGATTGTTGAAGTGGGTGAGCCATGTCCTGATAGGCGGCGCTCAGGATCCGATCGACTTCCCTGCCGTCCCATCGGCCGACCCGGATGAAGAGAGTACAAAGAAGCGGTTGATGAGTTTCCTCGGTTGGACCGAGGAGGACTTAGAGAAGTGGTGGGCAGAGGAAACGTCTATCCCGAGTAGCGGAAGCTTGGAGAGTCGACTGAAGAACTTCTTAGGGCTGACCGACCGAGAACTGGAAGAACGACTGGCGAAATTGGAGAAGGGCTTCGACCCGGCCGATGAACAGTCCGAGGGTGCCGCCGCGTCGGTTGCGTTCTTCCCGCCAGAGCTCGACCTCCCGGCATCGTCGCGGACCACTCCCCGCGCGGAGATGCCCGGCGATGACATGAGGCTGCGGTTCGAAAAGCTGCGGTTCGGCAGGTTGAGGGGAGGCAGCCCGCCGGCTGGGGAGGCTTCGTCGGAGGCGGAACCTTCTTCACCCCAGTGGGCCGACCCTGACGTGGAGCGATCCGGCGAGCGGGTCGCTCACAGGCAAGCCTATGAGTCGAACGGCAGAGCGGTCGATGGTCAGCCATGAGCTCCGTTCGAGACTGCGCCCCCCCGACGGTTCCGTCCCGGACAGACATGGAACGGTCGTGCGGTCGTTCTCAGGGCTGGGCGCAGGGTCTAGCTAGTTGGGGTGGAGACCTGCTGCAACGGTGGCCTTCGATCATGAAATCGCGCGACGGAGAAGACGATGCCGGTGCGGCTCGGGTTTCTGTGCGCGTCTGGTCCGCGTTCTAGCCGCCATTGGCGAAGTCATCGCGAGAAGATCTTGCCACCGCGAGACCATCGGCAATGATCTCCACCAATCGAGACGGTGCGGAAGAAGATTGGAGCAATTCGACCGCCTGCAGGATCAGGACCTTCCACATGAAGACGTGATCGAAGGGAAGGCGGCCACCCTTGCTGCGTCCGAGCGGGGCACCGCCCGGGCGAGATCGGATCGGAACGCCTCGAAGTCGACGATCGCGTTGAGCCGTTCGAGATCGTCGCCCTTGGCCGAAATCTCTTCAGGCGCTCGTGAATGTCGAAGAACCCAGCCTGGCCGCGCATTGCCCTGCCTCCAACCTGCTGAACCACGCGGCATCACATTCGGGCCAAAACAGCGAGGTTCTTGGAGGCGTCCAGCTTCAAGCGCTGCCCGAGGCCAGCAGCTCGCCCTCTCAACCGCCTGTCGATCATCGTCGCCAACACGTTGAACATTGGCGTCGACGTCTTCAAAGACCAGGTTCCACACGGCTATCGGGTTCAGGACATGGGTGGCGCGGGAGATTGCCTCATTCACAGCCTCATCGGAGCCTCGACTCACCTCGAAAGCGGTAAGGCACGCCGAGCCAACGAGGCCGAAATCATGTACCCCCGCAACACGATCGCCGACGAAAGGCGAGCATCGCTTCGTTTACTTTCATAGAAGGCTGCGGTAGCGAAATCGGGGTTGGGCTGGAAACCGCCATGCCAGATTGTCCGTCAGCCTTGGAAAACAGCACGCCGGTGATCAAAGGTCTCCGCATGGTTGGGCTCGCCGGCTTGGCGTTTCATCTCTCGGCCTGCGCGGGGTCAACGGATCCGGTGTCGGCCCGCCAGGAGCATGTCGCCGAGGATCCAGCCGCCATGATGCGGATCGGCGAGGCCGCCGAGGCTTCACAGGATTGGGCAGGGGCCGACACCTTCTACCGTCGCGCGTCCGAACTTGATCCCAATTTGGCCTCGGCCAGTCTGGCGCATGCGCGGATGACGGCCCGGCAGGGGGATTTGGATGGAGCACTCGCCGGCCTCCGGGAAGCGCATCGTCTTCATGCCGACGACCCGGCCATCACGACGGCACTCGGTCGTATGCTCGCTGCGACGAAGCGCCCGGCGGAGGCCCTGGCGGTGTTCGACGAGGGGGTGCAGGCACATCCGGGCTCGGCGGCCCTGCTTCTCGGCAAGGGCGTGGCGCTCGATCTGCTGAAACGCCACGTTGAAGCTCAGGAGGCCTACGAAGCCTCTCTGAAAACAGACCCCGACAACGCCGCTGCGCGCAAGAACCTCGCTCTGTCGCGTAGCATGTCACGAGATCGGCATCCTCGAACCTGACCCTTCAACTGCCCGGCGGTCCACGCTATGGTTGATCAATCGTGACGCATTCTGCTCGCAACAGCCGTTCGGGTCGCAAACCATGACCGAAAATTGCCGACCGAACCATGGGGACCTCATGACGTCTCCTCGTTTGAGCGACGAGATCGAAACGAACGCCACCGCTGCGAGCATGTCGATGGAGGCAGGAGGTCTGTCACTGCACCCCAGACCTTTCTCGCTATCGGCTGACCGCGATAAGCTGTGCCGTGCAGCGGCTTGGACCATAGCGGCATCGCTGGCTCTGGCAACGTGCCCATGCCCCGCAGCGATCGCGCAGGATCAGGCTCGCACTAATGTGAAAGCGACCCGCACGATTCAGATTGACGTCGCCGGCGGCGAGCTGCTCAAACTGGGAGAGGACGTCGGGACGGTCTTCGTCGCCGATCCCGGCATCGCAGACATCCAGGCTCCAAACCCCGCTAGCCTCTTCGTCTTCGGTAAGAAGCCTGGCCGCACCAGCCTCTTCGCGTTGCACAAGGACGGCACTCCCCTGGTCTCCTACACGGTCGACGTGCATATCCCTGCGGGAGAGCTGCAGCAGCAGTTCAGAGCAGACACGGGTGGCGCAGCGCATCTCGCCTACACGGCGCAGGGAGCTGTGCTCACGGGCACGGCGCCCGACGCCGGAACAGCCGACCGGATCGTCCAGACGGCGCAGAAGACCCTCGGCGGTATTCCCCTGTCCAATCAACTCCACGTCACCGGCCCCGTGCAGGTTAATTTGCGGGTGCGCGTCGCCGAGGTGAACCGGGCGGTATCGCGCCAGCTCGGCTTCAATTGGAACACCGTCGGCAAGGTCGGTAGTGTCGCCTTCGGCCTGCAGACAGGCAATTTCGTCGGTGCTGCCGCCGGCTCCACGGTGTTGCAGAATACCGTCGACAGCATCTTCGGTACGGTCGCGTCAAAGCACGTCAACGGAGCCGCGGCGATCGATGCAATGGCGAGCGAGGGCCTCGTTTCACTCCTGGCCGAGCCTAATCTCACGGCCGAGAGCGGCACCACCGCAACCTTCCTGGCTGGCGGGGAGATCCCCATACCGATCGCCCAGGGGCTGGGTTCCACGTCCGTGGATTACAAACAGTACGGCGTGAGCATCTCCTTCACCCCGACGGTGCTGGCGACGGGACATATCAATTTGAAGGTTCGGCCCGAGGTGAGCACGCTTGACACCGGCAACAGCGTCCAGTTCGCCGCCAGCGGGACCGCCACCTCGACCATACCGGCGCTGACTACGCGACGGGCAGAGACCACCGTCGATCTCGCCTCCGGGCAGAGCTTCGCGGTCGCCGGGTTGATCCAGAACAACAACAGCAACGTGATTCAGAAGCTGCCCGGCGTGGGAGACCTGCCGGTCATAGGGGCGCTGTTCCGATCCAACCAGTTCCAGCGCAACCAGACCGAGTTGGTCATCATCGTGACGCCCTACGTGGTCCGTCCCACTGGCCCGGCGACGCCGCCCGACGACGCAAACAGCTATGTGCGGGTGCCGTCCGACGCCGAGACAGTGATCTACGGGCGCCCTGCGGCCTCCACCCGCAAGGTTTTCCACCCACCGCCCGCCCGGGTGGTCGGAATGGATGGGTTCAGCTTCCAATGAGACCGACCTCACGCGGCGCGGCCGCTTTCGCCCTCGCCCTTTCAGTGTCGGGCTGCATCAGCGAAAGCGCCGATATCGGCCGGCCTCCGCCGATAGTGCTCAATACGCCGCAGCTCGCCATAGACCCTCCGCTCCGTGCCTCGCGCGATGCCGCGGCGCGGGCCAAGGTCCGCCAAGCGATCCTCGAGACCGGGGCCGGGGACGCCCAGTCGGTGCGGGTGCGCATCTACGCGCGCTCCGCGCGCGACGCCGAGGGCCTGCGGAGGATGCTGGTGGGGATCGGCACGGATCCGGCTCGGCTCACGGTGGAGCCGGGCAGATGGCTAGCGAACCGCCTCATGTTGACCCGGGCCGCAGCCGAGACGACGCCCTGCGCGGCCGCAATCGATCCGGTCGAGCCCGACGACCCGCTGCCGAGCCTGTTGAGCCTCGCTCACTGCACGCAAACGAACAACCTCGCCGACATGTTGGTGGACCCCGGCGACCTGGTCGCACCCCCTCGGTTGGCTGCCGAGGACGGCCAGTACTTGGTCGACGGCGTCGAATCCTGGCGCAGGGATCGCGCCGCCAGCCTGCCGTCCCAGGACGGCAGCGGGTCCGGGGGCGGTGGCGGCGGTGGCGGCGGTGGCTCCATTGCCTCGACCGTCCCGCCCACCACGGGGACGACCACCGCGGCAACGGCCGCCGCCCCGCCCGTTGCCGCCGCTGCCGGGCAATGAGAGCGGCCCCCCTCCCGCCCGATCGGGCCTACCATCCGGCCGGTCATGCTGAATGGGGCTTCGAAGTCGTTCAGGATGCGTTGCGCCACCTCCACGAGCGGATTCGTTTCCACAAAGGCTTCATTCCCGGCCCGATGGGCCGCATGCTCCGTTCCACCGAGGGAGAGGAGGTCTTTCGCGGCGGTGAGCTCATAAAGCGTAGGGGCGACCGTGCCCCTGACGAATTGTTTTCTAATCTTACTGCGTCACGAACGTGGGGTGACGCTGGTCGCGTGTCGTAGCATATGGCAACATGGACATCGATCGAGGCTCTTGGCGAGAGCGACGGTCAGCCTGCGGCGCATGGTGGCGATGGAGTCGGGCACGTGGCGCTCCGGTCGGGTTGGCGGCGTTGTCGGGTCGTCCACGACGGGGAACGGCAGGTTTCGCGCCGTGCAGGACGGTGCGAGGGCCTGGGGGGAAACGCCGTTCGGAGATCAAGAAGCCGTAGGCCGCAATGCAAAGCGTGGCGTGATGGTAGAAGCCGCGCCATCCGCGCCCCTCGTAGTGCCCGAGACCAACTTCCTGTTTGAGGTCCTGGTAGTCCCGATCGATGCGCCACCGCAGTTTCGCCGGGCATGGCAGAGGAGAGGGACTCGGGGTGGAGTCGATCCGCCTCGGCGCGAAAGACGATAGATATCAGACACCTGCGAGATTCGCATAATGAAGAGCGTTTTTTGCTCGGCGGCGCGGCGCACGAACGTTGCCATGAGCGCACGAGGCTCGGGGCCGCGCCGGTGAGCAAAAAACGGATTGGACTAAACCTCGCCGCGATCCCGCCTATGG
>JAABUK010002249.1_pt1 | contig 35102 bp, 36 predicted proteins | sample 5559141 | NCBI WGS metagenome assembly JAABUK01 (sample SAMN10711869, study PRJNA513367) | rock metagenome | isolation source: Antarctica rocks | place: Antarctica: Victoria Land, Pudding Butte nord | collected 2016-01-03
ACCTCCCGCCAACGAAGGCAAAATCAACAACTAATCCAACAATTCCACACCCAACGCGCCGCCGAGCGCCTCTCCCGCAACCTGCAAGCCGAAAACGAAGACTTCGCATCACGATACTGGGGTAATCCCAGCAATGCAACAACGCGCGACAGAGAAGAGAGATGGGTGCATGATGAGAGGGGGAGGAGGCTTGAGGTTTACGTTCCGCCTCGGACACCGCCGCTGCCAGAGGAGTGGGAGGAGTGGGAGGGGGAGGGTGGAGAAGAGGTGGGAGAAGAGGGTGGTAGGGAACGATCTCCACCTCCTCCGTACCAGCGCGTGGAGATCCCCCGGCGGGATGCGCGAGGTGATGGGCGTGATGGTGGTGGGTGTTCTAGTCGTCATGGCGTCGATGGTGAGAGGCCTGTGCGGGAAGAGTGTGTGAGGCATCGGGAGGGGAGTAATGGGAGCGATCATGAAGAGCGGGCGATGGAGGCGAGGGGGCGACGGAGATTTTTCTTCGGGAGGTTGGGAAGGAGGGAGACGAGTGGGCAGAGGTGGCAGAGGTTGGCAAATAAGAGGTTTTTGAGGGCGATGGGATATTAATTGAGTGTTGTGAAGCTTTGGTTGGGTGTATGGGAGGAGCTGGCGTCGATATCAATGGTTGCGTTGGCGTGTTGCGGTAGTAGGTATGGGGCGGGAACGTACGACTGAGGTACAGTGTTGGCATGATAAGGTTGGGCTAGCTTTGTGATATTGGACGCATGCGAAATCTTGGTGTAGAATGAGGCTCTGATGCTGGAGCATACTGTTGTATGATCGAAGCCTTGAGAGTGGGAATGGATTCCATAGGGAATATTAAACCCGAAAACGACCACTAGAATTAGCAAAATATCTACAACATATGTTAGGACGCAAATCATGACTGTTGGAGGGCAAGACTCACCTTCTTTATTTTCACTTCATCGCCATCTTCCTAATGCACTACTAAGGCATTTTCTTGTGTCCTGGCCTCTCAGCCTAGCGTTGAAGTGCTGGCAGCTCGCAGCTGGCAGTACGTTCCCTGCCGATATGTCCGACATGCCAGGACTATGCAGAATTCCCGAAATTATGCAAGTGTCAGCATAGCCACAATGAAGACGTATGAGAATTGCGACCCACCGAGATCCTGTCGAGCCATCCCAAGCTTGATACTAGTTCCATCTTGATCCTTGTTAATAGACGGCAGGCATCAGCAGTGATCGACACCGAAGCCGCGTCTGCATGCCTGCCCATGATCGTCACAAGCACACAGGCCTCACTCAATCCGTCGTGGAGAACATTCCGCAATGGAAGCAAAAGCCGTCTCACATACGTAGGCCAGCCGATGAAACAAGCAAGAAGCATACAAAGAAAGCGTAATTGCCCATGTAGATGCTAAAATAGGTATATATTTCGCCCCCAGGTATCCCCCATCTGGACCCCAGTCTACCAATGCCAAGCCTCACAGCCACGCAGGCTAACAGAATCACCGAGCGATCTTGTGCTCCCGAAACACCCATCGCTAATGCAACAAGCTAAACATCAAATTAGCAAATTGGGTATTTTTGCGATAGCAGAGAAGCATAGTCGTCGTCACACAATTATGTATTAAGTTGTTCTCAAGGAAGTTCATGTAGATTAAAATCGGTGTGGGTCGAATGCAGTTAGCGCGAAATGACAAGGTTGGCGCATGATCGTCTCATCTGATGTGGCTGCACACCATCAGAGCTGGCCACCTCTGGCGAGTATGATATAAGACTGATGCAGTGACGAGCGCCGGGTGTCATCTGGTGCCTTACTGAATGGTCCATTGCGACGCTGACGTCTCCGTATTGGCTTGTGGGTATTGCGAAGCCTGTGAATTTTGCCTGCTGGGTAGTCTGTACTGCGTCCCCTGTGTATCGCCGAACGACCCAAATTCGCTGCGGAGGAATGCGGTTATATCCAAGGAGTCACGACCTGCGTGAACGGCGCTCGGCATTTGTGAGAGCGAATAGTCTGATGATGGGTCTTGGGCTGCCTGGTACAAAGCCGGGAACGAGGTATTGGCACGAGGTCTGGTGGGGTAATGCGTAGTACCGTACGCTTCAGCTTTTGCCTCACTAGATCTGCGTCTGCCAGCGGCGGACGTTGTGTATCCAGAATATGCAGGTGAGAGGTCCGATAAAGAAGTCTGCCCTGTGAACTTGTTGTCAATCGAAGACCTTCCGTCATCATGCGAGTACTGGCTTGCCAATCCCGGAACGGTGTAGGACTGTGATAGGCCAGGGACGGACATGGAAAGTGGCGAGACTTCTGAATATTGTGTGGGTAGGCCATGGGTTGGGGTGGGTGGCGAGAGGGTGGACGAGCTCAAGGTTGACACGTATGTGCTGGAGCCTGTGGACGATCGTGATGAGAGATGAGTATATCGATCCGAACTTGTGTCGGAGCGCGCTCCGCTATATTTCAAGGGACGAGATGTGGGAAGCGGCCCGACAGTGGATGCTGGACTTGCCGACTGTTGCAAATCAGCTACCAGTAGAGCACGATTTGCGAAGCAACTCACATATTTGCTGATGACCTTTGTCAGAGCTTGTCCCAGTACCGGCCACGGGAACACCTTCACGTCCTTTTCGATGTTGCGAGGCTTCGGATTCGGTAATCCCATAATGACCTTGAAGAAGCTCTCGGTGTCTGGTTTTGCCTTGGAGACAGTCAACGGGTGGTGAGTCTCGAGATTGCGACGGATGCGATTCTTTTCCTCCACAGTGAAACGAGCACCCACCAATGTTTCAAGCAGGGCTATGGTATCAACGCTGGTGACAAAATAACTGTCACGCTCCTCCCAGTAGATGCAGCTAACGCGGCGCTCTCTTGTCTCATGGGAAGAAGGCCGATCTTCTGGCTTGACGGCCTTGAAGTAGGTGTTGATGGTACTTCCGTCCTGCTCCCCTTGGAAACGAACAAGTCTTCGTTTTGCCGCCCGTTCATCGGCAGTCCAGCTGTCTTGCATTGAGTCCAGGTCTCCTCCGCGTATCTTAATGATGGCTCTATCGGGATACATCGCGTACGGGTTGAAGATCCCATCATTGGAAGAGGCGGCCGGCGTCGAGATGGAGCTAGACTGTTGCTGTAGAGTCGATGCCCGTACAAGAGGAGGATTTGCGGGATTTGGGGATACAGAAGACGACATCTGAAAGCATGGTGTTGGATTCGGCCTGGGACTCCTGCCAGATGGGTATAAGGTCAAGTATGAAGGATTATAGCTCGGTGTTTGTGTCATGGGAGGTTTCATGAGCGATTGTGAGACTTTGAAATCACCAGAAAAACTGTGAACGCCCATGTTTGTCGAGTCATCTTGCAGATTCTGTGATCTTCCATATGGTGTGAGCTTTCGCTGCATAGAGCTCAGATCGATGGAGTGCAACGCGCGTGGGTAAGTCAAGGTGGGATTCGAAGCGTACGAGTATGAACCATCATCAGACGCCGCGATCTGGGTCTCTGTAGGTGAGACTCTCTTCGCTGATGTTGATGCTTCTTGTGGGTCCAGTATGTTTTTCCTCTTGCGTGTGATTTCTGGCGAAGATCGTAGCTCTAGTTGTCTTTCATCCTCATAACGCCAGAGTCCAATGTCGGCTAATCCTGCATCGAGCCCAGTGGCTTCTTGGAATTGAAGCCGTAAAAGGACAAGTGGGTTCGATGACTCAGTTTCTGAGAACATTGGGGCGTTACCTTTAACCACATACTTGAAATAGTCGTCGTGCGCTTGAGCCTTGAGAGGCGTGAGTGAAGCTGGAATTCGGCGTTTCGCAAACATCAAGCTCACAATCAGGGGCGAGGGATCGAGCAGATCGCTGGTTGAATCGAGATACACGTAGATCCGAGATCCATTGGTACCTGTCTGTGGCTCATATGTGGTGGAGATTTCAGGGATCTTGCGGGACTCGTAATCATTGTATGTCGAATCCGTCGTGGTATATGCTGCACGCGGCTGGAAGTCGGAGCTAGAGCCGTAAGCGGTCATTTGACCTGCGTGTAGGTCATACGCCATTGAAGTGGGCTGTAATTGGGAACCAGCTTGCCCAGGTAGAGCGTACTGCAGGTACATCGGCTCCTGCGGGACACGGCTCGCATTGTAGTCGCTGAGGCTACTGAAGCTCTGTGACTGTTTTCTGGCGTCGAAATCTGCAAGGCTGGTGTCAGCCTGATCGCGCTACCTTGTGATCCCATGAACAGATGTGTAAGGCGTGATGACAGCCCATTATAGTCACACAACGATGGGAGTCATTACCATTCAAGTCGGCAATTGGAGACTTCTCGTAGCCTGACATAGGCAACTGAGTGACGCCGTATGCTGGCTTGGCCAGTAGGCCACCGTGAAGCTCGCCACCGTAGGTTGCCGCCACAGCCTCCGCGAGCTCGTAGCGATCTCCGACAATGATCGGAGAGTTGCGAGTCTGCGAAGAATATAATAATCAGCATCGAACAAACCTTCGAAGGCGGATGTATACGCTGCTGTGCAGTTACAATGCTTGATCAGTGCCATATAGGATAGGTGTGGAGTGTAGAGCCTGAAAGGCGCAAGAAAAAGGGTGCCTTTCAACGATGTTCTCCGAAGATGACGCGGGTATGTTGTCATCTGGGAGGCTCCGCGTAGTGCATTCCTCGGAAGCAATGACAAATCTCAGATGATTGGGGTGAGGGGTCTGCTTATCTGTACTTACTGCCAGCTCCGAGAAGGGTGGTGGATCCAGCTTGATTAAGTTGAAAATCTTCGTACTTTGCAAATTGATGGTCAAGGGAATAAGCTAGGAGGCTTCAAAGAAGGAGACTTCTTGATGTAAGGAGTAGGAGATTGGCCGTCTTGACCTTAGACATTAGATCTGTGTGCAGACACCATAGATAAGCTTGTTGAGCGTGGGCGTTCTGATCCGGAGCTGGGACGGTTCGTTGAGGTGGTAGCCTCGTTCGTGCGTCGGTGCTCTGGTGCCTAATAGGGAAAAGGGTCTCGGGAACAGGAATCAAGAACCTGGAGGACTCTAAATGTGAACAACGAACCCAAGACAACACCTGTCCGACGATCGATGGGAAGCGTGATATATGGGGTCGCTTTCGCATGGCTGCAGGAGTTCATGAACTGCTTACCTTAGTACAAAGAGCGTGTTTGTGATCGATGATTGAGCTGACTCCCCTAGAGCTGCACGAGCGGGAATATGAATGAAGTGGATACCTGTCTTTGGAGAGTGATTCAGTAGAGCACGGAGGAAGGAAGTTGTTACTTCAGAGGGGCATTGCAAGCACGCAAGGGCGAAGCACCTCTAAATCCTTGCTGGCCCCTCACAAAAGAAGATATCCCCAAATCAACAGATGCCGCAATGTTGAAACATGCGTAGCCTCAATCTTGAGGTCACTGACTCCGATTTAAGGTCCGCCAGTCTAATGGCTCGAAGTATCTGGCTGAGGCTGCGACGGGAGGAGATAAAGAGCGCTAAATGACGGGTGTGGGGATGCTATTGCAGCGGGTATATCCTTACACGATATTTACGGACCGTACTTTGACTGGACCGTGCACCGAGGTGAAGAGTGAACATCGATTATAAAGTCGACAGCACTGGAGGTCGTTGATCAGATTTCAACCCCCATTGTTTGCACGGCATCCGGGGTGGTTTTGAGCCGTTTCAGAGACCAGGGGATGGAGAGAGCCGGATGTCGGGAAAGGATGAGAGATGGAATGGCTTGCCATTGAGGCGAAGCTCTGAAGAAGCGAGGGTATCATGCGTTGTGAGGAAGAACGATGGGGCCACGGAACCGATGCTTGTTTCGATATCCATGTTGTTGGTAGTGTGTACGATGCCAACTGTCATGTCAAATGGCCCAGTAGCGGTGTCCAATGGAATCTCAAAGACTCCATATCATGGATGAGCAGATCTGAATATGAAATATGATTCAGTAGGCAGGCCCATATCCTGTACCTGACTGACAGCACATCCTGGTCTGCTTTGATGAGATCGTCACCTAGCATTAGCAGAAGGCTACCGCAAAGCTTGGGATCGGCCATCCTTGCTGGCGGGCTGGATTAAACAGCAGGCAGCGGTGTCAGTGTGCGAGAGGTCAGTTTGTCGATCGCTGTGAGCAAGGGGAGGACACTAGCGCCATTTCCAAAAATAAAGTAACTTTGGAGCTAGCGGGAGGATCATCGTTTCAACCCTAATATGTGAGCAAAAAAAGGAACGAGATCGCTCAGTGTGATACAAGAATACTCTCCTCCATTGCATTCGTACCCTTGAAACATCCACCACCCCATCGAGCCGTCCCCAAAGGGTGTGCTGCAACATATCAGGCCGCGCAACGATCAGTCCTTAGTCCTCTTGCCGCCCCGCTGCTGCTCGGCAGGAGCGACAACAATCACCCTACAATCCTGCAAAACATCCCGCAGGATGCATGCGAACGGCTGCGCTGCGGAGAACAATCGACTTATGATCCTCTACCAATCTACTGACCTCTATTCGGGCATCTCATACACAGCTCGTCATTGAAATTGCTCTTTGGCCTGGGCACAGACCGCGAGTGCTTTCCCCCACGAGGCGCGCCATTCTTCTTCAACGACGACCTAGGCCATCAGAAGAGTTCAGGAACAGGCTTTATACTACCACCATGTGGATCGTGGATTCATACTCAGCCTCATCCAAAGAAAGATCACGAGCTTCTCGGAAAGTCACACGTTTCAAAATATCGCCGAGTCACCCCTCCCGTTGATCGCGGGAAGTATCTATATCTGACAACAACAGCGATATTGCCCTGGCTTTTTCGCCTTGAGCTCCCTCCTCTGCCACATGATTGAACCTCATGCATCTTCCACTCCTTCACCAAGAGCGCCACAACCTCTTGCTCTGGAACAGGGTGCAGTTGTGAAACTCGCAGCCAGAGCGCAGTGCATTGCAGCAGTGAGTGACGTTGCATTACCAGCAGTCATGAAAGTCCATACCGCTCTACGCCATACATGTGTGGTGCAGGAAGATTCGGAATTTGGGTCATGAAAAGGAAGCGTCATGCGTCGTTGCCGGCTTCTAATTGGTCAGGTTTCAGTGCATCAAAGATTTTCAACGTCCATCACCAGCCCTTCATGTTTTCCATAGATTCTGATACTATCGATGCATCTGCCTGTGAGCTTAACATTCATCGGTATCTCCCTCCCTTTCGTTGCTTTTGCAATTCAGCCCTGTGACTTCGCCATTTCGGCTGAGTGGTTGCGAATACTGTTGTAATGCGACTCCAATATCGTTTTCTTGGCTTTTGTGTTTCAGCTTCGTGGTGGCTCGAGGGTGAAAACGCTCACTAATGCCTAGCTAGAGCTTCACCGAGTGCCTTTCGGCTCGTAAGGCTCACCGGAATTGGTAAGTGGACGTATTTGAAATGTGACATCAGATAGCAGCACAGTCTTCTGTCCTTCATTTCAGTTGGTTACATTTACTGAAGGAGTCAAACACATGATACTACGCCGCTTAAAGACCAGGCGACCATTGGCATATGATCGACCAGACTTCGCACGCTTCTGCAGTACCAGCACCCACGACGTAGGACACCTCCTCTTTCATCCAAGACGCCACTTGAGGGAACATACACCAAGGCAATAACCTTTACTCAACACCAACACGAACCCGACCACCTGACGCGACTTCTACGGCACAGCATATCCATTGCGGTCTTTCTTTGAGATTTGAGGTAGTGGAGCCGGTGATTGAAACACACACAAAAGGCAGAGAGAGAGAAAAGGCACCCACGATGCACATTCAGATGAGATATAGAAGGTCACGACTAGTCGGTGGCTCAACGCCACGTCATCAAGTGTGCAAGTGTGCCGACTTGGACTGTTGTGGAGGCCGGATGACATCCTTGTGCGGACGAGAGATTCACTCACAGCGGACTGGTGAAAATTCGCCGTGAGCAATTAATTCGGTTCCTCCAAAAGGCGATGTGTTTATCGCTCCTAAGCCGCCTAGCACGGAGCACTGCCCGGGTCATGATTGTCAATACAGTACACAAGGAAGCCTACAAGAGAAGCTGGGCTCGGGTGAAGACCATGCGTACAAAGCAATGCGAGGTGTGAGCTTCAACTCCTAGGCAGTCCCGGTCATACTCGAGAACTGGAGAAGCCACGATGAGAGGTGCTGGCACCAAAACTTTGGGGTTTGTGGACCTTACCTCGAGTGTTGATGAAGATCCGCGCAGATATCATCGTCCTCAGATGGTTGCCGCGTCTCCAAAAGCCTTGCTACTATCTAAGTGTCCAACTTTACTGGAGTTTTACATGAGCAATCCTGTTTCACGAACGCATTCATCATTGTTGCGAACATTGCATACATATTCTCCTTTCTTGCTCCGCTGCCGATTTCGCCTTCGTCAAACGTGAAGACATCTCTGCATCATCCGAATGAACGATTTCCTCTTCCTCAGCTAATTTACAGTAGGTCTGGCTGGCGCTAGCAACGTCAAGTCAACTCTTTCATGGTCTAGACCTTCTTCTACCTTTGCAATCCTTTGAGTGAGACGTCTTATTTCATTCGGGGTCTGTGAAGGTCTCGAGATTCCCTCACGAATCCTGCTCTGTCACTCCACCCCGTGCGCCACCGTTCTCCGCACCCATGCAAGCATCGTCTTCTCAACTGCCACGAACATTCACAAAGGTCTTGCCTTTCTAACATTGCTCTTGAGACCATCGGATATACGTCTCTTTGCCCCAAGAATCGATGAAGTCAGAGCGACCACTATACGTCCCTTTCACGAGATCATCGCCTCCGATAGCGATCTTCGTACACCAAGTCTTCAAGAGAGCTTGGAATATTTCATTTCATGGCGTCTCTTGAATGTCAACATTCACTATAGGTCGCTATTCGCGGACTGGTGCAGTGAAAGGGAGCGTCCATCGTCCAAGATGAATCACCATGGGATTCACGTACTTCCTTACTTCACGATTTCACCTCTGAAGTGCCGAGAATTCTTCTCAGACCGCTTGACATTGCACCTTCCTTTTACTGTTTATATATAGCGGTCTCTACATTTCGATATTCGCTTGCGATCTTCAACATATATATATCCTGTGGTCAACTTTGTGCTATGTTGTATTCTTCTTACTTCAAGAATGAAGCTCCTAACCCCAAAAGTCATTCAGCTCCAGACTACCAGACTTGCGAGATGTTGTCGATAGTCCTTCTTGTCTGAACGAGATCACACAGCTAAAGCGCGCCCTGTTGCATCCGACAGTATCACTATACCGAAACCAATTTCGCAATGATCATTAGAACTGTGCGTGAGATGTTCGACGCAGCACATCCACGAAATGTCCTTCTGATGACGACCAGAGCTGGCGGAAAAGACTCGCCATTCCGCAGGCGCGGAGTATGATTTACACAGAAACACGTTTGAATTTCTACTTTGACCTACAAGCATATTGCGGCTCCTACCGCACTAGACAAGCAGCCCACAGTACACATCAGCACCGAAAACTACTCCCGAGTACGCAACACTCCCTTTTTGACCCACTTCGTATTAAGCTACTTGCTCGTTGCAATAACAATCTCCATTCAAGTCTCTAAATCACCTGTAGATCATGTTAGCCGTCGCAAATCCAGATCCAATCTTCCTCGCCAGACGCTCGAAACAATCCTGGAGACGTTCAGGGGTAGGTGTTGGCTACACCACGGGGTGCTTTCGCAAAGGCAGCAAAGTGAGAAGTCGATTCATGTGGTTTTATAAGGACGGACACATGAGGCTTTTTAGTGCGAATGAAGAAGACGGAATCTGAAATCGGTCACTCTCTTCTATGAGATCTTCGGCCGCTTCAAACACGATGATGCGGTCACTTGATACAGCCCTGTTTGCCGTGAGAGCATATGCCAGGAGGCCCTATCCGCCCGTTTGAACGGGATGATCGCGTCACTTGACACAGCCCTGTTTGCCGTGAGAGCATACGCCGAAAGGAATCACTTCGGCCAATTCCAACGCGATAACGCGGTCACTTGAGACAGCTCTGTTTGCCGTGAGAGCATACGCCAGGAAGAATACCTTCGGCCTTGGAAATAAGAACGATACCAAAAAGACTCCGACATTGCGAGACCTCGACTACATTGAGCACCTTTTGGGCCGTCATCAGACTTCGCAAGTGATCAAAGCTTCTATAACGCATGTGAAAAGATCTTCTCTTATTTTGAAGTCCAGCGGAGCAAACTGGCCGCACCTCAAGCAAGACCAATTCCTGACATTCCAAATCAAAACATAGTCTCCTACCATGTTCTGGTCTTGTGGCTAATTATATCTATCATCCACGATGCTATCTTCTCTCTAATCCCATTCTAGTGGGAAGATCCAGTGTGACGACTTTGTACACTGGATCCTCTCACCTTCCACCTTGGTTGTGCCTCTAGGCCGTCACTCGGACGCTTGGACCTATGAATATGGAGTATGGAACAACAAACACAATTGCCTTGACTACGAGCCCTTTGTAAACGTCCCTGGGAATTCAAAATCGAGTTTCTGGATGAAAAGAAACCCTCGGTAATATGTGTGGGAGATGTGTTGCCATTATCAAACACTGGAAAATCTAGTGAGGCTTTTGTCATTGGATCGAGGCCCAAATTTCATTCATACGGATGTCATACTTTATGTCGTTGCTCTCCCATTTTCTATCTTAATTCGCATGAAAAAGTGTCTTCATAATCTTGTCTCTAACATCCATTCTTACGGCTCCAGAAGCTCGTAGACCTTGATACGATGGACAGACCTTAACGAAATCGATGATTCACTCGTCCACTTGGCGGAAAGGCAGAGTTTGCGGAATATCCCAAAGAGACTGTCAAAGAGTCGCTCTGATCGCGATACGGCACACTGACCTGTCTGATATACGAGCACAGGAGGCAAACGCGACCGAAAAGAAGACCGTGCTGGAAAGATTTGGAGAGTTCGGCGAGTTTCTTATCATGCGACGGACGACGGACTCTATGTGGCCGAAGGGATGGCGCAGCACCGCCAGAGGATCCGTTTTCACACAGGTTCTACAACTAATCATCATAATTGCATTTCTGTCTGCCATTACGTTGTACGAAAAACCAGCTTATAGACGGCTACCACTGTAGACATGACCCCAGGACTCCACCGCAGTTCACATCATCTATCTGCGTAGGCAGAAAGCTACGCTTCGCCAGTTCGACGAGAGCAATCATGGGCTCTGCCTTGATACACAGCTTGGTATCTTCCCAGGTTTGCTGGACGCACTTGAATCGAAGGCCAGTGGGGTTGTGAAGACGAGCTAAACCCTTCAAATACGATATATATACATCATGGCTCAATATGAGAGGAAGACTTTGGGTTATGACATATCTACTGACACGGATGAGACGCTCAAGCACAACAAAAGGCCAAAATGTACCCAGGGCCTGATGAAAGGTCCGCAAAACACTCGAATCCAAGCACGAGTGAGGATTCGACACCGACCAAGCACGAAGAAGCCGAGTATCTCGATAAGACTGGGGCAGAGTTGGATATAGAAAAGGGACAAAAGAATATTGGAATTGAGTTCATGGCCTGAAGACCTGAGCTGAGGATCGTTGAATCAACAAGATTCACATCGCACAGCAAGATGAGCATAGCATTCAATCTGGACTTCCAGATCACCTACAGAAAAGGGGTGGAAAGACTGATACGTCGACCATTGGTCTGGGATTATCATGCTACTGAAAGACTTTTCAAGGGGTAAAGAAGTCGGGGCCAAAGGCCGCCTACATATAGGTTTTCGTTGCTAAGACATTTTCCTCCCCATCACCTATCTACGACCTTTTATTCCTGGGATCACTGAGATGTCATTGCAAACGGCAGGGCTTAAAAGGGCTTTCTCGTCAATGTGTGGGGCATGTGCACAGAGTAATACATAGATGTCTACAGAGTTGAATCTTATGACGCTGGGGGACCATTGCCTCAAGAAAATCAGGACAAGTGGAAGTGAAGAGCCAGCACCGCCGCTGGTTCGGCTGTCCAACTCTGGCGGTTCGACCAGGCGGCGTGCTTGGCCAGAGGTATGGATCGCGAATTCAAATGAAGAAACAACCTCGACGACCTATACAACACTCCCGAAATTTCCCGTCAAATCTTTCCCAGGCTCTCATTGAGTGCTCTCCCGCCTTCGGCTTCGCTGCGTTCGGGGCTCTCGCCAGCAAGTTCAAATGAAGAGACTAACCAACCGCTAACATCGAGGCGTGGGAATAGCAAGTTTATTCCTTTCGAAGTTTTTGCGATCTTCCATATGATATAATGTTGACCGCTGATGTGTTCATGGTCATGCAGCTACCCGGCCAAGTTTCTTAATCATCACCTTCTATTACATGTCTATTTCAACTCTGGGAATGGTTCGAGACGGGCGTAAGTTACTCGATCAGGCATTGCCTTGACGAGCACAGCTAGCAGCTCAAGCGAACGTAAAAAGCTGTTCGTGATGACCAATGAAGCTTTCACATGTGTTTACGCTGCGTATCATGGCAAATGCTCATTGCTGACTCTAAGAGGTTCGTATAACATTCGGGTATACTGATAATACAGAGCCTGGAAAGCTCATAAATGAGACGAAGATACTAGCTGAAAAGATTTACCTTATAAATACTACGACGTCACTGCATAGGCGGAAAGATATTTGGCGAGATGTCGCCATCCAGAGTTTATATTTTATACCTGTTATCATTACTTTATTGGCCACACTATTATTCAAGCCCCACTATACAGCACTGCCGCTCTTCGTGAACTGGAACGCCATCATCCACTTGGACATCGTATCGGTCGAATCACTCACTGGGGATGATAGTGTGTGCCTGCGTCGAGTTCTACAAGGATCCTCAACAGGACGACTGAAAATAGCAAAAGGGAGGTCGTCGTACAACGTCTTGAGTATGGCCAGATGAAAGAAGTCTCGCAAGGCCAATATTACGAGTCTTCCACTTCAAACCCCTTCTACACATACTCCCACCTCTGATCACCTCGGCTTTTGCACCTCTTCTGTTGCAATTCAACTCCATAATATAATTTGTGATAGCTCATATCAGGTAACGGGAAAGCACTGGCAAATGTACTCTCCCTCATTATCACCTACATATCCACCATGAACCAATGCGTCTTGGTAGATACGATATCCCGGATTGGGTACAAAATCTACGAAAACGCCGCCTTTTGCACGAACCTCTATATTTTCCCAGTCGCACAGGGAGGATCTACTAGGATTAACGACAACGGGCGTGTTACCGCAGTCACTTAACGATTTAGTCAAGGATTCTTTTGTGGAGATAGTCAAGGAATGGAACGGTCCCTATGAGGACTTTGGCGCAACGATATGGCACCATGTGCAGGGGGCTTCCTAGACTGATATTCACTACCATTATACGGAAAGCCAGTTTATTTATACGATAACGGTCAGCAGCAGCGCTACCAGGGTCATCAAGCCGGCTTTCAAGCCGGCTACCATAATGGCTATCCGCCGAATTATGGAAATAATTCCCACAATCAAGGCGGATATCCGCAAATGGAATATCCGCAACGGAACCCGTTGCAGGACAGAACGGCCAATTAGGTACAAAGACTGCGCCTCGGCCGGCGCCCGGCAAACAACTTACCATCACCGCATCAGCCGCCGAGGCAAGCAATCGTGCTTCCCCTGGCGGAGAGGCACAGGGCCAACCTGATCGGGGTGGATACACCGACGAAAACCTTCCTAAATTATCCTAGGATCACTTTGCTAGGACAAAGAGTCGATGCCTTTGGACTATCGACGACTGAGGAACGCATTGATGCGCTTAGGAAAATTAATCTCCCGAAAGACCTCGAGGCACTGGAATACTACCTTGGCCTTATAGGTTGGATGCGTAATAAAGTTCCTCACCATGTGCAGCGGGCGGAGCCTTTGCAAGTAGAAAAGACTGTACTATTGCCTTATCGGAGGCTCGTTCCCTATCCGCCTGATGAACGCTTGCCTAGAATACTCCACGGCTGGGCCACAAAAGAAAGAATCAAATTCATAACAAGTCCTGACAGCTGAGACTTCGGCTTTCTCACGCCGGAGATGCAGAAGGCTTTCTGGACAGGGGACAGAAGGCAAGGCACCCAGAAATGGTATGTGTCCATGACACAGAGAGAATCGGAGCACTTTCGAGCGAGGAAGTTCGGCACATGAGGGCATGCCTTTCTATCCTAAGTTGGAGGTCTCAAATCCGAGCGGAAGGTCTGCGTTCGCCGCGTTAAGTACGCCTAGCCAATTCTTTCACCGCACTCGATGGCAGAAAATTGATTTCACATCTTTCTGAAGCGTTTGCCCCAGGAAAGACATGCAAGAGCACGGCCATAAGATCGTCCCTATTGTCTGACACGATAGAAGTGGAGTAAGAGGAATCGAAAGGGACAAGGTATTCAGTTAGGGACAAGAATAGGGACAAGAGAAGGAAATGAGCCAAATTAGGATGGTTCATACTGGAGATCTTGTGAGATATCCCAACCGGCTGTGGAGGCAACGAAGAACAATGATGATGACGACGAACATCCGCCTGCTAAATTGCCGGCATTCGGCGAAGTCTACAGCGGTGACTATTCCCTAGGACCGCATACTACCACAGCGTCTACCGAAATTCGATGCCGCATTCGAGCTGCGTATTGACGCCGGCGGAATGGTTGAAGACAAGCGCGGCCTGGACCTGCAAGTGAACAGCCAGGCCGGAACCGATGAAGGTTGCAGTCAAGGAGCGGACCAAATTAGCAGACCTATCAGGTAGAGAAGATCGACTGGGTATAGCCGGTATCTGATGGATGAATAGATGTCCATATGAAACGATTTCTAGAATCTGTTACAAACGACTGAGCGAATTGCAGAAACTATACCCCAAAGGATTCAACATAATATCCAGGGTATGGAAGCGGAATGGCCAAGGCTTAGGCCGAACCGGGAAAGGTTTGGTTTAGACTCTCGGCAGAAAGGGCCTTTGATGCTACGTCAACCATCCAGGACCATACGTGATATTTGAGTCGAAGGCATCTCCTGAGTTTGATGAAGCTACCAGGCAGTTTGATCATACTGGACGGACTTTCGAAGATTTCCTTCGCCATGTGGACTCGGATCTGATGCATGATTGTTCGAAAGATTCTGCAAATCCATCCGTGTGGGAGTGGTGCTTCATGCTTTCGATACACTTTCCAAGTCACTTTGGGCCCAGCTCGCAGAGCAAATATGCCGTGATCTAAAGGAATTGCTCGAACTTGCCTTGACGGAAAATAAAGCAGCGTTTGACGCTGGAGCGCAACTTGACGACGATGTGAAGAATAGCTGTCGAGATCATCGAGAGACAGCCGACTTTCTGGGCTCTTCATGTACTAATGCAGGGATCACATTGGTCTTCGACGATACGTTGACGTTATTTATTCTCATATAGCCAAACCCTCATTAATCAACTGGAGGCTCAATTCCGTCACGTCCTCAGATCGCCAGATCCGCTTCCAATTCTGTTCATTCAGTACACTAAAGCAAACCCGAACTTAAGTTCAGATTTCGAGTTCTGCTTTCTTGTTCAATACTTCCTTGCGAACAGGATCTGAGAGGAAGAAAGGAAGGACAGACAACCCTATATCTAGCCACCAATTACATACTAAGAAATATTGGCTATTGTTTTCATTGACTAATCGTCGATGATACTCCAAATATTCTGAATCGAACGACTGGACTGCTCGGTCGAAGTGACGTGTACACTTCTTGTTATCAACAGTTGGATTATGCTACCGTATTGTTATCAAACGGAGAGAGACAACCGGTCTCTACCGGTACAATTAAATTACTACGACTGCATTCATGTTCTTACCTCGGGACCAGATACGATGAGCATTGTGATGCAAAGGCTGACCCCTTATTCTTTTTCTCGAGATGGGTGAGGTAAATCACCAATGAAAGACAAGCCGAGAAAGACACAAGCGAACCTCCTTCAGGACTATCCAAGGCTGTTTTCGTTGTATTCAGGCCCGTGGCCGGCTACCGGTGCCTTGTAATCCATGGATAATCTCACTTGCGCACCGCAGGGTTGAAGACACATCTAACCTATCAGCGGAAATATCTGGGACACGATTGCTATTTCTGCGGAAACAGTTCCCCGAAAGCGTGGTCTATTCAGCGATTAAGCAAAAGGACAAGACCTGGCTAAATTACGACTGCGTGTTCGTCGAAGTCCCAGGGAGTGCCAATAGCATGCTCCAAGCCCTACACCGCATTTTTTGTCTGGACCAGTGCTTGACCGGCAACATGATCATCTTAACCCAGGACCAATCCTACGACCACGCACTACAAGCTCGTGCGGCAAACAAAATGCTGGCTCAAATCGCCGGCTAGGCTAAATTCGAGGTGGTAAAGTAGATAAGGGATTATTTCGTGTACGATGATGAGACCGAGGACAACCTTAGCGGGCTACCACTAACAGATCGCCAGCTTTAGTGATTGAGGGCCTATCAAGGTTGGCACAGTCGCTCACCAGATCGCACTTAGATGTCCAGACGTGACGAGATGGCCTCAATGATTGACAGGCAACTGTTGGGCTTATGTCGAGGACGCCATCGTGCCTCCAAAGCTCAGGCTTGAAGGCGTCAAGATCAGCGCCACCGATAACGTCCCGGAGCTATTCCAGAAAGCGAAAGACGGCGAGGGACATACCCTGGGTGGGGTTCCCGGAGGAGGGAGTGTGGAGGGAGAGGTGGTAGAATCTGGTAAGTGATCAAAACATGGGGTAGCCGCAGACCATGAGTCTGACCGAGAGAGTCGTCACCTCTCCCTACGCTGGTCTCGCACCATGACTTGCGCGCAGAGTCGCAGGAGATACAACGAGAATCAAACCAGCAGAAGACAAGTTGGGGATGTTTCGAGAATGGCGGGTTCCTACCTACAACAAAGCAAGAATTGTCGCGCTTCATCTACATGCTACCGCTCTTGTCGAGCTCGCATGCTGTTCGTTCTGATTTGTCATGCCTGCTGGCAAGATTGTGTACGTTACCGTAACATCTAGCTTCGCCGCACAACGAGGACTCAACCTCATTATCATACCAGCGAAGCTGCTCAGCAATTGGGCAAAAGAATGGTCAGACTAGTACGACGACACTTATAATAAACCCTTTGGCATACGACTTTTCATATGCCACACAGATCGAGTTTTCAAGCCCTATTATCTCACCAATGCCGAGTTGACCCTATTTAAGACCGACGCAGGCCTCACACCGTCACTAAGTGACCGAGGAGGGATTTTTATAACCACAGCAGGAGCATTTGCCGTTCCAGTCCAAGGTTGATTTGACGGCAAAGTCTGTTCGTAGGTTAAGAGAGGAAGAAAGACTGTAAATGTTATAACTAATTCCTCAAAGTTAGATACTGGTTGCGTCGCGGTTGACAATTGGCATGGTGGTAAGGGAGACTTAACGGGGCTCATAATTATCTTAAAAGGGATCAAAGCCCAGGTGAAGTTCTGCATAGTCATTGCTATATCAGGAACCCCTTGGACGAAACAACCTTTGGACCTCAGCGGTATCTTATCAGTCATGATGACAGGACGCGAGACCCGCTGGCTCAATAACCTCAATCTCCAATAGGCTGAGACGATAAATTTCAAGGTGATCTGCGCTGCTTTCAGCAAATCGAAGAGAGTCGTAAGCGCACTCAGGATTACACGGGACCTGGTATATCACTCACTCATCTGTATGCGCTTACCGAGGCTATGTCCGTGGACTCGCGAAGCCTTTTCATGACCCACCTCCAGACCGAGACCAAGGAGTCTGGTGCAGTGTACCAAGAGCCTGGTATCCGGGCTCCCCGTCATTAGTCGGTGGAGAGTCTTCTAACGGAAAGATGAAGGATATAGACGACGCACAGCCAGTATGTGTACCAGCGGTCAACCCCAGTATGAAATTCTACCAATCATCTTGTAAGACTCCCAGAATCCAACACGTGAGTTGGCACCCGTGGACGCTAGGCTAGGCCTTAGATATTGTTCACCTGTGACGATAACCCAGCAAGAAGCAATCAAGATAACATCACTCTCCGGGGGTCAGAGAGGGAGCAACGCGCAGCGGATCTCAAAGATTCGAATGAACAACAATCACTGGAGAATGTCATATTTAGCGAAGATTGCAAAGGTATACATCTCGAACAGCCATGGAGCTACTCTACAAGCGAGCAAACCGACTATTGGCGATTCAACCGATAACGTGAAAGGGCCACCTTTGGCCGATAGACTTTTCGTTGACGATATCGAGTCTTGTCCCGCGGAGGAGTTGCCAAGGAAGAGTAGTCCGGAGGTAAGGAAAGAGCTATGGGAGCAAGAATCGACTGCCGCTTATGATAATTCAATAACTTGAACGCACTGACCACTACTGTTGAGAGATGAAATTAACGTCTCTATAGCTGAAGCGATACTATCTTCAACCTGAAACGACCTGCGGAACGTCCAAGGCCACGGGAAATATCATACCTGTTCCGTACATACGTTTATTGACCGAGGATCTCATTTGTGGTAGAGATTGGACCTTCTCCTGTTCACCGACTGCATGAGTGTATCTTCTATCATTGAGATACTCGTCCGCCTGGAAGTAAGAGAAACGCATAGCGCCGTACCGATATTCAAATCAATCATCCCATCGGCGCATAAGCTGGAAGATACGTCTATACTCCTCTTCAATTGTTGATTCTCATCATCCATGACGAAGGTCGAAAGAGTGAGATGAAACGCCACTAGGGAGATCTTTACCCCTATCGATACAAGCCGAAGCCCGGACCACCACATGGATTCGGGCAACCAAAGCGACCTGCAGATCCTGCGACATCTTCAAATATGCGTACTTGAAGAATACGAGGCGGGAAAGGTATAGACTTGCTCATTGTAAGGAGTGATATAGTTCTTTACGCTGGCTCAAAGCCGTCAAGACTATGCTATCGATCTGTAAGCTGCACAGCCTGACTAGGGCGCTTCGACTGTGCTATCTCATATTGTCGATGGCTTCTTCCTGCACGTCCATGGATCGCGGCGCTTGAGATAGTCCTACCCAGTATTGGGCAACTTCTTTGGTTTTATATATATTCGGGAGAGGTAAAAAGCTGATCTCCCAGGCCTAGCGTGGCAATCCCGCCTCACTGCGTCGGGAGGACAATTGCGTTCTACAGCAAATGACCGCGGCGTTTGCAAGGCCAGCTTGGAGAAATCTTTCGCGTGCCGTACTACGAGCTCTTGTTTCGTATGTTTGATGTGGAACACTTCGGAGGTTGTTGTAGGAGTAGCATTGACAGACTAAAGGCTGTTATTATTCCTATCTCCGCATTAGCAAGTTTCACCAAGACACTATCAACTGCATATAGTATTCACCTGGTTGGCACATCTTACTTACCATCAACCATAATACAACACTGTTTTCATCATAACGACGCACGCTACCCATCCATCTACCATCAACTATGGAGGTCATCCCGTTCGGTGGAGCCTCGGGCTTCTTCCATCGCATGGAAGGGGTCAACGGAAGGCGAAGGATAGAAGTGGTATTGCAAAACAGAGCACCGAGAGAAAGAGCGGAGATGAAGATGGTCTTTGCTATGAGATGAGCGATGCTCAAAAGAAGAGAATAGAAGAAGGTGATGGGGAAAAGAAGAGCAAGGATGGCGACTCTTGAGGTAGTCGTACCCGGGAGTCGCAGTCAGCATCAATTCTCATGGATGTGCGGGAGGAGTGGAAAGCCGATCTTAGTGACGAGCAATGGCAGACCATCGTAACGAGTTTCAAGACAGACACCACGGGTCGGCTATTGGAAAGGAAAAGCAAAGAGGAATAATTACCAGACAGTCGGATTTGTTCAGTGTCGAGCGGACAACGATATCCTGCGTACTCAATGAAGGCTTGACTCCATGCACCTAACATTAGCGTCGCAGCTTCGGAGTATATGTTCGAAAACCTTATTCATTGACCAGGGTGCCAGTAAAGGTCTGGGCCGTAGGGCTTCCATCCACCACACGACAGGAGACGCCGATGAGGCAGTACCGCGGACCTCCTTCAACATCATCATAAATAAGATTGGAAGCTACTTAACCAGAATTTTCCAAGCACAAGCCACAGCTATCCATTCTATTCCCCGGGCCGTTTCTTAGGGAAGCAGAAACTCAGTATTGGCCTACAGAGCTTGAGATGGTGGCAGCGGAGTGTTTCACTAATCGCGATTTTCTGAGTCTTCTGCACTTTTCCAAAAGACAAGTATCTTCTCAAGGTACTGAGTTTCTGCACGTCAAAGGTGCTCTTGTTCCAGGATTATGTCGAATGATAATCGAGGGAGCCCAATGGCAGTGGATCATCACGAGGAAAACCTGGTAAGCTCTTATGCAACGCTCCTACTCCACCAGAGGCACAGGATTTGATCGTTGCATACTTCTCACAGGCGACGCTGCGAGGCGGGGTAGGCTCTTATACAAGCGAAATTGCCAATATCTACTAAATGAACTCAGTTCGAGGGCTGTAGGTGATCGCTCGCACGGATAGAACGTTTCCAACCGCGTATGATGGCTTAGATTACATTACCAAAGGTACGTCTGGCGGGCTTATGGGCTCTCTCGGATCATTAGTTGACCATCTCCTTGTAGCGGAGAAGAAAGTGGTCGAGCTCGAGCTGTAAAAAAAGACCCCGAACGACGAAGGGGAAAGAATGACCCCTTAATCTATTACCGAAGCTTTGTCCGTCAATGCAAAGCCCACATCATATCTGTCCATCCGTGCTGGTCCGATATTTCAGATCGAGCGAGACTGGGCGACTTCAGCCGTTACTTACACCTTGGTAGCTCTGAATTCACCTAAATCAGATCGCAAGAAAGCAAAGGTCGACGCCCCCAGCTTAAAGCTAGCGTCTTCTACACTTACGGAAGGACCGAAAGCGAATTTTGAGACCGTGGACGCGGCCGCAGATACATCAGGTGACGTGGCTGCCCCCGTGCAAGGCAGGTGACCCTTTTTACAATGCTCCCGTTAGGTGGCCGACCGTTCTTTGCGAGCAGATACCCCAAGCAGGCGTCGGCTCCCGAGCTACGAGGACATCATGCGTGAAAGCGCCCCAGTGGAATCTGCCCCAGTGATATCCCTGCCCTCGCGAGGCAGAGGGTTGCATGAAGGACGAAGTGCCTGCTGACATGGAGTCCCTATCTTCCCATTGGTTTCGCCAAGGCGAAAATGGGGCCCCATCAAGGGCCTCGATTGCAGACATAGACCCGGATTTCAACTCCTCTGATGCGGTCCGGTGGTACGCCTTCCGATGAACCTGCGAGGAAGGATATAAATCTAGGAGATCTCGTTTTGGTCCAAATCCATGAGCTGGACAAATGACACGGAAGGAACTCGTGCGGGAGTCGTCATGCCAATGTTGTTGGGCGGGGGAGGACCTCGTGCTGCGAACCTTCCCACCTTGAGCTTGGAGATATGACGAAAGGTAAATAGTTGGGACCTAGCCTCCTAACGCGAATGCCAGCACACCGCCTCAGTGGCTACGTGTGGGACGTTCATGGTATTCAAACAGGCCCTAAAAAAATAACTTTCACCGAGATATCTCGACGGTAAATCATGACCTTACTCAATTGACCTGGAGCGGAATGTCTGTAGTGGCTGCGACGATCGAAGGAAAGCCTTCAAGGTACGCTACACAATCCCAGGTTTGAAAGGATATTGTTCCGAGACTGTATAGAGGGGGTTTGGGCAATGTTTGTTGCGCGGCTTGGGAGCTAACACACTCGTCTGAATGTTACTGTATCAAGATTGGGCAGCTCCGTGATTGCACGCTGAGCCTTGATTCCTAAGTTTCGGTTGGAAGGATCAAACAAGCTGGCTTCGATAGATCAGATGCTGGTCTGTCTGTTGACTGTGGACATGATTTAGAGGAATGGGCACATATCTGCGATATAGAGCTTCAACAGGAGGATACCTGGTACCTGAGTGGTCAACCCCTGAAGGAAGCTTCTCCCTCCTGTTTAAGAAAGAGCAAAGGCAGGAGGCGATTGAGAAATTTAGTTCTAAAATCGATGAGTAGCTGGGCGAGGATAGGGAGGATGGGAAACACGTAGTGCCATTTGTGGCAAACTTGCGGGTATGATGGCCTGATACTTTTGTAGGAAAGGATGAGGATGGAAGCGGCCTTGTTTGAGACACTGGGCTCCTTAGGATTTCTAATACTCCAATGCATGCTGGCCGAGCAAGGATATGTATCGAAGGACTCAGTCAATTCGTTTACCGTTAATCGTACGCATTTGGTAAGATACGCAGGCGCGATTTGGGAAGGGTTCGGTTCGAGTACATCTATAGCGGACACTTGGCTTAGACATGAATCTGCCCGCGTGTAAGGTCACTTGCGTATGGAGCTTGAGGGCTGGTCAGGGGGTGACCGAAGATTACTGTCGCGTAAGCCTGCCGTCCATGTTCCCCGTCCGAGCACGAAGCGTAGCGACAATAAGGCTCACTGTATGATTCCCGCTGTATCACTATGCCGTGCCACACGATGCTGATCTATAGGCTTTGAGTGTCCAGCTCAAACTTATTGACAGCCTTGTGAATCCGACGTCTGCATTGATGCTCCCATCGCGTGCCTGTCATTACTTTCGCGGAGCCACGATGTTCTATAGTAGACCCCCGCGTGTACATGTCGCAACGGATGTTTTGCTTGTGGGTAAGGGTGAGAGCTTGATTCAGGGGTAACATGCCCTTGCTGGCGTTGAAGTGATCACCACTGCTGCTGTGTCCCGGCAGTCCTCATACAATGGCCTCCGTCCTGAGAGGATTGGAATGGGTGTCGAATCGATTATGGAAGCAACCAGGTCCTTGCACATTGATCTCTCAAGTATAAATTATTTCTTGGAGCATGTAACGTCTGTAAGCGGTGCAGAGGTTTGAGCTTCGTTGGCCGGGTATCAAGAATTGTCCATAGTAGATCTCAACAACATAAAGCTCCTCCTCTTGTAGTAGCATGTCTTCAAGTTTACTCTCCTCCAGCACCAGGGTGTCCCTTGCTGTGATGTATTATCTTGATAAAGCGGTCATAGTTGATAGCCATTTAGCTGGAGGGGGATGAGTGAAGAGTGGCTGCAGAGCGCAGTAGCTCTCTTGTGCCACTCTCTTCAGGGACAGACATTCTTCACCACACGGAAGAGAACGAGGGATGAATAATGCCACTGGGATTATGAACTGGATGGCACTGGGCGATACCATGCGCTGGAGCTAGGGTAAGTCAAGTACCTTACTCAGTCTCGTAGTCTGTAATTTAGCGTGTGCAGGATCGTTGGGAAACCTTGGCACCGAACACGTTAAATTTCCCCCCCATTTCTATATAAATTTTTATATAGTAGTTAACTTATTAATTGTTTTATCTTCTATAACTAGTTTTAATCTTAAGGATATATTTCATAGGGTTATCTATTACTTTAGTTTAATGATTCAAGACTTTATAAACTTATATTACTAGGGAAGTTGACTGCTACCGACGGAATACGCAGACTTCCATTCAGAAATGGGGGGGGAAATTTGCGTGTTCAGTGCCAAGGTTTCCCAACGATCCTGCACACGCTAAATACCTAAGTAGTCGGCAGAAACGTTTCTCCGCGCTTGCGGCTAGACATCTTGACTTCTAACCTCAATGGTCAACACATCTCCCACCTCCACCCCTCGCTTACATAGCTTCTTGTCGAGCAAGCTTCTTGATAGCGAATTTAGCTGCCACTAGTTGAGGCTACCTGTGTTCTTCGCATTAGTGATCATGGTAATAGAATTCCAACAGGATACAGGAAATATGAGATCCCAAGGATTACTGGTATCAAGCTATCAACATTCACATGAGCATTGGAAAGGAGATGGAGAAGTCCTTCTCTCAAGCACTCCAAGGACTAATTATGAAGGATATGTCTCCTTTGCGTCTGACACGCCCGGAATGCCAGGTAGTGCAGTCGACAGCCGAGACGACCACTGCAATCCCTTTTGTGCACTCCCACCAGCAGAAACCAGCAGTGTGGTATTCTCAATCGATGCTTGCTACTGTATAGATGTTCTTTTGCTTCCTTTCTTGCACATGATTCTCGAAGGCGTGTCGGAAAGATTTAATATGGCACACAAATAATGCCAAGCCTAGGGATGCCTTCAATCTCCGCCCTTCACTCCTCCCTCAGATTTGTTCGGACGTCGTATCCAAAAGATCCGCTTGTTATCGTCAGGTCCACGATCACTCTCACTTTCATTGACCTCACTTCGTCCTTCTCCCTACCATGCATCTTCAAACATCCTTTGTCCATACTCAACATCGTTATAACACAATCTTACTACACCTACACTCGCTTAGTATCGCATCAGCTCCCATCGTACATCTCTAGCATGTCTTCCCAGCTCTCTCAAGAGGACAAGATGCTCCTTGGAGAGATTGATCTCAAAGGCAACGCCATCAAGAACCAATCCACGGATGATCATACCCATGACGGCAGCAAATCCGACGGGAGCGAACCCAATGGCCTCATTGCTATGGCTGGAAATCTTGTCCCTGTCGACCGGGCTGGCAACAAGGTCAACGATGCCCAGGCCGTAAGTCAAGGCTTGCTTAGTCTTGATGCATTAATCTTCAACACTCTCATACTTCTACTACCTGCTCAGGAGTCCGTGCGATTTTTACTTCTTTCCGAGACCCTCGTTCGTCCCATCATTCTACTTTGCTCGTATGATTGAATGCCTTAGTCCTTGGTGTGCAGGAAAGTAAGATCTGGAACAATCCTGGTTGATCTCTGAGCGTCTCCAACTCCTTTCAGATGCTGTTCTCTCACATGCGAGATTCGCCAGCTGCAGAAGCTTTGGACTGATCCTTCTCAGGGACCAATTGAAGGAATCAACACCAACGGCAAGACAAATGCCAAAAAGCGCGCGGCTTCAGCAACCGCCGAGAGCTCAGGCGAGGATACTCCCATTGCTACAGAGCAATCAATCTCCAAGAAAGCAAAAACTGAAATCCATGGCGGGGCTGACATCAAAGAACCCAAAACACCTTCCCCTAAAAAGCGCGCTTCACCAAGGAAGAAGGCAGCTGGCGATCCTATCAAGACGGAAGCTGACAACGACGAACCCATCACTCCCAGCCCAAAGAAACGAAGCCCCACCAAAAAGGCCGTAAAGGGCAACACTGACAAGTCCGTCTCCCCCACCAAGGAAGGCGACAGTACAGTCCGAAACACCCCCCGTCAGCGTGCTGCCCCCGCCAAAGCCATGGCCGCTCCACGTGGCATCCCCACCTCATGGGAGACTGCAGACGACGCCGACAAGATGCTAGTCATGATGAAAGAGCAGGGAGAGGACTGGGCTGCGATCCGTGAAGCGTGGAAGGACGCCACTGGCCAGGATACTGCAAACAGGTAAGTTCCTTACCCATTCCATTATATCCATTACATCCAGCTAAGAACAACCCAGCACGCTCCCAAACCGCTACGCCCGTATCAAAGTCAACATGATGCACCTCAAAGAAGGAGACGTAAACCTCACCCCCCCACAACCCTCCAACCCCCTCCACTAATATCGACCCGCACAGGCCCTCCACCTCATCACCGCGAAAAAGGAAGCCGAAGCCGAAATGTGGGCTCACGTCGCTACGAAGATGGAAGCCAAGGGCGCGGACAAATACGCCACTATGTTCCTCCAGAAGCAATTCAAGGCTTTTGAAGACCAGGCTGCGACTGCGGGCTTGACTGTTGATGCGTATGTCGATACTATCGCTGCTTCGGGCGAAATAGATGAGGACGAGGAAAAAGAGGAGGGTGGCCATGCTATCGACGCGTTTGTGAAAGGAGGGGATGGGGATGGGGATGTAACTGTTTCCGAGTGAGGGAGTTGTTTCCTCACCCGAACTTGTGTTCTCTCACATTTCGTTTGGGATTGGGTGGGGACAATTGTTGAGAAAGGGGGATATGGAGGGATGAGATCCGGGCCGTTATGTCTTTTCTTCCATATGGTATATGACTGTTATGATAGTCATGAGATGCAAGAAACTTTCCAATCGTTAGTATATGCGACATCAATGCTGATAGTTGAGCGCCCGACTTAACACGTCGCTGGGAACATAGTCGAGGATATTTCCTTGATGGGCCTGAATGATATCTCCTGCATAGATCTTAATATCCTCTGACAACCTCACAATAAATCGAAACCCTCGCATACTTTCTACAAGCCCAGCCTCAATTTTACTACCATATCAAACCAAATCGAACACTGTACTTGCATTTGAACGGTCAATACATCATAGATGATCTAACATTACCCCCTCGATCTAACGTAGCTATAAAGTGTATATCCTACCCTATCCTATCCAGCTTTCACAGCGCCTGAATGTATATACCCATTACATAGCCCAAAAATATAGATATCGGAATAAGCATCCAACAGACAATCATAAAAACCCGATGCGAACTCGCGAAGCCCACAACGATCATGAATATCCAACCCCTCATGCCTTCTTCTCCGCCCCCATCCCCGCCTTCGCCGCATTCGCAGCCGGCTTACCAACCCCCTCCACAGCCGCACCACCCACCTTCCCCTTCTTCTCCGCCGTCGACGCCGGTGCCACTTTCGGTAGCGCCGCCTTCGTTGCTCCCGGCACCACCTTTTCTTTCTCATCGTTACCCCCATCTGCATGAGTTTTCCCGCCCACCCCAGCCGTTCCCTTCCCACCATCACTAGCAGTAGCAGCGCCCTTCCCCGCAGCCCCCTCACTATCCCGCGGCAACCCCACCTGCACCCTAACCTCCGCCTTCTTCTCCGCGGGACTCATCCCCAATATCTTCACACCGAGCGCTTGCAGGACCTGTATAACCTCCGACGCGCCCATAGTCTTGACATCGCGCTCGTGTTTGGGGAAATGGCGGATGGGGCGGTCGGTGGAGAGGTCGTGGAGGGGGGTGAGGGGCGCGTGGGGGTTTTGTTGGAGGGCGAGGTGGGCGTTTTGAATACGGGCTGTGGTGTTGTGTTCGCTGTGAGAGGGAGGGGGTTAGTCAGAGGTAATGATGGAAGAGCGGGGAGCGTACTCGGCGCTAATTCATGTCTCCGAGGCTTCAATCTTCTTCGCTTGCTGCTCGTTTTGCTTGAGGAGGTTTGTGATTCGTTCTTCATGCAGGCCTTTGGCTTTGGAGAGATCGGTGGTTTGCGATTGGAGGGTTTTGACGCTGGAAGTTAGGTTGTCGAGGATGTGGGATTCTTGGTAGGCGCGTGCCATGGCTGCGGTGGAATCAGGGTGGGTGAAGGGAGTCTGGTGGTGGATGGATATCTGGGGGGAGTAAGGACAGGTTTAATGAATAGGAGGGTGGCATTGGAATGCAGGAAAGCAGGCGTTGGAACGGCCCTTTGAATTTCTGGAAGTTGGCAGCACTGAATGTTATCGATAATGGTCTTGGCAGGATGACGTATCTCATCTTCGCCGGAAATACTTTCCCAAGAGTAAGTTGCAGTGCTTGCCAATTCTAGCTGGCAATGTCTTGGCCAGTCGTACTGGGCCAGTCCGCAGTGACAACGGAACGGAACTTATGATCGCTACTACACCATCGTCTCCTGGCGTGTGGTAACCGCATTTGCGTATCTCCGAAGACGGACTTGGCATGACTGAGTCACCTTAGTACTTGAAGTCGATTACTGTTCAGCGTTGTAAGCTGTACTGGAGCCGAGAATATTGAGACCCGATTCCCATAATGTTATATATTTCTGCATTGGTGACCACCTTCGCAGAATCCTGTTAATAGCGTACGACATTACCCCTTGGAAGAACAGAACAATCTCAGATATGACAATCTCGCCTTGTCCCTTCGGACGCCAAATGAGAGACAAGCACTTCCTCTTTGCACCCACTTATACCCCATTGAACCATGGCTCCTTCGGCACCTACCCCAAATCCGTCCAAAAGCGCTTCCATGAAGTCCAAGCTCTCTCAGAAGCCCGTCCTGACACATTCGTACGCTATCAATATCCAGCTATGCTTGACGAGAGTCGTGCCGCAATGGCCAATTTTCTAGGTCTGCCAGTCGACGAGGTAGTCTTCGTTCCGAATGCTACCACTGCCATCAATGTTGTCCTTAGATCGCTGAGGTTCGAGAAGGGAGATGTTATACTACATCTGAGCTCTGTGTACGGTTCTGTTGAGAAGACAATTGAATATCTTCATGAGACAACGGAAGTCGATCGCATTGGAGTCCCAATCGAGTACCCCATCGATGACGAGATGTTGGTGTCTAGGTTCCAGCAAACAATCAAAGAAGCCAAGAAGGGAGGTAAGAATGTCAGAATCGCTATTTTCGATACAATCTCGAGTCTTCCCGGTGTCAGAGTCCCATGGGAACGGCTGGTAGAAGTGTGTAGAGAAGAGGGAGTGCTGAGTATGATTGACGGCGCGCATGGGGTGGGACATATCGCACTCGACTTACCGAACGTGCAGCCGGATTTTTTCACTAGCAACTGTCACAAGTAAGACAATCTCCTATGGTTCTCAATGCGATGGTAGCGGCCTCAAACGGTTGATTGACGCTAAGATATGTCCGATAGATGGTTGTATGTACCCAGAGGGTGCGCAGTCTTCTATGTTCCAAAGCGGAATCAGCACCATATTCGTTCGTCGTTACCGACGTCTCATGGGTTTGATCCTCTACCCCGAGAAGATGGAGTGGAGATCTTTAACCCCTTGATGGTTGCTCCAGGCGGCAAAAGCAAGTTTGAGATGCTGTTCGAATTCGTCGCGACTCACGATGTCAGTCCCTACCTCTGCATCGTAGAAGCGCTGAGGTTCAGGCGTGAAGTTTGCGGCGGAGAAGAGAAGATCATGCAGCACTGCGAAAATCTGGCACGAGAAGCAGGGAGGTTGGGTGCCAACATTTTGGGCACGGAAATCATGCAGAACAAGGAGGAATCGCTAACGAAATGCTTCTTGACCAATATTGAACTGCCCATGCAGATTGGGGACGGGGAAAAAGAAATCCCAGAGCAAGACACATACAAAGTTGCTGTTTGGATGACTACCAGGATGGCAGCCGAATATGATGTCTATTCGCCTGTGTTCACTCACGCAGGCAAGTTCTGGGTGAGCGATCTTTTCCTCTTAGTCTTAAACAGTATCATATGCTGCGAGCTGCATCTCGAAAGTGTTGACTCTTCATATCTGTCATAGTACTTTGGGACTGCCCCAAAGAAATAGTATGCTGACTCCAATTCCCACAGACCAGATGGAGTAGCCAAATCTATCTGGAAATGGAGGATTATGCACATGGTGCAGAAGCAGTCAGAACGATGTGTGAGCGCGCCAAGAACGGCGGATACCTGCAATGAGAGTCCTAGCAAGAGGATGTAATTCAGTCCAATGTATTTAGTTAGAACCCCGTACTCGGAAATTCCCTAGCCTTGCAGGACCTTGTCTGCGAGAGATTTGGAATTTCCCATCATTTGGCTGGTCGTCGCTGTTTCTCCGCTGGGCATCAGGCATGCAGGACCACATGAAGCTATGAAACAGATGCAGGTGACACACGTAGGCGTTTGGGGAAAAGGTACCCGATCTCGGACCGGAGATGCAAAAGCTGGCCTTGCATGCATGGTCCCGTAGAGATAAGGCTGCTTGATTGGAGTGGCCCGAGGCTCCTGGCAATAATCAAGCATTGGCCGGTAGGGTCTCTAGTGGCCAAGCTCGTAGCAGGTATTGGCAGAAATATCTGCGGCTGCGCGGACATATAAGTTTCCGTGGGCAAACAGTGGATTGGCTGCGAGCTTTGGCCACTTTGCCCCAGGGGATCGGAGAATTGTCAACCACTCATATTGGGAAGGCTAAAACGAGTGCAGTCCCCTGCATATTTCAGCTCGCGCGTCGCCCGAAGTTTTGCAGACATGAACACGGAGGTATTGTGCAAGTACTCAATCAACGGATGCAAGTGTGAAAGCGACCTCAACAGCAAGCATGTTGCCGCCGGCGCTTGCCTTGCCCCACCCAGGCAAGCGCAAGCGTGAGCTGCAAACTTAAGTACTGAACCAATCAGACCGCGCCCTGCCGCCCACAATCAATTCTGTTGAGGCCTTGTCTATCAGCGTCCAGCTCATGTTGCACAAGAATTTGCTATATCGGTCTTGCCTTCCGGCCGTATCGATGCTAAGCACACCCATCCCCAGCCACTCTCAGCATGAACATCACTCTCACCTTCACCTTCGCCTTCTCCACCATTCGAGCGACTACGACTCCTACATAAGAGTCTTTGCTTCCTGGCAACAGCCCTAAACCTCCTCACGACACATTGAAGTGACCATCTTTCGATGAGCTCGACTCAAAATAACCTCGTGGAACATCAACCGCTGTCAACCACGACCTTCAAGACCACCCCCGACAGCTCTGCCTCCTCTACTAGCTCTAAACTTACTGTTGGTGAGACTCTCATACACACCCCTTCTTCTTCTTCACAAGATCAAGGCAACACACCGACTCCGGTTATGGCAGATAACGTCGAGGCCACCGCGGCCAATGAAGGGGTCCATACACCAGAGTCAAACAGCTCCAAATCAAAAGAAATCGAACCCCCAAACCCTGACCAGTCATCGGTAACACCACAGGTTAAAGTCAGTGACAAAGAACCCACAGGAGCAAAAGGCAAGAAAGCTCGTCAAAAGTCGCACAAGAAGGAATCAAAGAAGAAGTCTAAGAAGCGATCAAAAGAGGTAGATGACAGCAGCAGTGACGACTCTTCGTCGTCGGACAGTTCAAGCTCAAGCTCAAGCTCAAGTAGCTCAGAGGAGGCAGATGAGACCTCGTCGGATGAGGATGAGGGTGCTCAAAAGAAGAGGAAAGCCAAGGCCAAAAAGGCGAAAAAGCTGAAGGAGAGAAAGAAGGCTAAAGCAAGGAAGGCGAAGGCAGAGGATACCGATTCGGATTCAGACTCTGACGACGATTCGAGCTCTTCGGAAGACGAGAAGGAGAAGAGCAAGAAAAAGAAGCGGTTGAAGGCGAAGAAGCGTGCCAAGAAGAGCAAGAAGGTGGACGAGTCTGATGAGGACGAGGATGAAGAGGTCGACGAGGACCCGGTCAGCCAATTGAGGGCTCAAATCAATGCGCTCGCCATGGCCAAGCGACCAGGGGTGGGCGGGGAAACACCGGGGACTGCTAGCAAGACACCAAAAAAAGGAAAAAAGAAAGTCGGTAAAAAGTAAGACTGTACCAAAATGACCGTCTCCTCATTACTACTTACTAAACATTGACAGGGGCTCGAAGGTAGATTTCGTCCGTGTAGATCGGGTCTGGGATAGCAGCAGGCACAATTACGTCCTAAAGGCCACCGCCGAAGATCCTGACGTTGGTGAATACGACCAGTACATCTTTCAAGTCCGCCGTAAATTTGATTGGGAGAACAGATATCAGAATACCGTGCTGGATATCAAGAGCAAAGCCCTCAAAGAGGCGCTAAAGGATGTCATGAAAGATGTGAAAGGTGTCTCCTTTGCGGAAGATACGCCTATCATAGACCCGAACATGATCTTCCTCTACCTTGAAGAGATACGAGCACACATGAAAAAGTTGAAGAAGATGGGGAAGACGGAGAAGACGGAGAAAACGAGAAAAACAAAGAAGAAGGCAAAGATTCCGGCTGCTACAAAGGCCAAGCACACCAAGGTGCTCGTTAAGTACCTTGACAAGGATTATGTAGACATTAAGAAAACTCTCTATCCTCTGCTTGAGAGTAATAAAATCACCTATGATCTACTATGGGCACTGTACAAGAGCAACGAGATTGCGTACTGTCCGACATATTCCAACCCCGACGAGCCGAGAGCTTTCAAGATAGAGTATGCGAACCAGGTACGGAGATCAATCCTTGTCTTCAATGAATAGTCTGCTCACAATATCATTTTAGCACTCATCATATGTCAAGGGCAAGTGGTACAACGTTGAGGGTCGCTACCTCGAATACGACGGCAAAATTTTTGGTATGGGTTCAATGGAGATCGAGGTACCAGAGTTCAAAGGCCCCCGAAATATTTCAAGCCTGGCATGCTACCCGCTCAAGTACCACAAAGATGCCGAGAAGCTAAAGGAGCAACTTGTTGAACGTGGAAAGAAGTTTGTCAGCCTCAAGGGTATGCAATATCGATTTCACAAAGGAATGGCTTTCTATAAGAGGAAACGCCAGATCGTCAAAGTCAACATCAACGGCAGAGTCATGGTTGATCCCGCAATCCATAGGCGGATCAATCCGAATTATCCAATTTCGACAGTCAAAGCTGCAGACCCTGACATCATGGACGACAGCGATGACGAAAGCGAGCAGAGCTCTTGTTGTGGTAGCTCATCGGATGAAGAAGGAACCGGCCAGAAAGCTGGGGACCAATTCGGAGAACTTGATAAGCCTATCACGAAGTGGAAGGTCATAAAAGATGATGACGATGAATACCAAGTGGTTCGCGTTGAGATTGACGGCGATGGAAATGTCATACAAAAGGAAGACATCAACGAGCTGCCCGGACAAGAGGAGACAAAGGAGCGCGAATTTACCGAGGAAGAATTCCTGATCGCAAGTCCAGTTGTTCTTGGCTTCGCATTCAACGAAAAGCTATGGCTCGAGCTTACTGTCTCGGGCATCAATCATATTGAATGGAACGAGGGCGCATACGACTCGCTTGTTTTGCCAGATAACCAGAAGTCGATCGTCAAAGCCTTGGTGCGTTCTCACACCTTTGAAGGAGGTCGCAATATCGACGATGTCATCCAGGGTTCGTACCTCGTAGCTCTCTAGTCCTCAAAAATGTACTAATGCCTGCATAGGCAAGGGCCGTGGCCTCGTGGCGGTGATGCATGGCCCCCCTGGCACTGGAAAAACCCTCACTGCAGAAGGCATCGCGGAGCTGCTGAGGAGACCCCTTTACATGGTCAGTGTGGGAGAGCTGGGCACGAACCCACATCAGCTTGAGACCGAGCTCAACAAGATCCTCGACGTCGCACATTCTTGGGGTGCAGTTTTGCTGTTGGACGAAGCAGATGTTTTCCTAGGTATGTGCTCAAAGGGCAATTTATCATGACAATGCACCTCTAACTTATCTACAGAGGCTCGCCAGACGCAAGATATTGCCCGAAATGCCCTCGTCAGCATCTTTCTCCGACTTCTGGAGTACTTCCAGGGCATCCTGTTCTTGACCACAAATCGCGTCCAGACGTTCGACCCTGCATTCCAGTCACGCATCCATGTCGCCCTCCGCTACGGCGAACTCACAAACAAAGCCAAGAAGAGCGTATGGAAGGCATTTATTGAAAAGGTGATTGCCATCGAGGGAGTTGAGGTTGAGAAATTCAGTGATGAGGATTATGAGAGACTCTCCAGACGCAACCTCAACGGTCGGCAAATCAAAAATTCAGTCCGCACTGCCCAAGCTCTTGCCATTGACGAAAAGAAGCCGCTTAGCCTCAAGCACGTTGTCACAGTTCTGGATGTTGCTGAGACGTTTGAGCAAGATTTGAAGGGAGGGACTGGATATACGGATGCAATGAGGAGTTATCACTGATCTTGAGTAAGGACCTGAACGATATGCTACTGCAGTTACGACCCGTCACGAACGAATTCACGAAGTTTACGGAATCCTAAAGTTGTCCGGCATCTCATCTCTATTCCAGTACATACGGCGAGGTGTGCTTCTCAAGGTTCCGGCGTTTGGAAAAATGGGATTTCCTCTCTCAGCTTTCTTCTATTAGACAGAGACATGCATACAGGAGGTAATGGTACCATATTTAGTTAGCTAACAATGCAATTGATATCGGCTATGGAGGTTTGCTCTCCTTTGTACTGCCCAACTGCCCACCTGCCTAACGACTTCCCATGGCACCTACCGTGCTTCATTCGATTCCACTCCATGGCAGCATGACAGCATACCGTGGGCTGATTCGTCATTGCGGAGCAAAGAACACCCCTTTTGAATCTCGAGTTCAGGACTGCTGTCTACTTTAACCCGCTACACGGAGGTAAACACGGTAATTCAGCGAAGCATACAACTCGACCTTTGAATTGCCATCTCGGCTTACGTGAGCTCAGAGAAGTTGTTCAGGCAACTAGCGACAGCTGAGGTAGAAGTCTGTCCTAGTATGAAACCCACCTTTTTGACATTCCAAGACACCTATTTATCTTCAGAAAGCGGGTCTAGGCGGTAGTTCGAGCACTATCTGCTAGCTACTCGATCAGGTCTAGAAGGAACTTAAGCAGCGAGGGTAGAGTTTGTGGCGGGACTTTGGTTACGCTATTATGTCAGTGTCGGGTTTGGAGCGGAGATGGGGATTGGGTGTGATGTTTGACTGGGGGGGAGGGGGGGGGGATGTTGTGAATGGTTGAGTAGGGTTGGATAGGTTGATATACTGTATATGGAATATATTGAATTTTTGTGATACTTCGTATCGCTGCTTATTATATATATCTGGAGCGTTTCAGTGACAAGCCTCATTCAGGTGATGCTCAGAAGTATAGTAGTCAACACCGCCGTTCTCGATCTCAAGACGCTTTTTTTATCACATTTGCTCCCAACACGGATGTTTCCTCTTCGTTACATGTCCTCACACCATGGACTTTTAGAAGCACGCAGCACGGAGACTGGTTTGACAACACAACTTTTCAAATCTCACGACCAATTCTCAATCACACCGAGGCCTCTGGAATCAACAGAACGAACTCTCTCTTAACAAATAGAGCACCAATATTACCACCAACCACCACAAAGCTCACAAGCCAAACACCAATCTTGCTCGCTACCTCCTCAATCATAGACGATCCCATATCCCCTCTCAAACCAACTCATCCTCGCTTCCACCTGAGTCTTGTTGAGAAAAATCCTCCACAAAAAGCATCTACATCTCTTAAACCCGATACAGAGGCTATAAACCCAGCAAAGCTATACGAACCAAAATAATCGCGAAGAAAGCGATAAAATAACTATTCAATTAGTTTTAATCTTATTAGCGTCTAATGATCGTTGGTGAGGGGGTAGGAACGAAGCACCAGCACTGCTCTGGTGGGAAAGCGGGTGATAAAATGGTGCTTACTTGAAGGCGATGGTTGC
>JAABUK010002250.1_pt1 | contig 35099 bp, 30 predicted proteins | sample 5559141 | NCBI WGS metagenome assembly JAABUK01 (sample SAMN10711869, study PRJNA513367) | rock metagenome | isolation source: Antarctica rocks | place: Antarctica: Victoria Land, Pudding Butte nord | collected 2016-01-03
ACTTCACCCACAAGCCGCCGCCGGCTCCTGCCCGCTCCACCACAAGGCGCCGCGGCACCCGCACCACCCCCGCCAGCACCACCGGGGACAACGGCATCCCGTCCGGCGTTGCCATGCCCAGCAAAGCCGGCTAGCAGCCACGCCGTCTGGCTTTTTGCGTATGGACAGCCCGGATGCAGGCAGGGACCGGAACAGCGGCCGTCCCGCGCTTCCCCTGAACCCATGGGCGCCTCCACCCCCGGCCCGTCCCTCCCGGGGCCGGGGGGTGCCGCCGCCGCGACGCCCAGGGACGCCCTTGGGCTGGGTTCTGATCCTGGCGGCCCTGATCGCCGCCGGCATCGCCCTGGCCCCCCGCCGCTCGGGCCTGGAAGCCCATACATTCCAGGCCGCGCCGGACGACAGCGACGACGACGAGGATTGGGTCATGCCGCCGCCCCGCCGGGAGATCGCCATCTAACGCAAGCCGTCACATCGTGGCCGTGTGGCCCGCAACGGACGTGGCCCCGAACACGATCGCGAAGAGCGCACCAGCGAAGCGGCCCAGGCGCCGCAAGCACGCTCCTGCCCCTCCCCGGACCACCGCGCCGCAAGCGGCTTACAGGGACGGCGCAATGCCGCAAGGGACAGGGCAGGGGGCGGCCAACACCCACCCCGCCCCAGTCCCCTCTCCCTACGGGAGAGGGTTAGGGTGAGGGGGTCTTGGCTGCGGAGCGGGACACCGCCATAGCAGCAGGACCAAAGCTTGTTCATCTCAAAGATTGTGGGCTCTTGACCACTTTTGGTGAAGCTCAGGAGCCCAACTGCGTTGGAAGAACTACCGCCCGGGTAACGGCAGGGGCGCATCCGACTTGACCCTACGCAAGGAGACGTTGGAGCGGATGTCGGCCACCATGGGCAACACGAGCAGTCGTTCCGTCAGCAACGCCTCGTAGGCGCGCAGGTCGGCCACTACGACTTCGGCCAGGAAGTCCGCCGTACCGGACACCATGTGGCAGGACACCACCTCCGGCATGGCTGCAAGCACGTCCTGGAGCACTTGTGCGTTCTCGCGCGAGTGCCGCTCAACCTTAATCTCCACGAACACTGTCAAGCCGAGCCCAATGGCCTCACGGTCCAGCACGGCCCGGTAGCCCTGGACGACGCCCGTCGCCTCCAGCCGCTTCACCCGCCGCAAGCACGGCGACGGCGAGAGAGCCATCTGCTGGGCTAGGTCCACGTTGGTCAAGCGCCCGTCCCCTTGCAGGGCAGCGAGGATGCGGCGGTCGGTGTGGTCCAGGCTCACAGGGCACATCATACCAAAAAAAGGCCGTCCTCGGCAACCTTATGCTCAATATACTGCCGTCGGAGGCAGAGAACGCAAGGACGCGCCCTGACCGCTCGTGCGATAACCATCCGATCATCAGGAGAGGCGAACAATGATCGCGCGCGTATGGCACGGCTGGACGACGCCGGCGAACGCAGACACCTACGAGACACTGCTCAAGACCGAAGTTTTCCCCGGCATCTTGGCCAAGCAGGTCGCAGGCTTCCTGCACATCGAGCTGTTCCGCCGCGCGCTGGGGCAAGAGGTCGAGTTCATGACGGTGATGTGGTTCGCCTCCCAAGAGGCTGTCACCGCGTTTGTGGGCGAGGACCACGGTCTTGCCTACGTGCCGGCCAGCGCGCGGCACGTGCTCGCGCGCTTCGACGAGCGCGCCATTCATTACGGGGTGCGTGAGAGCCGAAATGCGATGTCGCCACGGTAAGCTCCAAGGCGCTCAACGCCGGTTCGGCCCCTATGGCCTGGACCCGGAGGAACCCGGCTGAGCTTCACCAAAACTGGCAAAGACCTAGATTGTGCTGAACCCTCCGCCTTGCGCCATTTCGCGGCTCAAGGCGGGAGGTGGCGGGAAGCCGCCCCTGTCAAACGCAATAACCCTGCACCCGCTCACGCAATCCTTGACACCCCCATACCTACAATGTTCTTTTTCCGTTTATGTCCGCACCAGCAACCCAGGCCACCCCGCAAGACGATCCCGGCCCGCAGCCCGCGGACACGCGCGGCCATGGCGCAGCGCTGGACAACCTCATTAGCATGGGCACCGGCATCGCCCGCCTGCTGCACGACCAGGCCCACGCCCAAGCCGCGCAACAGGCCGCCACTCCCGCGCCGCAAATAACTGACGGGCCGCCCGCGCCGCAGGCCAAAGCAGCGCAGCCCGCCCCGGCCCCAGCCAAGACCCCAGCACCCGCAGCATCGCTGCAAGACCTCGCCGCAGCCTTCGACAGCATCAGCCGCACCGTCCGCCGCTGCATCATGCTCGCGCAAAGCCTGGACACACCCAAGCGGCACGCCCGCCACCCGGCCCCGGCCCCGGACCGCACTGCCGCCCGCAAGCGCATCCTGCGCGCCGTCGAGGACACCCTCGGGCGCCAGGACTACGACGACAGCTACCGCGTCTGCGACCCCACCGAGGCGCTGCACGCCGAACTCCTCGACCGCATGGACGCCCCTGACCTCGACAAGGACATCGCCACCCGCCCCATAGACGACATCATCAAGGACATCCTGCGCGACCTCGGCCTCGCAGCCCTGCCCGACACCCGCCCCTGGAAGCGCCGCACGCCTTCCGACATCGCCGAGCTCAACGCCCGCGCCGCCGCCCCGAGCCGCCCCGCAGGCACCACCCCCCACGAACCCGGCCCCGGCCCGCAGCCGCCCAGCCCAGGCGCCGCGCAACTCTCCCCCGATCCCCAACCGGACCAGCACGAACCCGGCGACTCAGCCGCCATCTCGCGCGCGCAGTCCGGCCCCATCCACCCCCGCCCCGGCCTACCCAAAGACCCGGCCGAAGCCGTAGCCTTCGTCCTGCGCCACGCCGCCGACCCCCGATGGCGCCCGCCGCCAAGCGGCTAACGAACCCCTGCCGCTCCGGCGCACCAGTGAAAACCAGCCAGGCCATCGCAGCTCTAGCCCCGCCGGCAACGGCGCGCGGGCATGGCCGCGCCCGCCTGCTTACGCCAGCCGCCGCCCGCGCAAACGCCAAGCAACTCCCCGCCAATCCCGCGCACCAACGAACCCTCACCCAGCCCGGCGCACCCCGCCCCCGCCGGCAACGGCGCACGCGCCAGGCCATGCGATCCTGCGTGGCCAGCCAGCATCCCATCCGCACACCGCCCGCACACCGGCCCGGCCCCAACCAGCCGAACCCAGCCGCCCCATCCCCGGCGCGCAACGGACATGCCGTTTTAAGCCTCGCAAAATCAGCCGTATTCGCCTATGTGTGCGCTGCAACATGCGGGGGTGCACCGTCCCTCGCCTCCCCAGACGCGGCCATGCCAGGCCCCAAGGTTCCTCATGGACATCCGTAATATCGCCATCATCGCCCACGTTGACCATGGGAAGACGACCCTGGTTGACCAGTTGCTGCGCCAGTCCGGCTCGTTCCGCGACCACCAGGTCGTTGCCGAGCGTGCAATGGACAAGAACGACCTGGAAAAGGAGCGTGGCATCACGATCCTGGCCAAGTGCACCAGCGTCGTCTGGAAGGACACCCGCATCAACATCGTGGACACGCCCGGCCACGCCGACTTCGGCGGCGAGGTCGAGCGTATCCTGGGTATGGTTGACGGCGCCATCGTCCTGGTGGACGCCGCTGAGGGGGTACTGCCCCAAACCAAGTTCGTCGTCGGCAAGGCCCTGCAGCGCGGCATCAAGCCCATCGTCGTCGTCAATAAGGTGGACCGCCAGGACGCCCGCGCCGACGAGGTCCATACCGAGGTGTTCGACCTGTTCGCAGCCCTAGGCGCCACCGACGAGCAGCTCGACTTCCCGATGCTCTACGCCTCGGGCCGCCAGGGCTGGGCCGACTTGGTGCTGGAGGGCGCCCGCAAGGACCTCTCCCCCATGTTCGACTTGGTGCTGAGCCACGTCCCGCCGACCCGGCTGGACAAGGAGGCCCCCTTCGCCATGGTCGCCTCCATCCTCGACTACGACAACTTTCTCGGCCGCGTCCTGACCGGCCGGGTCGAGCAGGGCCGCGCCCGCCTGAACATGCCGGTGAAGGTCCTGCGCGCCGACGGCACCACCGTCGAGACCGGCCGCCTGACCAAGCTGATGGGCTACCGCGGCCTCGACCGCGTCCAGGTTGACGAGTGTGAGGCCGGCGACATCGTCGCCGTCGCCGGCCTGACCGACGCCACGGTCCCCGACACCGTGGGCGACCCCTCCCTGACCCAGCCGCTATACGCCATTCCGGTGGACCCGCCGACCCTCGCCATGACCTTCCGCGTCAACGACGGCCCGCTCGGCGGCAAGGAGGGCAAGAAGGTCACCTCCCGCCAGATCCGCGACCGCCTGCTGCGCGAGAGCGAGGGCAACGTCGCCATTAAGATCACCGAAAGCAACGAAACCGACGCCTTCGAGGTCGCAGGCCGCGGCGAATTGCAGCTCGGCGTGCTGATCGAGCAGATGCGCCGCGAGGGCTTCGAGCTGACCATCGGCCGCCCCCGCGTCCTGACCCGCAAGAACCCCGAGACCGGCGACCGCGAGGAGCCGTTCGAGGACGTGCTGGTGGACGTGGACGAGGCCTACTCCGGCGTCGTCGTCGAGAAGATGAGCCGCCGCAAGGGCGTGATGCAGGACATGCGCCCCTCCGGCGGCGGCAAGGTCCGCATGACTTTCCACATGCCCAGCCGCGGCCTGATCGGCTACCACGGCGAGTTCCTGACGGACACCCGAGGTTCCGGCATCATGAACCGCCTGTTCAGTGGCTACGAGCCCTGGGTCGGGCAGTTGGAGGGCCGCCGTAACGGCAGCCTCATCAGCAGCGAGCCCGGCCAGGCCATCCATTACGCCCTGTTCTACCTACAGGAGCGCGGCTCTCTCTTCGTGGACCCGGGCGATAAGGTCTATGTCGGCCTGATCCTGGGCGAGCACAGCCGCGACAGCGACCTGGACGTGAACCCGATCAAGGAAAAGAAGCTGACCAACGTCCGCGCCTCCGGCAAGGACGACGCGATGCTGCTGATCCCGCCCCGCCGCATGAGCCTCGAGCAGGCCATCGCCTACATCGAGGACGACGAGTTGGTAGAGGTCACCCCCTCCGCCATCCGCCTCCGCAAGCGCTACCTCGACCCGAACGAGCGCAAGCGCAACGAAAGGCGCCAAGACAGCGAAGCAGCATAACCCCCAAGCCCAGCCTCAGAGCTGCCCCAATCCCCTCTCCCTCCGGGAGAGGGTTCGGGTGAGGGAAGCCGCAAGCGCTGAAGTTCGCCGTCAAAGCACGCATGTCCCTGCCCCCGGCCAGGTGCGCGCATGTTGTTTCCCTCACCCCGGCCCTCTCCCGAGGGGAGAGGGAGCAGGCAGTCCTCTAGATCTCCTACTAACTGCGCCGGGTTGGACCCCACCGGGGCTTGCCGCGCCGCCAACGCCGGCATAGACGCAGGAATCGCCAGCGGTCGGATGCCATGCCTGCGTTCTCACTTACCGACCGCCGTATCTGGACCATGGCTGCCTACGGCGCCGTATGCGGCCTGCCCCTGCCCCTATCCGGCTTCACCCTGCGCCAGTGGCTTAGTGAGGGACAGGTGTCCCTCAACCTGATCGGCGCCACCGCCAGCATCGGCCTCGCCTACGTCCTAAAATTCCTGTGGTCCCCGCTGCTAGACCAAGTCGCACCCCCTTTTGGCCTGGCAAGGTTCGGCCGACGCCGTGGCTGGCTCCTGCTAATCCAGCCGCTGCTCGCCCTGTCCTGCCTGCGCCTTGCCCTGTCCGATCCCGCGGCGGCGCCCGGCCTGCTGCTAGCAACCGCCGCCCTTGTCGCCTTCCTATCCGCCAGCCAGGACGTCGTCGTGGACGCTTGGCGCGTCGAAACTTTCCCCGAGCGCATGCAAGGCATCGCCCTCGCCGCCTACGTCTGGGGCTACCGCCTGGCTCTTCTGATCTCCGGTGCCGGCGCCATCGGCCTGGTCGGCCTCCTGGGCTGGCCCGGCTCCCTAACGGTCATGGCCGCCCTGGTCGCCGCCGGCGTCCTGGTCACGCTGGCAGCCAGCGAGCCTCAAGTCGCCAGCATGCCTGATACCACACTGGCCTTCGCCGCCCGGCTGCGCGCCGCCGTAATTGATCCCTTCGTGGACTTCCTCGGGCGCCCCTCCGCCGGTCGCATCCTCGCCTTCGTAATGCTCTTCAAGCTGGGCGAGGCCCTGGCCCACACGATGGCAGTGCCGTTTTACCGCGCGCTAGGATTCGACCGCGCCCAGGTAGCACTCGCGACCGGAGTGCCGAGCTTGTTGGCCAGCCTGCTCGGCGCCGCCGCCGGCGGCTGGCTCGTGGTGCGGATCGGCACCGGCCGCGCCTTGGTCATCACCAGCTTCGTGCAGATGGCCTCCATGGGCCTATACTTCGCCCTGGCCGAATCCGGCGGCGACGGGCGCATCCTCCTCGCCAAGATCGTGCTGGAGAACGTTGCCGAGGCGATGGCCGATGCCGCCTTCCTCACCTATCTCTCGACGCTCTGCTCCACCCGGTTCACCGCCACCCAGTATGCCCTGCTGTCGTCGCTCGCCGCCGTGGGCCTGCGCACCATCGGTGGCTTTTCAGGCCGAATGGCGGAGGCGTTAGGCTGGCCGCTGTTCTACGCCATGACCATCCTCGCCGCCCTCCCGGCGATGCTAATCATGGTCAGCCTGCTACGGCGGCCACCGGAGTTGGCGCTGACCCGTCCGGCAGCCATACCGTGACGGTCGTGCCGACACCCTCCGCGCTCTCGATCAGCAACTGGCCACGATGCCGGTTCACGATGTGCTTCACGATAGCCAGGCCCAGTCCGGTGCCGCCCACAGCAAGCGAGCGGCCCTTGTCGGCGCGATAAAACCGCTCGGTCAGGCGCGGGATGTGGGCGCGTGCGATGCCCTGTCCGTCATCAGCGACGGTCAGCACCACGCCGGACCGACCCGGCCACCGCCCACCCGGAGCGACGCGCTGGGCCGTGACCGTCACGGCGCCGCCGTGCAGTCCATACTTCGTCGCATTGTCCAGCAGGTTCTGCAGCACCTGCTCCAACTGGTCGTCGTCGCCGGGCACGGACGGCAGGTCGGGCGCCAGGTCCAGCCGCAGCCGCACCTGCCGCTCCCGCATCTGCGGCTCGAACGCGTCGGCCAGGCGCTGCACTATTTCGGCGAGGTTCACCCGGTCCGCAGGCGGCCGGTGTTCCGTCAACTCGATCCGGGACAGGCTGAGCAGGTCATCAATCAGCCGGTTCATCCTCCCGGCCTGGTCGGCCATGATGCCCAGGAACCGCGTCTGCGCCGGCGGGTCGTCGGCGGCCGGGCCGCGCAGCGTGTCAATGAAGCCGATCAGGCTCGTCAGCGGCGTGCGCAGTTCGTGGCTGGCATTGGCGACGAAGTCGGCGCGCATCCGCTCCACCGCGCGCTCCCGCGTGCGGTCGGACATGACGGCGACGATGCGTCCGCCATCGGCCAATGGCGGGTCCAGCGCCATCACGGTCGCATAAACCTCCCGCGCGACAGGGACCATCAGGCTGAGTTCGGCGGACTGGTCCTCACCCTGGCTGGTGGCGCGGTCAATGGCGGCGCGCAGGCCGGGGTGGCGCAGCACCGCCGCCATCTCAGCGCCAAAGGCAGTGCGCGCGGCGGCATTGGCCCGGCGAACCTGCCGGTCCGCGCCCAAGACGATCAGCGGATCGGGCAACCGCTGCACGATGGTCTGCTCCGCCCGCAACAGGCCGAACACCTCCGCCTTGTGTGCGTTCAAGTCGCGCGACAAACGCGCGGCTTCTCGCGCCAGGTGCGCGGTCGCGGACAGCAGCGGGCGGCGGGGGGCCATCCCCGAGCCGTCCGGTGCGTGATGGTGCAGCGCCCACATCACCAGCCCGAGGTCGCGCACCCAGATCCACGCCAGGATTCCGGCACCGCCGGCCATCGCCACCGCCGCCAGCAGCGCCGCCCCCCAAGCCAAGGCGCCACTAAGGGCCAGCACGATCAGCACGGCCACTGGCCAGGCCGCCAGCGCAGCAGCCGTACGCAGGGGAAGGATGGCGCGCGTCGCCAGGGTCAGGTGCCCGGCGCGGCAGGCGTCCCCGGCGCTGGCTGGACGATGTGTGATCCCCCGCGATCAATCTCGAAGATCGCCAGGCTGCGCTGCACCTTCCCATCGGGCAGCAGGCGAAACGGCCCATCGGCGCCGACGTAGCCCTGCGGACGCATGAGAAGCTGGGCCGAGTAGCCCATCCGGTCCAGCGACGCCCGGGCCACGCCGGCAGCATCATAGGCGATGCTGGCGAGGTCCCGCGGCGGTGACCCGTATTTGGCGGCATAATTTTGTTCGAACGGCACGCGGGCGGAGGGGTCCGGCGCGGCATACCAGGCGCCTGCGAGCGCACTGAGCTGCGCCGCTTCCCGCGCCCAGGTCGCCGGGCCGAAGACCCGGACCTGAGCCGGGCCGATGTCGTAGAACCCGAGCAGCGGTGCGGCTTGGCCAAGCTGCGGCCCTGACGCGCCGAGCAGCAGGGCGTCCAACGGCGGCGCAACTGCTGGGTCAGCGGGCGGAGCATCGGCCGGACGTCCTTGCGGCTCCTGCCCGCCATGCCGGGCGGCGTAGTTGGACACTTCCTTCAAGGAGGCGTTCAGCCCGACGAAGCCGTTGCTGTAGCGCAGCACCTGCGGCGGCGGCAGTCCGGCCTCGGAGGCAGACGCGGTCATCCCAGTAGCCAGGGCGTCGCCGAAGGCATTCTGCGGCACGACCGCGCCGACGCGGGTTTTGCCTTCTGCCTGTACGGCCAGCACAAGGCGGCGGACCTGCTGGCCCGGCGTCACGCCCATCGCCCAAACGCCGGGCTGCGCCTGCGCCACGTCGGAAGTGAAGGCCAGCACCGGGACGCCAGCGGCGCGGGCGAGCGGGGCCACGGCGTCCGTCTCGCTGGCGGTCAGCGGGCCAAGGATGATGCCGGCGCCGCCAGCAAGGGCCGCGCGCGCCGCCTCCGCCGCGCCAGCCGGGGTGCCGTGGGTGTCGCGCGCATCCAGCGGCAAGCCTCCACCCTGGTCGAGGGAAAGCTGGGCGGCGCGCAGCAGGGCCTGGCCAACGTCCGAGTTCTGGCCGGTGAGCGGCAGCAGGACAGCGACCCGGCGCCCTGTTGCCTCCGATCCCGGCGCCGGGCCAGAGCCGCCCGGGATCGCATTGAGGCCGAGTGGACTGTTATAGCCGGCGGCGCCCGGGTCGGCTACGCAGGCAGCCAGGCCAGTTGTGGCCGCCAGGACCGCCCATGACCGACCGAGTGCTGCAAACTTCATCGCCTGACCCCTCCCTGGACGATCCGGCCGCGGACCGGTTGGAGTCTATACCACGGGGATTGCTGCTGGTTGCCACTCCCATCGGCAACTTGGCAGATATGTCACGGCGCGCGCTGGAGGCGCTGCGCCGGGCGGACCTGGTGCTGTGCGAGGACACGAGGCAAACCGCGCGGCTGCTGCAGCACTATGGCATCAGCGTGCGGACCACGCCGCTGCACGATCATAACGAGGAAGGCCGCATCCCAGCGCTGCTGGACACGCTGGCAGGCGGTGGGCTGGTCGTGCTCGTGTCGGACGCCGGCACGCCCTTGGTGTCGGACCCGGGATACCGGCTGGTGCGCGCGGCACTGGCTGCAAACCTGCCGGTTTCGGCGATCCCCGGGCCGAACGCGGCCGTCATGGCGCTGGTGCTGTCCGGACTGCCGCCGCAGCCCTTCCTGTTCCTGGGCTTCCCGCCGCCGCGCTCCGCGGCGCGGCTGGCCGCCTTCGGCACCCTGCGCGCGGCGGAACGCGCCGGGCTGTCGGCGACCCTGCTGTGGCACGAGGCGCCGCACCGGCTGGCCGAGTGCCTGGTGGACCTGGCGGCCACATTCGGCGACCGTCCGGCGGCTGTGGCTCGGGAGCTGACCAAACGGTTCGAGGAAGTACGGCGTGGATCATTGCCGGAACTGGCGGCGCATTACGCATCCGCGCCGGCACGCGGCGAGATCACGCTGGTGATCGGCCCGGCGCCCGAGGGATCGGATGAGGAGGACCTGGACGGCCAATTGCGCCGCGCACTGCGGGACAACAGCCTCAAGGACGCTGCGGCGATGGTGGCAGGGGCAACCGGGCTGCCACGCAAGACCGTTTACGCCCGCGCACTGGAGATCAGCCGGGAAAAGGGCGTTTCCTCTCCCTTTCCCTCCGGAAGAGGGCCGGGGTGAGGGGGTCTTGTCTGGAAACGGCAGGGAGTCGGGTCCTGATACCCATGACGCAAGATGCAGAGATCGCTGCGCTTCAAGACCCCCTCACCCCAACCCTCTCCTGGATGGAGAGGGAGCAGGTGGCGACCCTTAGCGTCCGCTAATGATACGGTCCACTAGTTCCTTGACGGTCGGGATGAAGCCATTGGAGTAGAACGGGTCGCCCGCAAACCGGAACGCGTTGTGGCCGCTGAACATAAGCTGGTGCTCGATGGCCTCTGGCGTCTGGTCGTCGCGGCGCACCGACTGCAGCGTCTTCTGGATGCAGAACGAGCGGGGGTCAGCTTTCTTGCCGTTGGAGAAGTCCGGCTCGTGCTGGCTCCAGTTGCTGAACCGGCACTGGCTCAGGCAGCCCATGCAGGACACCTGGTCGTCGGTGATGCGCGCGGCCCGCTCCGGAGTCACAAAGATCAGCGTGCTGTCGGGTGTCCGCAATGCCTCGGTGAAGCCCTTGGCGATCCAGCCCTCGACATTGAACAGGTCCTGCGGCGTCAGATAGGTCGCCCGCTTGCGTGGTCCGATGCCCAGCATGGCGACGTGCTCGCCCACCGGTTCGGTGGAGTAGGCAACCTGGTGTTCGTTGCGCTCCCGCAGCTCGCCGATGAAACCGTTGTTGACGGCGCTTGAATAGAAGCCGGTCGGGCTGAACTTGTTCAGGAAGACGTCGCCCTCCTTCAGCGTCAGCAGCCGGGTCTTCCAGGCGTCGCTGATCGGGCTTTCCTTGGTCAGCAGCGGACGGGTGCCGAACTGGAAGGCGATTGGGCCTAGGTCAGGGTTGTCAATCCAGTGCTCCCAGTCCTCAAGCCACCACACGCCGCCGGCCATGATGATGGGCGTCTGGTCCAGGCCGAAGGTCCGCATCAGCTTGCGCAACGCCAGCACGCGGGGGAAGGGATCCTCTGGCTTGGTCGGGTCTTCGCCATTGGACAGGCCGTTATGGCCACCGGCGAGCCAAGGGTCCTCATAAACGACGCCGCCGAGCAGCGACGCGGCCTTGGAGTAGGCACGCTTCCATAGTGCGCTAAAGGCGCGGGAGGAGGAAACGATGGGGTAATAGTGAACGCCGAACTTTGCGGCGATGTCGGACAAGCGATATGGCATCCCGGCGCCGCAGGTCAGGCCGTGTATCAAGCCCTTGGCGCCTTCCAGAACGCCGGTGATGACGCGCTCGGCTCCGCCCATCTCCCATAGCAGGTTGGCGTGAATGCGGCCCTTGCCGCCGGAAATCTCGTACGCGCGGCGGGCCTGGTCTATACCGCCTTTGATGCCATAGGCGATCAGCTCTTCATGCCGCTCCCGCCGGGTGCGTCCCGCGTATTCCTGCGGGTCGGGGTTACCGTCCGCGTCGTAGAAATCTGCGTTGACAGCGCTGAACGTGCCGGCACCGCCGGTTGCAGCCCAGTGCCCGGACGAAACGCCGGTCGAGACGCCGATGCCCTTGCCGCCCTCGATCAGAGGCAGCACGTCCACACCACCCATCCTGATCTCGTTGACCGTCTTCATCGCCGCCTCGCTCCATGCCCGTATGCTGCTGTACAGGACCGCAGTTATGTAGACGCCGGGCCTGACGATGCCAGACCCGGCGCTCCGGTTTTATTACAGATGATTACAGGCGCGGCAACTACTCGGCTGCGTTCTCCTGCCGGCGTCCACCCTCACGCCCGCCATCGCGGCGCGGACCATCGCGGTCCCCGCCGTCACGGCCCGGCTTGGCGCCGACCTGGTCAGTGATATCGGCGCCGGTGGCCTGGTCCACCACGCGCATGGACAGCTTGACCTTGCCGCGGTCGTCGAAACCGATGACCTTCACCTTCACGGCGTCGCCTTGGTTCACCACGTCCGTGGTCTTGTTGACCCGGCCCTGCTGCAGCTCGCTGATGTGGACCAGCCCGTCCTTGGCGCCCAGGAAGTTTACAAAGGCACCGAAGTCCGCCGTCTTGACCACCTTGCCGTTGTAGATGCGGCCCACCTCCGCCTCGGCCACGATCCCCTGGATCATGTCTATCGCCTTCTGGCTGGCTTCCTCGGTCGTGGCGGCGATCTTGATCGTGCCGTCGTCCTCGATGTCTATCTTCGCACCAGACTGCTCGACGATGTCGCGGATCACCTTGCCGCCGGTGCCGATGACCTCGCGGATCTTTTCCTTCGGCACGGTGATGACAGTGATGCGCGGCGCGGTCGCGGCCACCTCGGAACGGTTGCCCTGGATGGCCTTGGCCATCTCGCCCAGGATGTGCAGCCGGCCCTCGCGCGCCTGCTCCAGCGCGATCTTCATGATGTCGGCGGTGATGGACGTGATCTTAATGTCCATCTGCAGGCTAGTGACGCCCTGCTCGCTGCCGGCGACCTTGAAGTCCATGTCGCCCAGGTAGTCCTCGTCGCCCAGGATATCGGACAGCACGGCGAAACCGCGGTCCTCCTTGATGAGGCCCATCGCGATGCCGGCCACCGGCCGGGTCAGCGGCACGCCTGCGTCCATCAGGGCCAGGCTGGTGCCGCAGACCGTCGCCATGCTGCTGCTGCCATTACTCTCGGTGATCTCGCTGACGATGCGCATCGTGTAGGGGAAGGCGTCCTTCGCCGGCAGCACCGGGCGGATGGCGCGGTAGGCCAGCTTGCCGTGGCCGATCTCGCGACGGCCCGGGCTGCCCATGCGCCCGGCCTCGCCGACGGAGTAGGGAGGGAAGTTGTAATGCAGCATGAAATGCTCACGCCGCTCGCCTTCGAGCGCGTCAATGATCTGCTCGTCCTGCCCGGTGCCGAGCGTGGCAACGCAGAGCGCCTGGGTTTCGCCGCGGGTGAACAGGCTGCTGCCGTGGGCGCGAGGGAGCACGCCGACCTCGGCGACGATCTGCCGGACGGTCTTGGTGTCGCGTCCGTCAATACGCGTCCCGGTGTCCAGGATTGCGTTGCGGACCACGTCGGCCTCAAGCTCCTTGAAGATCAGCTTGGCCTTCTCGGGGTCCAGGCCCTCCTCGGCGAGGGAGGCCATCGTGGCCTTCTTGGCGATGCCGACCTTGTCCTGCCGGGCCTGCTTCAGGTGCTCCTGATAGGCCTCGGCCAACGGGGCGCGGGCCAGGGCGTCCACGCGGGATACCAGCGCGGCCTGGTCGGCCGCCGGCTCGGGCAGCGACCACGGCTCCTTGGCGGCGTGTTCGGCAAGCTCGATGATCGCCTGGATGACGGGCTGGCAGTGCTGGTGGCCAAAGGTCACTGCGCCAAGCATGATTTCCTCGGACAGCTCCTGCGCCTCAGACTCAACCATCAGCACGCCCTCGGTCGTGCCGGCCATCACCAGATCGAGCTGGCTGGTTTTCAGCTCCTCGGCGGTCGGGTTCAGGATGTAGGCGCCGTTGTTATAGCCGACGCGGGCCGATGCGATCGGGCCGAAGAATGGGATGCCGGACAGGGTCAGCGCCGCAGAGCAGCCGATCATGGCGACCACGTCCGGGTCGTTCTCCATGTCATGGCTCAGCACGGTGGCGACGACCTGGACCTCATTGCGGAAGCCATGCGGGAACAGCGGGCGGATCGGGCGGTCAATAAGGCGGCTGGTCAGCACTTCCTTCTCGGAGGGGCGCCCCTCGCGCTTGAAGAAGCCGCCGGGGATCTTGCCGGCGGCGAAGGCCTTTTCCTGGTAGTTGACGGTCAGCGGGAAGAAGTCCTGGCCGGGCTTGGTGGTGCGGACGCCGACTGCGGTGCAGAGCACGATGGTGTCGCCGAGCCGGGCCAGCACGGCACCGTCGGCCTGACGGGCGATCTTGCCGGTCTCCAAGACCAGCTTGCGTCCGCCCCAGTCGAGTTCTTTGCGGAAGTAGTTGAACATAGGTGTGTCCCTCAAGCGCCGTGCGGAGAAGGTCGCGGGTTCCACGGGTGCGGCGTCTCGGGCCACAGGAGGCGGACTGCGCTTTTGGGTGCAGCCGCTGTGGGACGGGTCCCACGGTCTCGTGTGGCCTGAGGCGCCGTCGCGGACAGGTCCGGGCGGCCGGCTCCGCCAAACGGCGGTGTGCGGGGCCATGCAGCCCCGCGTCTGCCCGGCGCCACCATTGGCGCCAGGGTCGCAACAAAGGACTAGCGGCGGAGGCTCAGGCGCCCGATCAGCGTCTGGTAGCGCGCGTTGTCCTTTTTCTTCAGGTAGTCCAGCAGGCGGCGGCGGCGTCCGACCAGCATCAGCAAGCCGCGCCGGCTGTGGAAGTCCTTGGCGTGGGTCTTGAGATGCTCGGTCAAGTTGACGATCCGTTCGGTCGCGAGTGCGACCTGGACCTCGGGGCTGCCGGTATCAGCGGCGCCGGTAGCATATTCCTGGACCAGCGCCGTGCGGCGCTCATCGGTAATCGACATCGGGGTGCTCCGTAGTGGGGGTTACAACATGCGCTCGGGACGTAGCCAGCCGTCAGACAGCCGGCACAGCCCGATGACGCGCGTCCCCGCCATGGCACGAGCCAGGCCCCCATCGGGGTCGGCCGTCCGTGGAATGCGGCCCATCAGGTCCACCAGGCTGATCGCCTGGCCTTGTGACAGGCTGTGGGCCTCCGGTTCGGTCAAGGCCAGCGCCGGGATGTCGGCCAGCGCGGTCATGACCGGACGCAGGAGGTCCGGGGATGCCGACGCGTTGTCCGCCGAGCGTACGCATTTGTCCAGGGAAATCGCCTGCGCCTCCAGGAACGGGCCGACCCGGAGGCGGCGCAGGGCGGCGACGTGGCCCAGGGCGCCGCAGGCAAGTGCCAGGTCGCGGGCGAGGCTGCGCATATAGACGCCCTTGCCAGACTGCACCTCGAACACCGCAGTGTCGGCGTTGGGGCGCTCGACCAGCTCGAAGCGGTCCACGCGGGCCGGGCGCGGCGGCAGGGCAGGGGGGCGGCCATCCCTGGCCATGTCGTAGGCGCGTTCCCCACCCACCTTGATGGCGGAGTAGGCGGGCGGAACCTGCATGATGTCGCCAATGAAGGCGGGCAAGGCGGCGCGGAGCTGGTCGTCAGTGGGGCGCACGTCGGATAGGGCGACGGTCTGGCCGTCGGCGTCGTCCGTGTCCCGCGCGTCGCCCAGGCGAAGGGTGAAGCGGTAGAGCTTGGTGCCGTCCTGGACGTAGGGCACGGTCTTGGTGGCGCTGCCGAAGGCGACGGGCAGCACGCCGGTCGCCAACGGGTCCAGAGTGCCGCCGTGCCCGGCCTTTTGCGCGTCGAAGCCGCGGCGGACGCGGTTAACCACGTCGGTGCTCGTCATGCCGGGCGGCTTGTCCACGATCAGCCACCCGTTCAGGGGGCGGCCTGTTTTGCGGCGCATCTGTTGTCCTTAGCGGAAAAAATTCGGTGCTGTCCGAGGGAGCGCGTCGTCGCGAGCCGTTTGCAGCGCGGCGAGCTCCAGGACCGTTGGGGCCGACATGCGAGCGTTGCAACCTATGGATTGCCACGTCGCTTCGCTTCTCGCAATGACCAGGGCGCACGGTCTATGGGGGTGGCGCGGCGTCCTCTGCCTCATCCGCCTTCGGCGCCGCCAAATCCCGCGCCACCTCGGGCGCACGCAGCAACGCGTCCACATGCATTGCATAATCCAACGTCGTATCCGGTTGGAAGCTGATCGCCGGGGCGATCCGCAGCCGCATCTCATGCGCGACCTGGGTACGGAGATACGGCGCCAGCCGCTTCAACGCCGGCAGCAAGGCGTCAATGTCCGTTCGCCCCAGCCGCGCCACGAACGCCGTCGCGTTCTTGAGGTCCGGACTGATCCGCACCTCCGTCACCGTCACGCGAGCATCCGCCATTTCGGGATCGCGGAACTCGCCGCGCAGGAAGATTGCGGACAGCACATGCCGGATTTCTTCCGACACGCGTAGTTGCCGTTGGGTCGGCCCCTTGGCAGCGGCGCTGCGCTTGGCCGGAAGACGCGGCTTGGTAGTGTCCTTCGCCGCGTCCCGGGCCGGCTTGCGCTGTGCCTTCACCCCGGGACCATCTCGATCTCGAAGCACTCGACCATGTCGCCCTCGCGCAGGTCGTTGTAGCCGGCGAAGGACAGACCGCACTCATAGCCGCGCGCCACCTCGCGCACGTCGTCCTTGAAGCGCTTGAGCTGGCTCAAATCGCCATTGTGGATCACAACGCCGTCACGCAGCAACCGCACCCCTGCACCGCGCTTGACCAGGCCCTCGGTCACCATGCAGCCGGCGACCTTGCCGGTCTTGGTGATGTCGAACACCTTGCGGATCTCGGCGTAGCCCAGGAAGTTCTCCCTCGCCTTCGGGGCGACCTTGCCCTTAACCATTTTTTCGATGTCGTCGGACACGTCGTAGATGATCGAGTAGTAGCGGATGTCCACGCCGTCCCGCTGCGCCAACTCCCGCGCCTGCGCCGTGGCGCGGACGTTGAAGGCAATCACCACGGCATCCGACGCGCGAGCCAACTGGATATCGCTCTCGGTGATCTGGCCGACTGCGGACAGCAGCACGCGCACCTTGACCTCCTCGTGCGCCAGCTTGAGTACGGCGCCCTGGATCGCCTCGGCGCTGCCCTGCACGTCGGCCTTCAGGACGATGGCAACCTCCTTGAGGTCTCCTGCGACGGCGCGGGCCAGCATCTCCTCCAGCGTCCCGCGGGCCGCGGTGGCACCGGCGGCGGAGCGGTCCTTCAGCTTGCGCTGGCGGAACTCGCTGATCTCGCGCGCCCGGGCCTCGTTCTCGACCACCACGAACGGCTCGCCCGCAGAGGGCACGCTGCTCAGGCCGAGGATTTCCACCGGGTAGGCCGGGCCGGCGACCTTGATCTGCTTGCCCTTGTCGTCGAGCATTGCGCGCACCCGGCCCCACTCGGCGCCGGCCACCACGATGTCGCCCTGGTTGAGCGTGCCCTTCTGCACCAGCATGGTCGCCACCGGGCCACGGCCACGGTCAAGGCGGGACTCGATCACCGATCCCTCCGCCGCACGGTCCGGGTTGGCCCGCAGGTCGAGGATTTCGGCCTGCAGCAGGATCGCATCCTCCAGGTCGGCCAGGCCGGTGCCCTTGGTGGCGGAAACTTCGACGTCCTGGGTGTCGCCGCCCATTTCCTCAACCACGACCTCGTAAGACAGCAGCTCCTGCCGCACGCGGCTCGGATTGGCGTCCGGCTTGTCCATCTTGTTGATGGCGATGATCAGCGGTGCGTTGGCTGCCTTGGCGTGGCGGATCGCCTCGATGGTCTGCGGCATCACGCCGTCATCGGCGGCCACCACCAGTATCACGATGTCCGTCACCGAGGCGCCACGGCTCCGCATCGCGGTGAATGCCTCGTGGCCCGGCGTGTCAATGAAGGTGATGCGCGGCCCGGCATGCCCATCCCGGTCCGGCATCTGCACCTGATAGGCGCCGATGTGCTGGGTGATGCCGCCGGCCTCGCCGCCCGCCACGTCCGTCGCGCGCAAGGCGTCAAGCAGGCTGGTCTTGCCGTGGTCAACGTGGCCCATGATAGTCACGACCGGCGGGCGCGGCTGCAGGGCGGTGTCCACGTCCACGTCGCCGTCAATGCCGATCTCGACGTCGCTCTCGCTGACGCGGCGGGCACGGTGGCCGAACTCCTGCACGACCAGTTCGGCGGTTTCGGCGTCGAGCACCTGCGTCACCGTCGCCATCACGCCCATGCGCATCAGCGACTTGATCACCTCAGGCACGCGGGCGGCCATACGGTTGGCAAGCTCGGATACCGTGATCGCCTCGGGCAGCACCACGTCGCGTACGACCTTCACCTGATCGTTGCGCAGCGCCTCCAGCTCGGCCTGGCGCCGTTCCCGCTCGCGCTGGCGGCGGACTGAGGCCAGGCTGCGGCTTTTGTCGTCGTCGCCCTCGATGGCGGCCAGCACGTCAATGCGGCCGGCGCGGCGGCGGTCGGTCGGCGCGGCCTTGACCGGCGGCGCCACGGGCTTGCGCCCACCTGGCAGCACGACGCCGGGGCGGCGGCGGGGCGCCTCCTCGTCCTCGGGCCGGGTCGGCTTCAGGCGCAGGGTCTCGACCGGCGTGCCTGGGGCAGCAGGCGCTGGACGGGCGGTGGGGCGGCGCGCCTCCTCGGCTGGCTTCGGAGCTGCCGGGGCAGCCAATCCCGCGGCGGCGGCGGCCTCGGCTGCCAGGCGGTTTGACTCCTCGGCCTTGAGGCGGTCGGCCTCCTCCGCTGCACGGCGCGCCTCTTCCTCAGCAGCCTTTCGGGCCTCTTCCTCACGGCGGCGTGCTTCCTCGGCGGCGGAGAGGATGTTGATCTTCTCCTGCTCATGCCGCTCGGCTTCGCGCTTGGCGTTCTCGATGGCCTGCTCGGCCAGGACCCTCTGGCGCACGGCGATCTCGGTCGCGGTCAGGGCGCGTCCGGTGCCGGACACGGGACGCGCGGAGATCGGCGGGCGCGGCGGGCCGCCGGGCACCACGGGGGCGTTCGGGGTAGCCGTGGGAGCTGGCGGCGGAGGCGGCGTCACAGGGGCGCGCTTCTTGCGCACCTCAACCTGCACGACCTTGGAGCGGCCATGGCTGAAGCTCTGGCGCACTGACCCGGCGTCCACAGTGCGTCCAACCTCGGCGCGTCCCGCGGGGCGCAGTGAAAGCCGGCCCTTGGCCGTATCGGTGTCGTTGCCGTCGCTCATGTAACCGTCTGTCCCATCCGTCCGTCCTGCCCGGCCACGCCGAGCAGGCGATTGCATTCTATGTTCAGCGCCTCGGCCAGCCTGCCGTGCGCGATCGCCACGTGCACTACATGGTCACGGCTGAACACCGCGGCCAGGGCTGCTGCCGGCAGAGGCGCCACGACCGGCGCCGCCTTGGCCCGTGCGCCGTTGCCGCTGAGGAACCGCGCCCGCTCGTCCGGGCTGCCGTCGCTGGCCTGGACCACCAGCCCGGCGCGTCCCGCCACCAGCCACTCGCGCGCCTTCTCGAAGCCGCAGACGGCCTGGCCGGCCCGCCGGGCCAATCCCAGCAGCTCCGTCACCCGCCGGAGCAGGCCCGTCTGCACCATCGCAACGAGATCGGCGGGGACCGATACCTGCCCACGTGCCGCCCTGGCGAAAGCGCCCTTCTTGCGCGCGGTATCTAACACATCGCGGCGCGCACTCAACCAGATTCCCCGTCCCGGCAACTTTGCAGCGAGATCAGGCACCACCATACGGTCCGGCGCGACCACGAAGCGTATCATGCGCGCACGGTAATCCCGTTCCCGCGTCACTACGCATCGGCGGAGCGGGCCGGTTTCCGGCTCGTCTTCCGCGTCGGATGCGCCGACTGGTTCGGGGACTGGTTCGGGACCGCTAGTCGTGGGAAGCCTCCTCGGCCGGTGCCTCGCCGCCCTCCTCACCCTCGAACCAGTGGGCACGGGCGGCCATGACCACGTCGTTGGCCACCTCCTCCTCCATATTCTCGGCGCCGACGATCTCCACCAGCTCGTCGCCGGCCAGGTCCGCCAGGTCGTCCAGGGTTTTGACGCCCTTCTCGCCGAGGGCCACCAGCATGGCGGGGGTGAGCACCTCAATGGAGGCGATGTCGTCCGACACGCCAAGGGCGATGCGCTTCTCGTTCAGCTCGTCATCCCTGCGGTTCAGGAATGCCTGGGCGCGGCGGATCAGTTCCTCGGCGATGCTCTCGTCGAAGCCCTCAACCTCTCCCAGCTCTTCCAGTGGGATGTAGGCCAATTCCTCGATGGTCGTGAAGCCCTCCGTCACCAGCAGCCCGGCGATCACGTCGTCCACGTCCAGCGCCTCGACGAACAGGCCGGTGCGGCGGCGATATTCCTCCTGCCGGCGCTCGCTCTCCTCGGCTTCGGTGAGGATATCAATGTCCCAACGAGTAAGTTGGCTGGCCAAGCGCACGTTCTGGCCGCGGCGGCCAATGGCGAGGGAGAGCTGCTCGTCGGGCACCACGACCTCGACGCGCCCGGCCTCCTCGTCCATCACGACCTTGGTGACTTCCGCCGGCGCCAGCGCGTTCACGACGAAGGTGGCGTGTTGGGCGGACCAGGGGATGATGTCTATCTTTTCGCCCTGCAATTCCTGCACGACGGCCTGGACGCGGCTGCCCCGCATGCCGACGCAGGCGCCGACCGGGTCTATGCTCTGGTCGCGGCTGATGACGGCCATCTTGGCGCGGCTGCCTGGGTCGCGGGCGACCGCCTTGATCTCGATGATGCCGTCGTAGATTTCCGGCACTTCCTGCGCGAACAGCTTGGCGAGGAACGCCGGGTGGGTGCGTGAGAGGAAGATTTGGGGTCCGCGAGGCTCCTCGCGCACGTCGTAGATGTAGGCCCGTACCCGGTCGCCATTTCGGAAGGACTCGCGCGGGATCAGCTCGTCGCGGCGCAGCAGGGCCTCGGCGCGGCCCAGCTCCACCATCATGTTGCCGTACTCGGTGCGCTTGACGACGCCGTTGATGATCTCGCCGATGCGGTCCTTGAACTCGTCATACTGCTTCTTGCGCTCGTATTCGCGCACGCGCTGGACGATGACCTGCTTGGCGGTCTGGGCTGCGATGCGGCCGAAATCAATTGGGGGCAGAGGGTCCACCAGGTGCCCGCCCAACTGAATCGTCGGGTCGAACTTGCGGGCGATGTGGATGGGGATCTGCGTTTCGTCGTTCTCCACCACCTCGACGGCCTCGGTCCAGCGGGTCAGGCGGACGTCGCCGGTCTTCTTGTCAATGGTGGCGCGTATGTCCTTCTCCGAGCCGTACTTGGCGCGGCCGGCCTTCTGGATGGCTTGCTCCATCGCCTCCAGCACCTCGTCGCGCTCGATGCTCTTTTCGCGCGCAACGGCGTCGGCCACCAGCAGCAGTTCGGGGCGGGAGACGGAGGTGTCCATGGGAGGTGCTCCTAGTTCGCAGGTGGCGGGGTTGGGGACGTCGCAGCAATCAGTGCATCGGTCAGCAGCAGCTTGGCCCGGCGCAGGTCGGCGAAGGGCAAGCTGACCTCCTCCCCGTCGTCCAGCCGCATCCGGGCGTGGGTGTCGTCGGCGCCCATCACAATGCCGGTGAAGCGGCGTCGGCCGTCCACGGGCATCGCCATCTCCGCCCGCGCCTGGTGCCCGGCGAAGCGGAGCCAGTCCTTTGGCCGGGTCAGCGGACGGTCAATGCCGGCACTGCTGACCTCCAGGGTCCAGCGGCCGGGCAGGGGGTCGTCCACGTCCAGGATGGCGCTGACCGCGTGGGTGATGCGCTCGCAGTCCTTGACGCTGATCTGGCTGCCGTCGGCGCGGTCGGCCATGACCTGCACGGTCGGACGGTCGCGGCCCAGGATCAGCACGCGCACCAGCTCATAGGCCATGCCCTCCAGCGAGGGCGTGATGAGGGCTGCCACCTTGGCTTCCAGGCCCTGGTGGTTCGGTTCCTCGGCGATGGCGGGTCGGCTGGTCATGTAGGTGCAATACCAAAAAGGCGGCCGGTCAAGGCCACCCTCCGAAAGCAGCGGAGAATGTAGGGAAGACAGAGAAATACGCCAACCGGCGCACCGGTGCAAGGTGGATCGTCTGGAGTGCGCTCCCTGCTCCCTCTCCCTCCGGGAGAGGGTTGGGGTGAAGGGGTCTTGGCTGCGGTGCGGGGCACTTTGTTGCCGTTGGGCCGGGGCTCTGCTGTGGGTGGGGACTATGCTTGCCCGCCCCCTCACCCCGGCCCTCTCCCGGAGGGAAAGGGAGCAGGAAGCGTGGGTCTCTAGGTCGGCTGGCTACTTCACGGTCTGGATGACCTCGAAGCCTTCGAACTGCGGGTGGCCGAGATAGACCGGCGCGTCGCCCTGCCCACCAGCGCCGGCATTGCGGTGGGCGGCGCGGAAGGCGTCGGAGCGGGTCCAGCCCTCGAACGCCGCGTGGCTGTCCCAGATGGTATGGCTGGAATACAGGACGTGGTCATCGTGCGCCGGGCCGCGCAGCAGGTGGAACTCGACGAAGCCGGGGACGCCGTTGAGATGGGAATCGCGGCTGGTCCACATATGCTCGAAGGCAGCCTCCGAACCCGGCGCGACCTTGAAGCGGTTCATGGCGATGTACATGCGAGAATGCTCCTGTGATTGGCAGTGAGGATGGGGCGGCTGGGTCGAGGCGCAAGCGTGCTACCTAAAGCGGCTTCAACCCAGCCTCGATCTCCGCGCGGCGCGGCTCCAGGAACGGCGGCAGGGCCAGGCGCTCGCCCAGGCGTTCCATCGGCTCGTCGGTTGCGAAGCCTGGGCCGTCGGTGGCGATCTCATACAGGATGCCGCCGGGTTCGCGGGTGTAGAGGCTGCGGAAGTAGTAGCGGTCCACCGGCCCGCTGGACGGGATGCGAAGGCGCTGCAGCCGCTCGGCCCAGCCGTCATAATCCTCGTCCGGCACCCGGAAGGCGACATGGTGGACGCTGCCGGCGCCGGGGCGTGCCGCCGCCAGGTCCGGCTCGACACGGATGTGCAGCTCGGCGGCCGGGCCGCCCGCGCCCATGGCGAAGACATGGACCGGGATGCCGCCGTCTTGGACCATGCGGGCCTCCTGCATCGCCATCACCTCCGTCAGGAACCGGGCGGAGGGCGCGAGGTCGCGTACGCTGATCGTGATCGGGCCGAGGCCGCGGATTTGATGCTCCGGCGGGACCGGGCTGCGGTCCCAGGGGTGCGCGGGGCCGGCGCCACCGTCATCCACCAGGGCCAGCCGCTGGCCCTCCGGGTCCTCGAAGGCGAACTCCTGCCGGCCATCCACCTCCTGCACCGGGCCGTGCGGCACGCCCAGGCCGTCCAGGCGCGCGGCCCAATGGTCCAGCGCCGCCGGGCCGGCCACGCGCAGAGCCGTTCGTACGATGGAGCCGCTGCCGCGCCGCTCCGGCCCGACCGGCCAGTCGAAGAAGGTGATGTCGGTGCCGGGACTGGCGGCGCCGTCCGCATAGAACAGGTGGTAGGCGCTGACATCGTCCTGATTGACGGTCTTCTTGACCAGGCGCATCCCCAGCACGCGGGTGTAGAAGTCGTGGTTCCCCCGTGCATCCGCCGTCACGGCCGTCAGGTGGTGCATCCCGTGCAACTGCATTGTCATCTCTGTCTCAACCGCCGCTAGATGCCGCATATGCGCCGGACGTGACATGCCGCCAATGCCTGGGGTGGGGATGGTGCAAGCCGTAGGTGGCTGGGTAGGGTGCCGCGGCCTGCAACGCGCCGGGCGGCCCGGTTTGGAACCCACCGATGACAACCCGCATTTTGCGCGCGACCTCCGTCACCTATGCCTGCGCCGCCCTGATCGGGTTGGTGGCGGCCCTGCTCGTGCTGCCGGTCGAGACCATCCTTGGCACAGGCCCGGGATGGGCCGTGCCGTTCACGGACCAGGCGCGGAGCCTGACCGGGCACCTTGCCTACCAGGCGGATGCCTGGCGCTGGCCGCTCCTGTGGTCGGACTGGCTGTTCTGGCCGCGGGGCATGTCGGTCGCGTTGACGGACAGCAACCCGCTGGTCTCGATGCCGGCGAAGCTGTGGACGCGGCTGACCGGGGCCGCGCCGGTCAACCTGCTTGGGGCTTGGCTGGCGCTATGCTGGGTGGCGCAGCCGGTCGCCGCGGCCTATGCGGCGCGCAGCCTGCGGCTGGGGACCTTGCCCTGCCTGGCGACGGGCGTGCTGGCGGCGTGCTGGCCGGCGCTGCTGATGCGCATGGGGCATGTCAACCTGTGCGGGCACTTCCTGATCCTGCTGGCCCTGGGCTTGGCGCTGCGCCGCTTGCCCGGCGGCGGCGGCGGATGGCTGGCGCCGGCGCTGCTGCTGCTCGTGGCGGTGCTGGTGCATCCCTACCTGTTCGAAATCGCCGCGGTGGTGCTGGCGGCGGTCCCGCTGCAGGCCGCGCTCGACCGGCGGGCGGGATGGCGGCGCAGCGCAGCGGGCTACCTTGCGGCATGCGTCGGCGCGGTTGCGGCGCTGGCCCTGCTTAGCGGGCCGCTTGGGGGCGGGGACAAGGGGTTCGTCACCTACTCGATGAACCTGCTGTCGCCGGTCTGGCCGCAACGCTCCGGCGTGTTCGGGGCGGACTTGCCGATCCTGGACGCCACCGGAGGCCAGGCGGAGGGCTTCAATTGGCTCGGCGCCGGCGTCCTGCTGCTGGGAGTGGCGGCGCTGGCCGGCCTGGTGCGGCGGCGCCCGGACGTGCGCCCGGTGCGCGGGCTGCTGCTGGTGCTGGGCGGGCTGGCGGTGCTGTCGCTCAGCAGCCGGATCTATGCCGGGCCGGTCAAGGTGCTGGATTTGGGGGCGAAGCCCTGGGAGGACATCTTCGGCACCTTCCGGGCGCCGGGCCGGGCATTCTGGCCGGTGGGCTATGCGGTGATGATCGCCTCGGTTGCCGCCATGGCGCGGATGCCCAGGCCCTGGGGCGCAGTGCTGCTGGTGGCGGCGTCCGTGCTGCAAATCATTGACTCCGGGCCGCTGCGACGCTCCGCCCGGCAGGGGTGGGAGCATGGAGCCGGCGTGGCGGTGCTACCGGTGCCGGTGGGCACGCGGCTGTTCGGCGTTGCGCCTTACCCGACCTGCTCCGGCGACTGCGTCGCGCAGGCCGAGGCGGAGGTCATGCTGCTGCATGCCGTCCAGGCCGGGGCGCGCCTGCGGGACGTGGGCGCCGGCCGTCCGCCGCCCTCATTCAATTGCGAAAAGACGCTGGCCGAGCTGACGGAACTGCCGCTGCTGCCCGGCGAGGCCCGCGCCTACTTCGGCGATGCGACCAGGGCGGCGTTGCGCCCGGAGTGGCTGGGGCCGGACACCGTTTGCCGCGCCGTGCCGCAGGCAACCCTATGCGGGCGGGGCGTCGCGCCGTTTGAAGGCGCGCCGGTCGCGGCCCGTCCGGCTGCGGACCCCTTGGCGCTGCCGCTGACCCTGACCGGGCTGGCGATGGCGCCGGTGCTGGGGAGCGGGTGGCGGTGGGACGGCGATGGGCAGGCCTGGTCGGAGGGGCCGCACAGCACCTTGATGCTGAACCTCCCCGCTGGAGCCGCTGTCGTGCTGACGCTGCACATGCAGGGGATCGCCGCCCAGTCCAGCGGAACCCGCGGCATTGACGTGAGCACGCGCACCTCGGACACCGACAACCCGAACGGCACGATCTTTCACGTCGCACTTCCGGACGGCGCGGCCACGAGCATTGTGCTGCGTCTGTCAGCACATCCGGCGGGATGGGTGCGGGTTGCCCTGGACGCTCCGCGGCCCGTGGACCCGGCGCGGCGGGCGATGACTGCTCCGGTGCACCGGGCGGCTGTGAAGCTGCTGGGGATTGACCTGCGGGCTGCTGATGGCAGCCCCCCGCTCTGACCCTTCCGTAGGTCCGTTGTCATCGCAAGCGCCTCGCCATGACGGAGCGGTCAAAGCGGGCGGCGGCTGGTCTTATCCTGGCGTGTAGATGACCAGCTTCAGCGCGGGATCATCGTTCGCCTGAAAGGACGCATACTCGAACCGCAGCAGGCCGCGCTCCGGATGGTGCAGCGTCTTCTGCCCGGCCGCGACGCCGCGGACGTCGTGCGCCTCCCACCAGCCGATGAACTCGGGGCTGCCGTGCCGGAGGCGCTCCAGCAGGTCGAGGAATGCCGGGTCGCCGGCCCACACGTCGTGCGTCGCGCGGAACTGCGCCACCATGCGCTGGGCCTCGCCGGCCCAGCCCGTCCCGAACAGCCGCCGGGCGCCGGGATCGGTCAGCACGTAAAGCAGGATGTTGCGGTCCGCCTCGGCAATCCCGCCGAAATCGGTGACGACGTCGGCCGCGGCGGCGTTCCACGCCAGGATGTCCCAGCGGCGCCCGGTGACATAGGCGGGCTGGTTGAGGCCCTCGACCATGCGCCGGATCGTGCCAGGCACGGTTTCGCGGACGAACGCGCAGCGGCCGGTGTCCCGCGCCAGTGCCCGCAAGTGGGTATGCTCGGCCCGGCCCAGGCGCAGCGCGCGAGCCAACGCCTCCACCGTGGTGACGGAGGTTCAGTTCACCTCGGGCGCTGGCGCCGGCAGGTCCGTCCGGGTGAACCGCCAATACAGCGGCGTCCGCCCGGCCAGCAGTGCCTTCGCCTCATATCGCGTTTGTGGCCAGCCGGACGGACGTTCGGACGCCGGGGCCGGTGCGGTGAACAGCGCCTGTCCCGCCATGACCTCCGCAACCCAGGCCTGGTAGGTCGGATCGTCCGAGGCGATGCGCCACTCGCCGCCGGGCCGCAGGGCACGGGCGACCAAGGCGACCTGAGCCGGATGCACGAAGCGGCGCTTGGCATGGCGCATCTTGGGCCAAGGGTCGGGAAACATCAGGAACACCCGGTCCAGGCTGCCCGGCGGCAGGGCGCGCAGCAGGATGCGGGCGTCGTCATCCCACAGGCGCAGGTTCGGGGGCAGGGGGGCGTCGGCCTCCCCGCCCTCCGGCACCAAGCGGGACAGTAGGGAGCAAAGGCCGTTCTCGAACACCTCGCAGGCAATCAGGCCGGTACCGGGGTTCCCGGCGGCCACCGCCTGGGCGTGCTCGCCGCCGCCGAAGCCGACTTCGAGCCACAGCCGGTCCGGGCGCGGGTCGAATGCGGTCAAGGGATCGCCCGCCTGCGCCAGGGGGAAGCGCAGGCGGGGCAGGGTGGCGTCCAGCAGCAGTTGCTGCCGGGGCCGCAGCGGATGGCTCCGCGTGCGGCCGTACAGGCGCTCGGCTGGGTCCTTCAGCGGTTGAAGGCGCTGCGCAGCGCCGGGACCAGGTCGGTCTTCTCCCAGGTGAATGTGCCGAGGTCCTCGTCCGGCGTGCGGCCGAAGTGGCCGTAGGCGCTGGTCACGGCGTAGATCGGCCGGTTCATGTGCAGGTGCTCGCGGATGCCGCGCGGGCTGAGGTTCACCAGCTCGCGCAGCACCTTTTCCAGCCGGGCCTCGTCCACGTCCCGCCCGGTGCCGTCCAGGTCCACGTAAACCGATAGCGGATGCGACACCCCGATGGCGTAGCTGATCTGCAGGGTGCATTTCTCCGCCAGGCCCGCGGCCACGACGTTCTTGGCGAGGTAGCGGCAGGCATAGGCGGCGCTGCGGTCCACCTTGGTCGGGTCCTTGCCGCTGAACGCGCCGCCGCCGTGGGCGCAGGCGCCGCCATAGGTGTCCACGATGATTTTGCGGCCGGTCAGCCCGGCGTCGCCGTCGGGACCGCCGATGACGAAGTTGCCGGTCGGGTTCACATACAGCTCATCGTCGGGCGGCATCCAGCCCGGCGGCAGGCTAGTCTCGATGATCGGAAGGATCATCGCCTTGATAGCGCGCTGGTCCAAGCCCTCGTCATGCTGGGTCGAGACGACGATGCTGGTCGCCCCGACCGGCTTGCCGTCGACATAGCGCAGCGTCACCTGGCTTTTTGCGTCGGGCTGCAGGCCGGCTACGGTCGGGTCGCCGTTCCGGCGCATCTCGCTCATGCGGCGCAGGATCAGGTGGGCGTAGTGGATCGGTGCCGGCATCAGCTCCGGCGTCTCGTCGCAGGCAAAGCCGAACATGATTCCCTGGTCGCCGGCGCCTTCGTCCTTGTTGCCGGCGCTGTCCACGCCCGCCGCGATGTCCACGCTCTGGGCATGCAGATGGCACTGGATGTCGGCATGGCGCCAGGAGAAGCCGGCCTGGTCATAGCCGATGTCGTGGATGGCCAGACGGGCGAGATGGCAGAGCAGTTCGGGCGTGACGGTGCCGGGTCCGCGGGTCTCACCGGCGAGGACGACGCGGTTGGTGGTGACCAGCGTTTCGCAGCCGACGCGGGAGTAGGGGTCGGCGGCCAGGAAGGCGTCGAGAACGGTGTCGCTGATGCGGTCAGCGACCTTGTCCGGGTGGCCTTCCGAGACCGATTCGGACGTGAAAAGGTATTCGCCCTTGGCGCGCATGGATTTCTCCTCTTGTCGCGTGATGATGGCAGGAGCGGCGCCGCGGTGTTCCGCTGGAGCAAAGCCGCCGCACCGGCCGGATGCCGGGGCGCGGGGTATGTGACCGATCCCTGGGGGGTGGTCAAGGCAAGCGGGCGCGGGCCAGCAAGGCAGGAAGGACGGGCCCGCGGATGGCGAGTTCCGCGGCTGGTCCGGACCGGTAATCGGTTACGGGCCGGAAAGTATTCTCGTCCCGGCGGGCGCGGGCGGCGCCGCGGACGGTGCTGCCGGTGTTGAAGGTGGAGTAGAAGGTGGCAGCCTGGGTGCCGAGCAGCGCCGCCGTGTCGAAGGCGAGGATGACGGGCGGCTCGTCGAGCGGCGCTGCCCGGCAGCGCCGGCGGTCGCGGCGGCAGGCACGCAGAAACGAGTCCCGGCGGGCCGGGTCGGCCCAGAAGAAGACCTTGCTGTCTATCAGCGCCCGCCACAGTGCGGGTTGGCCGGCAAACAGGCCGTGCAGCGAGGGCGTGATCTTTGCGTCGGCCATCAGTTGGAAGCGCAGAATGGCCGACGGGCCGTCGTCGCCGAGCTGCACGCGGCGGAAGTCGTCGCGGTTCTGGCCGGTGAGCGCGGCGCCTGCCTGCCGCAGCAGGTCCGCCGCGGGCAGCAGCCCATGCGCCTCGACGCCCGCAAGGCCGTCGGCTTCCACGACATGCCACACGACAGGGAAGCGTGCGGCGAAGCGGGCGATGCCGTCCGCGGCTGCGGTCAACCCACCCCCATGACATCCTTCATCGAATACAGCCCCGGCGGCTTGCCCTCGGTCCACGCCGCGGCGCGGACGGCGCCGGTGGCGAACATCCGGCGGTCAAAGGCGCGGTGGGTCAGGGCGATGTGCTCGGCCCCGGCAGCAAACAGGACGGTGTGCTCGCCGACGACGTTTCCGCCGCGCAGCGCCGCGAAGCCGATGGCGCCGGGCTGGCGCGGGCCGGTATGACCGTCGCGCCCGGAAGCCATCACATCCTCCAGCCGCACGCCGCGGCCGCGGGCTACGGCGCGGCCCAGGCCGACGGCGGTGCCAGATGGGGCGTCCACCTTCTGGTTATGGTGCATTTCCAGGATTTCGGCATCGTACTTCGCCGCCGGCAGGGCGGCGCCGAGCTGCTCGGCGAGTGCGAGCAGGAGGGTGACGCCAGGGCCGAAGTTAGGGGACTGCACGACGGGGATGCGTTGGGCGGCGCGGGCGACGGCGGCATCGTCCGCAGGGGACAGGCCGGTGGTGCCAAGAATCCAGGCGGAGCTTGACGCAGCCAAGGCCTCGGCGTGGACGGCGGCGACGGCGGCGTGGGTGAAGTCAATTACCGCGTCAGATGCGGCGGCGAGAGCGGGAACGTCGTCGAACACCCTAACGCCCTCCGGGATGACGTGCCCGGAGCCGGCGCGCTCGGTCCCGCCTGACAAGGCGTGGCCAGCGGCCAACACCTCCTCCGCAATCAGACTGCCCATGCGGCCCGCAACGCCAATCACGCCGATTCGCATGGTGTCAGGTCCTTTTGGGACTGCTCTGCCCCCTCTCCCTCCGGGAGAGGGTTGGGGTGAGGGGGTCTTCAAGCGCAAGCGTTGGATAACGCTGGGGCTGGTGCTAGCGGGACCGACGGCTCGCCGCTCCGCGACCAGACCCCCTCACCCCACCCTCTCCCGGAGGGAGAGGGAGAAGGCAGCGCTCTCGTGGAAGCCTGGAGGGCGGGTTGCGAATTTACTCCCGGTCGCGGTCCCGGTCGCCGCCGGCCTCGGCCAGGGCGGCGCCGAACTCAAGCTGATCGTCCTGCTCGACTTCTTCCTCGCCGGCGAGGCCGACCTGCTCGCCGCGGGCCTGCTTCTCGGCTTCCTCGACGCTGCGGGCGACGTTGACGGTGATCGGCAGCGTGACCTCCGGGTGCAGCACCAGGCGAACGGGTGTCAGGCCCAGGGTCTTAATCGGCTGGTCCAGCACGACCTGGTTGCGGTTCACCGTCAGGCTGGCCGCAGCGCAGGCGTCCGCGATGTCGCGGCTGCTCACGGAGCCATACAAGCTGCCGCTCTCGCCCGCCTGGCGGATGATGACGACGATCAGGCCGGCCATGCGCTCGGACAGCCGCTCGGCCTCCTCGCGCCGCTTGATGTTCTGCGCTTCCAACTGCACGCGCTGGCCCTCGAACTGGGCCAGCGTATTCTTGTTGGCGCGCAGAGCCTTCTTCTGCGGCAGGAGGAAGTTGCGGGCATAGCCCGGCTTCACCTTCACTACGTCGCCCATCTGCCCGAGCTTATCAACTCGTTGCAGCAGGATCAGATCAATCGTTGCCATGATCCCGGTCCCTTATGCGACGACGTAGGGCAGCAGCGCCAGGAAGCGGGCGCGCTTGATGGCGTTCGCCAGCTCGCGCTGCTTCTTGCCGGACACGGCGGTGATGCGGCTCGGCACGATCTTGCCGCGCTCGCTCAGGAAGCGGGACAGCAGGCGCACGTCCTTGTAATCAATCTTCGGCGCGTTCGGGCCGCTGAACGGGCAGCTTTTGCGGCGGCGGTAGAACGGGCGCCGGGCGCCGGCAGCCGCGCCCCCGGCGGCGCCATCGGGGCCGCCACGCTCGCCACGGTCGGAGTTACGGTCGGACATGCTGGTTACTCCTCACCCTGCTCGGGGGCACGGTAGGTATCGCCCTCGGGACGGGCACGGTATTCCTCACGGTCGTCGAAGCCGCGCTTGCGGCCGCTCTCGAAGCGCCCGGCTGGCTTCGGCCCACGGAAGCCGCGCTCGCGCTCGTCAGACTTGCGGGACAGGATGGCCGAGGGTTCCTCGACGATCTCTTCCACCCGGAGCGTCATGAAGCGCAGCACGTCTTCGTTCAGGCGCAGCAGGCGCTCCATCTCGTGGATGAAGGCGGGCTTGGCGTCCATGCCGAGCAGCATGTAATGGCCCTTGCGGTTCTTCTTGACCCGGTAGGCCAGGCTCCGCAGGCCCCAATACTCACGCTTCTTGACTTCGCCGCCATCGGTCGAGAGCTGCTCGGTGATGGTATCGGCGATCGTGTCAACCTGCTGTTGGGTGACGTCGTTGCGTGCGATCAGCACGCATTCATATAATGGCATGGTGGCCCCTTCGGATGTTGACGCCCAGGAACGGGCACAGCCGGGGCGGATGCCACCACCCCAGCAGGGAAGCGGCGGGGTATAACGGGCGTGGCCGGGAATGCAAGGATGCTGTCGTTTGGGCAGCCATGCGGAGGGGGACGGGGGACATGAGCACGACGATTGGGGCACGGGCAGCACCGGGGCTGCGGGTAGGCGGCGGGCGGCTGGCGCTGGCGGGGGCGGTCGCGGCGGCTGGGGTGCTGGGATTCCTTGGCGGGGATGACGGCGGGGCCGGGTCGGACCTGCTGGTGTTGATGCGGTTCATGGCCGTGGTCAAGGCGGCGATGGCGCTGGGTGCCGTGGCGCTGGTGTGGTGGCGGATGGGAGCTCCGGTGGGCCGGGGAGCGGCGGCGGCCTATGTCGTGGCGGCGGCGGTGATGGCGGTTGGGCCGGGGCTGATCTGGGACATGCGGCACATCGCGCTGGGGGCCGTGGCGGTGCATGGCGGGCTGTCGGCGCTGCTGGTGGTGGGATGGCTGGACCGCGCGGGATGGAATGGGGTGGTCGGGGAGGCGGTGGCTCGCCGGCGGATGCGGCTGGTCCGTTCGGGACACTGATGCGGAGCCTGGCGCCTGGGAGGCCGGACGCCGTTGAGTTTGATGCGACGCCCTTGCCCCTGACCCAAGGCATCCCGTGGCGGTGACCCGGTGCGCCCAGGCAAGCCCGTTGTTTCGCGCCGCCACGCACGCGACTTGGGCGTCGCCGAAATTGGATCCGTCCACATACAGCGAGCCTCCCTCCGCCAAGGCGTTGTAATCCAGCGTCTCGGCGCCGTTGTCGAAGATGCGGGCCGCGGTCCGCGCACTGCACCCGCGGCACTGTATAACGCCGCCGAACCGTGCCAGCAGGTTGGCGTCGCCTGCATTCCTGAAGGTCGAGCCGTCGCCAGTGACGCGCCCGTCCCGCCGCCTCTTTCCCGGCGGGCAACCCCTGCTAAGCTGGCCCGGTGCAGGTCCAGGACTTCATTGCCAAGTGGCAGGCCAACAAGCGCACCGAGCGCGCGGCGGCCCAAGAACATTTCTTGGACCTGTGCGCCGTACTCGGTGAGCCGACGCCCAACAGCGACCCCACCGGCGCCGAATACGCCTTCGAGAAGGGCGCGGCCAAGGCCAGCGGCGGCGACGGCTGGGCCGACGTGTGGCGCCGCGGCTGCTTCGCCTGGGAGTACAAGGGCAAGCACAAGGACCTGCAGGCCGCGCACCGGCAGCTCCTGCAATATGCCGGTGCGCTGGAGAACCCGCCGCTGCTGGTGACCTGCGACATCGAGCGCATCGTCATCCGCACCAACTGGACCAACACCGTCTCGGACCGGATCGAGATCCCGCTGGCCGAGCTGGCGAACCCGAACCGGCTGCGGGTGCTCAAGTGGGTCTTCTCAAACCCCGGCGAGCTGCGCCCGCAGAAGACCCGCGCCGCCGTGACGGCGGACGCCGCCGGGCGCTTCGCCATGCTTGCCGGCCACCTGCGCGACCGCGGCCACGATCCGCAAACGGTGGCGCATTTCGTCAACCGCCTGGTGTTCTGCCTGTTTGCCGACAACGTGGACCTGCTGCCGCCGGGGCTGCTCACGCAGATGCTCGACGCCTCCCGCCGCAACCTGGCGCCATTCGAGGACAACGCCCGCCAGTTGTTCTCCGCGATGGCCCAGCCCCGCGGCAAGGTCGGCTACGTCCCGGTTGCCTGGTTCAACGGCGGCCTGTTCGACGACGATGCGGCCCTGCCGCTGACGGCGGCCGACGTGGCCCTGGTGCAGGGTGCGGCGCGGCTGGACTGGGCGGACGTGGACCCGGCGATCTTCGGCACCCTGTTCGAGCGCGGGCTGGACCCCGGCAAGCGCAGCCAGTTGGGCGCGCACTATACCGCGCCGGAGATGATTGAGCGGGTGATCGGCCCGGTGATCCGCTTGCCGCTGCTGGCCGAGTGGGCGCGCGTGCAGGAAGATATCGTCCGGGTCCTGGACGCCGGGAGGCAGGCGCGGGACGGCGCCCATACCAAGGCCGAGGCACGTTCCCGGGCGCACGCGCTGTTCCGGACATTCCTGTTCCGGCTGCGTGCCTTCCGCGTGCTGGACCCGGCCTGCGGGTCCGGAAACTTCCTGTATCTCGCGCTGCAAGCCATCAAGGATGTGGAGCACCGGGCCATCGTGGAGGCCCAGGCGCTGGGCTTGCCGCGCGAGGACCCGCAAGTGGGGCCGGAGGTGGTGCTGGGGCTGGAGGTGAACCCGTATGCGGCGGAACTGGCCCGGGTGTCGGTGTGGATCGGGCATATCCAGTGGGCGCGGCGGCATGGCTATCCCCCGCCGTCCAACCCGGTGCTGCGCACGCTGGACACCATTGCCTGCCGGGATGCGGTGCTGGCCGGTGATGGGACCGTGACGCCCTGGACGGCGGCGGACGCCATCGTGGGCAACCCGCCGTTCCTGGGCGGCAAGCGGTTGCGGACGGTGCTGGGCGATGACTACTGCGCCCGGCTGTTCGCCGCCTATGACGGGCAGGTGCCGGCGGAGGCGGACCTGGTGTGCTACTGGTTCGCGCTGGCGCAGGCAGCGATAGCTGCGGGCCGGGCGGCGCGGGCCGGGCTTGTGGCCACCAACAACATCCGCGGCGGCGCCAACCGCCGGGTGCTGGACCCGCTGGCGCAGGCGGGGGCGATCACGGACGCCTGGGCCGACGAGGCGTGGACGCTGGACGGCGCGGCGGTGCGGGTGTCGCTGGTGTGCTGGGGGCGGGACCGGGCGGCGCTCGCCATGCTGGATGGGGCTGCGGTTGCAACGGTCCATGCGGACCTGACAGCGGGGGCGGCCGACCTGACGACAGCGCGCAAGCTGCCGGAGAACGCGGGCGTGGCGTTCATGGGCGACACCAAGGGCGGCGCCTTCGACGTGCCGGGCGAGTTGGCCCGGCAGTGGCTGCTGCTGCCCAGCAACCCCAACGGCCGTCCGAACGCGGACGTGCTGCGCCCATGGGCGAACGGCATGGACGTGACCCGGCGGCCGTCCGACACCTGGATCATAGACTTCGGCTGGCAGATGACGGAGGCGGAGGTGGCCCACTTTTCAGGGCCGTATGCCTATGCGGTTCTGAACGTAAAGCCGCAGGCCGCCACGAAGCGTGAGGAGTACACCAGCACTTGGTGGCGGCACACCCGTCCCAGGCCAGAAATGCATCAGGCGCTCAAGGGCCTGTCCCGGTTCATCGTGACGCCCGAGGTAGCCAAGCACCGTGTCTTTGCTTGGATGTTCCCGCCAACGCTGCCCGATCACACGCTGCAAGTATTCGCCCGCGATGACGACACGACGTTCGGCATCCTGCAAAGCCGTGTTCATCAGGTTTGGGCTTTGGCAGCCGGCTCCTGGCATGGGGTGGGCAACGACCCCCGTTACACCGTGGGCACCTGCTACGGGACCTTCCCCTTCCCACCCGGCCTGACCCTCAACCTTCCCGCCGCGTCCTACGCCGGCACCCCACACGCCCAAGCCATCGCCGCCGCCGCCCAAGCCCTGGTTGCGGCCCGGGACCGCTGGCTGAACCCGCCGGAGCTGGTGACGCGCACGCCGGAGGTGGCGCCGGGCTTCCCCGACCGCCTGCTGCCCCGTGGCACCACCGCCGTCAAAACCCTGCGCGGACGCACCCTGACCGCGCTCTACAACACCCGCGGCACCCCTGCAGGCGCCTGGCTGGACGGCCTGCATGCCACCGTCGATGCCGCCGTTGCCGCTGCTTACGGCTGGCCCGCTAACCTGCCGGACGTCGAGGTGCTTACCCGCCTGCTGGCCCTGAATCACAACCGCGCCGCGGGCAGCTAGCCCATTTTATTCACCGCATAGCTGGGATTCAGCAGCGGGTGTCGCGTAAGCTGCTGATCGCGTTTACGGATTGGGTGTCGAAGCCATTCCTTCATCCGATCACGCCGAGCCACACCCG
>JAABUK010002251.1_pt1 | contig 35098 bp, 53 predicted proteins | sample 5559141 | NCBI WGS metagenome assembly JAABUK01 (sample SAMN10711869, study PRJNA513367) | rock metagenome | isolation source: Antarctica rocks | place: Antarctica: Victoria Land, Pudding Butte nord | collected 2016-01-03
GTAGAGGAAGGCTGCGTAGGATCGTCCAACGAGACTTGAGTATACCAATCGCCTGCTCCACTTGGTAGCGCATCGTGGCTTTTACGGTGTTGAAGTATGCCGGACGCCCTCGCATAATCGTATTCCCAGCCGTCTTCCTGAACATGGGGACCATCTGATCGGATGCGGTGAACCCAGAGTCGGCTAGCAGGTATTCGTCGCGGGAGAAATGCTCGTCTGGGTGATTCAGAGGTTCAGCGGCACGTTGAACTCGCCTGTCGCTCGATGATGCTGGATAGCCATAGTGGAGGTAGCGGAAGCGCTTGGTATCGTCTACATCCCCGAGAACGTTGTAGCCGTACCTCTCCTTGCGGCTGTGGAACGCGCCAGCGTCATCCCTTGCCGGCGCAGTTGCTAGGTTGACATGAAACCCATCGATGATGCCGATACAATGAGGAATACCGAATTCCTCCATAAAGCTGACCTTGATATCGTTCCTCTGGCGAGTTGTTGGCCAGGAGATGAAGCGGGAGCGCTGTCTAAGGAAGGCTATGACGCATCTACCGGTCCAAATATGGACAGAGCCCTCTGCAACTCAGATCAGCTTGACCGGCAACGGACGGGAACGACGGACAGGCAACTTGACATGTACGCTCAATTACGTTCAAGGTGTGTCCATGAGCCATCCGATAGATGAAGACGCCTAATTGGTACAGCAGACAGGCATGGGGCTTGCGGGTTTGAGACTGGAAGATGACGTCGTCCTCGAAATATGCGACAAGACGAACTAGCGGGGAATTAGACATTCGGAAGGCTTGTTGATGTTGGGATTGACCTTGGGGTAGCGATCCCAATAGCGGTTGGACGCGATATGGCGATAGATAGCTGCCAGAAGGTGAAGACGGCGATGGGTGGACTGCCGATGACGATGAGGGACCAGCGCTAGGATGAGGGGCTCCAGAAATTGGAGGGATTGCGCGCGAAGAGACTTCACAGGCATGGTCATGAGATGAACGCTGTAGCTGCAGCGGTAAGGAAGATGTAATAATGGCGAAGTTGGACGTCTTCAAAGGATGCTCGGGTGGAGTTGGTGGTGGTCTGTGCTCAATCATACGTAATCACTGCTCACAGTGCGTATAAGTGGGTTTTTTAAGCAGAGTCATTTGTCAGCTTCAAATAGATCTATTCGCGTCTAGCTGGCCATTAGAAATGACTAGCCTCAGTTGTACTCTACACTACACGCCTTAGGGCCTCAGTGATCCGACAACCACCGATACTATGTCCCCATCAGCGTGTGCAAAGTGGAAATGGCGGACTCACCTCAAATCGGAAATCGCTCTTTTTCCGTTGACACCACGAGTTCTCCCAGTCAAAGTAGAAGTATCCTCCTTGCTCATAGTCCTCGGTGATGGCTTGAGGGTTATGTGCCCGTTGGAACCAGGTCAGATACTGCTTGTGGAATCGCCAGCTTTGCCGTTTCAATTCTCTCGCTGCGAGCCATCTGACACCGTCATCAGCAGGTGAAAAAACGCGGTGCGGGACGTACTGCTCATAGGTCCCCGTCATGTAGTAGAAGATATAGAAGAGTTGATCGAGCTCGAGTCGTTGGTAGATGGATTTATCGTCGAGTATGGGAGGTTTGGACTGAGGATAGTAGGAAGGAGTCTTGGTGGGATTCTTCGGGTGGTAGTACCGGGGTCTGTTCCATTCAGCGTCTACACATCTTCGCGATTTTGGTGACTCACGGCTCTCCATCGATCTGCTGAGGTGCATTTGCGTAGCTCCCATCCAGTGCGGAATGTAGCTCATTCACATCTCCAGCCCGCTGCTCAGCTGGAGATATCAGTCTCATTTCCAGAAGGACTGAGCTGTACTCACAAAGCTCCTTCGCCGCATCGAAGCTTTGCATGAGGTTTCCGAGTACGCCTTGAGGTAGTCTTGGGCTTTGGCCAGAATAAGCAGATCCGGCGCGGGAGCTCTCCGCGTGAGGTGCATAGCCAGGCGGTGGGAGCGAAGAGCCAACAGCTGAGAGAGGGGAGGTCCCGTTGACGATTGGAGGCGACATGAATTGGTCGACAAGAGCCTGTGAAGAGGATTGAGGTGCAGGTGATCGTGAGGCTGGTATGCCAGGAGGTGGCAGGGGCGCGTGACCCTAAGAGATATTCAACTGAGGATTCGGCTAAAATCAGCGGAGAGCTCACGTTGACCTGGGGCAAAGGTGATTGCGCGGGTCTCGGGCTGGGTGACACCGCCAGAGGGCTCTCCGATGCCGGTATAGGGCTTTGCTTCTCCTCCGACACAGGTGCTTCTTCCGGTGCGGGAGGTAGCGATGGCTCCTTCTTTGGCTTTGCTGGCGAAGCTATTGCCTCGACAGGTGAAGGTAACGATGCTGGGACAGTAGGTGCTGGGGCAGGAATGGGGACAGTAGGGACAGTCGCCGTACTTTGGCTGCCAGCGACTGCAGCCGCCGCAGCAGCAGCATACCTGATAGGAGGAAGAGCTGCAGGTTTTGGCGGAGGTGCTACAGCTATAGGTGTAGGCTCCACTGGCTTCGGGGGCAGCTTCGACGGGGCCACTGGAGGAGCCGGTGCGGCTGCAGATACGGGCTCGGGTTTGCCCTCCATTGTTGGCTTTCTCAATGGCTGCTTCTTCGCCACCGGACTAGGCGGTTGCTCGTCCAGAGGTGTAACAACTGTCTTGCTCGTCGGAGTCAACTTCTTCTCCCGCTCTTCCTTTGCCGGTGTCTTCGGAGCGTCGGACGGGTCTGTGACTGATTCCGAATCCAGGTTGGAGACGTCGTCATTGTGCAAGAATTCTTGAGTGAAGTCCTCCTCGTCCTGGAGATTGAGGTCGTCGTAGATGCCCGCATCATAGTCGAAGTCCTCCTCCTGCATGGGCGTATCAGCACTTTGCAGCATCCACTGAGGTGTCAAGCTTACCGTATTTGCCTCAACGAAATACTTCACGTCCTCTTGTATCGTTTCCACTAGCTCCATCTGCAACTGCCCATTCTCTAACATCCTCTGCACGATCTCCAACCGTCCAATATGCCATGTCCGTCTTTCATTGAGCGTCTCCAGCTCGCCCAACCGATCCCCGGTCGTCTTCTTCTTCTTCCCCGTTTGAAGTTGCTCAGCCTCCGCCTCGGTCTGCTCGATCTGCCGACTAAGTTCATCGGTAGTATTGCCAATCCAGTCGATCATGTCGCGCTTGGCCTTCTCTGCCGGATCGAGGCGGGACTGAGCGATGAGACCTTCTTTCGAGAAGGCCTTCATCTTCATCTCCTTCTCCAAAGCTTTGAAGCGCTCCATTTGCTACAGGCGAAGGAATGGGCAGAACGGGAAGGATAATTGTCAGCAGAGCGTTCTCATCGAGGTTCGCATGAAGAGAACCAGAGTTCCTTGTTGAGACGACCAATACAGTCTACTCACCGTTTCGATCAGCTTCCGATTATCCAACAACGAAGTCTTGTCCTTGATATCGCTACTCCCCAACCACGCCTTGATTTGATCCCTCATCCGCTGCAACTTCTTGATCTGAGTCTTAAGATCATTCTCAAGCTTGTCCTTTTGCGTCGTATTCGACGCATGACCCAGCTTTTCGAACGTTTGTTCGAATACCTCGACGCCCTGGGTCACGGTTTTGAGGGTTTTGTCGATTTCGGCTGAATGTCGCGAGGGAAGGGTTGGTGCGAGGAGAACGAGCTGAAGTGAGCGCCGCACAGACCGAAAGAGCGCATTGCTGACCTTGTAGCTTCCTCAACGCCATATTGCCGGAGAGACTCGGTAAGCATATGCAAGATTGAGCACGTCGTTCTCGTCAAGTTGCAGGCGAAACCAGACTCATTCCACCTTCGCTTAGCTTGACCTTCGTGCCTAACGAATGTTTGTGATCTGACTAAAAGAGGCGCGCCTACCACTTTATCCCAGCTGGGACCAGTGCCTGACGACGATGCTGTAAAGGAGTTTGCAGCGAGTTGCCTTTCCGACAAATCATCTTGAAGACCTATCCGCGAGAAAGAACAGGTCCTCTCAATCGTATATCGCGGCGAGACCTAAATCTCTGCGCTGTGACAAAATCCCATCCCCAATATCGGACTTGGGGTCCCTCCCGAACACCTCCCAATTCCAGATGGTAGGCTCAGATGTATGAGCAAGCCGACGCTGTCGACGTGCTCGACAATGTTTTCTCCCGTCTCACCAATAAGTGAGCTACTGTCACCTCTCATATCCTTTACATACTGCTCACCGTCTTCAACAGACACGATGAGGTCCGCTCGCAAGCATCCGAGGACCTCCGCTCTTTCGTCAGTCCCATCTTCTCCCTTTGACCCAATTGAGCTGATGGTGACTCCTCAGATTACCATCTACGCACAAGAGCACTCAAATGCGGATGACCTCAAAGGTCTCTGGACGGATATCTTCCATCGAACGTTCCCCATCACGAGGAGCAATAATGGTTACGAGCGTCTCGGGGCCGTCGCTGGTATCGGTTAGCCCTGAAGCTGCCGCAAATTGTAAGCCGAGTCTGACGCTACGCAGACAAGATGATCGATGCCACCAACGATGTTGCCAGACAATGGAGACTCTACGAGTGTGAGTCTCTCTGTCATATACCTTACAGGGTTGACTATTTGTGTAGATCTCCGGTCACTGGTGACATGTAACGACTCTTCGGTGATGGTCGCAGCTGCCCATGTCGTCGGCAAGAGCTGCTCCTCCATGCTGTGAATCAACCAGGCTTATAGAACCACAGGGAAGATGGTGAAAATGGCCGAACTCAGCTTGGGCGAGGCGTGGTTTACTATCGAAATCGGGAAGGCATTGCAGATGCTTGAAGGCACGTCAGCTTTCGCACTGCAGACTGCTTGGCTGACGACTTGACACAGAGTCAAAACAAGAGGTAGGACGTTTCAGCGGCGTCCTCATCCTGCATCAGTTCGCCCAAAACGCTCCCGGCCTATTTTATTCATCCGTCCCGGGCGTGCTTGACCAGATCTGGATCCCGCTGCGCGACTCGAGGGTGAGTGCAACATGTCGGAATGTCGTTAATATCCTGATAGACGATGGTGCGAGAACGAGCTTCGATGCTGCTATCCGCCTGCCTCGATATCATCAAGACTCGGGAGAAATCGCCGGACGAAACATACCGCAAGCTGTTTGACGAGGCTAGGTCGGGGCTATTAAGGGCGAGCTCGACGGATACGATTCTTGGATCCTTGCTTGCCTTTGGCGCGATGATACAAAATCAGCAGATTGTAAGGTATTTCAGAGGAGCAGAACTGACTTGCATCGCAGTCGATGGCCGAGTACTACAAGACCATTTGCGAGCTTACCCTTAAGTTCCGAGACAGTAAAGAGGTGTCTGTGCGGAAAGCGGTCATCACCCTCATCCCGAGCATGGGGACCTACGACAGTGACGAGTTCGAGGTGCACTACTTACATCGGAGCATGGGTTACCTCTTGCAAGCATTAGGAAAACCGACTGATCGGGATATCGGTGCGTAATCTCTCAGTTACCACCGGCTGAAGTGGTGCAGCGTATGTCGCGCTTGGACATATGGCAGTCCAGCTTGCCTCGAAAATGCGGCCATTCATTGATGACATCGTCAAGGTTATCAAGGACCATCTGCGGCAACGAGGGTGCGTCCCTCTCGTAAACCCTCGCTGACATTCATAGGAAGAAGAACGCCCCTTTCGAAGCACCGATCTTCCAATGTCTCGCCATGCTCACCACCTCGGTCGGACCTATGCTTACTCGACAAATGCATGAGGTGCTTGACTTGATGTTCCCCTGGGGCTTGAGTGAGGCGCTCTATCATGCCTTGGAGGTGATAGCGCGCCACATTCCACCGCTGTTGCGGAGCATACAGGGTGAACTGTCTCTCCCCTGATGCCAGCACTAAAGCTGATGGTCGTATCAGAGCGGCTACTGAACAGTCTTTCAATGATTCTTGTTGGGCAACCGTTTCGACCTTTGGGAGCGGAGCCGCCAAGGGGTTCATCCAATGTGGCGCGAGATTTGAATCTGCTTCAGGTATTTATCACGTCGAATGCTTTCCCCATGGCTTACTGGCCGCAGGCATCCGCTGGCGGTCAATTGATAGATACCTTGGTGCTCGCTCTTAGGATTCTAGGCACCTTTGAATTCAGCGGTCTGTCCATCTTCCCTCGCCATCTTACTCGCTGACGGTTTGCTGTCAGGCCACATCCTGAACGAGTTCGTTCGGGATGCTGTGCTGCCGTACTTGGAGCACGACAGTCCGGATGTCCGAAAGGAAGCGGTCCTTGCGTCAACCCAGCTGTTCATCAAAGACCCGATTTGCCATCAGATGAGCAGCCATTCTATCGAGATTGTCAGCGATGTTCTGGAGAAGTTGTTGACCGTTGGCATTACCGATCCCAGTGGGTTGCCTGGGTCGTCGGAATGGAATGAAATGCTAACCTGCCTTAGATCCCCTGATCCGTCGGACTGTGCTCGAAAATCTTGATGAAAAGTTCGATCGGCATCTGGCGCAAGCGGAGGACATCCGATGCCTCTTCATCGCACTAAACGATGAGGTATTTCACAACAGAGAGCTTGCCATTGGCATTATCGGACGACTGGCGGTACACAACCCGGCGTATGTCATGCCGCCATTACGGAAATCTCTCATCAATCTCATCACTGAGCTTGAGTACTCGACTGCCATGTAAGCACAAAGCTTGAACTCAAGAAGACGCTAATGCCGTGGCCTTGAAGTAAGCAGAAAGAGGAAAGCGCAAAGCTACTCTGTCTCCTGATCGGCGCTGCTGCAAGCCTCGTCAAGAGCTATGCCCCTACAATCCTCACCATCCTCTTACGAACTGCCAGTTCTCCTCAGACCTCGATACCTGTGGCGGCACATTGCGTCACATGTATCGGCGAGCTGGCCCGTGTCGCTGGCGAGGAGCTGGTACCGAGTGCTCAGGGTGTCCTCAGCCTCGTGGTCGAGCTGCTCAACGATCAAACGCCGAATCTCAAGCGGGATGCGGCATTGAAAACCCTTGGTCAACTCGTATCCAACAGTGGCGAAGTTATCACCCCGTACACGGAATATCCGCAACTTTTGGGCGTCTTGTTCAGATTCTTAAGAACCGAGACTTCGCAGGCCATACGGCTTGAGACGATCCGGACAATGGGCTTGCTGGGCGCCCTTGATCCTTTCAAGCATAAGGTCAGTGATTTTTAGGTAGATTTCAGAAAGCTCAAATTCGTACAGATGCTCCAAGGTGGTATCGACGATCCGAACGCCGAGACATCTGGTCCCCGGATCACCGACATCACCCTGCTCATGAACGCTCAAACCCCATCAAACGACGACTATTACCAGATCGTCGTATTCAATTCGCTTGTCAACGTTCTTAACGATGCAAGCCTCAAGGATCACCACCATCAAGCGATTGAGGCTGTCATGTTGATCTTTAGGACCCAACGCCTACGCTGTGTGGCTTTCCTCCCCCAGGTAAGCCCATAAAGCTGGCGTCAACTCACCCCCCAAGGTCCTGCCTGCCTTCCTTGGTGTGATCAGGACGTCACAGACCAATCGCCCCGAAGTCTACCTGAATCATCTGGCCAATCTGGTCACTGTTGTCAAGCAGCACATCCGCAACTATCTCACCGATATCTTTGCCCTCGTCCATGATTTCTGGAGTCAGACTGCGAGTCTACAGATCAGGATCATTCAGCTCGTCGAAGCAGTGGCGCGTGCGGTCGAAGGCGAGTTTAAGGCATACCTCCCAAAGCTGCTCCAGCAGATTCTCCGATCGTTCGATGGTGATCTGTCCGCCGAACACGTTACAAGCAGCCGGCTCAATACGCTACTCCATATTCTGCGGGCATTCTATGTCTTCGGCTCTAGCATCGAGGACTACCTCCATTTGGTTCTTCCGGTCATTGTGCGGAGCTTCGAGAATCCTTTAAGCCCCGACGACCTGCGCAAGGCAGCTCTACGGACAACGGGGCAACTCTGCAGAAGGGTCAACTTTAGCGATCATGCCTCCCAGATCATCCATCCGCTCATTCGAACTCTGGGTAACAGCGACGGCGAGCTGCGGACAATCGCTATGGACACGCTGTGCGTGCTCGGTCTGCAGTTTGGTCCGGACTATGCGATATTCATCCCTATGGTCAACAAGGTGAGCATCAGATCCTTGAATATGTGGTGCTGACGATATCAGGCACTCATTGAGAACAAGATCGTCTATCCAGCTTATGATCAGCTCATTACCAAGCTACTCAACCGCGAGCGTTTACCTCCCGATCTGGGTCCCGTTGAGCGGTACATCTGAACACTGCGGACGTAGGCAGCGGCTGATTGTGTTAGATTTGCCAACGATCCAATTGATGGGGCTTCAGCCTCCGCTGAGCAAGCGAAGCTCCCCGTCAACCAACAGCAGCTCAAGGCCGCCTGGGATTGCTCGAACGTGACCACCAAAGCTGAATGGCTCGAGTGGATCCGGAGACTAGGCTTCGACCTCATGTCACAGAGTCCGTCACAGGCTATCAGAGCTTCGGGAATTTTAGCGGCAGTAAATCCGTCGTTCGCCAAGGAGCTGTTCAACGTCGCTTTCGTTTCGTGCTGGACCGAGCTGTATGAAAGCTACCAGGTACGAGCTCAGTCTTGGTTTGAAGCCAGTCATCTGATTACTTTTTAGGAGGACCTCGTACGCAATCTCGAGCAAGCACTGACAAATCCTGGCGTTCCACCGGATGTTGCTAATATGATCCTCAATCTTGCGGAGTTCATGGAGCACGACGACAAGGCGTTCGCCATTGAATCTAGGCTGCTCGGAGACTACGTCAGTTTCCATCACGCTTTGTTTTCTCCGCTGACTCGCCGCATAGGCAACCGTCTTTCACGCGTACGCCAAAGCTTTGCATTACAAGGAGATGGAGTTTTTCGTCGACGCCTCGGAGGCAGTTGTCGAGGATCTCATCGGTATCAACCAGAAGCTTCAGCAAAGCGACGCGGCCTGGGGTACACTCGAGTATGCTCAAGGCAACATGGAGATGACGCATGACGTGCTTTGGTATGAAAAGCTCGGACGGTGGGAAGAGGCTTTGCAGGTGTGGAACGAGCGCGCGACCGATCCCGACTCGACGTTTGACGAATCCGCCATCGCCATTGGGAAGCTCCAATGCTTGCACGCGCTTGGCGATTGGGAAGAATTGTCGGACTTTGTCCAGATCAGATGGGCGAATGCCACGCAGGACGAGAAGAAGCAGATAGCTCCCCTCGCGGCAGCCGCGTCTTGGTCTCTCTACCAATGGGATTTGATGGACGATTACATCGGGGCCATGAAGAATGAGTCAGCGGATCGCAACTTCTTCAAGGCGATCATCGCGGTCAACCGGAATCAGTACTCGTCGGCATTGAGGCACATCACCAGGGCCAGAGAGAGGCTGGATCCGGAGTTGACCTCCCTCACAGGGGAAAGCTATGGCCGGGCATACGAGTGAGTCCGCTTGCTTTCAAGGCGGGAATTGATCCTGATCGGCGCAGTGTGGTTGTACGGGTGCAAATGCTTGCTGAGCTGGAGGAGATCATTTCGTACAAAGGTCACGTGGAGGAGCCTGACCGTCAAGCCACACAACGCCGGACTTGGCACAAAAGGTGAGTATTCGAGGATTGATAGCAGTCTCATCTCTGACACCAAAGCACAGGCTTGAAGAGTGCGAGCGCGACGTCGAGGTCTGGCAGCGCGTCCTACAGGTCCGCTCGCTTGTCCTCAGTCCCCATGAAGACGTGGAAACCTGGATCGACTTTGCCGATCTTTGCCGCACCTCGGACCGCCTGAACCTGGCGGAGAAGACGCTGACATCGCTTGTCGGCAATTCGTATAATGCATTGGATCCAGAGGTACGTCGAGCCGATCAAAGAAGTATCAAAGTGACAGGTCGCAAATCAGAATCGAGCTCGCGCCCCTCCCCCCGTCATATTCGCGTATTTCCGCCTTGCCTGGGCGAAAGGCATTCGCGATGATGCGCGCGAAGAACTGGTCGAAACACTGCAATACCTCCGGGACTTCACCGTTCAGCTCTCTGACGATATTGGTCTCGGACAGAGGGACAATACGGGGCGATTGGTACTACCCGATGCTAAGCTGTACGGGGAGTACACGAAACTGCTGGCAAGGTGTCTTGTGGAACTGGGCCAATGGCAGGCAGCTCTGAGGGAGACGAGCTATGACGTAAGTCTCCGAGCCATACTCACGTTAAGTGCTGACCAAAGACCAGTCTGACCCCTCACCGATCCTTAGCGACTTCTCCGTAGCTACAGAACTCGACCCAGACTGGTATCAAGCCTGGCACACATGGGCACTTGCCAATTTTGAGGCGATCACTCAGCTTGAAGTGTCGCAGCAGGGTCTCATATCGGCTCACTTCACAACATACATCATCCCGGCCGTGGAAGGTATGTCCATTTCAATGCTTGCTGCTGACGATACAGGCTTCTTGCGGTCCATCGCGCTCTCACCAGGCAACTCTCTACAAGACACCCTTCGGCTACTCACGCTCTGGTTCACTTACGGATATCAAGCCGGTGTCAGTGCCGCGATTTCGCAAGGCATCCACACCGTCAGCATCGATGTATGGCTTGAGGTCATCCCGCAAGTGCGCTGTCTGAGTCTTCCCATCAGCGGTCGCTCACACTGCTCAGATCATCGCTCGTGTCCAAACTCCGCGCGCCATCATACAGCAGCTTATCGTTCGATTACTAAACGACATCGGCAAGGCACACCCACAAGCTCTCATCTACCCATTGACTGTTGCAGCGAAATCCAATGTTGCGAGCCGGAAGGCTGTGGCCGAGAATATCATGACAAAGATGCGGGAACATTCTGCGACAATCGTCGATCAGGTAGATTGGGTTTTGACCTACAGAAGACCCTTGCTAATAGGTATCTAGGCCTCGCTGGTCAGTACAGAGCTCATTCGGGCAGCCATCCTTTGGCATGAGATCTGGTACGATGGTCTTGAGGAGGCTTCAAAGCATTATTTCGCGGACAGCAACATCCCGGGGATGTTTGAGGTATTGGAACCATTGCATGAGATGGTCGAGCGGGTATGTTGGTTCCCTATGAAGGAGTATTGGCTGAACATTTGCAGGGCCCGGAAACCCTTCGAGAAACATCTTTCGTCCAGAGCTTTGGCCATGACCTGCGGATCGCTCGAGACCACTTGCGAAGATATAGTGTCCATGGCGATCAAACAGAGATTCAACAAGCATGGGACATCTACTACTCGGTCAGCCGCCTGCAGTCGGATTCGAGCTACTCTGACCCGCAATAGATCTTCCAACGCCTTGGCAAGCAACTTAAGCTGCTCAACGTCATTGAGCTACAGTATGTATCGCCCAAACTCATGGCCGTACGGGATCTCGAGATCGCAGTCCCAGGGACTTATCAGAGCAAAAAACCGGTCGTCGGGATCGAGTACGTTATGCCAACATTTCACGTCATCACGTCGAAGCAACGCCCGAGAAAGTTCAGCATGCGCGGTCGAGATGGAAAAGAGTACACGTACTGTTTAAAGGGTAGGTACATTCTGGGATCAAGGTTTGACCTTTATTTAGGACACGAGGACCTGCGGCAAGACGAACGAGTCATGCAGCTTTTTGGTCTCGTCAATACTCTTCTCGGTGTCGACCAGGAATGTGCCAAGCGACATCTCAGCATTCAGCAGTTCTCCGTGACACCCCTGTCTCCTGGCACCGGTCTTCTCGGCTGGGTCCAGCACAGCGATACGATGCACATGCTCATCAAGAGCTATCGGGAATCGCGCAAAATTCTCGTCGATATCGAGCATCGACTAATGCAGCAAGTAAGGGCTTCCAAAGCTTGATCGAGCTGGAGCTGATGTGGGACAGATGGCGGACGAGAGCTACGACAGTTTGCCTCTGTTACACAAAGTGGAGGTATTCCAGTACGCACTCGACAATACCACCGGTCAAGACCTCTATCGCATCTTGTGGCTGAAGAGCCGCAACTCGGAAGCTTGGCTCGAGCGGCGGGTCACCTATACGAGAAGCTTAGGAGTCAATTCGGTGGTCGGGTACATCCTTGGTCTCGGCGATCGGCATCCATCGAATCTGCTTCTCGACCAGATCACCGGAAAGATTGTGCATATCGACTTCGTCAGTCCCTCATATTCCCGGAAAGGCAATGCTGAAATGCTTTCGCATCTTAGGGAGACTGCTTCGAGGTTGCCCAGCAACGGGACAAATACCCTGAGAGGGTACCCTTCCGTCTCACTCGCATGCTTATACACGCCATGGAGGTGAGTATTCAGATGTTTGGGGACAGTTTTCTCTGATCCGCCCAGGTGTGCGGTATCACCGGCACATTCTCCCGCAGCTGCGAGGTTTCAATGGAAGTCATGCGAGACAACCGCGAGTCTCTCATGGCTGTGCTCGAAGCTTTTGTGTACGATCCGCTCCTGGCTTGGCGTCTCACCGCTGCCAATCAGCCTGGTGGACGAGTCACGGATGCCCAGGACATCGATGATGCAGGAGCGTATGCGAAACAGAGGAAAAGCAAGGCGAATGAGACGGAGATCCTCAATGGTAGGCCGAGATCTCCGTCATTGAAAGTTGGCTGAAGTTGGATTAGATGCGGAACGAGCCGAAGTGAAAAATGACAAAGCCCTTCAAGTCATCGAGCGTGTCCGCCGAAAATTGACCGGTCGGGATTTCAAGCCAGAAGTTTCGCTCGACGTCAAGGCACAGGTCGAAAAGCTTGTTGACGAAGCGACGAAAACAGAAAATCTTTGTGTGGCCTTTCTCGGATGGTAAGCGATATCTGAGAGACGTGATATCTTCGCTGACGATGGTCCGAAAGGTGTTCGTTCTGGTGATCTGTTTTCCGGAATACCGACAGGAAGATACCCTGCATCCTATTCCCGCACTTTCGATACCCTGTTCCGACATGCAAAGAACCCCTTTCAGACGAGAGAACGAGAGGACGCAGATCCGTATTCAATGGAAGGGTCGCACGTTCGCTTCCGCAGCGATCTGCCTACGACAGATGGGATTGCTAACAAATAAAGCCCTCGTGGCTGCGTTCGGTTCTCCCTGCGCTTGATGATGACGACGCCGATAACGCGTTACCTCATTCGGCGACTATGGCGAACAATACGCGCCGAATCTGCCTTTGCCGATTCCCCACTTTCTCGGTCGAATATGTCGGTGGAGACGCCGGTATGAAGCCTTAATCTAAAGCTGCCAGCGAAAGATGCGCTTCGGCTCGGAACGACCGCACGAGTTGATACCGCATGCTATCCCCCAGATGCAAGATAGATCTAGGGTGATCCTTGATAAGCGCAATCCAACGAAGGCACTGATTAGGTGCCTGCGCTACCTACCAGGAGCCCCTACACGGGAACCACCCTGATCTAAGGTATTTTGAGGATTTTCCGACTTCAGTAGCTCATCAGCGGGACTCCAACGAGAGCTTGCCCTTCAAGGTATATAACGGAAGCCAAGAATCGCCGATAATCTAGCATGAACGTCAGCGAGGCCAAGAAGAAGAAAAGAAACAAGCAATCCCGATGGCGTTCGCAGCGAGGCTCAATGAATGGACCCTCCCGGACGCACTGCCTGTCGACCTACATCTACCCGAGCTCTCGGACATCGATCCTGTGATTTTGCGAACGGTCTTCACGCATGCAAGCAGATATTGGCGTGCCTCGATGGGTGACCAGTCTCGGGACGGAGCCTGCCGTGGTCATCATGGACTGGGCGAAGCTGGAGCAAATCGGTGACGCCATTCTCGGTGAGTATGACAGGCTTTACGCCAATGCTGAGCTAATAGTCTGGTATCTCTCCTCTTGTACGAGACGCATCCACATTTCAAGGAGTGTCCCGCAACACTACGAGATTCCGAAGTTCTGCCCGCTCAGCGAGCTGATTATCGGACTCATAGGTCTTGAGGAAAGAGCTAGTAAGGGACACTACCCTCGCGCAGCTCGCCGACACGTACTGACTTCCCGACCGCATCATCGCCGCTCCCACACACGATCGTTACCGTTCGGGCGCAAAAAGCTGAAAGCGAGCGTCTTCGAAGCGTACATCGGCGGTGTCCATCAATCCTACCTGAACACCGTCCCTAACGCGACCCTTTGGTCAAGCCAACGACTACGTGATGGCCTGGTTACGCTCGCTCCTCGAGCCATTGGCCGAGTGGGCCTTTGATCTCATGAGAGATGAGTTTGGTCACTCTTGAAAGCTAGTGACATGAGGTGCGGGCGTAAGTACACCATGACGTGGCCGTTGGCTGTCAACGGTTCGTCCTGGACGATGTTCCATCCCTTTCCACACTTTCATTCAATTTCGGAGACACCCGTTTCTCACTTTGCTTTTGAACAGGAGAACGGGGTTTAGTCCTAGGCTAGCAAGGTTTCCCCTTTGGAACCCTCTACACTTTTTACGTGATAGATTTTCTGCTGCTCTGTGTCCTATATGCCTTGTGGTATAACAGCCTGCACCTCCATATCTCCATAGCCCAACGGAAGCTTTCGTAATGGACCCGGTGACGTATTCCAAGCTCTCGCCACCATTCTCCCCAACGGTCTCCGACGAGGTACGCGGTTTGGCGTCAGGATGGACTTCAATCCTCTGTCCAGCATGTCTGGTAAATCCAGCATGAAGCGCAAAGTCCGTCCTCCCCCTTCCTCCCTCCCCCACCATCCGCTAACATTCACCTTAGCAATCCAGCGTATGCCCTGCATGATCTCGAGATGTCAATCACCTGACATCTTCAGTCCCTCCTCCAAGCTCTCGGGAAGAATCCCTCCCGTACCTCCGCCATTCCCATCAACGCATCCTACACCACCCCATCTACCTCCACCTCCTCCACCTTTCCCGATACCTCCGTCTCCGACCCTCACTCGCCCCAGTCACCCTTCTGGCCAGACTCTGCCTCTTCGCGAGCGACAAGTAACTCGTACACTATCCCGCTGAATTCCAGTCGGAGCGTTAGTGCGAGTACCGCTGTGGGAGGTGACCGGGATCGAGAGAGGAAAGTAGCTCCGGGCCAGGTGATGAGACGGCCGGAGGATGTCTTCAAGGTGGTGAAGGACCGGTTGTTCTCTTGGAGCTATATGATGCAGTGGTATCAGGGGTACGCCCGTTCCACCTTTCCTTGCTGATGCCGGGCTGAATGGGAGAAGGGATGTTCATTGGTTCAACACGGTCAAAATCTCGCGATCCGCCGTCGAGTCTTCCCTAGGACCGAGCAAAGTCGATCAGCGAGCACGGAGCTTCTTCATCCTCGGGACTTCGCTGTCCGCGCTATTCGACATGACCGCTGCTCCCGACTTCCTGAAGGCGCTATTGAAGTTGCTGGAGGAATGGGAGCTGTGGGCGGAGGGGAATAGCGGGGGCAAGGGCGTGGTGCGTTCTTTCCTCCTCCCTTTGCTTCGCGCTTTTGAATAGTTGCTGATGGGGATGGGAGAGTAGAAGAACCTGTTCCGGGGTCAGAGAACGGGAAAGAAGCCCAATTCAGGAGGGATGTCCGATTTCTCATCCACCATAGACACCGAATCACACCTCCTTGCCATCACCCTTGTATGCCCCCAATACCCCTTTTCCGACAGTCTATGAGCTGACCTCCGCCCAGCCATTCTCGCCCGACTTCTTCCAAGTCCACTCCTCAACCTGCTCCATCATCCGCGACATCTACAAGAAGATACTCGGCATGGTCCTCCCTCCCCGCTCCCAACCTCCACCCAAACCCGATCCAAACTCCCTCTTCCATCCAAGCACGTTTATCCACTCATCCACCCACGACTCGCCATTCTCGACCTCCGCCACCCAGAATCCGAAATCTCCGAGCGGAATTTCCAGCTATTATTCTATGGTCCCCAATTCTTCGGGTAGTGCTAGTGCCGGCGCAGATCCGACTTTCGACCCGATTGGCTTGAGTCCGCAGGCAACGAGCTGGGTCCAGCAGGACGCGTCTCAGCCGCTGGTAGCTGGCGAGCTGTCGCCGGATCGGATGTTAGTAGGAGACGGGCAGAGACTCACACCGCAAGTCGTTGACCTGTTCCTCAAGGTCGACGCGAAGTTCAAGGTGGGTCTCGATACCCTTAGGCATCAGCTTTACTGATCCCAGAACCCCTCAGAAACACTTTTCGATCCTGTTACGGGAAGGAGACACCCTAGCCCGGAAGGTCCTGGATGACGATCTCGCCCTTTTCACCAGCTCATTGACGGTCTGTGCGCCTATTCGATTCGATTACCTCGCAGCGCTGTCTGGCACGGGCAATGGATGGTATGGGGCAGGAAGTGGGGGAGGGACGGCCCTTGGCGGGGGCGTGGGATCGGGAGCGCGATCGGGAGTCAGCGAGGGGAGGGATGAGGTGGAGAGTCGGGAGAGAGATTTCGGGACGGTGTGATGGCTCGATATGATGTCCGGCGAACACCAACCTCACGGCAAATCAAGCCAACCGAAACCACGGCGCGGCATTCTCGTTACAGATGGGGCCTCGGCTTACGCAAAAGCGGCAACTCTCACGTTGACCTCCCTTCCGATGAAGACGTCAGCCTCAGGTCAGCATCCAGCCCGTCATCGGCGAAACGGGCTGTGGAAGGCTCGGTTTGAGCATCGAGGCCGACTATCGGCGGGATATGCGGTGCGATGCATGCATGCAGATGATCATGAGTTGATCCCTATCCGACAAGACAAACCCATCTAATCAACCAACTCAAGTGGCCGGTACCTGTCAGAACACAGCATTAGTCACGCAGATTTCATATAGCGGAATGACTCACACAGCATCCCACATCCGACTCTGCGCGAAGGAGGACCATCAGTCCAAAAGTCCAATGAGCTTGTCCCAACGCACCTTGATGAAATCCTCCAACCGCACCCCGCTCTTTCCCTTGACCATCTCAATGATCGCCTCATGAAGAGCATTTCCATCCTCCACCGCCTGTCTCACCACAGCGGCTGCAACCTCCACGCTGACAGCACGTACGTCCGCCAGATCGGGCAGAAGGGAGGCCTCATGATTGCTCAGAGCGGGTGAGAGGGAGGCGAGGGAGTTTACGCCTGCCATGAGCATGGAGTTTGAGATTGTTCGGGAGCGGGCGAGGATGGCGCCTAGGCCGAGGGCAGGGTAGATCAGGGCGTTGTTCGTCTGGGCGACGGTGTCTGCATCCACCCATCAGATTTGCCCAATGGACACCGAAATGGGGCGACATACACTGCCTGCTGTTACCGAGGTCAACGGGAGGGAAGGGTGAGCCAGTCGCAACGAGCGCTTTGCCGTCGGTCCATCTCATCGCGTCCTCTGATTTCAAGCATGTCAGCACTCGGACCACATGTCTGCATTGCCAGTACACACCTGGGTCTACCTCGCATAAAGCGGTAGGATTTGACATCGGGAACTAGGTGATCATCAGCACTTCTGCCTTCCCCCACCTACTCGTACTCACGATGATTGGCCGTTCGACGTGCTTGGCCTGTCTGGAATCAGCCTTGTTCCTGACAATTCCGTCAGGCATGCCCACCATCTCCCGTATGATCTCCTCATTAAATGAGCGCGAATGTGTCGAAGTCCCAATCAGCACCGTCGGCTTGACAGCTCGCACCACTATATATCTCGCCATCAGCCTCCCAGCCCAGCTCATCTACCCGTAAACCCACCATCGAGCAATCGCAGAGCTCTCTGCTCCGGGTTCGCTCGTTCCCACTCCTCGACCTCCGAGTCTGGCCTTGCGTACTCCAGCTGTGCATGCCGTAACCCCATGCCCATGCTCTGGACCAGCAGACCATTCCGGTCCACACACCAGAATCTCCGGGCCGCCTCGTCCTTATCGAGTCCCTCGAGGATGCTGAGGCCGTCTTTGATCTGGTCCGCTATCCCCATGCCTGCGGATCCTGCACCGTAGATTACGATCCGCTGATCCGCAAGTTTCGCACCGGATACCTTGATAGCGCTGCGAGATGTCAGCTGGGATTCAAAGGGGAGAGGATGACTAACGCGATCAGTGCAGCAAGAGCGACCGCTCCAGTCCCTTGAATATCATCGTTGAACATCGGGATATCCTTATATTTCTCCATAAATCGATGGGCATTCGCCATCCCGAAATCCTCAAAATGTATGATCGCATTCGGGAAAAGATCCCTACAATTCCGGATGAACCGATCCACAAACTCGTCGTAATTACGCCCTCGTAAGCGAGTACGTTTCCAGCCCATGTAGAGTGGATCGGAGAAGAGGGCGTGGTTGTCGGTTCCTACGTCGAGGACGACGGGCAGGATTCGATTGGGGTTTATCCCGGCGCCGAGGGTGTAGAGCGCCGCTTTGGAGGTGGAGATGGTGATCCCACCGACGCCTTGGTCTGCGCAAGCGATCAGCATGATCTCACGACTGGTTGGTCCAGGCGCACCGCCGATACCAAGGATGGCCTCCGAATCCGTCACTACTACCAGATCGATCGCATCGTTTGATTTGCCGGAGTCGTAGGCGACATCGGCGGTGCGATTGATATCGCCGAGATGTGATTCGAGCTGTGCGCGCATGCCGTCGGAATTGGGGAAGGACTGAAATGGTTCACTTATAGCTCCAAGCATTTGTCAGATGATATCTACGATGAAGCATCCTATCTGTATAACATCCTGAGCGGATTGTCCAGTTGATACGTAAAGAGGACCTACCGGTCTTCTGAACAGCATCGAATATCCAGCCACAGCCTCCGCCGCACCTATCTTTCCATCAGCTCGCCTCCTCACGCTGCCAAGCAGGGCTCACCCGGAGTATACAATATCCCCAACAGATCCTTCAGATGATCCTGCATCAACCGATAAAACAGCACCTGATTCTGATCCCGTAACGAGGCGAGGAACGCATGTTTCAGGATCACCGAGGGTTGCTGCGTCCCGTCCACCTTGTCAGTCGGGTGTAGCAAAGTGGAAGGCGGCCCACCTTGAGGAGCTGGTTGTATGCTCGATGACTCTGTTTCTCGAGGGAGTGGACGTCGTAAGGTAGGAATCCTTCTATGCCGAAGATTGACCGTTCTTCGCGAGTGAAGCCGGAGCCCTGCCAGCATCAGATATACTGCTTGATAGCTTGGCGAAATGGGTAGCGCCCACTTTGTTTAGCTGGAGGATCCGGTGGATAGCTTAGAAAGACGCTTCCTATAGGAGCGGATCGCTTACGCGAGGTGTACTCAGTAGAGCGGATCCTGTCACCAAGTCAGCAGGACGTCCAGCTTATCTCCGTGTACTGAAGCTTGGAGGCGGGACATACCTCTAAGATTTGTCCTACATCGTTCACCGTCAGGCTTATCTCTCTGACTCGAGAGGGAGCAGCAGCTCACCGTATAGGAGTGAGATTCTTGTCTTCAACATGAATCGCTTCAGTAGCGAAACCTCTCCGCAGTCGAGTGACACCTGACCACCCCACAGGTCGGACTGCTCTGCGCGGAAGGTCAGACGAGCTGAATCTTCTATCAGTTCAAGATCGCAACCGGCGGGAATCACGGAGCGGAATTGGCGGAGCTGAGATCGAGCTGTGGTACCAAAGGATAGGGCCGGCCACTCACCTAGCTCTCCTAGCGCCGCTCATCGTATACCCCAATCTACTATATACAACAGGCAAAGATGACCTTACAGGGCTGTCACCCTTGTCGTCATCAACATCTCAAAAATCTCTGCGACGTCGGATTCGAAACGTCTTTGCCACGTCAGGCACCCGACGATGTTGTTGAGCCATTCGCCTATCCGGCCAGCAAACAGGCCTAGTTGGCAGCTTCCCCATCACCTCGGACGTTCATACATACATTCATACATCATACTGTGTATATGAACGTCTTGCATCTTCAATACAGGTGCTCGAATCTCAACACCGACGACGTCGCGGAGCGCTCATAGCCGATAAGAATCGCGGAGAGACGGGCAAAGGCAGCCAAGCTATATGCATGCAAGAGGTGGGGCAGTGGATGCAAGGAAGGAACGAGGACTATGCAACAAGTACTATGAACTATGTGACGGTGACGTCGAGGCGTATACCCATGCAGGCCAGCTCCGCGCACAGCTACAAATCATCAACTACGGCTCACGGTCCGCTTAACTTGGGGACTCACATATCGGAAGACGTCTACCGCATCCTGCATCAGCACGATCTCGAGAGCCCTTTGGCTCAGACTCACAAGGCACAGCGATAACGTCCATTACCCCCTTTCTAACCTTCTCCCTCCCTTTTCCCCTCAGAACCACCTGCTCCCCCTTTTCCGCCATGTTTCCCTCATTCTCTGCATCGCAGATCCGACAGTATTCCCCGCCTTCTCCTCCAGCAAGTTCATCAAACCCAAGCGAGATGAGACTGCCACAGCGACGACAGACCCACGCTGTGGAATAATCGGAACAGTTCATGAGTCGATCTTGGAGGAGAAAGCTCGTGCCATGCGCAAGGAGGGCGTCGCGTTCCATCTCGCCAAATCGGATGCCACCGGCTCGTTTTCGCCCCTGTCCGAGCGTCAGCGGGGGTCCCTTATGGCGATGGATGGGACAGCAGTGAAGGGACAGCCAATGAGGGGATCTGGGCTCACCTTGACGGGCTGCCGTGTAAGCGGGTCAACAGGCCCAGTCGTCCGGACTTGGAACTTGTCATTGACCATGTGTCTCAACCGCTGATAGTAAACCACGCCGATATAGATATCGGCCGCAAACTCCTGCCCAGTGATGCCTGAATACATCGGTTCGTTCCCGTAGTAATTGTATCCAGCCGCGAGAAGCTGTTCATCAATCAGTACTGGGTATCATTCGAAACAGTTTGTTACCTGTTCGCCAAAGTATTCTGTCGGTCGATCGGCATCGGAGAATCTAGCTGAAGTCAGCGAAGGAAATAGACTGGGATCGCCCGCTCACCTGAAAGGCGTCGCATCCTGCGCAATCCCATGCAGCGCCCCGGCCTTCCCCGCCAAGCTCTCCACAAACATCCCAATGGTCATCCGACTCGGGAAAGCATGTGGGTTGATGATTACATCCGGCTGCATCCCACTCTCGCTGAACGGCATATCGATCGCTGGATATTTTTGAGAACATACCCCCTTCTGGCCATGTCGCGAGGAAAACTTGTCCCCTATGACCGGTGCGCGAGGGATTCGGAGTTTGATGTGGACTTTCTGGAGCTCGGAATCGCCTGTGTCGATCCCGAGAAGTCGGACTTCGTCGATGTAGGCGGTCTCATCGCCTTTGTACTTGTGTACCTTGGTTCGACCGTTCACATCGTCTACGTACGCGCACATCGGGTCGCCCGACTTGACTCGCATGCCGAGGCGAGGCAGGCCATCACGGGTCATGAACTTGTGATGATCGCTATCGGTTTTGACATCGCGTCCAAGGCCGAAATGCAGAGTGGGTCGTGACGTCTTGCTGGCGCCAGCGACATCTTTCAGGTCGAAGATGTCGGCTTTGTAGATTGTACCGTAGCCAAAACCTCGTTCATGTGCGGATTTGTTCAGGATCATGGCGTCCTCCATGTCATAGCCGGTATATGAGATCACGGCGACGACTGCGTTCATGCCGTTCGGGAAAGAGTCGAAGCCATAGTGATTATGAAGTTCTGGGCGGACCACCGGGGTTTGACCGCTTTGCAGGCGATACATCTTGTTATCCGTCCGCTTGGTCAGAGCCGTCGAAGGCGTCCCCATCGATTGCTTTCCCATTTGACATTGATACATATTCCGCGGCGACTGGTTGAAGTCCGAGAACGGAGTCAGATTCGCAATCACCGAAAGCATGCTCGTTGGGTCTAGCTCGACATGCGTCGACACTCCCTTCTCGATCTCCTGCGGGGTACACGCGACGTCCATGTATACCTGCTCGAATGTCCCGAGATGATCGGTCTTGCCATTCTCAAGAAATGACACCAGCCTCATCATCCTCGAGCGACTCGAGAAGAGGTACAGGCCGGGATATTGGCCGCCCTTCGTTACGGGAATATATCCGATTTCGATATCGAGGGGGACCTTCTTGTCGCCCTCCGTCTTCAGTCGGCGGAGAAAATTCGCCAGGTACTTCGATTTGGCTGAGGAAGCCCAGCCGATGACCCGCCCGTCGAGCTGGATGACGACCATCCGCCGGCCATCGATATTGGAGGCGAAGACTTGCGTCATGCCATGAGCTGTGAGGAGTGTGGGGATGTGCGACGAGTCGAGAGGGGAGGTGACGATCTTGCATGTATGTGAGAGGTGATTAAGGAGACCGCAAGGGGACCCATCAGGAGTGTGGACAGGGCAGAGGAAGCCTGTGGATGATGTGAAAATCAGCTGAAAGCTAGGATTGCTGCGAAGGCGGACCTACCCCATGACTCCGGAAGCAATTTCCGAACCGTCGTCGTCTTCAGCTCGGCGAAAAACGCTCCACGATGTATACACCTGAAGTGGCTCAGGTATCGGTAGAAGTTGAGCTTTTCGGCGACAATAGTATACCCCGACGTCTGCTGCAGATCGAGTCCGGTAGGGGAGACAAGGTTTCCCGTCGCAAGGAAATATGCCAGTTTGGATCCGACATCCCAATTGGTCTTGGCCAGTACACTGCGGAAGTATCTCGCTTGGGTCGGATCAGTGATATGTCCGGGTCATGCGGGTAAACGTACGATCTTCGAAGCTCTTTGCCTTGTTCTGCCGAACATCTAGCTGAATCTGCGCTTTGACAGCGGCCAGACAATCGTCGAAGCGCTCTTTCACGATCATGCCATACAGATATCCGGGAAGGAGGACCTCGTGATGTTGTGGTGAGTCCGGGTTGTCCGCGCAGGTCGCACCTGACACGAGCGAGTACAGCTTGCGTAGCATGAATCTGTCTCAAAGTCTCAGCATTCCATTCCAAGTTGCGAAGGTGAACCCACATGAGCATCCGGAATTTATCTCTCGGGCTGGGAAGGTGGACCAGCACGACCCTGCTCAATAGATACGTCCCCACGTCGATATTGCTCCAATCCTCGGAGCAGTTGAGCACCACCCGGAACTTGTCTCCGAGATAGTCGAGGCATTGAGCACCGGTATGCAATCCCCAAGTCTTCTGTCCTCGTAGGAGCAACTCCACTCGATCGATGAGGAAAGTATTGTGGTACTCCCCCTGAACTAGCCCCTCGAACACCTCCCTATCGCTAGCATCGACCAGCGCTTTGAGGATTAGGACCAGCGGTATCATATACTCCACTTTCCGCCAAGCGAATCGGAGCGTGGCACCCCCGTTCGATAGGTAGTGAATGGTATTGGTGCATGCCGACTGGTCGGGTCGAACACAGCGAATCTGGCAGCCGTAGGCTGTGTAGCCGATCCCACGCTTCGTGAAGGAAGCACGGAAGATGGAGATAGGGTGATGACGACGGGGGACGATGAGGTACCGGATTATCTTCTCGTTGCCGTTGACGATGAAGTATCCGCCGAAGGAGGAGGATTCTTCGCCGTGCTTGACCAGGTCAGACGCGGAGAGGCCGCTGATGTTACATCGTATCGACTGGGGACTATCAGCCTCGCCTGCGAAGGCGGAACCGGGTGGACTCACCCGGACCATCACTGGCAGCAGGCCGCACTCCTTGGTCTCTTCGTGCTCCCTCACGTCGCCATCATCGCCGGTGACCGTCCATCGGATATTCAGCGTCAGACGAGAGCGATACGTCGTCAGTCTTTCCCTAGCCTGGTCCGTGTCAGCTAAAGCATCGGAAACTCCTCGCAGGCTTCTGGATGAGACGTTGATATGCGATAGCTCACCTCGCTAGGGAATATCCTTCGTTCCACTGCCGACTTATCCTTATCCGGGACCAGTGGCTTCGAGAGCGCAATTCTGTCTATCCGATCTGTCGCACGCCCCATATTCAGGCTGCATCCCTTGATGTCTGAGATACCCCTACTCACAAGTGATCTTCTTCCCCAACGGCCTGCCCACCCCCTCATTCTCATCAAAGACCACCCTCTCCCCCAAATCCTCCGCGCCGAGCTGTAACAACCCCTTTCCCGCATCATCTTCGATCAGCGCATTAAAGCTCTCAATATGCGGTGCGACAAGCTGATCAAGCGCTGGGATGTCGGAGCTTGTGGTTGGAGGATGACGGAAAGCACGTTCCCGGGTGAGGGTGTGGAACGTTGAGGTGTCGGGGTGGGAGGAGGTGGACGCGGATGAGGGGGAGAGAGGGTCGAAGGTGGCAACCATGTTGGATATTGGGATTGATCTCAAGGACCTGTTCGGATGCTCTAGAAGCGAGACCCGGTTTGGCGGGAAACGTTGGAGGTGAGATCAGGTAGCATGTACAAACCAACAACCTCTCGTGCCTGGCCGACATTGGTTTCGCTTCTCCGAAATCGTCAGACGACGCCTCCCTTTATGATATCAAGGTAGCACGCCTAGAGGTAATCCGCGCTGAACTCCAGGGATACCAAGCTTTCGGGTAGCTCTCCATTCCCATCCCAACAGAGAAGGCTCATACAGAATTTCATGCACACACCCAATCCGATGCAAACAGCATGATCTATGACAACCCCATGCGTCCTTCAAAAGTTGTGCGTCTTCGTTCGTTGGTGTCCCCAAGCTTTCAGTTGATCGCACGCAGGGCTCTTTGACGCCCTGATCTCCGCGAGCTTCTCATAATCAGCTCCGATCCCGAAGAACCCCGCGTTCTCCGCTATCCGCTGTTGCTTCATGTTGTGGAAATACTCGCACTGCCCCAATCAGCTCCAGTTCATAATCGAGGGGAACGTCGACCCACCTCGTTCTCTAGTTTCCGGATATAGTATGACTCGACATTTCGTTCGAACGTCCGGACTTTGTTGCTGTACATAGCCGCATCCACCTGATGTCGCCGTTCCTCCGGCACACTCTGCCATATCGAGCTTCCCTCCCATTCCGCCCGATTGACATAGTATTGGACTCCCCGGTGCCAGGTATTTCTGCCGGAATCGTACTTCGTACCCCGATCCCAAGCGAATTCCGGATCGGCGACCGAATCAGAGAAGAGCGAAGGGAGGATGGAAACGGCGGCAAAGAGGAACAGGACGAGGAGAGGGAGAAGGGCTACCCATGGGGATGTAGGTGTATCGGGCTGGTCATTTGTCCGAGGTCGTCGGTATTGCGCTTGGAACCCGTTGCGCCCACCGAATGTGAAGACTATTGCGAATAAGCACTCCGCTTAGGCAGCATAGGATAGGCTCACCATTGGCCTGACCGCCAAAACCGCCACCTCCGCCTCCAAAGAACATGTTGAACAGGTCTTCGGGGTTGATCTCCCCTGGGAATCCCCCATTCGCGAAGCCCGGGTGCATGCCTCCGCCACCGCGACCCGACACCCCAGTGTTACGCTGTGCCGGATCGCCGATGGGATTGGAGTCGAAGGCGGAGCGGAGACTTATGTCGGAGAGGACTTGGAAAGCTTTTGATACCACTACAAGGAGTCAGATTGCTTCCGCTGCATAGGGGTAAATACCGACTCTTGAAAGCCTCATCTGCTCCTGGTGCACCGCTGTGGATACGTCAGTACTGACGGACGGGACTGCAAGGGAACGTACTTCTTGTCTGGATGTAACGCCAATGCCAGCTGAATACGAGTATTAGCTTCGACAGCCTGCGCATGTCCCGCTGCTGAACTCACCTTCTTATATGCTTTCTTAACGTCATTTTCCGCGCACGTCTTCTCCACTAAACCATCATCAACATCACTCCATCAATCTACAAGGTCTCTGGAATACTCACAAGAAAGAATCTCATAGTACTCATGATGCTTACACCCCTTAACCCTCTTTACCACCTCCATCTGCTGGACCGTATATTCCCTCTTCTTCGGCTTCTCCCCGCCTCCACCTCCAGCCGCACGTCCCGGCCGGGAATGTGCACTCGTCACATGCTCTTCCACCCCACTCGCCCTCCCCGCAGTAGCCCCAGTCCCGTTCGGCATGTTCGACCCAGAAGCCGAACCACCAGTCTCGATCTCCCGTTCGATGATGGTGATCATCGCCTCGCCCTGAGGGGTGGAGAAGAGTGTCACGGATTTACGAGCGAACTTTAGGGCGGAGGGTAGGTTGGAGGAGGAACGGTGACGTTGGGCGATGGAGAGGCATCGTTGGGCTTCTTCTTTGTTACCGTCCATGGTGGGGCGAGCGGCGCGGTAGGCGCAATAAGTAGCGCGGGAGATGGATGCAGGCGGAGAGTTCGGCCTCGGGATGATCTGCTGTGTCAAGGCAAGGCGTTTGCGTTGGTGTGATAAGATGAAGAGGATATTTATCTTCGACTTTTGAGCGAAAGCGAGGCCGAAAGCCGGCGAGACAGGCCACGTATTGAGATTGCCACCTGGTAATATCCGCGGATTTAATGGCGCTTCAATACCAGGCTTCCCTGCCCTTTTGTTGCCCGGTTCTTTCTTAACAGCCTTGATTCATCATACCGTATCCATTCGCTCACTACGCCAGATCATCACTTTCTATACGCATTTTTAACACTATCATGTATCTCCAAACCGTCTTCATCCGCCTCCCTGCTCCCCTCGCCCCGCTTCACCTTCACCTGCCCCCGGCGACCCCACTCTCGGACCTCCCCGTCCCTCCCTCCATCGCGTCCTCATCCTACTTCCGGACGACGTCTCCCATCCCACTTGATGCGTCCAGCACACTTGGTGATCTCCGCCATGCCACTACTCCGCTCCACCCAATCACGCTCGACCTGTGTTCCCGCGTCCGTGGTGGCAAAGGTGGCTTTGGCTCCCAGCTTCGCGCGGCGGGTGGCCGGATGAGCTCAGGGAAGGCGACGAACGTTGATGCATGTCGGGACTTGTCGGGAAGGCGGTTGAGCACGATCAAAGAGGCTCAACGGTGAGTCAGCTCGTCGTATGTGGTTGTTCCTACGTAATCAGCGCAGTGAACAAATGCCTGCATGAGCTGAAAGACTGATATCCCTCAGACAAGCTGAACTTCTCGAATCCGCACCAGCAGCCAAAGTCGCCGCCCAAGCCGCCGATCGAGCCAAGCTCGAAGCCCTCGAACGTCAACTAGGCATCACTCCTCCGGATAAGGGCGAGGGTTCCTCTTCGGGCAACAAGCGGTTGGCGGACGTGGATCTTGAGGAGTTGGCGCGGAAGAAGCACCGGTTTGAGGATACGGAGTATCTGGAGCAGAGTCGCGAGATTAAGGATAATGTTCGGTCGGCGGTTACTGCTGGTGCGTAACCTCCCCGATTGGAGCTGCTTTGCTAGCTGTTGATCTGTGGCGGTCTAAGCTGATCAGGCTATATTCAGGCTTGTTGAAGAAGAAGAAGAAGAAGAAGGCCACGACGGAAGCCCCACCTAGTATGGGCGCGAAGACGGCGGTGAAACAGGCCAAGGAGGATAAGGTGGCGATGCCTCCTCCTCCGGTCGCCAAGACGGCAGCGGTGGCGTGAGTTGAGCATGGAGGCTCGGGTGGACGTAGAGCATGCGGACGCATGGGAGTCATTCAGAGAGGAGAGCGTTGGTGTTGCTTTGAAGGTGAATGAGGAGTGAGGTATCCCCGTTGTCACCCCTTCACCTGAGTCCAGATATCTACCTCAGAGAGCATCGCTTACGCCTCAGTCCTCATCTTTGGCCTCTACCTGCCGCTCACTCAAAAATCGGAGTACCTGTTGTCCCTACTGACTCGCCTGTACCGAGAGTGGCAGCGGTGCGGAGCTTGAGCGGGACTTCTTAACCGATGTCCACGCATCGGTGCGGCTTAGGGTACCAGACTAACCTTATTCCGTGGGTCATGTCCATCCGAACCGATCTCATCTATATTTACCTACATTCAATTCAAACCAACCATCCTTACGCGAACCAATCATATAAGCTTAGCCACCTCCAATTCCCGCTCCGCCCTCGCCCTCTGCCCACTCATCTTCTCTTTCAATTCCAACCACCAGATCGCGACGTCCCTCGCCCTCCGCTTCCAGCACTTCTCCCCTCGTACCGTCCACAGTACCTTCCGACTCTGCTTGATCAGCGGATCGTTCCGAATCTTCATCCCCTTGTTCAACTCTTCCAATCCTCTGTCCAGATCCATCTCACTCACTGATCACCATCAGCTGGATTGGGCTGATGGTTGGGAGACTTACAGAGGGTATTGACGAGGTCGACGGCGTCTTTGATTCCTGCCGAAGCACCGGCTCCGCAGAAGGGTACCATCCCATGACTCGCGTCTCCAACCAACACAGCACGATCCCGACCGACAATGGTACGGCGGGCCGTATAGAGTGTATACGCCTGGGCGTGTTCCAGTCCAGGATCAGCGACAAGCGTCCGGAAAAACTTGGAAGGATGGTCGGTCATGGTGGGCAGCAACCCGTCGGCGACCAAGTAGTGCGAGAGCGTGAGTGCGACGTAGACGCTGTTACTGATCTTCTCCGCCGAGTCCTCCTGCTCAGAGGCGTGGGAGAGAGGCTTGAGAGGGATGAATGCCGCCACCCAACCGCTGCCGTAGATTAAGTTCATCCCATTCTCATCCTTCACCCATTGCCTGACCTCGGGACTCGTCGCGCGGAGATTCAAGGTCGTTAAGGGAAGCTTCTTGAAGCCTTGCCCACTTGCGTCGAGGTGGGGTAATAGAGCTCGGCGGATGGGGGAGAACATCCCGTCCGCCCCTGACTCGTCAATACAAGCTCCGACCACCATCAAGCTGGGTGAGACTCACCGACAAGTACGTCGGCATACACCCTCCGCCCATCGTCCATCCCTACCGCCCAACCCTGATTCAACCGATACACTCCCCGCAGCCCACAGCCGTACTCGACGACCCCGGCCCCACCGCGCAGGATCTGCATCAGCGTCCCGCGCTCACACAACGTCCTCCACCCCGGATTCTTGATCCACCGCCAAGTCACCTTCCCCTCCTCATTCTGCATCGTGATCCCATCATGTAACGCCGGCTCCTTCCGTGTAGCTTCGGTGAGTGTGAGGTGGTCGTCCTCTGTCAGGAGGCGGCGGAGGGAATCGCGGCCATCCTGTCGATTGACCGTCAGCTGGGTAGGGGGAAAGAAGGGGGTTACAGACTCTGGAGAGGTGGATCGGGTAGCCGGCGGTCTCGCATTCCGCCACTAGATATTCATCTCGTCATTTGGATATGGAGACGGAGAGAAGGAACGACGACGGACAAGAGCGTTTCTCGAAGACCTTGACGTTGATCTTCCGGCTGTGTGAGTGGCGGAGACCGTATGCTGCTGAAAGGCCGGCGACCCCGGCGCCGACGATGACGACTTCGAGTGGACCGTCGTTCATCATCTGGTTCTTGACAATCGGTTCTTTCTCGGCAATCAGCTCAACGTGAGTGGCAACTTGGAACGCCTGTCATCACCATGCGAGTGCTCGTCCCAGCAGGGGTATCGCGTCAGGGGTCTCAAAGGAGTCTCCTTTGTCCATGGTAGTATACCGAGAACCATGTCTCGGCATCCTACATACCTATCATATCTATGAATAAAGTCCGTAATTGACATGTCATAGAATAACAAGGGGAGGTAGGTAGTGGGGACAATCAATGCTCCATCGAATGAAGATTTCTTTCAAACGGAGATGTCAACATCAATCCCTACAGCACACCGCGTCCATCTCCGAAGGCACTGGCAAACCATCAGTGAATGACTGGATTGTTAAGGGGGAAGGGGCACTCACCGATGCTGGACCACATGGAGCAGCCGCCGATGAGGTTTGTGCCGTCGGAGGGATCTTCGATAGCGGTGTATCCCCAGCCAACGGTATGTGTGCCTTTGAGGTGACATTTCGAGCTTGCGGGATCGAAGTATACTCCAGAGCACGCTAAACCACGCCCAATCTCAGCTACTGACTCATGCGTCGACGGAGAGAAGCGACCTACACCCGCCGTATTTATTGTATGCCTGGATGCAAGCTGATTCCGGAGAAACCGGTACTCCAGCCGAGATATCGTCACCGACGACTTTCCTGGATACCCATCAGCATCGCTCGAGAACTCCTGGAAGGGTGAACCTACCAGCCTTGGCAATGCGCATAACCCGTCCGGCGAGTCCCCCCACATTTCGAATAACTCCTCACCACCTCCAACGTCTCCTGCTTGACCCCGGGCTCCGGACTCCTGTCCTCGAGATCCATCGCGATCAACGGTTTCATAGGGGACGTAGCCGGTCATTGATTGACGTTCGGTGAGAGTCCTCATGCGGGATCAACGAGTGTGTTTCCGCGACAGTAGAAAATGTTCAGAGAAGGAATAGAATGGAGGCGTCGAGAAGGAGAAAATGAAATCAATCGCGAGGACGAAACCTAAACACGTACATACCCACCCCCCGGTCAACAACAAACGTCACCGCAACTTGGTCATGCCGGGACCCGGCGTTGTTTCCATCGCCACCCGGGCTTCTTCCCCTCACTTCTTTTGGGCGCACAAGATCCTACCATGACGACGAGTTGAGAAGTCACGAACGAGATGACAGGATTCAGGGTTTCGGATGTGAGAATTGATTTCGCTCGTTGTTGGGTTCCACAAACCACCTCCACTTGGCAGGCAGGAAAGAGAGGCACCGAACCGACGGGGCGAGACGGCGTTCGGGGTGAGTTGGGTCGTGATGTTGTTTGGATGAAGGGATTCGCGCTCCGAGTAATCGGGATGCGTGAGAGGCTGACGATTGCATGCTACCCGAGGCGCTTGAAGAGGAAGTGGACGGGCGACGAGGAGCTTGAGCTAAACGCGCTGCTGCAACCGAGAGCTTCGGACAGGCTTCAAGTCGGCGTCCGGAGGCCGGTCCAACGACACTCTCCAGTAGGGACATCTCCACGTCCTCATTTTTGAAAAAGGTGCGGGTCACTAGGAATGATCGGAGACAGCACGCTGCCACAACACCAGTCGCGTGCAAAGGCTTCGGCTGCACCAGAAGATAGGCGAGGGCAGCTCAATCTGGCAGGGCATGTCTACATCTCATCATGTCGTCAAGTCATCAGTGTCCTTTAATCTATATTCGTAATCTCATTCCCCCTCACGTAAGCACGTCCGCCGGTCTCATCCGCAGCGAGATCTCCGGGATGACCACATCGTCAAACTTGCCGCCCTCGCGCTCCAAATGTTCCGTCTCTTTCTGCGTTTTCTCTTCCTGTGTCTCTTGTCAACTCGACTCATACAATCGAGCGACGAGCGCAACTTACATAGAAGGACCAAAAGTTCTTCCTTGAGACGAACGGCGACACATATGTCTGGATCGCTGGGTGGAGGACGCTCTCCTTGTCTTTCTCGATCTGATTCAGGATTCACCGCTATCAGCTGGGTCTGTCGGAGTACCGCGAGAAAAGTACCTCGGCCTTGATCTCCATCCAGACACTCGGCTTGTCAGTGATGACAGCCTTGACGCCCCATCTTGCAGCCTCTCTCATGTCCTCCGGGTCGTTGACAGTCCATACGCATAGATTCTTCCCTTTCTCGCGGCATTCCCGTCGGAATCGCGCTCCATCGGTCGAGGCGAGAATCTCGTATCGCATTGAGAAGCCGTGGCAGACATTGAAGAAATATCGGCGGACCTGCTGGAGGGACATTGAGATGGAGTATCGAGGAAGAAATGGGAGGATGTCGATTGCAGGGGCGATGAAGGAGGGCTGAATGATGATCAGTCCCAACTCGACGAGGATGGAGTGGGGTGGACTCACATGCCAGATACCGAGTACAATTCTCGGTGCCAAACGAGTCTGCCACCCTTCGAAACCCTCGAGAACCGTGCGGATCAGCCCAAAGAGCTTGACTGGGTCGTTCTCGACTTTGCAATCGAGCTATCCCGTGTCTCGTCAGCTTTGTGGGATGGAGATGGGACGTCAAAGGGTCAGGTATTAGGCTCCATAGAGATTCCAAAGTGGGAAATGATGGGTCGAGGAAAATCGAGATCATGAAAAGACGACTTTGGATGAGAGACAGACGCGCGAAGGAGTCAATGGAACCATAGGCGGCGATACTCACATTAAGCTTGACCTGCGCGTTTCTCGGCTCCATCAATAAATCCATCACCTCATGAAACCGTGGGATAGGTTGATGCGGCTCTTTGAGAGTCCTTGCGTATCTGCAGCAGATCAGCAAATCACCTCAAAGAGGAAGTCAATGACGGACTCGAGAACTCCATGCCAAGGCTGCTTGTCGATCCGTCCGGTCCCGTTGGTTGTACGGTCCAGGACAGGATCGTGGAACATGACGAGAACATTGTCGGAAGTGATATGGATGTCTGGTCAACTCGTCAGAAACGCCCCGGATGAAGCCAGATCAAGAACGAAGCATAGACATACCCGTCTCAATGCCGTCCGCTCCGGCTTTACAGGCTTCAACGAAAGAGGCGCGTGTGTTCTCGGCTGATGCGTGAAAAGCGGGACAAGATCGTACGTCAGGTTGGCGACACCGTCGAGCTGCGAAGACAACGACTCACGAAAAGTTGCGGAAGCCTGTCAACGATCCCCCATCAGTTATGCCATACGTCACAGGAATAGGTGACTCACCCCACGATGACCCCAGCATTCCGGGATCCTCCACCCTTCCTCCGTATCGAGGTCAAGATCAAAAGTGGAAGCCGCTGGGGACTTTGGGATACTAAATGCCGGGGAGGGATCGGCGGTTGTACTGGGCGAGAGGGAGGGAGTTGGGAAGGCCGAGGCCGATTGCTGCGGTGCGGACATGATGGGTGGGAGGCGATCTTTTGTATGTTGGAGAGTACAATCGCAGGGAAGCGAGGCTGGTGAAGCTCTAGTTCGTCTATTTGAGAATCGCGACCGTGGCTAGTCACGTCGAAGGAACGTGCGTGGCGATACGATGGGCACGAGCCCCTCCGTCCCCTGAGTCGCCGGATCTATGGCTCCATGAGAGACCAGGCAAGCGATCGCTCTAGCTCCGAAAGTATTCCGTCGGCCTTCCATGTGTTTCTAGCAGCCACCAACTAATCTGAACAAGGCAACTCGAATCGGAGATCGTGGAATGCGAGGTAGAGTTTACGATCGGTCCAAGAGTATTGGTTGTGTACCCAGGTGAAAGGGTTGATGCCACCCGGTTTGACCTCTGCTGTGACGTGTAGGACTAAATCCGTGCATAAGTAAGGAGGCCAACAAAAGGAATATTTAGGATGGATGGGGATGAAAGGGACGAACGTGTCTGAAACACCTTGCCCTGTCGCGTGGCAATGAAGAACGACACTTTTGATCGAGCGAAGCTTTTCCTTCAAGGCCTTTCGAGGATCATACTGTCAAGTTGAGGATGCGCTCGACATCGGTAGAACTACTTCGACATGCAATAAATATCCATCAGGGTGGCTATGGCGGTGACGCCTGCTTATCGCATCAGGGTCCTCGAAAACGCTTATCAGCACGCTAGCATCCCAAAATTCTCCGCGGCAAAGGCCTCCCGCAATTCTCGGACTTGATACTTGCATCTCGATGCATCCCAATTGTCTTCATCGCAGCATCACTCTATCGAGTTTGTGAGTGCCAGACGACTTGTTCAAAATCCCTTCTTATCAAAAGCGTCTTGCTGGCAACTGGTTCCCGATATCCCCGTCGGTCCGGATATTCGTAGAAGCGATCAGTGTACGTGAGCCTCGCCCTACGTCCTCCATTCCATTATCCGCCCATCCCTTGGGTGCCATCGATCATGGTCCGGCTACTCATCAACGATACCACACGTGTTCCGCTCAGAGGTCCTGTAGAACCTACATCTACGAGAAAGGGCAATTGTCTTATGCTGATTCGGCATTCTGTCTCCGATTTGATATACAATCTCTCCCACGATTCTGTCTCGTCTGACGTCAAATGGAGGCGGGACCGACCCGCTCGACCGTCAAACCTGCTGAATGGCCTCAATCGGACTGCTATACGGTCAGCTCACTGGCCAATGATACGATTGCGCCAGAATCTCGAGCTGGACAAGGTACGGGCATGGGTGGTGAGATCCAGCAAATCGAATCATATCACACCGCTCTGGACGTGAAAGCTCTACTGAAGTTGTAGGAGCCAGCCTCCAGTACAGCCAGAAACGAGGATCGACTGCGGTGCATCGGACCAAGCGAACTCGGGTGAAGGGAACTATCCCCTCAAGAATCGACCACCAGGCGTCATCGCCACACCGATATGTGAAATGCGGACAGTAAGCCATGAGCGGGTCGGGACGCAGAGAGGCAAAGAGGGATGAGCGGGGTGGGAACAATAATTGATCGTCCTGAATGCCTCAGCATCGTACCGTGTTTGCACGATAACGCCGCAAAGAAAGGTTCAAGAACGAAGAAGAGATACCACTGCTCGAAACCTCTGCTCAGCCTTCGCTTTCTGCCCCAGCTTGTGACGTGTCTGCGACATACAGCCGCAAAAGAAAGGATCAATTGCAGTGCACTATGGCCTAGGAGCGCGTCAATGGATATCTCTCTTTGAAATTTTCACTTGAGCTTTGCACAGCCCCCTCTATATAGTCTGGTCGTTCAAAGAGCTCTTCTTCCATACAGACTTCCACTCCCAACCCTTAAGAATCCATCTACCAAATCGCTCTATAGGTCTGCCCCTACCATGATTGATGCCATTGACAACACCATGAAAGACGTCACTGACGTGACTGATGCCCTTGACGATACCATGAATGGTATCACCGACGTACAGTCAGTGAATACCAAGGAAGACTTCCGCAAGGCGATCCCCACCATCTCGGAGACGGAGAAATCCAAGACGGATCCACTCGACGCACAGCCTCGTTGGGAAGATCGACCAGATCTGTTTCAACGGTAGTACGCTCACTGAACTCGAAGGTCCAGCCTGCACAGACGGCCTACAAAGAATGGTACGAAGGGACCGATGTCGTCGATCCTCTCAAGCCGCGGGCCCCCCCCCCCTCGCAAACACCATCAAGGCATACTCTCCGCCTCTCCCCACGGGACTTTGTGCCGCGGAGCTGACTGCTGACGGAATCCACAACATCACCCGCGGTGCAATGTACCAAGCGCTGTACAGCATCCTTGCCCGTGGGGGGTGTTCAAGGTTGTGATGAATTGATCTCTTGTCTGACAGAGTTCAATGAGGCCTCTGACGATGTTCAGGGCGTGTGTGTCAGGGTGCTACGCCGACCAGTGATAAGGCCCGACGTCCAACTCCTACGACTGGCGATCGTGGCCGAAGGTGGCGATTGATA
>JAABUK010002253.1_pt1 | contig 35072 bp, 32 predicted proteins | sample 5559141 | NCBI WGS metagenome assembly JAABUK01 (sample SAMN10711869, study PRJNA513367) | rock metagenome | isolation source: Antarctica rocks | place: Antarctica: Victoria Land, Pudding Butte nord | collected 2016-01-03
ATGATGCGCCAGCGCAAGGGAGCGATTCTCAACATCACTTCCATCGGCGCAATCCGCGCATTGCCAACGGCAGTTCACTACGCGACATCGAAAGCCGCCGTCATCGGCTTTACCAAATGCCTTTCGCGCGAAGCGATTAACTTCGGCGTCAGCGTCAACGCCATCGCCGCCGGTATCTTCGACACAGACCTCGCGCACACCCTGCCCGAAAGACTTTTACAGATGCACGAATTCTGGGTCGCGCGCGGCAGATTAGGGCGTCCTGAAGAACTCGCCGAATACGCCGCCTTTATGGTCAGCGACCGCAACAGCTTCATGAACGGCGAAGTCGTCATCGTGGACGGCGGCGCGGTAACGTAAATGTAATTCCAGAGACTTGCGAGATGCTTTTCGATACTGAAGTTATTGAAAGTGAAGGCTAAAAATGATATTCAACGTAACAGTTGACCGCGATGAAGACGGAATATGGGTCGTCGAGTGCCCGGCTATTCCCGGTTGTGTCAGTCAAGGGAAAACAAAAGAAGAAGCTTTAGCGAACGTGAAAGAAGCAATCGCGCTGTGTCTTGAGGTACGGGCGGAAAAAGGGTTTCCGTTGACAATCGAGACGCAGCAAGTAGAGGTTGCCGCGTAATGGCCTCTCTTCCGGTCTTGAGCGGGCAGGAAGTCGTTCGGGCATTCGAGTCTTTCGGTTGGAGCGTGGCGCGACAGCGTGGTAGCCACATTGTGATGACCAAACAAGGCGAGCTTGTCACCCTATCCGTCCCGAATCACAAAGAGATTGCCAGAGGCACTTTGAGAAGTTTGATTCGTTCGGCTAATTTGACAGTCGATCAGTTTATCGCAGCCATTTGACTCTCCATTCACGGCTCTATGAACGGCGAAGTCGTCATCGTGGATAGCACGATGACATAATCACACAAGAGACTTTTTGCGATTTTATTTTACCGAAGAGGTTTTAATGAAAACGGCTTTTATCTTGACAGTTTTGCTAGTGCTGTCCTGTCAAACAAACTCAAGTCAGAAGCGAAATATGACGCAGAGAGAACCAGATGATTCTGCGCGCAAAGCCGTAAACGGATTTGGCGCACATCTTGTTCTCGCTGATAATCCGCAGGGATTTGTAGATGAGTGGCTTAATCCAGCTTCAGGTGGAGAGCCACAACTTAACTTTGCATCTGTCGCAAAGCGTGGTGAACCTTTCGCAGCATTCGTATTGTTTGCTGGTTGCTTGCCGGACAAAGCGGGCATCTGTAATACAGAAGTTGATTTCACGGTGTACAAACCTGATGGCAGTGTATATGCCGAGCGCAAAGGGCTAGAACTCTGGAAGAAGCAAGCGCCACCCGAACAAAATGTTCAATTAAGTACAGCGAACATTGTGATGCGTATTCGGGAGAATGACCCGGCAGGCGAATATAAGGTGAAGGCTATTGTTCGTGACCTAAATCGTAAAGTAACTTTTGAGCTTAATCAAAAGTTCAAAGTACAGTGAGGCTTGTCAATTCAATAGCGGCACAACAAATCGCTGAATTGAGTTATCGAAATGATAGTTAAGAAGTTTGCTCGCTATCTCCTCTTTCTAGTAGGGCAAGGCGCGTTTCAAGAGCGCGAACCGTGCGTTGTATGTCGCCTAATCGTCTGAACGCGGCGACGGAGCGGAGCCAATCCCGATTGTCGAAGGCGGGAATGCCGGAGATGACTTTGCCCGGTTCGACGTTGTGGCTGGTTGCGGACTTGGCGGTGAGCACGGCGTCGTCGCCGATGGTTAAGTGTCCGGCGACGCCCGCTTGTCCGGCGAGGATCACGCGATCACCAATGTGAGAGCTTCCGGCAAGTCCGACTTGCGCGCAGAGCAGTGCGTCGCAGCCCACCGTGCATGAGTGGCCGATCTGCACTAGGTTGTCAATCTTCGCGCCGCGTTTGATGCGTGTTTCGCCGACGGACGCGCGGTCAATGCAAGTGCCTGCGCCGATCTCTACATCATCTTCGACGACGACGCGTCCCGTCTGCGGAATCTTCAGCCAGCGCTTTTCTTCATCCTTCGCGTAACCGAAACCATCCGAGCCGATCACAGCGTTGTTGTGTACGACGACGCGCGCGCCGAGTTGTGAGTTTTCGCGGACGGCGACGCCGGAATGAATGATTGAATCAACGCCGATCTGCGCGCCGTCGTAAATGGTCGCATTCGGATGAATACGCACGCCGCTTGCGATCACACATTCGCGCCCGACGTAAACGTGCGCGCCAATCCACACGTCTTCAGCGACGAGCGCCGTTTCGTCAACCGTCGCCGTCGGATGGATGAATGGCTCAAACTGCGGTTCGGGATGAAACAAACGAAGCGCCCGTGTGTAAGCGAGATATGGATCAGCAGCGCGCAGTATGGCGAGTTGCTTTGCCGGAACTTCAACCGCTTCGCCAACGAAAATCGCCGACGCTTGAGTATGCGCGACGCGCGTGGTATAGCGCGGGTTGGCGAGAAAGGTAACTTGTCCGGGCGCGGCCTCATTTAGTCCGGCGGCGCCGTGGATTTCAATGTTCGTGTCAATTGCTTCAAGGCGCGTGTTCGTTTGCGCAGCAAGTTCAGCGAGTTTCATGCGGAAAAGTTTACCGCAGACAACTGAAGATTAGCCACAGAGACACAGAAACACAGAGATTAGGAAACAGTTTTCAGTTTTGAGTTTTCAGTAGATAAGGCGGCAGCTCTGTGCTGTAAGTTCTAAACTGATAACCGAAAACTGAAAACTGCTTGACTCTGTGCCTCCGTGTCTCTGTGGCAAAGTTTTCTTTACATCAAGTTTACCGGGTCGATTTCCAGATTGACGTTGTGAAGATTTGCGCCTTGCGCGGCGGCATTGGCGAAGGCGACATCGAGCAGTTGTCGCAGGCGCGGGCGGCTGCGTGATTTGATAAGAAGTTGAATGCGGTGTTCGCCGCGAAGTCGCGCGAGCGGCGCGGGCGCGGGGCCTAAGATACGGCAATCCTTGTTTGTGTTCGCTTCGACAAGGGCGACTTTCAGTTCGTCGGCGGTGGCCTGCGTGCGACCTAGTTCTTCGCCGTGAACGAGCAGGGAAGCGAGCGCGACAAACGGCGGGTAATGCAAATTTTTGCGGTAGTTGATTTCTTCGTCGTAAAAGGCTTGGTAGTCCTGCGCGCAGGCGTGGCGAAGCGCGTAGTGATGCGGGTGAAAAGTTTGAACGAGGACGCGCCCGGCTCGTTCGCCGCGCCCGGCGCGTCCCGCGACTTGCGTGATTAATTGAAACGTTCTTTCGGCAGAACGAAAGTCCGGCAGCGCGAGTCCTGCGTCAACCGAGACGACGCCGACGAGCGTGACGTTTGGAAAGTCGTGGCCTTTGGCGAGCATCTGCGTGCCGACGAGCATATCTAATTCACCCGCGCCGAATTCCATAATCGCTTTCTCGAAAAGATTGCGCCGTGAGGTCGTGTCACGATCAAGCCGCGCGATGCGTAAGGCTGGAAAACGCTTGTGTAGTATTTCTTCGAGTTGCTCTGTGCCTTCGCCGACGAACTGAATATATTTCCCCGCGCAGAGCGGACACTTCGAGGGCGGCGTCATGCGATGTGCGCAGTAGTGACAGATGAGGCTCGCTTCGCCGCGATGAAACGTCAGCGTCACGTCGCAGTTCGGGCATTGAATTGATTCGCCGCACGAACGACAAACTACGAAACTGGAATAGCCGCGACGGTTCAAAAGCACGATTGATTGCTCGCCGCGTTGATGCGTTTCCTCAATGGCTTGCAGTAGTTCGTCGGAGAAAACTTCGGCTTTGCCGTGCCGCGCGAAGACCGTTCGCATGTCTATGATCTCGGCGGCTGCCATCGCGCGGTCGGCGATGCGATTAGCAAGTTGTAAGTAGCGATATTTGCCGCCCTGCGCATTGTAGAAGGATTCAAGCGAAGGCGTGGCGGAGCCGAGCACGACGACTGCGCCAGCTTTTAGTGCGCGCACAATCGCCGTGTCTCTGCCGTTGTAATAAGGCGATTCCTGCTGGCGGTAAGAGCCTTCGTGTTCTTCGTCAACGATGATGATGCCTAAATCTGAGACGGGCGCAAACACAGCCGAGCGCGTGCCGATTACGACGCGCGCTTCACCCTTCTTCAGGCGACTCCATTCGTCGAAGCGCTCGCCAATCGTTAAAGACGAATGAAAGATTGCGACGCGGTCGCCGAAGTGCGCGCGCAGGCGGCGCGAGAAAACGGGCGTGAGAGCAATTTCCGGCACAAGCATCATCGCCGTGCGGTTCATCTGGAGCGCGGCGCGCATGGCGCGTATATAAACTTCCGTTTTGCCGCTTCCCGTAACGCCGTGCAGCAGAAATGCTTCGTAGCGCTTTTGTTCAAGCGGCGTTTTGATTTCCGAGAGGGCGGCGGCCTGCGCTTCGGTCAAGTTTAGCTCGTTGTTTTCCGGCAACTGCGCGCCCGCGAGTGGATCGCGTCGAACGCTGCGCACAAATACTTCGACGAGGCCGCGTTTTTCCAGCGTTTGAATCGAGGAAGCGCTCGCCTCCGCGCGTTCCAGCAAATCCGTGAACGACATCTCGCCGTCTTCCGCGAGCAATGCTTCAATGATGCGTTGCTGCGCGGCGGAGAGCACGCGCGCAGTATCCTTCGCGTTTTGTGTTTCGAGCGGAAGCAGTCGCACGGCCTTGCGGCGTTTTGCTTTCGCCGTCACGGAGCGGGCGCGATGCGAGAGCTTGATCCATCCGGCATGTTCAAGAGCGCGTGCGATTGTTCCGGCGCGTGCGTCGCCGATGTGCTGCGCCAGACTGCGCAAGGTTGTCTCCGCTTCTTCTGCGACGAATTGCAAAGCGCGTGCTTTGATCGTCACCGCGCGTTTGCTCGAAAGGCGCGTGAGTTCGTCGCGGCCTTCGGCGGTGATGGTGAGTATTTGTTCGATGGTTGCGTTGAGTCCGGCGGGCAGCGCGGCCTTTAAGACTTCGCCCCACGGCGCAGCGTAATATTCGGAAACCCAGCGCGTAATCTCGACGATTTCGGGTGTTAAGAGCGGTTCGGCGTCGAGGAGTTCTTCGGCTTCCTTGATTTCCACTTCGCTCCAATCCGTGCCGGGATCAAGTTCAGTATGAAGCGCGACGATATAACCCGTGAGGCGTTTGCGTCCGAAGGGAACAATCAAGCGCGAGCCGATTTGCGCTTCTGTTTGCAACGCGAGCGGCAGGCGATACGTGAACGTCTGCATCACGCGCAAAGGCACGGCGACTTCCGCGTAAAGCGTCGGTGCGGGCGTGACTTCGCGTGGCGTGTTTGTGAAGGCGTTGACAGTCAAAGCGATGGGATTTTGCAGGGCGGATTATCCTAAAACATCATCGACATTGATTTTGAGATCAGGCACGGTCACGGATGTGAGCGTCTCACCTTGTTCGAAAAGTTGCGTGTGCTGATACGCGCCGTTTGATGGTTGCGAATGATATTCAATTTGTTCATCGGGTAAATTAAAGATTAGAACTTCAGGAATACCGGCGGTAGCATAAATCGAAAGTTTGACGCGGCGATCATATTCGAGCGTCGTATCCAAGACTTCGATGACAAGCAGTACCTCCAAAGGTATCGGCAATGCGTCGCGGTAAAAATCAGGGCGCGGCTTGAGCAAAGCGATGTCCGGCTGAGGTTCTGAAAAGTCTTCAAGAATAATCGGATTCTGCACCCAGACGATAAACGTGCCCGCCAGTTGTTGACTCAGCAATGCATTCAGTTTGGCGACACACGCCGCATGACGTTTGCCTATCGGTGACATCTTGATAATTTCTCCTTCGATCAACTCGAAGCGCTCGTTCGCAGGCAGGATGCCCGCCTCGCCCATGCGTTCGTACTCGCTGGCTGTGAACCAATGTTTTGCAAATCGAACTGACATAATTTTCTTGCTCTCCCTTTAACGCAAAATCTTGCAACGGACGACGAATTCGCCCTCTTTAACTTGAAGCGAGAAGAGAGCGCACCTTTTTCATGTCTTCCCAGACTTCGCGCTTCTTCGACGGATCGCGCAGCAAGTAAGCCGGATTGAATGTCGGCATCAATTTCGACGCCGCGTAATCGTGAAACTCGCCGCGCATTTGCGAAATGGGTTTCTTTGTGCGAAGCAGAGCGCGCGTCGGGGTGTTGCCGAAAGCGATGACCACGCGCGGGCGGACGACTGCGAGTTCGCGGTGTAGGAACGGCGTGAAAAAATTGAGCACGTCGGGCGTCAATTCATCGCCGTTGGAAATAATCTTGACGACGTTCGTCAAATAACAATCCGTGCGCTTGAGATTAATGGCGGCGAGTATGCGGTCAAGCATTTGTCCGGCTGGCCCCATGAAGGGCTGGCCTGAATCAATGTCCGGCGGCCCCGGCGATTCACCGACGACGGCGACCTTCGCGCCCGCCGTCCCCACACCGAAAACGAAGATGCGTTCAGCATATTGCGGCAAGGCTTTCGCGCGCTGCAATTGCTCGGCGTTGATTTCATCGAGCGTCTCGTTTGATTCGGCGGGCGTCGGGTCAAACAAAAGTGATTGCGAAGAATCCATGAGTTGAAAAATTCTATGCGTCGTTGTTTCCGCTATCGTTGACCGTCTAGATACGCGCGCACTTTTTTCATATCTTCCCACGTTTCGCGTTTCTTAGTGGGATCGCGCAAGAGATATGCTGGATGAAACGTCGGCATGACTTTGATGCCGTTGTAGTCCTGAAAATTGCCGCGCAGTTTAGTAATGCCTTCCTTCGTGTCGAGCAAGTTTTTCATCGCCGTGTTGCCGAGTACAACAATTATTTTGGGTTGTACGACGGCGATTTCACGTATCAAAAAAGGCTTGCAGATTTTGGCTTCGGCGAGCACGGGCGTGCGATTGTTGGCAGGGCGGCAGCGATTGACGTTGCCGATGAAAACGTCCGCGCGTTTCATGCCGATGGCTTCGATAATTTTGTTGAGTAGTTGTCCGGCGCGCCCGACAAAGGGCTTGCCCTGTGCATCTTCATCCGCGCCGGGAGCTTCGCCGACGAACATCAGGCGCGCATTTACGTTGCCGTCCGAGTTGACGACCTGCGTGCGGCCTTCGCAGCAAAGCGTGCAGCGCATACAGGTCGGCGTGATGTCGGCGCGTATGTCTTCGAGCGTTTCATCGGGGCGGGCGAGGCTCGCGTTATCCTGCGGCGTGATTTCGCCGAATAAAGTTTCGCGCGGCGCGGGCGTGGCTTCAATCTGTGATGAATCGGTTCGTTTAGCCATATCGGTTGTTCCCGTCGGTTCAAGAGATTGTTTGCGAAAGAGCGCAGAAGGAGCATCATCGGCATCATTCACGGGCGGCGATAATTGTTGCGTGCGCGTCGGCGGTGTCGCGTCTGTAACGGCGGCGGCATTGCGCGCGAGAGCTGACTGACTGGGTGTCTGACTCGCTGCCGGGCTCGTTGCGTTTGTGTGCGCGCTTACGTTTGCGGTTGGCGATGCGCTGGTGTTTGGCGCGGCGGCGGTTTCCGCGAATTCAATGCTAAGTTCGCGCGCGTAAGTCAATTGCTCGCCGAGTTCCACAGCGAGCGCGAGCATTTCATTTTTCAATTGCGTTGCGTCATTCACTAAGGTCTTTTCAATCTGCGCCGGAGCTTACGGAATCCAAGTTGATTTGCATTGGCGCGGCTACGCTTTTTTGGTCGCGGCGAAGATGGGCAATTTGATCCAAGATGCTGTGCGCGGCTTCGAGTTTGGAAACGAGCGGAACTTCGAGCGGCAGATTGTCTGCGCGTTTGATAATCGTGATTGCATTGGTCGCCGTATCAAAGCCTGCGCCGTCGCGCGTGATGTCGTTGGCGACGATCATATCCAGATTCTTGCGCGATAATTTATCGAGCGCGTGAGCAATCACATTGTCGGATTCAGCGGCGAAGCCGACGACGAGCAATCCGTCGTGGCGGGCGCGCGCGACTTCCGCGAGAATGTCCACCGTCGGTTCGAGCACAAGCGTTAAGTCTTCGCCGGATTTTTTGATTTTGCTTGCGGCGCGCATAACAGGCCGGTAATCAGCAACCGCCGCCGCCGCGACGAAGATGGTTGCATAGGGCAATTCCTTTATCGCCGCCGCGTGCATGTCTGCGGCTGATGCGGCGCGAATGATGCGAGCCTCGGCGGGTTCCTGCGCGGTTGTGACGCCCGCCACAATCGTCACTTCTGCTCCGCGCGCGCGCGCCGCTTCCGCCAGCGCAAAGCCCATGCGTCCCGATGAGCGGTTTGAAAGAAATCGCACGGGGTCAATTTCTTCGCGCGTCGCTCCGGCGGTAATAATCACGCGCTCGCCCGCGAAATCTTGTAGATGCTGCTGCCCTTGCGCGCGCAGTATTTCCAGCGCGGCGGCAACGATTGTTTCTGGTTCGCTCAAGCGTCCCGTGCCGACTGTGCCGCAGGCCATTTCGCCCGCGTTTGGTTCGACGAAGCGCACTCCGTCGCGGCGCAGTTGCGCGAGGTTGCGCCCTGTCGCCGGATGATTCCACATCGTGGTGTTCATCGCGGGCGCGACGAGCACGGGCGCTGTCGAGGCCAGATAAGTTGACGTGATGAAATCGTCGGCGATGCCGCCCGCGAACTTGGCGATGATGTTTGCGGTGGCAGGCGCGACAAGCAGCAAATCGACGCTTTGCGAAAAGGTAATGTGCGCAATCGGGTCTGGATTGTCGGGCGCGTAATCGTCCACGACGACATGCGCGCCGGAGAGCGCGCGAAACGTCAAAGGCGTAATGAATTCGCCGGCGCGTTTTGTCATGGCGACGCGCACAGTGTGACCTGCCTGTTGCAGCCCGCGCAAAACTTCCGCAGCCTTGTACGCAGCGATGCCGCCGCTCACGCACAAAGCGATTCTTTTGCCGTCGTATCGATGCGCTGCATTATTATTCATGTGGTGTTGTGAAAGGCTTATGTGCCGTTTCGGTTCAGAGAAAATGTAGCACTGCCGGGAGCGGACGCGCAACGCAGACTTGCGCGCGGCTTTCCCGATGCCGATAATAAAGACTCGCTTGAAAGTCTTCCGCGAGCAGTTAATAGGAGCACACATCGTGCTACAGCAGACGCGCACACGAGACCTTAGCTTAAATGCGGTTAAGAATGAGACGGAATAAACTTTTTTTTCTCGTCAGCATGAGTTTAATACTCGCGGCTCTGCCTGTCTGCGGTGTGGCGCAGCATCGCGGGCGGGCGGTTACGACAGCCGCGCAGTCGGACGCGGAGTTCGGCCCAGTCGTGCGCGCTTATCTGGGTTATCTGCGAGGCGAGTTGGAAGTTGTCGATGACCGCGCGAGCCGACGCGAAATCAGTCCCGCTTATTATCGCCGCAACGTGAATCGCATACGCGCTCTAAGGCAGATTGCCGTGCGAACGGCGCGCGAAAGCAACAACGATTATCTGCCGGAGTTCGAGGCCGTGACGCGCGACGAATTCGGCAGCCTTTTTGAAAGGCCGCCGCGCCCGGAAACGTTTCGCACAGGCAAGGTGTTCAACAACACGTTTCGATTTCTCGGCGCGATACGCATGGTTGATGTCTTTTACGTTTTCGCGCGGCTCGATCCATATGAGCAAGCAGAGTTAATGCAAAAGAGCGCGCCCGCTGCGTCGCCTTTGCCCGCTGCTTCCGCCCATCCTGCTGCAGCGCCCGTCAATTCGAACGCACCGGCGACGACGGCGCAACCGGGCGCTCCATCGTCAACAGCCGCGCGCCCGCGACGTGCAAGCCCAACGCCGCGCTAATTCATCTTGAATAAATCCGTCCTATTCAAAACATTGTCTAGATGAGCTTCTATGCAGCAAACCGAACTCTTCAAAGAGCGAACGGAAACAAGCGCGGTTGACGCGGAGCAAGTCGTATTATATGCGCTCGGCGATTTTCAGGCGCGCGGCAAAGTTTTAGCCGAAAGGCCGCTGCCGCTTGACCGTTTGCGCGGAGCCTTAAGGCGCGCGGCGGAACTTTTCAACGTCGCCGAGTTGGACGACAATCGCGCTGTTGCCGCCTTGAATGCGCTCGGCGCAGACGTGCGGCAAGTGCCGACGTATGTTGCCAAGCATCCGTTTCGCGTCATCGTTTCGGAAACTCTGGCGGAACGAGCGCGTTTCGCTTACGAAGAACAGCAAGAAAAGTAGTTTCGCAAAGACGCATATTTTTGTGAGACGCGTGCCGTATCCCCGTAACGCCTGACATATATTTTTCCGATCCGAACAAAACACCGAAACCATCGTGTCGAGACGACAAAACTAGAACGCAGCGCATGAGCACGCAAGCCAAATCCAATCACGCACAAACAGAGTTATGGAATTACGTGGCGCGTGTGCGTCCCGAAATCGAAGAAGCGTTATTGCGTTATTTGCCCGTTGCGCCCGCGCTTGTCGAGACACAGTTTAACGACGCTCTGCGGTACGCTTTGTTTCCGGGCGGCAAGCGGCTTCGTCCCGTCCTTACCTTGCTCGGCGCAGAGATTGTCGGCGGGCGTGCAAGCGATGTGTGGGCGGCGGCGGCGGCCGTCGAATACGTGCATACGAGTTCGCTGATCTTCGACGATTTGCCGTGCATGGACAACGCGAGCGTGCGGCGCGGGCGTTCTTCGCTGCACGCACGCTACGGCGAAGGCTTGGCTGTGCTCGTCGCGCTCGCGTTGATGAACGCTTCTTATGGACTCGTGTTTGACGGCGTGACTCCTGAACAGTCAACACGCGCCGTCAACGCGCACCGCGAGCTTGTCGACTGTATCGGCGCGCGCGGAATGGTCGCAGGGCAAAGCATTGATCTGGCAGAAAGTAATGAGCACACGCGTCGCGTTTTGGACGCGGGCGCGATTGATAAGGCCGCTGACATTGCTGCTGCGCGCGAGGTTGACGATGCTGCGCGCAATCTGAAAACGTCTGCTCTAATACGGCTCGCCTTGCGCGTCGGCGCGATTCTTTCGGGCGCGACGGACAAGGAACTCGCGGCGCTCTCTCGTTATGCCGAACTGATCGGCGAAGCTTATCAAACAAGCGATGATCTACTCGATCTACGAGAGGATGCGTTGCTTTCAAGCGCGACGACGCGGCGCGCCACCTTCGCCAACGAACGCGGCGCACAGGACACAAAAAAACGGGTCGCGCATTTTGTCCACGAAGCGAAGAACACGCTTACGGCTGAGTTCGGCGCGACGCAACCCGCGCGACTGCTCTGCGACATGGCCGACTACATTGCCGCGCGCGAAGCTTGAAGAACCCTTCCTCCCGAGCATTCGCACTCACATGTCTTTGCAAACTTCACAGCTTCCGACGCAGACGCTCACCGCATCGAACGACATTGAAGCAGCTTATCGTTACTGTCGTGAAACGACTCGCACGCACGCCAAAAGTTTTTACTTCTGTACACAGTTTTTGCCGCGCCGGAAGCGTCGCGCGATTTATGCAATGTATGCCTTGTGCCGCCATGTGGACGATGCTGTTGACGCCGTCGGCGCGCAGGATGAACCAACTGCGCAAAAGGCAATCGCCGTCTGGCGCGAAGAACTCGATGCTGTGTACAAAGGAACGTCGCTTTCTTCAAACGCGCTCGTTCCGGTGCTCGATCCCGTCCTCATTGCGTGGCGCGATATGCTGCGGCGGTATGCGATCAAGCAGGACTTGCCGCTTGAATTGATGCGCGGCGTATTGATGGACACGCACATCAAACGCTACGAGACTTGGGAAGAATTGCGCGTTTACTGTTACCGCGTGGCCTCCGTCGTCGGGCTGATGTCGTCGGAAATTTTCGGCTACACGAAACCCGAAACGCTTCTTTACGCGGAAGCGCTCGGACTCGCCATGCAACTAACGAACATCCTGCGCGACATCGGCGAAGACGCGCGCATGAACCGCATTTATTTGCCGCAGGAAGATATGCGGCGTTTCAGTTACACGGAAAATGAATTGATGCGCGGCGAACTGAACGACAACTTTCGCGCGCTGATGCGTTTTCAAATCGAAAGAGCGCGCGCGCTTTACCGTGAAGCCGAAAAGGGAATTCCTTTGTTGAACAGAGACGCGCGCTTTACCGTGCTGCTCGCGGCCAGATTGTACGCGCGCATCCTGGATGCCATCGAGCGCAACGATTACGATGTGTGGACACAACGCGCGCATCTTTCGCTGACAGGAAAACTCCGCGCCGCGCCTCGCATCTGGCGTGAATCGCGCAAACTTTAACTTCCACGCACGCCGGAAATCTTTGTTGCCGCGTGCCGCCCTCTGCTATCATCCACGCGCTTCAAGCGAGTCCTGTTTTTATCTTTCGCTGCATTCCGAAACATCGTTTCACTACGATCGACAGTCAATTTTTACCTGTTTCTGTAACGCATACATAGCCTTAAATCGAAAAGCCGGATTGTTCTTATCATGTCAAAAACATTGAACGGCAACCTCACGCTCCTGCGCGGTCTCGGACTCGTCGCCGCTATTTCAATTGTCGTCGGCAATGTGATCGGCACGGGCGTGTTTCTCAAGACGCGTGTGATGACATGCAATGTCGGAACACCGGGCATGGTCATCAGTGTATGGGTCGCCGCCGGATTATTGTCATTAGCGGGCGCGCTGACCTACGCGGAACTTGCGGCGATGATGCCGAAGGCGGGCGGCGAATATATTTTCGTGCGCGAGGCTTACGGCGCGCGGATGGGTTTCCTGTACGGCTGGATGCAATTCTTTATCGCCAAGGCGGGCGGGTTGGCGGCAATCAGCATCGGCTTTGCGATCTTCCTCAATGCGCTGCTGAACGGCGCGCTCGGCGGCAATCTTTTTACCGTCTCGCCGTTCGGCTATCAACTCGGCTTCGGGAAATTGCAAGTCGTCGCCGTTGCGATGATTGTCGTTGTCACACTGATTAACTGTGCCGCTGTTTCTGTCAACGGAAATATAGCAACGATTTTGATGTTGATTAAAATTGCGCTGGTGCTGGCAGTAGGCGTCGGCGCATTTCTGTTTGCGCGCGGCGATTGGACGCACTTTGCGCTCACGAACGCGGGCGGAACTTGCGAGGGCGTAGGTTCGGGAGCGCGTGCCGGACTCGCCGGTTTCGGCGCGGCGATGCTCGGCGCGTTGTGGGCATATAATGGTTGGAATGAATTGACGTTTGTCGCGGGCGAAGTAAAGAATCCGCAACGCAATATTCCGCTCGCGCTTGTCGGCGGAATGATCGCCGTCACAGTGCTTTATATTTTCGTCAACCTTGCGTACTTTTATGTGCTGACGCCGACGGAAATAGCAAGTGTGCCTGCTGCTTCATCCGTCGCAACCGAAGTCGCGCGGAAGTTTTTGGGGCCGTTTGCCGTGAGCTTGATTGCACTGGCGCTGCTCGCCTCAAGCTTCGGCACCTTGCATATAGGAGTATTGACGGGCGCGCGCGTGCCGTATGCGATGTCGCAGCATGGCCTCTTTTTTCAAAATCTGGCGCGCCTCTCCGTGCGGACGCGAGTTCCCGTCAGGGCTTTGATTGTGCAGGCGGCGTGGGCTTGCGTGCTGACGCTGTCGGGTTCGTTCGACGCGCTGACGGATTACTCAATTTTCGGTTTATGGATATTTTACGGATTGGTGACGGCCTCTGTTTTTATCTTTCGCCGTCGAATGCCGGATGCCGTGCGCCCGTATCGCACATGGGGGTATCCAGTTGTTCCTGCGCTTTTTTTACTCGTCACGGCGGCGCTGCTGATTAACACAGTGCAAACAACGCCGCGGCAGGCGTTCGCAGGGCTTTTTCTGATGGCACTCGGCTTGCCGGTTTACTGGTATATGTCGCGTCGCGCAAAGAACGCACCGGAGGTTGCAGATACCGGTACGTTACCGTAAAATAAAAGCTATCGGTTTACCGCAAACTGATCGAAAATCAAGTCGGATAAAGCAAACAATTATTTCGGATTGGCACGGCGCTCGAAAAAAAAGCGTCGGCTACTCGGGTTTTACGCAAATGTTTGTTGACAGAGAACTTGGATTCGTGTAAAAAGGCGTTGATATCGAAGCCCTTGTGGCTCATCATGCCTGCTTTTTTAAGGGATGTTGCAGCGTGGACGCCATTAAACTGTCGGGACGAAGCCTCAGCAAACGAGCCGATGTATCGTTCCTTGCGTGTTTTCTCACAGACGATGTGCGGCGCGCTTTCAAACAAAATTTTGTTTCACTTTTCGGGAGGAAGATTAATGATTAGCAGAACTTGGAGCCAAAAGTCCATTTCGTTCTGCCTGGCTGTGGCCGTCTTGAGTGTGTACTCGATGGTTGCGCTGGCAGCGCCTGGACAACAGGGGCAAACAGGGCCGTCGGGTGAGTTGTCCGTTTCAGGACAAGTCTCCGTTAATGGTCAGAACGCAATTTCCGGTGCGACCGTTTTCACGGACAGCACCATCACCACAGGCCAGAATTCCAGCGCCACCATCAGCCTCGGCAAAATGGGACGCGTTGAACTTCTGCCGAATTCCAGCATGAAACTCGGATTCTCCGAGACGGGCGTTTCGGGTATGCTCAATGCCGGACGCGCGCGCGTTTCCACTCCGCAGGGTGTGGCCGCCAATTTAACAACCAAGGACGGCGTCGTCGTTGCCGAAGGCACGCAAGCGTCTGTCTTCAGCGTGGATGTCGAATGCGGCAACACGATTCTGGCGACTCAGTCCGGTCAGGTTGCGCTTCGTGCAGCCGACAAGACACAGCAGGTTGCTGCCGGTCAGGATGCGACGGCTGGAACTGCTACGCCGGGTACACGCTGCTCGCGTCTGACGCAGAACAACAGCGGGTTCGGTGCTCTCAGCGGCGGCGCTCTCGCGGCGTTGTTAGCGGCAGCGGGCGGTGCGATTGCGGCGGCCATTATCGCTTCGCGCAGCAGAAACAACAATGCTAACTTCGGCGGCACTATTACAGTTATTAGCCCGACCAGATAAGTAAAAGCATTTCATGCCGCATTGCGTTTTTTGCATACGGTATGAACAACCAACAATCCTGCGGGTCACGCGCTCTTTAGCATCGTGTGGCCCGCATGATTTTGTTTATAGAGAAATTAGAGAATTTATCATTCAGGTTAAGCGGAAATGCATATAGCAGTTATCGGTTCGGGATATGTAGGGTTAGTAACGGGCGCGTGCTTTGCAGAGTTCGGCGTCGATGTCACATGCGTTGACGTCGATGCGGAAAAGATTGCGCGGCTCTGCGAAGGCATTGTGCCGATTTATGAGCCGGGACTCGAGCAACTCGTCACGAAAAACATGCAGGCAGGCCGACTGCAATTTACCACCGACATCAAAACGGCGGTTGAACAGGCGCTTGTTATCTTTCTCGCCGTCGGTACTCCGCCGAAGAAAGACGGCTCTGCCGATTTGAAGTATATCGACGCGGCAGCGTGCTCTGTGGCCTCACACATGAACGGCTACAAAGTGATCGTCACTAAGTCAACTGTTCCCATCGGCACGGGCGAACATCTGCGCGGTCTCATACGCGAAAATCTAAAAGGACAAACGAATTTCGGCATCGTGTCTAACCCGGAGTTTTTGCGGGAGGGCGCGGCGATTAGCGATTTTATGCGCCCGGATCGCGTCGTCATCGGCAGCCGCGACGAAGAAGCGATTGCCATTATGCGCGATCTTTATCGCCCGCTTTATTTGATTGAAGCGCCCGTCGTCATTACTTCGCTCGAAGGCGCGGAACTCACCAAATACGCCGCCAACGCTTTTCTCGCCACGAAGATTTCCTTTATCAACGAAATCGCCAACATGTGCGACGAGATCGGCTGTGATGTGCATGATGTTGCGCGCGCCGTCGGAATGGACAATCGCATCGGCGGGAAATTTCTGCATCCGGGGCCGGGCTTCGGCGGCTCCTGCTTTCCGAAGGATACGCGTGCTCTATCGAGCGTCGCGCGCCAGTTCGGGTGCGAATCGCGCATCGTCGATACCGTGATCGAAGTAAACGAAAATCAGCGCGCGCGCATGATTGCCAAAATCGAAAAACTGATCGGCGAAACTAAAAATAAAACCATCGCCGTGCTCGGCCTCGCGTTCAAACCCGAAACGGACGACATGCGCGAAGCTCCTGCGATAGACATCATCAAAGCGCTTGTCGAACGCGGCGCTAAAATTCGCGCCTTCGATCCGGTGGCGATGACCGAAGCGGCGAAAATCCTGCCGGACATCGTTTATGCCGAAGATGAATATCAAGCGACTGAAGGAGCGGATGCGCTTGTTTTCGTTACGGAGTGGAACCAATTTCGCGCGCTCGACATGCAGCGTGTTCACAAGTCGATGAAAACTCCGAAGATTGCCGATCTGCGCAATATCTATAATCCCGCGACGATGCGCGAACTAGGCTTCGATTACGTCGGCGTCGGAAGGCAATAAAGCAGTATTCAGAAGTCAGCAGTCAGGAGACAGATAAAACAGGCGACACAAATATGGCTGGCATTAATAATTTGTCTTGCTTCTTTATTCTGACTTCTGAATACTGTCTCCTGACTTCTAACTCTCAAACTCTATGCCACTTTCAGGAATAGTATTAGTCACGGGCGGCGCCGGTTTCATCGGCTCGCATATCGCCGACGCGCTTGCGAAAAGCGGCGCGCGCGTGCGCATCATAGATGACCTTTCAACAGGGCATGGAGAGAATATAGAGGAGATCGGCGGCGCAATTGATTTTGTGCAGGCGAGTTTGAATGATGAAGCCGCCGTCAGCCGGGTGCTCGAAGGGGTCGAATTAGTTTTTCACGAAGCGGCGATCCCGAGCGTGCCGCGCTCCGTAGAGAATCCGCGCGAGACGCATGATGCGTGTGTCAATGCGACTTTCTCCTTGCTATTGGCGGCGCGTAACGCAAGGGTGCGGCGCGTCGTTTATGCGGCATCGAGTTCGGCTTACGGCGATCAACCGACGCTTCCTAAATCCGAGGAGATGCGTCCCGATCCGCTCTCGCCCTACGCCGTCGCCAAACTCGTCGGCGAATATTACTGTCAAGTCTTTTACAGAAGCTACGGCCTTGAGACCGTCGCCCTGCGCTACTTCAATGTCTTCGGGCCTCGCCAAGACCCCAGCTCGCAATATTCGGGCGTCATTTCTCGTTTTATCAGCGTGCTGATGAGCAATGAGATACCCGTTATCTTCGGCGACGGCGAACAAACGCGCGATTTTACTTTTGTCCGAAATGTCGTCGATGCCAACTTGCGCGCCGCCGAAACCACAAAGGGCATTGGCGAAATCATCAATGTCGCCAACGGCAAACAAATCACGCTCAACGAGCTTTTAGATACATTGAAGCGCATCACTCATCGAACAGAGGCGCAGGCCGAATACAAGGAAGCGCGCACGGGAGACGTGCGCCACAGCGTCGCTGACATCACACGCGCGCGCGAATACTTGGGCTACGAGTCGCGCGTCGATCTCGAAGAAGGCTTACGCCTGACGATGGATTGGTGGAAGCAGAGCCGCTTCGCGCTTTGAAAATCCAGTTGCTTACCCTTCATTCGTCGCCCAGAATCCGGCACGCGAAACATCTACTTTTTATCTTCAAATAAACGGCGCAAGCTTTCCGTGTAAGGCGGGCGGGCGACGCCTTTATCCGTGATAATCGCGGCGATGAATTCATTCGGCGTGACATCGAACGCCGGATTGTGAACACTGACGCCCGTCGGCGCGAGTTGGTGTTCGCGCATGTGCGTGACTTCGCGCGTGTCGCGTTCTTCAATCGGAATTGCATCGCCGGAAGCTGTTGCCAGATCGACGGTTGAAACGGGCGCGGCGACGTAAAAGGGAATGTTATGTTGACGCGCAAGCACGGCAACCATATAAGTGCCGATCTTGTTGGCGGTGTCGCCGTTGGCGGCGATACGGTCTGCGCCGACGACCACTGCATCGACCTTGCCTTGCTTCATAACGTGACCGGCCATGTTGTCTGTGATAATAGTGACGGGAATATCATCTTTATTAAGTTCCCAAGCGGTAAGCCGCGAGCCTTGCAGAAACGGGCGCGTTTCGTCTGCGATGACGGCGATGCGTTTGCCTGCGTCGCGCGCGCCGCGTATCACTCCGAGCGCCGTGCCGTAGTCTCCGGCGGTGGCGAGCGCGCCCGCGTTGCAATGCGTCAGAACCGTCGAATTATCATTGAGAAGCTCGCCGCCGAATTTTCCGAGCGCGCGATTGGATTTGATGTCTTCGTCGAAAATTAATTGCGCTTCGGTGACAAGGCGATTTTTAATTTCCGTAACCTCTATGTTGGTGTTTTCTGCGCGGGCGCATCGGACTATATCGCGCATACGTTCAATCGCCCAGAAAAGATTGACGGCAGTCGGGCGCGTTTGTCCCATCACATCGCAAATGTAATCGAAGTCTTCCTGAAAGTCCGCGACGTTTGTGCCGACGAATTGCTTTGCGCCGAGCGCGACGCCCATCGCTGCGGAGACGCCGATGGCGGGCGCGCCGCGCACAACCATTTGCTTGATCGCATCCGCCACTTCTTCATAAGTGCGAAGCGTCAGATATGTTTCTTCTGTGGGCAGCACGCGCTGGTCTATCATGCGAACGCCTGCGTCTGTCCATTCGACGGTCTTGATCATTACGGTTGATTGCTCCTACAATAAAATTTTTCGAGTGCGAGGCATCTTACAAGACGCAATGTCGAAGCGGCAATAACGAACTATTGGCCAACGCTTTCCGTTGACCGATGCTTCTGAATTTCAGAGCACGCATGGAATAGCTTTCGCAGTCCGATTGCCTTGATGCTTTCACGCTACGCTGCAAATTTCCTTTAGTGAATAATATCAAACAACTAAAATTCGCACGCCTCATATGTTTGTTCGTTTGTGTGCTTGCTATCATTGCTTTGACAGCGTGTCGCCGCGCGGAGACTTGCACGCAGACTGACCCTGCGGCTTCGCGTGAAGTGGTGGACGAAGCGGGAAGGCATGTGCGCGTGCCGCTTCATCCGCAGCGCATTGTTTCGCTTGCGCCGAACTTAACGGAAATCGTTTACGCGCTCGGCGCGGGCGATAGGCTCGTCGGCGACACGACTTACTGCGATTACCCGGAAGCCGCCAGAGCAGTTGCGAAAATCGGCGATACGCTGCATCCGAGCCTCGAGCGAATCATCGCGCTGCGCCCGGAGTTGATTCTCGTTTCCACCGCATCGCAGCTTGAAACCTTTACATCGCAATTACAGGAACGCTGCATCAGTGTTTACGTGACAGACCCGCATGATCTCGAAGCGGTATTCCGCTCGATTACTAATTTAGGCGAACTTCTTGACGAACATGAACAGGCTGGAACACTCGTGGCGGACTTGCGCGCGCGCGCCGCAGTTGTCGAGCAATCTGTTGCGGGACAGTCGCCCGTCAAAGTCTTTTATCAATTATCGCGCGAGCCGCTTTACACGGCCGGGCGCGATTCCTTCGTCACCGATCTTATCAAACGCGCGGGCGGCGAATCCGTGACCGCCAATGTCGCTGGAGCATGGCCGCGCTACAGCGATGAGGCAGCGCTTGCGGCGCATCCCGAAGCGATTATTATGGCGAGCGAAGATGCGATGGGCACCACAGCATCGAGCACTGAATTGGCAGAGCCGCTCAAGCATTCTCCGGCGAGTGAAAACAAGCACGTTTACACAATCAACGGCGCGTTACTGTCGCGTCCCGGCCCGCGACTCGTTGACGGACTTGAGCAGATAGCGCGCGCCCTGCATTCAGAAAAATTCAAGCCGTAAGCGTGAGAGATTTCTAAATACAAACGTGAGCATAACAACGAACACGGCGACACCTCTTGTCAAAGAATTGCCACGCGCGTATAGCACGCTGCGGCGCACGCTTGTTGTTTGCCTCGCGCTCTCAACAGCATTGGCGTGCGTCGTTTTGCTCGCGTCCTTGATCGGCGCTGAAAAACTTCCCGCGTGGGCTTCGCTTCGCGCGTTGCTGACGGCGGGCACGCAAACGAGTTGGTTGACCGCCGAACAGCGGGCGATTCTTTTCGACGTGCGCTTGCCGCGCATACTGCTGGGCGGAATCGTCGGCGCATCGCTCGCCGCAGCGGGCGCAGGCTATCAGGCGCTTTTGCGTAATCCACTGGCGGAACCCTATCTGCTCGGCATTTCAAACGGTGCGGCGGTAGGCACAATGATCGCGCTTGTTTTCTTCGGCGCGCATGAGTGGAGCCGTCCTGTGCTGGCATTTGCGGGCGCGCTGGCGGCGACGTTTTTTGTTTACAAACTTGCGCGCGGGCGAACAGGCGGCGCGTCTCCCACCAGATTGATTTTAGCGGGAGTGATTGTAACGACGTTTCTTTCGTCGGCAATCGTTTTTGTGACGACGCTGATGGACGCGACGCGCATACGCTCGTTCACTTTTTGGCTGCTCGGCGATTTATCGAACTCTCCCGGCAATCTGCTTTATGTGGCTTTCATCTCGGCGGCAATCGGCATTTGCGTGCTGACAATCAATGCGCGTTCCTTGAATCTGTTGATGCTCGGCGAGCGCGATGCCTTCGATCTCGGCGTGGAAGTCGAGCGCGTGCGCGTGAGCGTGTTTCTGGCGGCGAGCTTGCTCGTCGGTTCGTCCGTCGCGGCGGGCGGATCGGTTGGCTACGTCGGTCTGGTCGTGCCGCATCTGGTGCGCATGTCTTTAGGGAGCGATAACCGTTTGGCGATTCCTGCGGCGGCGCTGGCGGGTGCGCTGTTCGTGATTCTCGCGGATACGATTGCGCGCACGGTGATTGCTCCCCGCGAATTGCCCGTCGGCGCGATCACAGCTTTAATCGGCGCGCCGCTTTTTATACTGCTGCTGAAAAAGGTTTAGCGATGCTCGAAGCACGCACAGTCAGCGTCAACTACGGAACGCGCGAGGTGTTGCGCGAAGTGAGTTTGCGCGCTGTGCCGGGCGAGGTAACAGCGATCATAGGGCCGAATGGCGCAGGTAAATCAAGCCTGATGCGCGCTCTCAACGGCAGTCTGGCAGTTGCGCGCGGCGAGGTATTGCTGGACGAAAAGCCTCTGCGCGATTACGCCAGACGCGAGATCGGACGGCGCCTCGCGGTGGTCGCGCAGGAATCGGAACTGCGCTTTCCAGTGACCGTGATGGAGTTTGTGCTGGGCGGGCGCTACGCTTGGGCTGATGCGAATGCTTGGGGCTGGGAAACAACAGTGGACATTGCAGCGGCACAACAGGCGTTGAGCGAAACAGAGTTGGAGGCATTCGCGGCGCGGCGTATGGACGAACTGTCGGGCGGCGAAAGACAACGCGCTGTGATGGCGCGTGCGCTCTCAACCGGAGCAACTATTTTCCTACTCGATGAACCGACGGCGAACCTTGATCTCGCGCATCAGGCAGCGATGCTCAAGCTTGTGCGCACGCGTTGCGACGAGCGACAGGCCGCCGCCGTCGTCGTGACGCACGACTTGAATCTGGCGGCGGAGTTTGCGGATAGTGTGCTTTTGCTGAGGGCAGGAAAAACACTCGCAAGCGGCGCGGTGAGCGAAGTGCTAACGCCCGAACTCTTGCGCGAAGCCTTCGACGTGCGCGTTTTGATCGACGCGCACCCGATCACGAAGAATCCGCGCGTCACACCTGTTTACGAAGCACGCCGATAATAATTTTGAGCAGATGCGAAGTGCGCATCATTGGGCAGAGATTTGAGCGAATGTTATAATTACGGCACCGAAGTTACTTTGATCGATTCAGGCAAACTTATTTATGAAAAAAGGTTGGGAGGCTGTCATCGGCCTAGAGATTCACGCGCAACTCGGCACGGAATCGAAAATATTCTGCGGCTGTTCGACGCGCTTCGGTGACGAGCCGAACGCGAACACCTGTCCCGTCTGCTTAGGATTGCCGGGCGCGCTGCCTGTTTTGAACAAGCGTGTCGTTGAACTTGGCGCGCGCGCGGCGATTGCGCTCGGGCTGCGCGTCAACGAGCGTTCGATCTTCGCGCGCAAAAACTATTTTTATCCTGACTTGCCGAAGGGCTACCAAATCTCGCAATTCGATAAGCCGTTTTCTGAACAAGGCGAGTTGGAAATTATGACTGCCGAACGCGATGAAAGCGGGCGGGCGGGCGAATGGAAGCCGATGAAAGTCGGCATCACGCGCCTTCATCTGGAAGAAGACGCGGGCAAGAACGTGCATGAAGGTTTGCCGGACGTTGATCGTTATTCCTACATTGATTTGAACCGCGCCGGAACACCGCTCGCAGAGATCGTTACAGAACCGGATTTTCGCACGTCATGGCAGGCTTACGATTACGTCAATCATGTGCGCCGAGCACTTCAATGGGTCGGCGCATCAGAGGCCGACATGGAGAAGGGAAATCTGCGCTGCGAAGCGAATGTTTCGGTGCGGCGCGAAGGTTCTACGGAGTTCGGCACGAAGGTCGAATTGAAGAATTTGAACTCCGTGCGTTTTATGCAGCGTGCGATTGAATATGAAATCGAGCGCCATATAAACTTGATCGAAGCGGGCGGGCGCGTCGTGCAGGAAACTTTGCTGTGGGATGATCGCGCGAATGAAGCGCGTGCGATGCGCTCGAAGGAAGAGGCGCACGATTATCGTTATTTCCCGGAACCGGATTTGCCGCCGCTCGTCGTCACAGAGGAATTTATCAAGCGCGTGCGCGATGAAATGCCTGAGTTGCCGGAAATCCGCCGCACGCGTTTTATGAACGAGTACGAACTTTCGTATACGGATGCCGCGCAGCTAACTTCGGATCGCGCGCTCGCCGATTATTATGAGCAGGCGGCGCGTGCTGCCAATAATCCGCGCGCGGCGGCCAACTGGATCAAGACGGAATTATTGCGCGAGTTGGAAACAGCGAAACTCGACATCGAAGACTCGCGCATCACGCCGGAAGCATTAGGCGAACTAATACGCTTCATTGATAACGGCACCATCAGCGGCAAGCAAGGCAAAGATGTTTTGACGGAAATGTTCGAGAGCGGCAAAAGCGCGCGCGACATCATAAACGAACAAGGTCTTGTGCAGATCAGCGACACGGGTGAGATTGAAAGCATCGTCAGCGAAGTCATCAACGCCAGCCCGCAGCAACTCGCGCAGTACCGCGCGGGCAAAGAATCTCTCTTCGGCTTTTTCGTCGGGCAAGTAATGAAGGCTTCCAAAGGCAAAGCCAATCCGAAAATAGTCAACGAATTGTTGCGCGCGAAACTCAACGAAAACAAGTAGGGGGAAACAATGAATCTTAAAGGCAAGACGGCAATTGTCACGGGCGGAACGAAAGGCATCGGGCGCGCCGTCAGCGAAGTTCTTTTGCGTGAAGGCGTCAATGTCTGTATCAGCGCGCGGCACGCAAACGAGATTGAAGAAACCGTCCGCGCGCTCGGCGAAACGGGCGAAGGACAGATTACCGGCGCGGTGGCGGACGTGCGCGATTACGACGCAGTGAAGGCTCTGGTTCAACACGCCGTCGATGAGTTTGGCGGCGTGGATATTCTCATCAACAACGCGGGCATAGGAAAGTTCGGGAAGCTCGAAGAAACATCGCCGGAAGATTTCCGCGCAGTGCTGGAAACGAATCTCTTCGGCGTTTTCTATTGTTGCCATGAAGCGATACCTGCGATGAAGAAGCGCGGCGGCGGCTACATCATCAATATCTCTTCGCTCGCCGGAACCAACGCGCATCCTAAGATGACCGCCTACAACGCTTCCAAGTTCGCCCTCAACGGATTAAGCGAAGCCCTCATGCAAGAGGTTCGTCAGGACAACATCAAAGTCAGTTACATCATGCCCGGCTCGGTCAACACGTATTTCAATGACGGCGAGCCTGACGCCGACAACACTTGGGAATTGCAGCCCGAAGACATCGCGCGCGTCGTGCTAGATTTATTGCATCACGACGAACGCAGCCTGCCAAGCCGCGTCGAAATCAGGCCAAGCAAGCCGCCGAAAAAGTAGTTGGAGGTCTTTGCCAAGTAAAAACATGGCTAAATTTACAGTTGAGTTCGGAAGACCAGAAGAACGTGAGCACTTCATAAATATTCATGTGCGGTTCTTCGAGCGTTTCGATAATTTGCAGGCAGCTTTATATGCTGCTTTCGTAAAAGTGAATGCTCCTCTCGATAAGATTGACATTGTTGTTCTTGCTCTTGGCAATATTTGTGTTGATGATTTCAGCGAGATACTTTTGCTTTGTGCTAATGGATTCGGAAACGGCTCGTTGAAGATTTTACGGGGAATGTACGAAAAGTTAGTTGTCGCACGCTATTTACACATACATCCTGAAGAGGTAGATGCTTTCTGGAACTTTCATGCAGTCAAGCTTTCTAAAATGCAATTTGCCGATATTCTTAAAAAGATTGATCCAGATGGAAAGCAGTTAGATCAATTTAAGGTTGCTCCGAAAAGGGGAGGCAGAAAACGGCTGCAATCATCTTGGACAAAAAAAGATTTTGTGTGTATGGCAAATGAGGTTGGACTAGGTGAACACGTTAGGAATGCATATTATTTGCCGTTAGAATTCGCGCATCCTTCTGTGCATTCAATCTTGACCAAACTGGAAGCAGAAGACGGAGCGCTAAATGTCAAAGATGGTGAGCCGCAAAGGGACACGGCAGAAATTGCATTTCCCATAGCTTACTTTCTCATTTTAGAGGTGCTGCGTTTGCAGATTGAACACTTTGGATTGAATAGCGATGATCCGATATTTCAGCGGTGTATAGATGATTACATATATACTTTGTGCAATGATACCAATTCATTTAATTCAAAGGTAAATAGTTCCTGAAGAGCGCCGCACAATCAATCCTTCAAGCCACCCGTTCTATGGTATCCCGTTCACCCTCGTCTACTCTGAAATCGAATGCTATTCGCGCGTCGTCCCAATTCTATCGTTAGTCGCGCTTCGTCAGTGCAGCGCGGGCAGCGCAGACTAATTGCAAGGCTTCGTTTGTTGTTGCGGCGTGGGCGGTGAGGTGTCCCATCTTGCGGCCTTTGTGCGGTTGGTGCTTGCCGTAGAGATGAAGCTTGACGTTTGGAAAGGCAGCGGCGGCGCGCCAGTCTGGTTCGCCTGCGTCCCACAAATCGCCCAAGAGATTCGCCATCGCCGCCGGACGAATCCGTTCGGTTGAGCCGAGCGGCAGGCCGCAGACGGCGCGCAGTTGCTGCTCGAATTGGCTCGTTACGCAGGCGTCAATCGTGAGATGCCCGCTGTTGTGCGGGCGCGGCGCGAGTTCGTTGACGAAAAGTTTGCCGTCGCGCGCGAGAAAAAATTCGACGCAGAGCACGCCGATGATTTGTAGTTGTTCGAGTATGCTGTGCGCTATTTCAGTGGCTTGTTCGCAGAGTGGCGCGGGTATGTTGGCGGGCGCAATCGAGGTGTCGAGAATGTGCTGGCGGTGGACGTTTTCGATGACGCCGTAATCGATTGTCTGATTATCTGCGCCGCGCGCGGCAACGACGGAAACCTCGCGTTCCAAGTCAACGAACTTCTCCAGCACCGCTTCTTCGCCGTTAAGTGCTTGATACGCTTTTTCCGCTTCGGTTAATGATGTGATCCGCGTTTGACCTTTGCCGTCGTAGCCCCATCCGGCGGTTTTCAGCACGGCGGGAAATCCTAAAATCCTCAAGCCTTCGCGCAAGTCTTCGATGGAATTGACGGCATGAAAAGGCGTCATGGGAAAACCGCCTGCGCGTAGAAAATTCTTTTCGCGCAAGCGGTGTTGTGTAGTGTGCAGAACGAGTCCGCCGGGACGCACTGCGACATATTCCGAGACGACTTCGACGGTGCGCGCCGGGATGTTTTCAAACTCGAAGGTCGTCACGTCCACATCCTGCGCGAAGCGGCGCACAGCATCCAGATCGTCGTAGGAAGCAGTGATTTCTATGTCTGCAACTTGACCTGTGGGCGTGTCTGTTTCGGGCGAGAAGGTGTGGACGCGATAACCCATGCGGCGCGCAGCCATCGCAAACATGCGTCCGAGTTGACCGCTGCCGAGCACGCCGATAGTCGCGCCGGGAAGAATCGGGCGCGTCACTGAAGCGTTGCCTCGATAACTTTTTGCGTCTGCGCTGCGCGGAACTCACGCAATGTTTCGCGCAACTGCGGGCGCTTGGCAGAGAGAATACTAATAGCGAGAAGCGCGGCGTTAGTTGCGCCAGCATGACCTATGGCGAGAGTTGCGACGGGAATTCCGGCGGGCATTTGCACAATCGAGAGCAGGGAATCCATGCCTTTGAGCGCGCGGCTCTCAACGGGGACGCCGAGCACAGGCAACACGGTTTGTGCGGCGATCATGCCGGGCAAATGCGCCGCGCCGCCCGCGCCCGCGATGATTACTTCAAGGCCGCGCGCTTCGGCTTCCAAGGCAAACTCTGACATTAAAGCGGGCGTGCGATGCGCCGAGACGACGCGGCATTCGTGCGGCACTCTGAATTCAGTTAATACTTCATCGGCGCGCCGCATCGTTTCCCAATCCGATGCGCTGCCCATCACGACGGCGACGAGCGGCAAGACGGAAGGCGAAGGGCGAAAAATAGAAGCGGAATCCCTTTTCTCTTTTTTGGATTCAGGTACGGACGCCGCACGCTTTGTTCTTCCGGTCTTCATCTATCACCCTTTCGCCTTTATCCCTGCTTACTGTCCCGCTGCGAGGGAATATCCAGCTTGCCCGTCAAAGGTATAAAGGTTTTCCGTTTTGATGAAATCGTAGCCCGCTTCGTTGAAGCGATTGAGCAGCGCGATGATTTGTTCGTGCTTAATGGATGCGCCGTCTGCTTGCGCCATAAAGCGGCAGCGGCATTGATCGCTCATGTGCGTTTCCGTCATGCCGCCGGGATAAACCTTCACGCCGCGATTGCTAATCATCACGAGCTTCAATTCGTCGCCGCCGAATCCTTTGATCGCCTCGCCCAACTTATCCGCCGCGCCATCCTGCCAATTAACATATACGTCAGAGCCGACAAGCTCCTTTTTCTCTTTCGGGCGCGCCTGTTGTTTGCTGGTTGTAGAAGTCTCGCCGCCTGATTTATAGGAAACGGCCTTGAGAGTTTGCGGTTCCTGTCCGAGTCTTTCGATAACGGCATCGGCAAATTCGCGTGTCCCGACTTTTTGTTTGCTCACTCCTTCATCGTAGATGTCATAAGTATGCACGCCGTCTTCGATGGTGCGCAGCCATGCGTTGTGAACGCGCGAGGCGGCGTCCGTTTGTTTGATGTGAACGAGCATCATTACCGCGCCGAGAAGAAGGCCGGACGGATTGGCGAGATTTTGTCCGGCGCGGCGCGGCGCGGAGCCGTGAATCGCCTCGAACATAGAAACGTGTTCACCAATGTTCGCCGAACCCGCGAGGCCGACGGAGCCTGCGATCTGCGCGGCCACGTCCGACAAAATATCGCCGTAGAGATTCGGCATCACGATGACATCGAAGGCTTCGGGCGTGTCCGCCATTTTCGCCGCGCCGATGTCCACGATCCAATGCTCGTTTTCGATGTCCGTGTAGTCCGCCGCGATTTCATCGAAGACCTTGTGGAAAAGGCCGTCGGTGATTTTCATGATGTTGTCTTTGGTGAAGCATGTCACCTTTTTGCGGCCATTGTCGCGCGCATACTCGAAGGCATAGCGGACGATCTTTTCACAGCCGGGACGCGAAATATATTTCAGGCATTCGGTCATTTCTTCCGATTGACGATACTCGATGCCAGCATACAAGTCTTCTTCGTTTTCGCGGACAATGACGACATTCATCACGGGATGTTTGGTTTCGACAAACGGATGGTAGGAAACGCACGGGCGCACGTTGGCGTAGAGGCCGAGAGTTTTGCGCACTGTGACGTTGAGGCTTTTGAAGCCGCCGCCTTGCGGAGTCGTAATCGGCGCTTTAAGAAAAACTTTGGTGCGGCGCAAGCTGTCCCACGCGCTCGGCTCGATGCCTGCGGTGTTGCCTGCGAGATAAACCTTTTCGCCGATGTCGATTGTTTCGATGTCTAATGCCGCGCCAGCCGCCTGAATAATGCGCAGCGTTGCATCCATGATTTCCGGGCCGATCCCGTCGCCATGCGCGACGGTGACAGCAGTATTATTCGCCATGTTATTTTGGAGAGCCTTTCAGTTATTATAAAATTTCCGCGACAGTGTATCACGACGTTTCCGCGTAGGTCAGCCCTGCAAACCGAAGCAGCAAACACAAAATTGCGCAGGCCATTGTGCGATACAAATACAGACGCGAATTCCGCTTGACCGCACCGCGCCGACAGTGCGAATGTTACGCCGTACTATTTGAATAACAAGGATCGAACTAAAGATGAAGAACGCTCTCACTGCACTCCTTCTCACTCTATGCTTGAATTATTATGCGCTCGCACAAACCAAAGACGCGCCCGCGCAACCTTCAGGCAAATCAAACAAGACGCAGAAAGCTGTCACGACGCAATCGCCAGAATTAACAGAGGCTGATGATTTGAGCGCACGGGTGCTCGTCCTTTATGGTGAACGCCAGTATGACAAGGCTTTATCGTTGGCAAAGCGCGTTCTGGCTCTCAGGGAGAAATCTGTCGGCCAAGAAAATGAATTGACGGCGAACGCCTTATCTAATCTGGCTGCTATATATGCAGCAAAAGCAGAATACCGCGAATCTGAAACGCTTTATAAACGCGCTCTTAAAATTTTAGAAAGGAGCGCGGGAGAAGATAGTTTCAAAGTAAGTGTGGTACTTGAAAATTATGCTTTCGTGCTTTTCGCTGTCTTTGATTACAACAAAGCCGAGTCGTCTTACCAGCGCGTGTTATCAATTAGAGAAAAGGTTTTGAAACCCGAAGACGAAAATTTGACGCGCGCTATTTATAACCTTGCACAATTCTATTCGGCAAAAGGCGAATACGAAAAAGCAGACTCTTTTTATCAACGACTCATAACTATCAAGGAGAAAACACACCAGCCGAAAAGCCCTGAACTCATCAAAGCTTTTGATGATTACGCGTGTTTAATGTTGAAGAAAAAACAGGAGGATAAAGCAAGGGAAATATTGTCTCGTAACCATAACGTTGTATATAAAAAGCCTAGGGATTCGGATGGAAACATCACCAGTGAAGTTCTTAACGGTAAAGCCCTTAACAGACCAGAACCCGTTTATCCCGCAATTGCTAAAGCGGCGCGCCAGCAGGGAGTTGTTCCTGTGCAAATCTTTGTTGATGAAGCCGGAAATGTTACTTGTGCTGCGGCTATAAGCGGGCCTCCGTTATTAAATAAATCGGCGGAGCAAGCGTCTTATCAAACGCGGTTTTCGCCGACACTTGTGTCAGGCCAGCCAGCTTTTGTTGTGGGACTCATTACGATGAGCTATTCAATAAGATAGTGGTTAAGATGTTGTTGAAGTGAATCTGATGCGAGCCGTATTGCAGCGCGTCACGAGAGCGTGTGTCAGAGTCGAAAATGAAATTGTCGGCGAGATTGGCGGCGGTCTCGTTGTGCTGTTAGGTATTGCGCGCGATGATGCGTTGACGGACGCGAAGTATGTGTTGGATAAGATTGTGAATCTGCGCATTTTTGATGATGCGGAAGGGCGCATGAATGATTCGGTGATTGAAGCGGGCGGCGCGCTGTTGGTAGTATCGCAGTTTACTTTATATGGTGATGCGCGGCGCGGGCGGCGTCCGTCTTGGTCTGACGCGGCAGCGCCGGAAGCGGCAGAACCTTTGTACGATTTCTTTGTCGAAGAAGCGCGGAAGCAAGTTTCTCACGTGGCGACGGGAAGTTTCCGTCGAATGATGCAAGTCGAACTCGTGAACGATGGGCCGGTGACGATATTGCTCGACAGCCGGAAGCAGTTTTGAGTAAAAGCAGTATCGAGGTAATGTGCAGAACGAAACATTGATGAATCGAATGGGAGAAAAAGTTTGTTGATGAAACGATGGTTGGATAATTCCTTTGAAGCGATTAATGGCGCGCGCGGGCGCTCGTCGCTTTTGATTATTTGTATGCTGGCAATTGCGCTGTCGCTTGCGTCGTGCGGCGGCAAGGATAAAACGGCGTCGAAGGATTTCGATGCGGCGGATGAAGACGAAGCGGCGCAGAACGCGAACGTGAAGAAGAATGTGAAGCCGCAGGCGGACGCGGAAGCGGCGGTGATCGAAACGGATTACGGCAAAATCGTCATAGAGCTTTACCCGGACCTTGCGCCGAACATGGTGGCGCGCTTCAAGCAACTCATCAAAGAAGGCTTTTATAACGGCACGACGTTTCATCGCGTCGATCCGGGCTTGGGCATTATTCAGGGCGGCGATCCATTATCGAAGGATGACAACCCGGACAACGACGGGCAAGGGAATTCACAGTACCCGAACGTCGCCGCAGAGTTCAGCGATGTGCCTTACGAGCGCGGAACAGTCGGAGCAGCGCGCGCCGCTTCGCCGGATTCGGCTAACTCGCAATTCTATATCACGCTCAAACGGCAGCCTGCTTTCGATCAAAGATACACGGTCTTCGGGCGCGTGATTGATAATCAAAGCTTGAACAATGCGGACGTGATTATGAACGCTCCGACGGCAACGGGCGCAGAACGTCCGGCGGATAAAATTGTTATCAAGAGCGTTACGCTGCAACCGCGCGCCAACTTCGGCTCATGAAGCGGCGCTCACATTGTTATTCAGAAATTTCAGGGTCGAATGGGAAAGGGCAGCGCAATTAAACGCTGCCTTTCTCTTTTGAAATCTTTAACGCCGTGCTTAGTCCGTGCGAGCAAAGTCAGTTCGCACGTTTGCTGTGCCGACTGCTTCGGTCAAATTGTATCGTCGTCGGTTTTTGAGCTTTCGTTTAGCTCGTAGCGGTCACGGTCGCGTGCGTCGATCTTGCCGATGAAATCGAGTTCTTCGTTGTCCTCAAAATTGACGCCGACGGCGTGCGCGTTTTCTTCGACATCGGATTGATCCGGCGTCGGGTTGTCGCCTCCGACTGATTCCGTGCCGCTGCCGTTGACGTCTTCCCATGAAGCATCTATGTCGCCGCCTGAATCTGCGGGCGATGCGGCGTTGTTGTCGCGTAGGCGCTGTGCCAGCTTTTCTGAATCCTTCGGCGCGCGCGAAATCTCTTCTTCCATAAACTTTCCGATGGCAGGATCAGGCACATACTCCGGGTTGTTGCTCAAATACTCTGTGTTGTCAGGCTTCTTTTTCGACATGCTTTCTCGTCTCCCTTGCGGTCTTCTCAGAGGTGCAGCAAAAGTTATTGTTGAATGTTCGGGAACTATATCAAATGGCTTGAGGGAACGACAATTCAAGCGCGTCGCGGCACAGTGAACGTCGATGCGCCGGAGAGCCTGCTTGACGTTTCAATGGTCGCGCCATACACTGAACTTCGCTACGCTCCACTCTAAATTTACCAATTGTCTTCGACGTATTTCGGTTAATCAGCGCGCGCTCGAAGACTGATCCGAACGCATAAAAACATGCCGCATAATCTCTTTCAATCACTGCAAAACTTCGACGCTGGAAAGAATCGCGCCGGACAATTTTATTCTCTTCCGCAATTAGAGCAGCAGGGACTCGGCGCAATTTCAAAGTTGCCCGTCAGCATTCGCATCGTGCTCGAATCCGTGCTGCGTAATTTCGACGGCAAGAAGATTCGTGAACAGGACGTGCGCACACTCGCCGGTTGGAAGCCGCAAGCCGAACGCACGGACGAGATTCCGTTCATCGTGGCGCGCGTGCTGTTGCAGGATTTCACGGGCGTGCCGCTGCTCGTCGATCTCGCGGCGATGCGTTCGGCTGTCAAGCGTCTCGGCAGGGAAACGAGCATCATCGAGCCGCTCGTGCCCGTCGATCTGGTGATTGACCATTCCGTGCAAGTAGATTTTTCAAGCACGCCGGACGCTTTTATGATGAACATGGAAATGGAATTCAAACGCAATCGCGCGCGCTACCAATTCCTGAAATGGGGAATGCAGGCCTTTAACGGTTTCAACGTCGTGCCGCCCGGAATCGGCATTTGTCATCAAGTCAATCTGGAGCATCTCGCCAAAGGCGTGCAGGAAAAGGACGGCATCTTTTATCCAGACACGCTCGTCGGAACGGATTCGCACACGACGATGATTAACGGACTCGGCGTCGTCGGTTGGGGCGTCGGCGGCATTGAAGCGGAAGCGGGAATGCTCGGCCAGCCCGTCTACTTTTTAACGCCCGATGTTGTCGGCGTTCACTTGTCAGGCCAGTTGCGCGAAGGCGTCACGGCGACTGATCTCGTGCTGCGCATTACGGAGATGCTGCGCGCGGCGAAAGTCGTCGGCAAGTTCGTCGAGTTTCACGGTGAAGGCGCGGCGAGTTTGTCCGTTACAGACCGCGCGACCATCGGCAATATGTCGCCGGAGTACGGCGCGACGATGGGCTTTTTTCCGGTTGACGAAGAGACTTGCAAGTATTACACGGCGACGGGACGCAGCGAAGAACAGGTGGAAGCCGTCCGCAGCTATTTCAAGGCGCAGAATTTATTCGGAATGCCGCGTAAAGGAGAGATTGAATACAGCCAATTATTTGAACTCGACTTAAGCGAAATTGTGCCGGGCGTCGCCGGGCCGAAACGCCCGCAGGATCGCATTAATCTCACGGACTTGAAGGAACGTTTTACTGAGTTGCTGCAAAAGCCTGTCAGCGAAAACGGCTACAACAAATCCGAGAAGGAGTTGGGCAAACGTTTTCACACGCGCATCGGCGTCGAGGCGACGGTGAATGTGGCGGCGACTGTCGGGGGCGGCGGCGCGGCAAATTCCGTGACGGCGACGGCGAGCGGCACCGGCGCACTTTCGGGCGGCGGCGCGCAGGAATCTGAAACCGTCCCACAGGGCGCAGGCAACACGAGCGAGAAGGACACAAGCACGCTAACTGAAATCGAGATGATGAATAATCGTCCGACGCCGACGCGCATAGAAGAAATTCCGCACGAAGAATTTCCGAAGGGCGTCGTTGATCTGGGTCACGGTGATGTGTTGATTGCGGCGATCACGTCTTGCACCAACACTTCAAACCCGAGCGTGATGCTTGCCGCCGGACTCCTTGCGAAAAAGGCTGCCGAACGCGGTTTGACAGTTCGCCCGTCGGTGAAGACTTCGCTTGCGCCCGGCTCGCGCGTCGTCACAGATTATCTGGAACGAACGGGGCTTCAACCTTATCTGAACGAACTCGGCTTTAATCTCGTCGGCTACGGCTGCACGACGTGCATCGGAAATTCCGGCCCCCTTGATCCGCGCATAGAAGAAGTCGTCAGCCACAATGATCTCGTCGCGGCGAGCGTGTTGTCGGGCAATCGCAATTTTGAAGCGCGCGTGCATCAAAGCATCAAAGCCAACTTTTTGATGAGTCCGCCGCTCGTCGTCGCCTTCGCGCTCGCGGGGCGCATCAACATCGACATGGCAAACGAGCCGCTCGGCAAAGACAAAGACGGAGAAGACGTTTACCTGCGCGACATCTGGCCGAAGATGGAAGAGATAAACGAACTCTTGCGCGCCGCCTTCGATCCCGAAACTTATCGCAAACTCTACGGCGACTTTACGGAACAGAATCCGCTATGGAACGACATCCCGACGAGCACGGGCAACGTTTATGATTGGGATTCGCAGTCAACATACATTCAAGAGCCGCCATACTTCGAGAAGTTCAGCATGAGCGCGGGCAGCCTGTGCGACATCAAAGCGATGCGCCCGCTCGCCATCTTCGGCGATTCCGTAACGACGGATCACATCAGTCCTGCGGGCGCGATTAAACCGAAATCTCCCGCAGGCCAATACTTGCAATTGCGCGGCGTCCACGTCGAAGATTTCAATTCCTACGGCTCGCGTCGCGGCAACGACAAGGTGATGGTGCGCGGCACGTTCGCCAACGTGCGCATCAAGAATCTGATGATGCCCGGCACAGAGGGCGGCGTTACTGTGCTCGAGCCTGTCGGCGAACAATTGAGCATCTATGACGCTTCCGTGAATTATCAAGCGGCGGGCATTCCGCTCGTCGTCATCGCAGGGCAGGAATACGGTACAGGCAGTTCGCGCGATTGGGCTGCGAAGGGCACGCGTCTGCTCGGCGTCCGCGCCGTCGTTGCCGAAAGCTTCGAGCGCATACACCGCAGCAATCTCGTCGGCATGGGCGTGCTGCCGTGCCAGTTCAAGGAAGGCACCAACGCGCAGACGCTCGAACTCGACGGCACGGAAATCTTCGATGTCGTTGGCTTGGAAAACGGCACAGTCAAACCGCGTCAGGACGTGACTCTAGTGATTCATCGCGCGAACGGAGAGACGCAGGAAGTGCCCGTGACTTTGCGCATCGACACGCCGATTGAAATAGATTACTACCAGCACGGCGGCATTCTGCCCTTCGTATTGAGGCAGTTGCTGGCGCAGGAAGAACAAAGCAGCAGCGCGGAAAAATCCTAGCGCTTACTTTGGTGTTATTGAACCGCACGCATATGCGCGTGGTGAGGAATGAAAGCATCTGCTTCGCGGAATATGCTTTGCGCGGACGGATGCTTTTGCTTTGCGCGGATGAACATGATTTTTTTTACAACGTGCGGCGTCGCCGTGCTGCTGCTTGTCGTTTATGACATCTACGCGACGATCCTACATGCGCGCGCGCGTTCCGGCCCCGTCGGTGAAAGACTCAATCGCGGTGTCTGGCGTGCGGCGCGGTTCATCGCTTTTAAGCTGCCGCGCCAGCGTCGCCATAGATTTCTTAATCCCGTCGGGCCGCTCTTGCTGCCGCTGTTGATTATCGTGCTCATCATCATGCTCGTCTTAGGATTCGCGTTAATTTACTTGCCGCGAATGCCCGCGCACTTTGCGATCAATCCGGCTTCGGCGAGCACCGGAAGCCTCGTCGAAGCGATTTACTTCAGCGGCGTTACCTTAACGACTGTCGGCTACGGCGACATTGCGCCGCGTGCCGTTGATGTGCGCTTTATCGCGCTCGTCGAATCGGCATCCGGCTTCGCTTTGATCTCGCTCGCCGTTACATACCTCATCACAGTATACGGTGCATTGGAACGCAAGCGCGCCGTCGCACTTTCTTTTTATCATCAGGCGGAGGAAGGCGCGAACGTCGGCAGCTTTATCGCTCACCATTTTGTTGCGGGCAAATTCTACGGCCTCGATGCGACACTGCGCGCGGCCTCGCGTGAT
>JAABUK010002254.1_pt1 | contig 35067 bp, 24 predicted proteins | sample 5559141 | NCBI WGS metagenome assembly JAABUK01 (sample SAMN10711869, study PRJNA513367) | rock metagenome | isolation source: Antarctica rocks | place: Antarctica: Victoria Land, Pudding Butte nord | collected 2016-01-03
CGCCCCCGGAGCTGTACCTAGACGTTTCATAGCCAGAAGGACGACAGAAGGTCCAAAATATCAATTCGACGCCCTACATGACATGGATCTGCCAATAAAATACATCATTGCTGTCTATGCCGAATGTTGCTCCCAAAATTCCCCCTTGAAATTGCAAGCATCAATTGCGCCGGGCTGACCCCCCAAATCTTGGCAAGCCTCAAACGGACAGTCTCACAAGATGCTGCTGTCACGCATGGAATAGATGCCTAACTGGTGTTCACCTCACCGCCTGCAATGACAGGTCGCCTAGCTTGATAACCCTACAGAACACAATTCAACAACTCCCCGAACCATCTTCCACATGCTCGAAATCAGCTGCTAGGAGCCCATTGCTCGGCTGAACAGCCTGGGAGCCCATGCGCCGTTCATGTCAACGAGTGAACAACTCGAGATGACCGACGTGAGACCAGATACAGAATCAGGATCAGACTCAGACTCGGAAATGGATGAAGAGACCGGTCTCACCAAACGAGAACGCCGGCAAAAGAAAGGCCAACAAGAACAGTTGGATGTTCGGATAGGAGAGCATGTTCCGGTCTCTAAGCATGAGGCAAGACTGGCAGATCGAGACGTGATCAAGAAGCTGCTCATCAATTCTGTTCTGATCTTGCTGTGGTATTTCTTCTCACTTTCGATATCCATTGTGAGTACCGCAGCTGATCATGGAACACCGTGATATTCTGCTGACAATTGGTGACAGTACAATAAATGGATGTTCGACGGCGAGCACCTCAACTTTCACTTCCCATTGTTCACTACATCCCTTCACATGCTCGTCCAGTTCTGCCTCTCAACCATCGTCCTCTTCTTCGTCCCATCTCTCCGCCCATCACACCTCTCACAGCCATATGCGCGCCTCCCTACGAACCCTCTTCCGTCAGACGACCTCGATACAGATAAACCAAAACCCATGATAACACCCCTTTTCTGGCTCACTCGCCTTCTACCATGTGGCACTGCAACATCTCTCGACATTGGTCTCGGCAACACTTCCCTCCGCTACATAACTCTTACATTCCTTACGATGTGCAAATCCTCGTCCCTGGCCTTTGTTCTCATCTTCGCCTTCCTGTTTCGACTTGAGACTCCCTCCTACAAGCTGATCCTTATTATCGCAACAATGACTGTTGGCGTTGTTCTGATGGTCGCGGGCGAAGCAGACTTCAAACCGCTTGGATTCGCGCTCGTCATTGCGAGTAGCTTTTTCAGCGGGTTCCGGTGGGGTTTGACTCAAATCCTTCTCTTACGACACCCTGCGACCAGCAATCCATTCGCGACGCTCTTCTTCCTCTCACCGATTATGTTCGTTAGCCTTGTCACTATCGCATCTTTTGCAGAAGGGCCTATTGCACTTTCCGCCGGCCTTTCTGAACTAGCTGCAAAAAAAGGCAGCATTACCTCCGTTCTTCTTCTCCTCTTTCCAGGGTTTCTAGCCTTCTGCATGACGACCTCTGAATACTCCCTTCTACAGCGCACCAATGTTGTTACTTTAAGTATCTGTGGGATTTTCAAAGAAGTAGTGACGATCACAGCAGCAGAAATAGCCTATCATGACCCTCTCACTCCGATCAATGTGAGTGGTCTGCTTGTCACAATAGGTAGCATCGCATCCTACAACTATCTGAAGATTACGAAAATGCGAGAGGAGGCTAGGAGGGAGGTTGTGCTGGGCGTTGCTCGACCAGATTCTCCGGGTAGTAGAGGGGGAAGGAGGATGAGTAGTCTGGGTGATCTAGATGAAGCTGATGATGAAAGGGCTCGACTGTTTGCCGGCGAGCCACCGAAAGGTCTTTCGGCAGACCCAATCTTACTCGCAGGTAGCGAGCGAGGAGGAACTCCCAGTCCGCCGAAGAGGCAGCAGGATTTGGAGTAGTTGGATGAAAGCCCTTCTCTTTGCAAACCAGAGATCAGAAAGCATGAGATTTAGCAGGAGCGGCGTCGTGAATCATGCATTAGTTAGAGCCAAAGAATGAGTCTCATAAACTTTCCCCTCTGATGATGCCAAAGGGGTGAATAGACAGCAACGTCTGCTCTAGCCGGAGTCTTCCGCTCTCCGCCTCGCGTTTATTTAATATAAATATTCCCAATATTTGACCGCGCAATTCCCACTGCGCGTGCTGTCATCCGCGACGCGGCGATGAACTTGGTGAAGTGAGCGGGTTTCGTTTGCCCTCCCCATTCAGCACTTCGCCTGTATTTCTGCGTCCTTCCTGGGTCTTTCTCGAGCACTGCTAGTCCGAGTCACTCAATTCATTCTGCTCTATACGATTCATCGAACCACGACGCGGAGACCTTCTCCACTCGCGAACGTCCAGCGAATACGATCTCCCTCCGTCTATCTTAATTCAGTTCCTGCATGAGGATGGCATCGGAAACGAAGCGCCAGAATGCAGGAAACAAGGCCCCTGTCGCGTTGCCGAACAGTGGACCTCCTCCACCTTCTCCTACTGTCTCTCTGGAAACCGCTCTCGGCGGTGTTATGGGCGCACGGTGAGCTCTTGCAGCCGTAAGTCTGCGAATCGGAACAATTGACTGACACCATCCTCCCAGCATCCGCGTGACCACTAGTCCACCAGCTTCCTCGACATACGAAGGCCTGCTCTACACCGCAGACCCGGTCACCAACCTCATCGTTCTCTCCCTACCACCGGCAACCTCCTCAACCCCCACTGCATCCAACTCCAGCACGTCCTCGTCTGCGCCGCCAGCCAACACATTCAAACTCATCCCCATCCCCCACCTTACATCCTTCACCATCCTCTCCCTCCCCACCACCAACCCAACCAACCCTTCCAACCCCAACCTCAACCTCCCCGCCCCCACAACCCTGGACATCCCCTCCCTAACCGCCCGCACTCACTCCACAATCTCCACCCTCAAAGCCCAAGACGCCAAACGCGGCCGCGGCGTTACCCGCGAAGCCCAAGACATCTTCGACGGCCTATCCCGTACCTACCCCGCACGTTGGATGGGCACAGCCATGGTGGTTAATGAGAATGTTGTTATCGAGCAGCCGTACCTTGTGGAGGACTGTCGGTTGCTGTCGCCGAAGGGGTCTGGGGAGGAGGGCAATGGAGGGAAGGCTGGGAGTGCAGAACAGGGACTATCGAGGATTAAGAAGGTGCTTGGGATGGAGAGGGAGAAATTGGCGTTGAGGAGGGGGTTGGGGACCGGTGGGTTGGGGATGGGGATGGTTAGAGGGGATGCGGTGGGTGCTGGGGGTGGTTCTGGTGCCGGTGTTCGGGTTGGGGAGAGGAAGGGTGGTTGAGTATCAAAAAAAGGAAAGAGGGAGGGAAGCGCTTGAGTCGGAAAGCCAAGGGCAAGAATTCCGAACTTGGCTTACTGCCTCTACGCCTGAAGATCCGCCTGGGAGAGGGAAGCTGCCAGAGAGTAAGCAGCACATCTGGAAGACGTAAACGGACGTGACATGAGCCGAGAAGTCCCCCCCCCCCTCTCTCTCTCTCCAGCCCCCTTAAACATACAACTCCATCCCAAGACAGAGGTCCAAGTCCCAGCGACCCAAAGGGGCCGAATTCCAAGCTATATATCCACCACGAACGAGGAGACCCACTGAACGAGACGAGAAACCATATTCCTCCTCAATCCAAACCGATCAGACACCGCAACACCCCCAAAAAAAAAGAACTAACTAGTTCAGCAATATGACCCAGTCAGTTAGCCGGAGTAATACTCATACTCAATCGAACTCGCTTATATAAGAAGATAAACTCATCACGGTTCTCTCTCGTAGTTTGATTACGTTTCCGTGCAGAAGTAAGTCATAGACAGAAGCAGCAGCGGCAAGGAGATTGATTGGCTTTCGTTCCCTGGGTACATATGTTTCTTGCTAACTGCCTAACGGTACCGGAACGACCGACTGGTTGGCTGAGAGTGAATTCCGACTTGCTGGATATATGGAGGGCCTCTCGCTCAGGCAGGGATGTAATGACACAACGCTGTGCTGTGCTGTGCTGTGCTGTGCCCGTGCCTTGCTGTTGAAGAAGAAGACAAGGTCTACCATTGTAACGACATGAACAGAAATCGAACGAATTGTTGACCGTCTCTACTCGTGCAATATACAAGACGGCGAAGGTGCCCTGATTATTGAAAAGCGAAACCAGCCGGACCTAGACCACGCGCCGACGCGAGATACTGCAGCCAATTATCCCCCTTTGCAGCATCCCATCCAATTCTCCAAGACCAGATATCAAATGACGTTCCCCATATCCAAAGTGCTCGGCGCCACGCTATGACTGGACCTCATACTCTTCTGATCAATCGACATACGATCACTGCTCACCACCCTCGCCGCCTTCTTCCCACCACCACCACTACCAAGCCTCTCCTTCTCCGGCCTCGCAACAAGCACCTGTGCCGGACAGACAACCAGCTCCTCCTCTCCCTCCCCGTCATCATCCCCCCTCTTCACCACGAGCGGGAACAGCACCATCCTGACGACGGCTTTCTGCGCCTCAAGCTCAGCGTTCGATGTCGTTTCGCCACTGCGCTCATTCATCAACGCGGCGTTGAAGACAAATTTATCCTTCAGGTCGCCCTTGAGGTCGTATTCTGGTCGCAGGGGAGGGAGCATAATATACTCGGCGCGTTGGGTACGCATCTCGATGGAGAGGTCGACAGCGATTTTCATGACGTTGCGAAGTGAGTCGAGGATCTGTTTTTCGAGGTTTTGAGGTGGCGGGAGGAAGCGTGCCAAGGTGCCGAAGATCTCCTGAACCACTGCTTCGGTGTCTTTGGCTCGTTGGTTGGTGAAAGTCTCGCGATGGGAGAGGAGAGTCAAAGTCATGGCGCGCCAGCGGTGGACGGCGCTGCGCGGTCCGACTTCGAATAGGTTCTTCTCCAGCTGCTTCAGCTTCTGGCGTTGTTCGCGGTCCATGCCGAAGAGATAGCGACTGAATATGAATTCCCAGATCATGGTCATTACCACTGACATCAAGACGTCGCGCCGTTTAACTCTGTCACCAAGGTAGATGTCAACGTCGGAGCCGTCGACCACCGCATTCTCGAACCGTTCCACGATCTGGTCGTCTCGAACTTCGTTTGTGGTCCTGCAGATTCGTGTGTCGGAGAATTTGGAGAACCTCAGGACCCATTGCTGAACATGCTGGCATAATTGTTGACATGCGCCGTCGAAATAGTCCTCATCCCTTGCCGTGATGACCTCGTCGTTCCTGTTGGCCAAGATCTGCTGTTGTAGTTCTCGGATCTTCTCCTTCGCGATTTCCAGATTGCTATACAGTTCACGTAACTCGGCATTCTTGGCTGTGAGAGCTGTGTCAATTTCGTGCCGGACGATCTCCTCCATCCCACTCGAAAGCTGTGCATGCTGAGATCTCAAAGTCTCTAGTTCTCTCGATGACTCCTGCCAGTGTGTATGTGTTTCATTGTGTTGCGACTCCAATTGAGTATGAGTTGTGGCCAATGTCTGGTTTGCAGAAGCCAAGCCTTCGTTGACTTCGGTCAACTTCCTCACTTCGTTTTGCATCCAGTGGAGAGCTTCTCTAAGTTTTTCAAGCTCGGCATCTTTTTCCTGCAGCGAAAGTTGCCGAGTGCTCAGCGCCTCTTGCGACGCATTTCCAATCCTGCTCTGGTTGTAGTGGACCTCTTCAAGTTCTTTCTCGGCGTCAATCTTAGCAGCTGCGAGCAATCGATTTTCGGATGCAAGCTGGTCAAGTCGCGCTTCTAGGTCTTTTATCTGTTGCATGCTCTGACGTTTGCGAACACTTGGTGGTCGGGTAGGGGACATTGGCGATCCTGCAACCTCGCCATAGCCGTCCTGCGAAGATAGTTAGGACTGGACTTCGCGCGGGGTAAGAGGGAAAGTAAATAGACAATCAGCACTTACATAGACATCCGCCATGTCTCTGACGACTTCTCTGCCTTTATCATTGACGGGATCGTACGTTGAAGACGAGGGTAGACCCTCAGCGCCGAGCTGTCTGGCTCTGCGTTGTTTGGAAGTGGTTGGCTTCAAGTCCTCATTGCCAAGGGATTTAGTGTCCTTTGTCGAAAGGTCGTCACGTGAACGAGGTTGAAGAACTGCTGCACCGAGTCCTGCTGCTCCAACTGCGGCAGCAGCTGTGACGAAGTTGCCGTGTGTTGGTCTCGGTGACGTCTTGCGTGAGAAGGAGCGCTCACTATCAGGTGCAGGACTCAGAAGTCGGTCATGGCCTTCGGAATGTTCAGATCCTAAAGAAGCTCGCCTGATGTCCCCTGAGCCATGACTACGCCGCAGTTTCTTCTGAGCCGGTTGAATGTCAGGTGTACTTCGGCCTTCCGTATTTGGAGTTGGTGAACGAGCTGTAGATGTGTGGCTTCTGGCAGGGGAAGCAATGTGAGATGGGCTGATGTGCCGTCTGAGAAAAGGGCCTTTTTCGTTTTCACGGGCGTCTTCAGAAATTGTATGAAGCGGTGTCTTTGGAGGTGAAAGAGTTCGCTCTAGAGCATCGTGAGATGCTGGTGGACCGAAGATTGACTGATAAAGCTCCGCTGGGAGAATGTCTCTTGGATGGTCTATCTCTTTCGACAGATCGTCCATGTTGCTTGTTAGAGTCGGAGCTTGATCCTGAGTATCAGGCTGAACCTTGATGTTGCGACGGGGAGTTGGAGATTTAAGAACAGCACTCTGGAATTCACTATGCTTTATTGGAGATGGCGACTCCTTTTCGATGGTATCGAATCGATTTGATGGTGAAGAATCAAACAGTCCAGATGATCGATCCTTAGTCGTTGAATCAACGGGCGAGGGCTCACGATGTGGCTCGCCCTCGAGAGTGGTAAACGCTGCTTGGGATCGTTCGACATCTTGATGGGGAGCAGAGGACCTCGTCGAGAGTCTTCCTGCTTCTTTCTTGAGATCTTCTGAAGAGCTGGTCGGGGTGAGAGGTCGAGGAGGCCGTTCAGCTTCTGAACGACTGCTGGTTTCGTCCCAGCCAGGTCGAGTGATCGGGCTCGGAATATAGCCGCTGTCTCTGAATATGGCTCGATTCGAGTCTTCTGGCCGTATGCCTTGCTCCGAGAGTTGTACCCCACTATCCCGATTTCTCCCACTTCCAACGACAGCTTCATGTTCAACCACAAGCTTCGGGCCTGGCAGCTGCTTCATTTCTTGAGTAGTGGGTGGATTGTATTGGCTTTCGTTTAAATCGGTCGGCGTTGCTTCCGTTTCCTTGCCTGACTCTGCGGCTTCAACAAGAATCGCGGGCTGGTCATGAGATTGCGCTGCTTGATCTGATATGGAACCTTCTCTTTCCAGGCTGTGCACCGGTTCTACTTCAGGGAAATATGAAGCAGGCTCTTTGTTGTGATCGCTTCTCTTTACTGCTAGAGCTGTGGCAGTAACGGCAGCGGTCAGGCCCAGGCCTGCTGTCGTAGAGAAGGTCGAGTCACTTGTAGCCGCTGCGAGCTCTTTCCTGGAGCTGACAGAGATATCCGGAGCTGTATTCGAGTCAGGTTCGGCATCCCAAGAGGATTGCTGGCGCTTTTTCTTGTCTTTCTTGCTTTTCCCCTTTCTGGTAGGTATCTGCACGAACTTATCAGGCTCCTCTTCTCTCTGGGCAGATTCAGTAGTATCCGGAACTTGCAGCGCCTCAGGCACGATCTCTGTGGTCTGTGCCCCTTCATCTTCAGTCTGCGTCAAGCCTCGCTCATTCTGACCAGAACTTGCTGCAGACACAGGGTCGGGTACAGGCTCGAGAGGTGGTTTGGTAGTCTGATCGATCTCGAACATCCCAGTTGCACCCGGTCCTTTACCCTTCTTGCCTTTCTTCGCCTTCTTGCCTGTCTTCCCCGGCAGTGCCCATTCGTCTTCATTGTGGTGATCATCTTTGACTGGTGATTGCTCCCGCACCTCTGGTATGACTTGATCAGCCTCAGCAGTCGCAACACTTATGCTGGGCTCGTCGACCGGTTTTTCGTCAAATCCGCCTGGCATTGACGAGGACCGCGAGATCTTCGTGGATTGGGATGGGTCAACTTGAGGCTCAACCTCGGAGACCTCAAACTCTGACGCTCGTCGACCTCCTTTTGCTTTCTTGCCCTTTTTGTTCTTTTTAGTCACTGTGAATCCCCAGGTTTCCTCCTCAACAGTCTCGGGTGGTCTTTCCACCGGAACATACTTGGTCGAAACTGGTTGATCGGCGTCCTTTTGTGGTGTGGTGAGAACGGTGGCTTCGGCCTCGTTGCCAATGTCTCTCTGGCCAACGGTACGCGCAAAATTATCCCCGGGTATTTCTGTGCTTGAAAGCTTTTTGGAGAAGTCGGTTTGGGGGGAAATATCATCGGCATGAGTGTCCTGTGGCAAATCCTCACTTTCGACCACTACTGCAGCGGTATCACGAACCACAGCACGGGCTTCTGGTTCTGATAGCGGCTTCTTTATCTCTTCGACGTCTTGCAAACCATCCCTAAGTTTACCAGATTCATCTTGTGCCGTTGACTTAACAAGTTCTTCCTGCATCACAGGCTTCTCTGCAACTACATCGCTTATGATTATTTCTTTGATAGGACTGGGCGGTCTCTCAATTGACGCTGCCTTTGTTTCTCTCTCTGTCGCCTCTGCGGTGTCAGCTTGCTCAAGAGCAGACTTCTGCTTCCTTTTCTTCTCCTTTTTGTTCTTCTTTGTGCTTGGGAGCCAGGAAAGATCTTCTTGCTCTGCTTGAAAGTACTCTTCCGGAAAAATGTTGCGCTCAACTTCCGCTATGGGAGTCTCTCCCGCCACGTCGACCGCACCGTACTTAGTTGCAGGTACTGTCTCAGCTTCTTCAGAAGGCTTCTGTTGACCGAAAACTGGTGGAATTTCTGGGCTGGTTTTCCGCGACGGTGTCACTGATGCTTCTATCGCTTCTCCATAATCGACTCCACCATTATCAAGTTTCCCAACCATTTCATCCTGCTCCATAACTGTCGGTGACTTTGTCGCACAGGGCAGATGGCCATCTCCCGTCACGGACATGGGCAAAGGTAAAGCCTCAATAGCACCCTGGTCAGGTTGTGGCAGAACAGAAGCTTGCTCGGCGATGAAGTCTCCAGCAATCTGTTCAGTGATTTCTTGATTTGTGACGTCTAGGTTGAAAAGCGAAGATTCATTTGGTGCATCAGTCGCCGATGAATCAAGCTCCTCTTTCTTAGGGCTCGACGCTCTAACAGTACCTAGCTCTCGAGGCTTCCGGTCAGCTTCGTCGTCGGTAGCTTGAAGAACAGACGCTTGTTCGACTTGGACGTCGCGTTTGATTTCTTCTCCAACTGCATGCTTTACGATGTCGTCTGTCAGGTTGTCTCCGTCGTTGGATATGCGAGACGTCTCATAAGCCTCTTCGATGCCTACAACTGGGGGAGAAGGTAGGATGGAAGCTTGCTCTGCCTGTACATCTTGTTTGATTTCTTCTGCAATTGTCCGGTTGATGGTGTCGCTTGTCACGTTGTCTCCGTCCCTGGCCATACCGTACGCCTCATCAGCCTCTTGGGCTGCTGCAACTGGACTAAAAGGTAGGCCGGCAGCAGGTTGCAAGGCTTTCATCTGTCGATCCAGTTTTTCGGACTCTGGTTGGAAATCTGTCAAAAAATGTTGGAGACCAGGTTTAGGATGAATTTCTGCATCAGCCAGCGCCGAAGACGGGCTCTCGCTGGTTTCGTCCAAAGTAGCTAGGGCGCCCTTCTTCTTCTCCTTTCTGTTTTTCTTGCTCTTCTTGGTGGTGAACGCCCACTCTTCCACCTCATCTGCCGCTTCACTCTTGTCTGGATGTTCTATGGCGCTGTCTGAGGCTACCTTCCAGATAGTTGTATCGACGCTCTTTTCTGCATCAGTAATTCCTAGAGAAGCAGGAAGTGGTGGATCTGCTTGGGCGGGAACAGGAGGCTGCTCTTTTTCTTCCTCCTTGCTGTCGGGAATGTGGTCTGATGTTCCTGTGGATCCCGTATTTTCTCGAGCGACATCGGGTATTGCTGATCTGGCAGGAGACGTCTCTCGTGGCGTACCAAGAGAACCACGCTTCTTTTTATCCTTTTTACTTTTCTTTGATGGAAATCCCCATTCTTCCGTGTCAATTGCAGGTTTCGTGTTGTCATCAACAACGTTTGTGAGCGGTTCAGAAGTCGCAATGGTTGCGGGAATGCTGCCTGAAGCCTCACCAGTATCTGCAGGAGAAGACGTGGAAGAAAACTCTTCTGTCGCCATAAGCGAGCCACGGGTATTTTTTCCCTTCTTGCCCTTCTTTGATGGAGGCGCCCATGCATCTTCTGCAGCAGATTGGTTGATACTCTGCTTATTCGTATCTGGTATTTCGGTTCCTTCGGTAGGCTCAGGCTCAACACCAGACATCGAGCATGGTGTCGTTCCAACTTCTGCAAACACAGAAGAGCGTTTCTTTTTGTCTTTCTTCTTGCTCTTCTTGGTGGAAAAGTCCCAGGCTTCTTCAACAGGCTGAGCAGTCTCATTCTGTGACGATTCGTCAACTGCTTTGGGTAAAGTAGCTGGTTCGGTCTCTAGTGGTTCCATTGTTTGTATTGGATCCATTTCCATGCTGGTTTGCTCTCTCTGGCCGACATCCGTAGGATGTTCTTTGCTTCGCTCAATGGTAGTAGGTGGAATCTCTTCTCTGGACATGTCTTTCCCTTTCCTCTTGTCTTTCTTTTTGCTCTTCTTAACAGGAAAGTCCCAGGCTACTTCAGCAGGCTCAGCAATCTGTGCTTGGGAGACTTCGCCGGTCTCTTTAGTCGACGGAACAGGTTCAACTTCTGGTGGTTCTGTTGTTTGCGTTGGGATTATCCCTATCCCAGTGTGCTCTCCCATAGCGACGTCTGTAGGATGGTCTCCGCTTTCCTCAATCGTGGTGGGCGGAATCTCTGCCCTAGGACTAATTTCCGCATTTTTCTTGTTTTTCTTCTTGCTCTTCTGTGTAGGAAAGCCCCAGGCTTCTTCAGCATGCTCAGAAGTCTGTGTGTCCGAGACTTCGATGATGTCTTTGGTCAACGAAGTCGTCTCAACCGCGGGGAATGCCTCTACATATGGTATTGCCGGGATGTCTGATGGTGACTCGACTTTCCGTGCTAACGCGACTCCTGGTGCTGACTCGACTTCTAGTGCTGGTTCGACGCCAGAAGCTGCCTTGGCATCTGCTACTAACTTGACCTCTGGCACTAAATCGACCTCGGGCACGGCCCTCGACTGCTCTGGATCCGTTTCAGTCCCTGCCTGCTGTCCCTTGTCGACAGTAGTGGGATGCTCCTCGCTTTCCTCGAACACGGCGGGTGGAGTTGTTACTTTGGGCACGATTGCCCGCTTCTTCTTGACCTTCTTGTCCTTTTTGTCCTTTTTCCCCTCCTTTGTCTTCCCAGGCATCGCCCATTGAAACTCTTCAGGCTCCTCTTGTAGAGCATCAGGGGCACCTTGGCTGACCTGATCTTCTGGCGCTCGCACTGGCAATTTAGGCCGGTCATCCCCAATAGATGCGCTCTCGACAGGGGTGAGAGATTCTTCTGCATCCCCCTTGGGGCCAACGACCTGCTCCCTGCTGACTTCTACGCTTTCTGCGGCTTCACCAACTGAGACAACAGTGGGAAATGTTGTAAGTTGTTCGGCAGGTTCAGCTACCGACGTAGACATTTCTTGCTCTGAAGCAAATTGCTTTTTCTTCTTCTTGTCCCTCTTGCTCTTCTTCGGCGCTGGATCCCATGCAGATTCTTCAGCCTGGTCAGCCTGATCAGCCAGACTCGGCTCGACCTCTGCGACATATGCTTCTTGGAAGTCATCATCTGGTAATGGCACGTTTCTGGGCGACATTGCCCTCTCGAGCTCCGCGGAGCTATGATCTGAAAGTTCTGTCGACAGCTGGTTTGCAGATTCAGGGTACAGAGCTTTCGAAATTTGCAAGGCTTCCTCCTCAGAAATAGTTGGATTTTCTAAGATTGCACGGTCGGCATCCTCCGCTGTCGTTATTCTTAAGGGAAAGGACTGTTCTTCAATTGGGAAGGACTGTTCTCCGACTGGTAAATAGTCCTCGGCATTGCGTGGAGCGTCATTCGGAGTGCTTCGATATGGAGGCTCAGCCTGAACATCGGGTGAGACTAAAGCACGAGCCTCTAACATGTCATCCTGTGCAATTTCCTCCTTGGGCAGACTTTGAAGTTCGTCAAGCGGTTTAAGAGTCGCGAAGTTGTCTTCCTGATTAAGACGGGCGAAAGGGGCTTCGGGAGCAATGCTTGAAGGCTCCGCGCCTTGGGACGGCGTGATATCCACATCATCAATGGTATCTTCAGCAATGGCAGCCTTCCTTTGCTTCTTCTTGTCCTTTTTGCCCTTCTTTGTCGGCGCCCAAGCAAATTCGTCTACCTGTTCTTCGAGCACGGCGGAGGGCTCACTCTCTGTGGTACCAGCAAGGTTGGCTGCTGTAGAAGTGGAAGTCGCTTTGAGAGTTGGAGCAAAAAGCTCAATAGCTTGCTCCATTGCATCTGCACGTTCCTCTTTTGGCTCCAAGGATGGCTCTGCTGTATGCTCCGCGATCACAGAACGCTCTGAAGACGGCTCTTCCGTGACTATCACAACAGCTTCTTTCTCTGGGCCGATGTCAGCACTTTTTGGCTCTCGCACCACCACTGGCGGAGAAGTTGGAAGAGTGTCGTTTCCAGCCTCTTTTACGAGATCAGCCGCGGCGATGGAAGTCTTTTTGCCCTTTTTCTTGTCCTTCTTACCCTTCTTGCTTGTTGTCGCCCAAATGTCTGCCTCCTCCTCGACAGGTCCAGTGGCCAAAATATTGTCTTTCGTTGCATCGGCATCTGTGTCCATCTGCTGGAACTGGCCTTCCTTTTTCTTCTTGCCTTTCTTCAGTGTAGGTGTCCACGATATCTCTTCAGCCTCCTTTTGATCACCCGGCTCCTGAAACACGGTTGAAGGTTCTTGTGCCTTATCCTGTGCAGCTTGCTCATTAAAATGTCGGCCACGGTCATTGGTAATGGCGGCACGTTCAGGCCGGCTTTTCAGCTGAGCCAAGACCTGTCCGAATAGTTGCTTCGCAGGATTCAGGACTTCCCGGGTTGTCTCTACATCTCTAGTCGGAGGGATCTGCTGGGAAGGGTCCCTATCGGTCTCTAGATCTTGTTGCACAACCAGGTCAGCATTTTGCACCTGTTCACCAACAGTAGTGAGAGCCCTGCGTGTGGGGTCGTCTGCAAGATCGCCCTTGATTGGCTCTGGAACTGGATCAGAAAACCTTTGTGATGCCGGTTCTGCTGCAATAGGGGCCAAGAAGTCACCACGACTGAAATCTGGGAATTGAGGAATATTGGAAGTTTGCTCTTGCTGCTGATCCACAGGCATAGATCTTGAAAAATTATCGCTGGGTGAAATATGCATCTGTGTCTTATCGATTCCAGCTTGTTCCTCAGATTGAGAGTTATTGACGGAGAGATCAACCACTCCTTTACTCTTTTTGGCCTTCTTGTCCTTCTTTGACTTCGATTTTGACGGCGTTTTCCAAATGTCTGCAGCGATAGGCTCTTCTGTAGTCAGGGTCATGTCGGCTGCTTTGTTCAAGGCAGAAAGATCTACTCTCGAACCTTCCTGCGATGCTTCCTTCGATGCTTCGGGCGTTGCTTCTTGAGACGCTTCATGCGATGATTCCTTGATCGTCTCCAGCGTATCTGGCAGAATGTAGTCCTCACTCTGCTCAAGGACGGAAAGTATGTCATCCTGTGTGGTTGAAACTGGCACTCCACGCGCTGCTCTGGCTCGTTCGAAAGCTTCTGCAAGAGGCGACAGCGGCGTCTGATAATCTGCAGAAGCATATTCGATATCGGCTGCTTCCTGTCTATCAAGGGGTATGGCGACAGCAGTTGTTTTCGGCGATTTTGGAGGACTTTTGGAAACGGTAGACTGGGCTACTTTGAAATCCTCATCAATGGATATGGCGTTCGCTCTCGAAGGCGTCTTCTGCTGCTCGGACGAGTCTGTTATGACGGGTGGCTGGAGTGGGCTTTGCGGACTTCCAGGATTATCCACACCCTCATTTGACAGCCGAAGATCTCTGCTGATAGGTATATCCAATTGGGCAGTGGTCGGCTCCTCTCGCATAGCTGGCAGTGGACTCGGGACTGAGATGGACCTGGGAATATCTTCAGCCTGCGAAGTCAAGATCTCTCTCGTCTGGTCAGGCTGGTCTGTCGGCGAAGCCGCAAGATTGAGAGACTGTCGCTTGTTCTTCTTCTTGTCTCTTTTGGACTTCTTTGATGATACAGGCTGCAGAACAAATGTCTCTGTCTCTGGCTCCTCGATCGAAGGAGCATCAATCGCCCGTGAAGAAGGTCCTTCCAAAGGCGTAGATGAGAAACCCAAACCTTTCCCTAATACAGGCGAGTCAGGCTTCTTAAGTTCTCCTATGCTGTACATCGGCGAACTTTCGATTGGACCATCTTCTGCTGCGCTGAGATAGGGCGTCTCGAGTTCGTCATCACGTGTAGCGGTTTTAGCCGGCGGGTCTTCTGACTTGGTAGCTTCTGAAATAGCAATTGCGGCAGGATGAGAGGAGATATCAAGTCCTACTCCTCGCGAAAGGCTCTCGTGGTCTCTTCGACCTTCAACACTGAGGGGCGAAGAAGGTCTGCTGTCGGGCAGAGCAGGCAGGCATTCTACATCTGACGGTTCGGAAGTTAGGGCTCTTGGAAGATGCATAGGTGACAACGGTGGGCTTGCAGTCCCAGGCTGCTCATGGAGTGTCGCGGGATCTTGCAGCAGCTCGGATGGAGAGTGAAACTCGTACTTCGGCTTTTCCTTCTTGACCTCTTTGGGAAATTCCGTCGCAGTTGGAGTTGCCGTTCGAGAATCCAGAAAGTCTGGAGACTTGGGTCGTTCGTCGTGCCAATATGGATAGCTGTTGCTCCGACGGTGTGCAAATGGCTGGCTTGAAGCTTCATCGGGCGAAAACACATCTTCGAAATCTTGGCCTCCTCGAAGGTTCTCCAAGGAAGGATGAGTAGAACTTGTCCTGCTTGAAGGTAACGATGGGTAGGATTGCTCGATCTCGGTCTGCTCGATCTTTGATGCTCCGTGTCTTTCGACCAGCCACAATGGTCGGAACTCTTTTGACCTGAACTCCGTGGAACTTGGACGGCCTTGACGAGGGCGTGGCATTAATGGTGAGCTTGGTAAACTTGCAGCGTCGGCAGTGCCGACAGATGCCGATCTGGCGACGCCAGGGGACAATGGTAGTCGACGAAAGTGAATAGGCACCGCTGTCGGTGAGCTTGTCGTTAGCTGGGTATTTGACAGATCTGTTGTCTGTAATAATGACAACCTTCGTGTTCGCGTTTGCTCTACTTGCGATGTCGATGCCAAATCCTGCACTGAAGTCATGGGCCCCTGGATCTCCCGAGCTGCTATCATAGGAGATGTAGAGCTGGTCCTTAGGGCACTCGTGGACGTCTGAGGCTCAATCGACGTGCTCGAGGGTGTAGCCGCTGAGGCGTCCTCAGCCCGTTTCCTTTCGGTTATGGACCCCGAAGCACCATCAGATACCGTTGGCACTTCGGGGCGCTCCCCTAAAAAAGATTTCTCCTCGCTCTCAATTGCTGTGTCACGCGATCTTCGCTCAGGCGCCTCCTCAGAGGACAAGAACTCGACTTCAGGACTCTGGCGCCTCTCGCTTTGTCTAGCCGCCGAACGTGATCCACTCCTGCTGCGCTTTCTTGCTGGTGCCCCGTCATCGATGTCCTTATCCTTAGATTTTCTTTTGCCCTTCTTTTTCGATGCCTCAGACTCCTCGCGAGTAGACCTGCCTTCATCATCGACGTGGTCCTTCGACGTGGTTTCAGATTTGCTCGATGAGAAGAATCCAAATATTCCACCTGATTTCTTGTCCTTACTATTACGCCTCGAGTCTTTATCGTTCTTGAGATCAGCTGGCATCGAAACCACGGAACCTGTGTCATCTTGGACGTCGTCCTCTCTCCTTGACCTTCTCCTTGACTTCTTGCCCTTCACGGAGTCTTTACGGTTGGCAGGTGTTGATATAACAGACCTGTCATCGTAGAATCCATCGGAGTCTCTCGTCGAACTTCGTCTTGGCTTCTCTTGTGGTGTCCTCCTTGGAGGATCGTTGTCCTCGTCAGCAATTTCCCCTTCCGTACCAGATTCTCGTGCGCTTTGGGCTGTAGAACCGCCATCCGCTGAAACGGGGATGTATTCGCCTGCAGCGTCCTCTGACCTGCTTGGCTTGACGGTCTCTTTCGCATCCGGAGTCTCGTGCTTATCTAGATAGTCAAAAACGTTGAAGCCTCCAGATATGCTTTGTTGCCCATTGTCAAGCATCTCGCTACTGCCAAGCTCTAGCTCGCGAGAAGCTGACTTTGGGGGCCCCGTCTCCGAGGCAGTGGGGACACTGACTTTAATATCGCACTTAGAAGCCTTCTCAAGTCGTTTCCTTTCCTTTTTGTGAAGCTTTGATTCCGAAGCTCCGTTGATGCCATCGGCACCGTCAACCACCTCCCCCCTAGGTGTCTGAAACTGTTCAGCTTTTGGCGTGGGCGGAAGCTCACCCTCAACAAAACCTATCGGAGATGGTACAGACCGGTTATCGAACGTTCCCAAATCAGATGCCGTTTGGGCGAACGGCGATTGATAGACACCTTTGTCTTCAGAGCCTGGCGGAGAGTCTCGTCGATGATAAGTCGGATCATCAATAACAACAGATGGGTCAAAACCAGCTTCCTGGGCACCCGCTGCGAGCGCTGCAGCAAATTCCAAGTCGTGACCATACCCATGAGAATCTTTCTTGTTCGCATCACGGTCATTTGCAGGCACAGACTCCCGCGGCCCTACCTCTGCGATGACGGGCTTCATTTCGCGGTCCTCAACTTGGGTATGGTGCTGTTGCTCCCTCTTATCGTCCCTGAACTCTGCAAGATCATCTAGAGGCGTGACGACGTCAAACTCGTGTGTTTCATGCTCGCCCCAACTCACTCTGGCATCGCTTCGTGATCGCTGCGGCTTTTGCTCTGGCGTCTGGATAGGCTCAGGGCTGGCAGGAGGTATTGGAGACATTGCTCCTCGAACAGAACCACGAGCACTGTGCGGCGGCGTTGGTTCGATTAGGTCAAGGCGCGGCACAGGCCATGACTGTGCTGAAGCATCATCTCTTCTTCGATTCCCGAATGGTGTATAATTGAAAGGATCGAATTTGAACCCTGCTGATCTTGGTGAAGAGGGCGAGCTGGGTGATGATCCACCTTTAGGAACAATTTCGATCACCTCCGGTGACACCGGAGAAATTGGCTCTGGAGTATGACGTCGATCAGCAGCATCATTGTGCTCCTTGAGCTTTCCCTGTAGTTCTGGAGGCGTAAAGTAGGCTGCATAATCGTCATGTCGAATGGGACTGGGATCCGTCCGGATTCTGATTGCAGCTTTTTGAGCTGGTCGTCGACGCCTGCGATCTGATTCATTCATTTCTTCTGCCGCAACTTCATCCGAGGAAGGTAATCGCTGAGATTTATGGAGTGGTTGTCGCCCGCGAGAGCCTTCTCCGGTACTGCGTTCTTCGTCTTTAGTAGACGAGGAATTTGCGATTGCTGCTGCGGCGACCACGCCCGCGACTGGAACCGCATAATCATCGTGCCGAGTTCTTCCCTCTGAGCTCTGCCGCCTGTCTTCTTGGTAAAGCCGTTCGAGCTCCTGCTCAATTTCTTGTTCTCGTGTCCTCCGCTTCTCAGCAGAGTCCTTCTTGGGATCCTGCTCTATATCAGAAACCCGCCCCGATCGTCTCCGATTACGGTCGTGAGAACGTCGCTCTCGTTCAGTCTGCTCTTCAGTAAGATCAAACTTAACACTTGAGGACTGGTCTCTTGTCGAAGCACGACGGCGAGGCTTCTCCTGCGCCACGTCTTTTGAAACGGAAGAATGAGCTGGAGATGATTCACGCCCGCGTCTGCCTCCGGCGTCGTTGTTGTGACGTGTATCATCAGGTCTGTCGGTAAACTCCTTCATCGTAGAGTCCATTTGGTCACAAGAGAAGGGGACAGCTGGGCTGATAGAACTGTAAATGGGAGCACTGCTAGATGCTGAAGTAGTATATATCGCTGGCGAGACAGGCATAACAGGCTGCGGATGATGGAGCGGAACCGTCGCGGTCGTCATGGAAGGTGGAATAGTGGTCATCGGGGAGAAAGCCATCGATCCGTGCCTCGCGACGTCGAAGACGCCTGGATCCGATGTTGGTATAGGATGAAGCTGCTGCATTGCGGGAAGTCTGGCCGAGCTTTCGGTAAGACCAGATCGACCGTACGCTGATGCCGCTGCCACCAAAGCTGCTCCTTCTGCGGCCGGCATAGAATGAGTCTCGTGTTCGGGGCTATTCTTTGGGTTATCTCGCTTACCCCTATTCCACCGCCAAGCCCATTTTGAAGTCCCGTCGCTTGAGCCAAGCGACTCTCGACTTTGACGAGCTGACAGCTTCGATCCATAAGCAAGCGCAGAATCGTTACTAGATTCATCGTCTGACGCGTCTTCCCATGCAGAATTCTCTTCGTTAGATGACGAGGATCTCTTAGCATGGGATCGCCGCTGTTCGGATGCCCGAGAGCCATGATCGCGTCTTTCTTTTCCTGCTGTGAGATCCGCATTCTGCCTTTTCTTTGACTCCTTTCTCGAGCTTGCCGCAGCTAGGGCAACACCAGTGGCGGCAAGGCCTAGAATGGCGCTATCCACATTATCGTTGTCCTTTCTTCGGTGATCTTCGCGTTTGCTATTCTTTCTCCGAACCGAGCCTTCGCCAAAAGCCAAATCCTCGTCCGATGACGACGAAGAGACATTGCTAAAGCCGAAAATGCCCTTAGCTTTCTTTCCCTTCCGGCGGTTGGCAGATGGTGAACTGAAAAAAGAACCAATTCCGGGCCCGCCAGGTGCGGTGTTGGAAAGGTCAACGTATGAATGCCTGGGCGAGACACGTTTGTGATAGTAGCGCTTTTTCGGTGACCGACTCCGTTTTCGGCGCCTTCTGTCATGTCTCTCGGACGCAACAGTACCCGCACTCATAGCAGCACCTCTTCCTATAGCATGATGAGAATCAGAGCTTGCAGTGGAACTTGAGCTGCGCCTATGCTGTGACTTTCGTTCTTCATAAAGCTCACCTGTGACCTTGTCTTTCCGAATCCCGGTCTTAGCGCTTCGGTGTGACGAGCTGCGGTGCAACGGCGCACCCTCCTGCGAGAAGGATTTCTCTTTCCTGGAAGAAGAGCGGCGCTCGGTCTTGGCCAACGACAGTTGAGATTCATTCAGCTGTCCAGTCCGCACACTATACGTATCGTCAAAGTCTTTGTTGTTTAGGACATTCTCGCCGAGTTTTGCCAAAGCATACCCAGCAAGACCACCAGCGATCCATGGTTTCTTAGAATTTGACTTCCTCCGCTTCTCCTCATCTGACGATTGCTGCCGATAGACCTTCTCTACTCTCGTGTTGCTGCCATATCTCCCACCAGAATTCCTGCGGCTGTGATTGTGTTTTCTCGGAGCATCCTTCGGGCTAGATCTTGGGTCAAAACAGTATTTGCAAACACCAATAGCTTCACTATAGACTTCGAACTCGGCAACACCTTCCGGATCCTTAAAAAAGTTGGCGAGTTTGCCAAGCGGTCCACGTCGCTTGCGACGATGTGCCATGCCCATGGAAGAATTCAGTGTGCCTGACGAATGCTGCTGCCCATGCCCTGCATGTGAGCCTTGACCCGAGTACTGATGCCCAAGGTAATGTGCACCAGCTCCGGCAGCAAGTCCGGCAGCGGCAGCACCGTAAAGCGCAGAATTCGAACCAGAATGCTGTTGGGAGGGCCTAGTTGGGCGAGTCGAGCTCGTGTTGGCAGTTGAGGTGTAAGTCGCGTCGTGAGTGTTGGAAATTGGCGAGGTGTAGAAGCCGCCTTGTCCCGGCGGAGGTGCGGAAGACGCATTGTAGTACTCGCTAGCAAAACCACCAGCAGCACCCATTGCTGCTGCACCTGCGACCCCCGTATTACCTGGGAATGAAGTAGGTCTCCCTGAGGGCCCAGGTGACGCCCTTGGACTAGCACCACTGCTTGAATGTTTCGAAGGCCTCATACTTGGCTTGTACATTTCCCCCGTCGGTGCAGGAGCTGCAGTGTCAACGTCACTAGTGTTCGCGAAGAATGATGCTGCGGCGCCCGTTTGACCCATCGAACTTGGCTCTGGCGGTGGCGCAGCTTCAATGGTGGGTTCGTGAAGGTGTGCTTGGTCCGCGGTGTGAATGATGGAAGGTGGTTGTGGTCTGACTCCTGGCTGATCTGCAACAGACTCTCCTTGATCACCGTAGTACTCTGTAGCAAGCCCTGGAGGTCTATAAGGAGCGGCAAATGTGGATGGAAATACGCCAGGAAATTGGCTCGGCACATGCGAGTCAAGATTTGATGGCGCTCGTCCATCACCAGAGCCATTCATCGCAGCATCAGATCCACGCTGGCTTTCACTCTGCTTCTGTTTGCTGTCCCTTCGCGAGTCTCTTTTCTTCGCATCCCGCTCGCGACTTCGCGAACGTCTCCTCTCCTTCTTGTGTCTTTTGCCTTCTCTGCTGCTGCTCCGGTCTCGTCTCCCTTCACCCTTACTCTCCCGCCTAGTTGACCTCCGCGACCCAGTATCCGACCGCGACGTTTGGTCTGCCATGCTCTCGTTTCTGACCAGGTGTGGTGGCCTGATAGGCGCATCCGGCGGGTCGTGCTTGTTGGCTGTCGCATAGCTCGAGGCAATCGATGGCGCGGCCATGCCAGGATGCGGGCTTCGCGAAGAGGATGAAAAGCTTGTGGAGGTGGGATTGAATCCGCGCTCGCGCTCGGTAGCATCGCGCCTCGAACTCTTCCTCGATGACGGTGTGGAGTCGGATCTTGTTCTGCCAGTGGAGGACTCCATGTCCTATTCAGGCTTCGAAGCTTGGTCTGAAGTGGAGTCTTCGTAGTTTCGACTCGCCTGGGTTCTCAAGCTTGCGAATTGTGCTCTGACGGTAGGTTCCTATGTGGTTAGCATATTGATTTGGATGCGACAATTACCTCTGTTGCTCTCTCTAACAAGGCCTGCGCAAGCAATTGTTCAGGTCGTGAGAAGAACAGATGATACATAGTCTGTGTAACCTAAAGACCATAGTTGATTTGACGTTGAGAAGTAGCCAGCGAACCGATTGTCGCATAGAATGCGATTCGCTGCTCGTCCGGGGACTGATGAGCTGTGCTTCATTGCGCCGCTGCAGATCATTGGCCAAAGCGGTGGCTGGAGGAGGCGTGTGGACCAGACGACCGCTCCTCTCCTCCTCTCCTCCTCCTCCTCCTCCTCTGCCTCTGTCAGCTCCGGCAGACACACCTTCGACGCCCCAACATCGATCAACCTGCACCCCTGTATATACCGTGCTTCACCGGCGACCAATGCTTCGAAGGTGATGTGAGTTCACATTTTGGTCTCTTCACCGCATAGGCAGCTCGCCCTTCTTCTCCAGAGATAGCTTCCTACTCTGCTCGCCTGAGCTGGAGCAGTAACGTCTGGTCCGGCTACTAGAGTCCCTACATCACTGATCCTCAGTTTGGAGGAGAGATATTTCGCAGTTGCTATGGACGATTCCTACAATGGTCGTCCAGTGCGATCCGGGCAACTATGATATCCTCATATGCCTAAGGAAAAGCCGTCACGGAGATCTCTTGAATAGTTCGCCTTCACACTTGTGTTGCACAAGGAAGGAAGATTACTGAAAATGACGATGTTTACTCTCAAACACCAAAAGCTGTATCGTACCTCGTGCATGAACAAACACGCACCCTCCATTGACCCAATTCGCTTTGAAAATCCCAGCTTGTATCCTTGAATATTGGAGCACTAGGAGCACTATATACGAGCAGCGGTGGCTACAGATCACTCGTACCCAGCTTTCTTTTTCCTGCAGGCGTTCAATGTCTCCAAAGCGCGTAGAGAATATAAAAACGTTTTGACGTGATGCGAAGAAACCAGGACCATGCTTGGAACGAATTCTCTGGCGAGAAGATAGTGCGACAGGCTATTGACATCGAACACCCATCCATTCTCTGCTTCAGTGGCATCAAGGATTGTCTTTCCATCTGCGACTCCTGCAATTTTATCAGCACAGTTGGCTCCCCTATCTCAAAGCGGACCTCGGCTGCCACCTTTTGCGATCGCGGATGAGCAAGTGATATCGCATTTGAAGTACTTGACCGATGGTGGCGCTTCGTATGTGAGCGATTGGACATCGAGGACCGCTACTTTGACTTTTGAAGCGGCAAGCAGCTGCACGACTGCTTTGCCTATGCCGTCGCTGCCGCCCGTGACCACAACGACCTCTTTACTCCAGTCATATTTGTCGCTAACGCCATTACTCAACGCTCTCCTGTTGAGGACGTTGTTGAGCCAGCGTAGGGTGCCCCAGTAGACCACTATATCGAATGCGCGTAATACGCGCTGATGAGAGAAGTTGTGTCGCTGGCCCAGAGAGGTAAATTTTGCGAAGAGCAGCAGTGGCACTGTCAACAGGATTCAGCAATGTTTTCTTGCTCAATCGCCCCACCGGATCAGCAACGAGCCCTGGTAACAGTTCAGCCGGGTGGTCTTCTTCGAAAGGCCAAACAGCGGCATCTACCTTCACGGGGTAGCTACCCTTTGTCAGATGCCATGGTTCACTCTCTCCAACGTCAAGAACCTAGCATAAACAGTAACAAACGCATCCGCTAGAGTCGGGGACTGTGACAGTTCTGTGCTCAGGTATTCAGCTTCCGAGAAACCCCCAAGAGTAGGTAATATCCGTAACAATACTTAATGTATGGTTCCGAGGTTCCAGGTCGATGGACGACGTCTGTTTGACTTGATCCGAAGGGCCATTGATGTTTGCTGTTGGGAATCATGGCGAGCTCAGTGGTCCAGCAAATGCTGTAAAGAACTGCATCGAGGCAAGGGTACTAGTTATAGGCACCTGGTCTGGTCAGCTTCCTAGGCAACATTTGACCTTAGCTGTTGAGTAAATACATCTCAAGCGAATATATTTCCTGCTGGTAGAGTGTGGATATGAACATGCATTGGTAACACCTTTCACAGCGAACATTCACATTGAACACCCACATCGAATACTCACATCGAACACGGCACTGGCGGCATAGAGTTTTCGAAGTGTGTAAAAGCCCTTCAGTCATGAACACGTCCATTAAAATGATCAAAGACATAAAACACCAACTGAAGGTACCCTCCTATCCTTCTTCAAAGGTGAAAACTCAGCCAATGTTTTGCCTTTGCCGTTCAAACCAATTGGTCCCAATCCTCCTCCGCCCCTGAGGCCAAGGCCTCTTGATGATCCAAGCAATCCGACAGCTCTTGCTCTGTTCTTCGTCTCTTCTGCATCGTCGTCGTCGTCAAACAGACTCTTCCTTTGTCCCAGAATTTTCTGCTTCTTCTTGACAGTTAGTTTGGTGGCTTTCGTCAACTCTGAGACTGTATCAGCAGCCTCCTCATTCTCGTCGTTCTCCTCCATCACTTTTGCAAGGCCGAATGGCTTCTTCGCAGGCGAACTGCGACCTTTATGCACGATGCTATTTGCTTTTTGTGTAGCTTTGGTTTCTTGCAGCACACGGTTCGCCACCTTCTTCGAGGCTGCTGGTGCTTTTCGAGCCTTAGCCTGCTTCGGACGTACTGGAGAAGCTTGCTCGCCGTCCGTGTTCGTGAGCTTTGCGGTATCCTCGGATTTCTCTCGCTCTTCATTGGCATCAGGTGTGTCTGGCAAGATGCTCATCGTCCTGTTCAAGAATGGTGTAATGGAAAAGGTAGACTTGTCGCCAGGTAGAGTTGACATTCTGGCTCTCTTGGCAGCATGAACTCCATTGTTGCCTGGAGTACCAATACTTGCATCGGGATCAAAATGAGCGGTCTGCCTCTTTCGGGGATTTGCGACTGTCGCTTTGGTTGCTGGAGGGTCCAAAATCTGTGCCGCCTTTGAGATTTGATTCTCCTCAAGCTCCTTCTGTGTCTCCTTAAGCTGCTCCTTGGTGGATCGCAGTTTGTTGCGAAATGCGTCAAGCTTACTCTCCAAGATGGTCTTTTGACTCTCCCATTCTGTTGCTTGCTTGCGTAAGTCACGGTCGTTCTTGTGTGCCTCTCTTCGCTCCTTCGCCAATTCTTTCCTTAGCTCTTCAAGTTGCGATGCTGTTTTCGAATCTGCTTCAGTCGATTTGGAGGTATTTGCCATGGTACGCTGAACGGCCCGTCGCTCGGTCTCCAGTTCGACTTGAAGAGTGCTCAGCTCCCGCTGAAGGGCAAGCTTCTCCGCCAGAATGTGTTGGTTCAACGCGCCCTGAGATCGCAAATGCTCAATTTCGGGCCGTAGGGTTGCAACCTCACGCGCAAGTGCCAACTTCTCTGTCAGAAGCTTTGTAGAGTCGGTCGTCACGGTGCTCATCGCGTTGAGTTCTGCTCTGAATCTTTCGACCTCCCTTGTGCGTGCACGGAGATCACTTTGTGCACGCTGCAGATCAACATCGAGCTGACCAAGCTGTTCCTGCCCATTCTCCACCTGATCCTCCCGGTCCTCTAAATGAGCTTCGGCTTCAGCCAATTGTTGCTGAAGGTCGTCATTTTCGTGAACGAGAAGGAGCTGTTGTAGTCGTAACGTTCGCGATCGTTCTTCCTCGTAGACGCGCTCAGACTGTCTAAGGGCGCATTCGTATGCTTGTTCCAGGCGAACGGTCTTTAGAGATTGGCTAACTTCCTCGGGGCTCATAAGAGCTATATGTCCGGTATCCATGATCATGTTTACGATATCTGGAAATTATGCAGGCTGATTTGTTTGTATGAGTTGCAGAAGGATGGTGACGTCCAGCTCTAAATGTCAACAAACATTCTAACTTTAGCTTCGGACACTCCAACAAACGCGCGGACCATCATCGCCAAGCTTTCTGGGTTTGGTCAGGAGAGTTTGGCAAAAGGACCAAGAAGGCAAAAGGACTTCACTTCTCGCGAATTCGTGCATTGATTGCCTGCTAATTTCAAGATGAAGGCATACAGCATCTGCGTGGCGTCGGTGCTCTGCGTCGGTGCTCTAGCAGCTAGAGCTTCCTCTGCCGACAAGTTTCAAACCTACCACAGCCGTTCTCTATCGTCAACTCCACTGGATGTCGACGACAACACATATGACAACCTCACCTCTGCTCCTCGAGACTATTCGGTAGCCGTGCTTCTCACGGCCACAGAAGCAAAGTATGGCTGTAAGCTCTGTCGAGACTTCGCACCAGAATGGGAGTTGGTTGCAAAGAGCTGGAATAAGGGTGACAAGAAGGGGGATTCCAGACTGCTATTCGCCACACTTGATTTCAGCAATGGGAGAAATACCTTTCAAAGGGTCCGTCGTCTGTAGATCTTGTGGAAGAATTCTCACTGATGGTTATAAGTTAATGCTTCAAACCGCACCTGTCCTCATGCTCTTTCAGCCTACAATTGGCCCAGACGCTAAGCTTGACGGCCAAGCTATCAGATACGATTTCCAAGGCGAACAGTCGGCAGAACAGATACACAGCTGGATCAGTCGACATTTGCCTGCGGGACCTAGACCACCACTTATCCGGCCATTCAACTACGTGGGCCTCCTCACCACTACAACACTAGTCCTCGGTCTAATCACCTTTGTAACCGTCGCAAAACCATACGTATTACCTGTGATCCAAAATCGAAACCTATGGGCTGGCATTAGTCTGATTGCCATTCTGCTATTCACGAGCGGGCACATGTTTAACCACATCCGAAAGGTCCCATACGTTTCCAGCGATGGGAAAGGTGGAATCAGTTATTTTGCTGGCGGTTTCTCAAGTCAATTTGGAATGGAGACGCAGATTGTGGCAGCCATGTGTAAGATCACCAATGTCCCTTATCCAATCCCGAAATACTGACAATGCCCGTCTAGATGGACTCTTGTCTTTTGCCACGATTGCCCTGGCCTTGAAGGTTCCCCGCATGGCAGATCCAAAGAGTCAGCAAATAGCTGTTTTCATCTGGTGCTCTGTCATTCTAGGGATGTATAGCTTCCTTCTCAGCGTTTTCAGGACGAAAAATGGAGGGTACCCGTTCTGGTTACCTCCTTTCTAGGTGAAAAAGTCTTCAGGTTGTCGATGGTCCTGTTTTTCTAAATCCGACCCCTAGCGCTTCGTGAATACAAATTAGATCATCAGATGTGAATTGATCAGGATTCTGATCAAAGACGGGGCTATTCTCCTTCCCGTTTTCTGACTGGGTTGCTGCACCGAATAGTACTATTTTTCGAGATCGCCTCGCAAAAAAAAGGACCTGCGAGGGACATCTTTTATTACCACGGATACTGAGGATGTGGGAGCTCATTGTAGAGCTATCCTCTCCATCCAGAAATGGAGCGCCGACACTGTCAACATGACGAGGGTTGGCCTTTCCTGTCTGATCGTCAAGCGAAGCATGAATGGGCTCATGATGATCCAATCAATTCAAGCTTTCCACGAATTTCCGCGTGATAATATCGATCTTGGCAATGCGTGCCTTTTGCAGTGCTCCACTACTCATGCCTTTGGGAGTGTGGCTGATGCAGATGAGGTGTGGCCGCAAGAATCTTCGAGCCTTGCTTCAATGTGAGCCATTCAATCTGTCGTGTCCCTGTAGGAGTAAGATGTCTGGTGAAATTGATACACCTGTGCGCCGGCCCGAGTTCGTCTCGGCCCGACCCCTAAGGAGCCCCTAATTCTCCAGGCGCCAACCCGTGGCACAATGACAAAAGTGACGAGACAGCTCTTGGGCACAACGCCCGCCTGATGCATGGTCATTATTGTGTCTCCAGGGTTAACCATCCTATTCAGAGCAGGATTCCAACTGGAGCGACGCAAATGCCATCTCTAGCCAACGATTCAAGCACGACACGCTCTCATGTTGAATGCTCCGGGCAGGTCGCGTTGCTGGATCGTTTTCCCCTGATGGAGTTCAGCTGTGAATCCCCAGCTCTACAAGGTCACGCTGTTGACATTCAACACGCCTCCCTCTGAGATCAATTCTTTGATCACTTTATGTCCCACTTCCTGATCAACCCCCAAAATCATCAATGCTTCGTTCGACTTACTCTCCTCAGCTGGAGTAATGGATCCGTCCACTGGCCTAACTTCAATTGCACCGCTGGAATAGCTCGCAGGCGCAACAGCCATAAAGTTGATGTTTACCCCCTCCCTTCCCAAAATGCTGCCGACTACACCAATCTTTCCGGGCGAATCGTAATTATAGCAAATGAGCAGGTACCCTTCCGGAATAAACGACGTTGCAAATCTGTCTACCCTTGAGATGTACGGGGAATTGTCGGAGCAGTATCCACTGATGATATGCTGACTTGCTCCACCGATGGCCTCAGCAGGGTTGCTAAAGACATTCCCTGATTTCCCTCGGGAGAAGCTTGCTGGTCGGGACGGCGGCTGTGCTATTAGCGTAACAAGTGAGCTATATGTGTGCGTGGCGGGATCACGACTCTTCTGCTCGTTGATGAAGATGCCTCGCTCCTTGGCGATTATCTCCGCGTTGACAATGTTGACGTTCCCTGCGCCATAGTCACTTATCGGTGCAGTCAACCCTTTTATCAATGCTGCGAAAAGCGGCTTCGTATTTGATACTGACGCGATATCTCCCTGGTAAATAAGGTCGAACGTGTTACGTGGATTGGATTGCTTGGGACTTGTGTAGTGCTGTGTGTAAAGACTTCCCATCTTTTCCACCAACCTCACGAATGGATGAAGAGTTTTGTACTCGGCAGGTAATATCAGAGGTGCGTTGACGGCGGACCTAGGGAGATCACCGGCAAGAATCTGCAGGACTTGCTCACACACGTCGAGACTGACATTCTCCTGTGCTTCCACTGTGCTGGCACCCAGATGCGGTGTTGCGATGCACCTCGGATGTGCGATCAGTAGTGCTGCGCTGCTTTCGGGATCTTTGTGTGGCGGTTCTGTCGTGAAGACATCAATACCGGCTCCAGCTATGTGGCCGCTCTCCAAAGCGGCAAGAAGTGCCAACTCGTCGAAAACGCCACCACGAGCCACGTTCAAGACGCGCGAGCCAGGTTTCATCTGGTTCAATTCATGACTCGATATCATGCCTTTAGTCGCTGCGATTAGAGGAGTGTGGATGGTAAGGAAGTCAGCAAGAGGTAGAAGCTCCTCGAGAGAAGAGACGAGGGTGACATTTGCAGACTGAGCGACAGCGGGAGAAGCGTAAGGATCAAGAGCTACAACATTCATTCCAAGACCGCGAGCGAGGCGGGCAACGATCAGACCGACTACCGAGAATCAGTTCAGGGTACTTCAAGGAGTTGCAGCATGACAAGTTGGAGAAATAGATGGCCAAAGGAGGCCTGCCTACCTTTCCCCAGGCCTATTATTCCCAATGCCTTGCCCTTGACCTCAACACCCACAAGCCGCGAACGTTCCCATTTCTCATCTTTCAGACTAGAACATGCATCTGGCACATTTCTCGCAAGAGCCATCAGTAGAGCTATTGTATGCTCGGCAGCGGCGCCAATGTTTCCGCTTGGACTATTCACCACTATGATTCCTAGTTTTGTGGCTGCCTTGACGTCCACATTATCCACACCAACTCCTGCTCTTGCCACAACTTTCAGCTTCTTGGCTGCCTGTAATAGCTGCTCGGTGACTTTCGTTTCTGAACGAATGAGGAGCGCGTCATAACCGCCAATGACGCCAAGGAGGTCGTGAGCAGATAGACCTTTTCTCTCGTCCACATCAAGAGTAGTTCGAAGCAGAGCAAGGCCATCCGATGAAAGCTTTTCTGGCACAAGAACTCGAGGACGGGCAGCTAGCGTCTCTTCGTTGCCGCTGTCCATGATGGCCTAAATTTAGACCGAGGAATAAGTGTTGCTCGCAGGAAGGAAACTAAGGCAAGACACGGTTCAGACACAATCAAGGAAAAAGGAGTGTCTTGTAGACCTCGAGCAAAGTGCTGGCAGCCCCTGGGCTGGCCTGACAGAGACGTGAGTGTGTTGTGAATCGAAAAACAAGCAGAAATGGGATTGTGGGATTCTCTGACTTCTGAGAATGCGGGGATCAGATCCCTTGGCAAAACATGTCAGGGGTCGTGATGGAAATTTGAACGATGTTGCAAAGAGATGTGTGCAAGATTCCGAACAGAAATGTAGGGCTTTGAACTACCAGTGAAAGCCGATGCAGCCAACAACTAAGCCTGTGTGCCTGTCATATTAGTACTCCATGGCTTCCTCGAACAGCCCTCTCAATTGCTCCCGTTCCTCATTCACTTCCAAACTCAGATTCGGAGCGAGCATCAGCACTCTTTTTTGGGGAAGTGTACCCTCCACCAAGTCATCGACATGCCCACTGCCAAATCCGAGAGCTTTCAACCCACGAGGCTGATCTCCCAACTTGACGAGAAACTCTGCAAGTGCTTCGCTCAAAACCTCTCCAGCACTTTCTTTCTTGGCGTTGGTAATATCTTTGCCAAAGACTTCGGCAGCGGCAAGATGTCGATCCGGATTGCTTGCTCCGGTGAACTTGAAGACCGCTGGTGCTGTGACAGCGACGCTGACGCCATGAGGTATAATGGGGCTATCCGTCACATAACCCTTGTGCTTATAACCTGGATTTTGTCCGCTGATCGGGTAGCTCATTCCGTGGCACAAGTGAACTCCTGCATTTCCAAAGCCGACACCTGCCAAAGTTGCGGCGAGAAGCATCTCTGACTGTGCTTCAAAGTCTTCAGGATCCTTGACTGCACGAGGAAGATATTCGACCGTACTTCGCAGTGCTTTTAAGGAGAATATATCTGAAATAGGATTCGCTCCTTGATAGGCAGGTCGATTTATTGGGTTTTGTGGCCGCGGAGTTCTCTCGTGGTATGGTATGGCTGTCCATGATTCAAGAGAGTGGCACAGGACATCCAAGCCTGATGATGCATGTACTGCTGATGGCATGGTTCGTGTGTTGAGAGGGTCGCATATGCCGAGGGTGGGTTTCAGGTTTCGATGAGCAATGCCAGTCTTCGCCTTCTTCGAGACGAGGTCAAAGATTGCTGTTCCTGTGGTCTCCGAGCCAGTTCCGGCAGTGGTGGGAACAGCCACAAGAGGTTTCAGAGGCTTTGTGATTGGCAGACCTTTGCCGAGAGGAGCATTCACAAAATCCAGGAATTCCGCGTCAGGGAATGTTGTGTAAAGGTTCATGAGCTTTGCGGTGTCTATCGCCGAACCTCCCCCGACTGCGAGAAAAGCATCTGGTTGATATGGTTTGGCGAAATCAATTGCCTCCCTTATCGAGGAGTCCTTGGGCTCTACCTTGACTTTATCGTATACCGTGAAGTCAACACCCTCCTTAGTAAGCCCTTCTATAACCTGCTTCATCGCATCCAGCTTCGACACATTGCTGTCAGTAACCACACAGACTCTCTTTGCTCCCATATTCTTGAAATCCATCCCGACCTGGAACCCGTCCAGTGTTAATTTTGACTGAACGTCCACTTCGTACTAAAGCTGCCACTTACCTCCTTTGTGCAACCAGGACCGAACCTCGAGACATGATCAGACAATTGATTCTCGATAACTACCTGGCTTGAACGCAAAGACATACCTTATGCTGGAAGCAGCCTGGAAGGTAAATTAGTATCGCTCCGACACAATCTGAGTTGGCATACCATCTCAAAGGCATATTCTTTCTGTCTTGAATGATCCAATGGGGTCGCAAATCTCCTCCTCGAAGATCTGAGCAAAGATGGGCTCTGATGGTGGTGTGTTGGGTTTGAATGGCATGGACAACTTGGTGGGTGTGCTTGAATAGCTCTCAGGAGCGAGCTTGCGCGTTTCGCAGCGCTCGACGCGACACGTATCGCAGGTGTTGACATCGTGAGACTATGAAAGAGAAACGTCGATGTCTGAGATCGGGTACAGAAACGGCAGGACAGCGGACGAATGGACCGCGACGATGGCTATCTGAAGAGAAGCGGCATATATATGGGTTTGAAGCGCTTGGGACTGACGAGAGAGCAACTTCGTGCTACTTCCAAAGCTGGAGAGGCAACAGACGCAGGCTATATCATCAAGCAGAGATAGACATGGAAAGGAGTGAGATCGAACCCAAACGCCGAATAAATGCCAGACCAATGCAATGTAAATCCGGGGAGGAGAGAGTTGGAGGCGACAATGTGCCGAGGAAGATCCCCCGCGTCTCCAACGTCATCACCAAACCACGAGGTCATGCTCAAGTCGTCTTTTATCTATTGCGATGTGTACGTTGAGCTTCATGAAGAGCTCATGGCTCTTCTCCGCTCTGTCAACGACGGAAGACTTGCAAGAAGCTCACACAAACCATTCCATCATCTCACAAGTTTCGTCGAGGTGTCCTGACCCCACCTCGAAATTCACCATTCGCACACCGCACCTACGCGACCATGTCAACAGATCCCTCCAAATGGAAACTCAACCACACCATGCTCCGGGTGAAAGACCCCAAGCGCTCACTCGACTTCTACAAATTCCTCGGTCTTACCCAGATCAACAAGATCGCCCAGCCAGAGGCTAAGTTCGACCTCTACTTCCTTGCCTTTGATGGCCCGTCATCAAGTTCCCCACAGCACCATTGGACGGACCGAGAAGGCGTTCTCGAACTGACGCACAACTACGGAACTGAAAATGATCCGAATTTCAAAGTTGCGAATGGGAATGGAGAGCCAGGAAAGGGATTCGGTCATGTCGCTGTCAGTGTTGATAATATCCAAGCGGCCTGTCAGAGGATAGAGGATGCGGGGTATCCATTCCAGAAGAAATTGCCAGAGGGAAAGATGCGGAGTATTGCTTTCGCGAAAGATCCAGACGGTGCGGCCAAGAATGCATAAAGAGGTTCCTGGCAGTACATATGCTGACCGATAGCACACAGGATACTGGGTGGAGATTATTCCACAAAGGCCGCTGGAGAAGACCGAGGGTGTCAAGGAGACGGACACTCAGTCGTACAGGCTCAATCACAGCATGATCAGAGTCAAGGATGTCGACGCGAGCTTGAAGTTTTACCAGGACGTGATGGGGATGAAGTTGATGCGGACCTCTGAGAACAAAAGCGCCAACTTTAATCTGTACTTTCTAGGGTATGGCTCAACGCCGAAGGAGGAGGACAGCGTCAATGGTGTCAACCCCGTTGCTGGGCATGAAGGCCTGCTGGAGTTGACATGGAATTATGGCACCGAGAAGGAAGAAGGGAAGGTGTATCATGATGGGAATTCCGAGCCACAAGGATTTGGCCATATTTGTGTGGCAGTGGACGACTTGAACGCGGCGTGTCAGTATCTGGAGGACAAAAGAGTCAATTGGAAGAAGAGGTTGAATGACGGACGAATGAAGACTGTGGCCTTCGTCTTTGATCCCGACGGTTATTGGATTGAAGTGATCCAGAATGAGAAGTTGAAAAGGTCGGCGAACTGGTAGGAAGTAAATCTAGTCTTGTCTATAGTCTGCCCATACCTTGACGCGAATCTAGGGTATCGTGCGTCGTCCTGCTCCTTTTTCATAAAATTTTGGCCTGTGATGACCCTGCGGGTGAATTGCATCGAATCGGGCGAATCGGGCGATGGTAGCTTCATTCGTCACTTCTTTCGGTCAACATCTAATTTGCTCATGGCCTCTTCGTTCTTCATTTCGTTCCCTCAACACCTAACTTGCTCATGGCCTCTTCTGCACCAGTTCCAGCCTCAATCTCCTCCCTTTCAGGTCCCTCGATGGATCCATCCGGCTTAGCTTTGACTGCTCGAGGATAGCGCGAGCCTTTGTCTTTGGGAGTCTTCTTCTTTTTGGTCGGCTCAGCGGGAGGATAAGCCTTCTTTTGCGCCTATTGCCATTCATCTGATGCTTGATGTTCTGCTTGTATGGGGGTAAGGATAATCCACAAGAGCTTTGGTGACGGCTCCCTTGAGCAGTTGAAGTGTCAGCTTGTCCTCCTTGTAATCTTCTTTGAGGGTATGAATGTCGGAGTAGATGACTAGCTCCTTCTCGCCTTCTCGTTGCTCAACTTCGAATCTTAGTTCTCCGTCTCTGCTCTGAAGAGCGGAGACTGGCAATAGGACGTACTCCACAGAATTTATCATACCGTTTCCTTCTAGTTGTTGCGCTGCCGCGTACGCTTTCTTCACTTTCCGTTTAGCCAAGTCTGGTGTATCTAATATGTCTATTTTCGAATCCGGATCTGATGCTAACATCTTTCCTCCGGCCAGACCTGGGACCATTGGATTCATCATGTGTGCTCGGTCCTTGTCACCGAACTTTGGCAGCATCTCCGTCGCTAAAGCGAAGATTTACCTTTGATCTACGCCACCAAACTGTTCGTCGGACACCAGGAACTGCTCATCAAGCGACTGCATCAATGGGTAGATGAGACCTGACATTGTAGCGTTCTCCACCTGTTTGACGACTTCTGCTCCAGCTCTTTTGGCATCATGTTCTGTGACGACGGAACTTAACCAAAACAGATCCAGAGTGTACTCCGCAGTCAATTGGTAGCTGCTCCCCAACACAAATTCGAGCTTGTCAAGGCTGACACCGACTGCTTTGAGCAGCGCCGTAATGCCAAATCTATAATATTGGGCGCGGAAGTTCACAAGCTCAATGGGAGCTTTCAGGTTGTCCAGGAAGCCATGGATGTCTGCAAGAAGGATTTTGACTCGACAACCAGCACAAGGCAGCCGCAATGCGGTTTACCTGTTGTCGCAGTGCCGAGGAGCTTCTGTGTCAGCATGATCGGTTGACATCGAACATTCTGGGTGAGCGTTATCCCAGTAGATGGCAAGAGGCCGATCCTCTTTGACAATGGCACTCTCAATGATATCAGGTCTGAGCACCTCCTGTAGATTTTCATTGATCAAGGCAATCTTCTGTTGTGGGTTGGCCGTCGAATTTCCTGATCGATGGCAGATGAGAAAATGTCCAGGCAGTGGTCAATACATCTTTCAAGGGCGCATCTTTGTTTTCCTCAGCTTCTAAGCATGCCGCTGTCGGTGTGCATGAGTCACGTTGCCAGAACTCTTGTGCGGCGAAATTGATGAATGAGTGTATGCAGGAGGAAGCCATCTACGCAACGAAGAAGAAAACAAAGCGATGCTGAGTAAGCCGCCAAGGAGGACAAATGACTCGCAATCGAGATGGAGCAAACATGGATTTATCTCGTTGAACCTGACTTCCAGCAACGACCATTAAGCTTTCTCTGTCCAGTGATGCTACTGATCAAGACGAGCAAAGGGGCGCAAACTCAGCATGCCTATTATTGAGGAACTCCCCGTCACCACTACTCAGCGAACCACCCAGGGCTGGGCCTACGTTCCAGACATCAAGCCGCAACTGCAACCCCTCGAAGCTAAACGAGGCAGAAACCATGCTGCAAGCAAAGGAGATATCAGCGCAAAGCAAAAGAAAGCGATTCAGACCAAGCTCAATGAACTAGATAAGGAGAACTACAAGGATACCGCTATCCCCATCCCTGCCAAATCGAAGGAAAGGGCGGGCAAGAAAATCACACCAAACGTCCGCCGCATATTGACATATCAGCGGACATTCGCACACTACCTAGCAGACGAGGCAGCGCAGCTCGCCCAGAATGGCAACTCCAACACAGTCCCAACCCTTCTTCCACAGACACCGACACTCGCCCGATCTGGATCGTCCCGACCCTCCTCGCGGTCGAAGCAGACGCCCATGCAACCCCCACCTCGTCCCGGCTCTGCAAGACGAAGCTCGGTCGCGACGCCAATGCCAACGCCAACCTCAACCTTGAAGCGTGAGCGATCAAGCTCAACCTCAATATCCAACATCGCTACTCCTTCCGCTCCCCAACCAATGGCCCTCGATCCCTCCACCCCTCAAGCTCAACCTGAAGCTCGCCTAACAACCAGCCCTCCAACAGCCTCACCCCACCCCACCCAACACCACCTCACCTCGTCCTCTTACGACCACACAAATCCCCTCCTTCTCTCCCGACCCCACCTCAAAC